>Ga0308164_10004639_pt1 | contig 11514 bp, 16 predicted proteins | sample PhyTR2_FD_201031 | JGI IMG/M metagenome (GOLD analysis project Ga0308164, IMG submission 201031) | Phyllosphere microbial communities from UC Gill Tract Community Farm, Albany, California, United States - DLSLT.R2 | ecosystem: Host-associated > Plants > Phyllosphere > Unclassified | place: USA... | reverse complement strand
TCCTCCTCCAGCAGCTGCTCCTCCTCGGGGGTCAGCCACCACTGCTTCCCCGCCTTCAGTTCCTCCGCGAGCTGGGCGAACAACTGTTGCATGTCGATGCCGTGGTTGAAGTTGATTTTCTCAACAGCGATCGTCCACCAGCGCGAGTTGCCGGTGGTGTCGACCAAAAAATCGCCGACGTTGACGGTCGCGTAGAATACCGTTCGGCGTTGATACTCCGCAGCGACCTTAGCGTACGGTCGCCGAACTTTGTCGCTGCCGGCGGTCAGGAAACCCTTAAGCCGCGAAACATCGCGTTTGAACGAACTTTCCAACTCGCCGATTTCCACGATCCAGTGGTCGATGGCGCCCAGCAGACTGTCCTTGTCGCCCGCGTCGAGGTGGTGGTCGGTCTTGATCAACGCGTCTCGCAGCATCGGATGATCGATTATTCTCAAGCCCCAACTCGTTTTGCCGATGCCCTGAGAGCCCTGGAGCGTGAGCACACCGCGGCTCCGAAAATTGTCCGGCACCAACGCCGCCGCCGCTGCGCTAAGAATCCACTTCGTCATCAGGACGACTTTGAGCGGTTCCGGGTATCCGTCCCTGGCCGTGATCGTGTCGCAGAACTCGGGAAGACGATCGACGCCGTCCCAAGGCTTACTCCTGATCCAGTTGGCCGCGGGATTGTAGGCGTTCTCGTCGCTTAGCGCGTCGACCATCTGAGGCACAAGGCCGGTCTGCATGCCGTACCGCACCGCCATACTGAGGATGTGCGTCATCGCGACACTGTCCGCGTTTTCCGCAGTGCCGACGAGCCATGGGACGATAATTTCGGTCCGCTTCTTCATAACGTTGTATCGAACGGTGATGCCGTTCCGTTCGACCATGTGCCGAACGTTGGCGATGGTCGCGGGAGGCCCCTCCCCCTTGGTCGGCTGATCGGGGAATTCGCGGACGTCGATGTCCACGGGGCGCATGGGATGAGCACCCGGCGCACGTGGCGCCTTGAGTTTAGATATTTTCACTGTCTGTCCAATCAAAAGCTGAGATTAACCGTGGTTCGCCGAGTATCGACGAAGTCGCCACGCCACGTCGCAAGACGCCGAGGATTGGGAACCCGACGAGCGATATTTCGCCGGGCCCCTTCATCACCGTGTTACCCAGCTATGGGCAGGTTCAGGTAATATTTACCCCTCGCATCTCTACGCCAAAGATGATGGTAGAGGTTCCTACCCTTGTACTGATCCAGCACAAAAATAATCTGTGACTCTTTATAGAGGCTTACCCTAAGGACGTGGGCAATTATTGCTTCTCGATCCCCCCCGTCGAACATGACGAACAAGAGAACCAAACAAATCAGAGTCGGAATATCCGATCCACCAAAATCGGTGCGGAACGGATCCTCTCCAATTAGCTCTGCAACCTCCTCCAGACGAGGAAATACGTAGTGATCTAGAATATTCATGTGACGTCCTTGAGCTCATTCGACGCGCGAGCGCCGAAATTGAAATCCCGGTCGTGACCTCAAACAGAGATCGAAACCGTTCAGAGATGAGATTCAAGGTGCGTTGGACCTGCGCGATCAGGGTGTGGCTGCCAAAGTGCCGGCAACCCTATACTATCAGCGATGCACCATCGACTGAGGAAGTTGAACTCTCGCGTTTTGTGATATTGCGCCCCGTGGGGCTACATCAGTGAGGTGGCCATAACGAACACACATTCTATAATGACCTGGATCGACATCAGGCCGCCACGGCGAACTAGAGCTTCTCTAATCTTTCCGCGAAATGAAAACATATACAGTCGGGGGCGGTTCCAACATCAATAAAAGAATTTTGCCTCACCACCCCCAGCCACCTCGTCCTACCCTCGTTGAAACCTAGCGAGAAAACTCGCGACAAAGATGGAGGAGATCGGCGGCCACCCGGTCGGCGTCTTCGATGAACAGCACGTACGCAAATGTGCTGCCGAAACTGACGGTCAGCTCGAACCAACCGCCGTGATCAGTCAGCCAATCCCAATGCGCGTAAAAACCCGGCTCACCGAACCGCTTGCCGTCGATCGGCTCGACCAGCGGCGTGAAGCCGATGTGGCAAATTATGCCGGCTTCTGTGTCGCCGGGCTCGACGACGAGGTATTCCGTCCAGTCGATCAGGTCCTCGCCCAGTGCCCGTATCCGTTCGCCGAGCAGTCGGTGGAGCTTGGGGTCAAGGTCGAGGGTCATGGCGTGCGCCATCGTGGCGCGGTCGAACAGATGGATCATGATTGTCTCCGGACATAAAAATAGCGCCCGAGGCGGGATGCCTGGACGCTTGCGGTCGATCGGGAAGGTGGCGGGTCAGGCGGCGGCGTGACGGCGCAGCAGCAGGCTGATCGCGGGGTCGATCTCGATCGTGTCGGGCACAAACAGCACCATGCCGAACCCGTCGTCCGACAGGATCATCACGGCTTCGAGCCAGCCATCCTTGCGGGTGACGTACTCGAACAGCGGCTCGAACTCGGGATCTCCGAGCCGGCTGCCGTCCACGAGGTTGGTCGAGATCGCCACCCCGGCTTCGGCCTCGACCTGCGCGAGTGTGTCGCCGGGGCGGACCACGATGATGTGTACGATCTCGTCCAAGTCGAGCCCGTCCGCGGCCAACTGATCGCGCCGAAGCATCAGCAGCCGTCGAAGTGCGGGGTCGAGCAGCGACACGAGAGCGCGGTCCATGCCGGCGTTGTTGCGGATTGAAAGCATTTCGTTTTCCAATAAAAAAGGGGCCCTCCGTTTCCGAAGAGCCCCTTGGGTTAGATGATGGTGCCGGTTGCCCGGCGGCTGTTACCTGAAGGTGGCGATCACTTTCACGTCGGGTTGCCCCGCGATGCGAAGCGGTATTTCGAAGTAGTTCGTGACGTTCTCGATCGCCCGACGCCGTGCAGCGTTGATGAGGCCGGCTTGTTGTGCCTGCGCCACCATCGCTCGCCGCGCGGACACGTAGTTGAGCTTACGCATCGCCTCGACCTGATCGTCGTCCCAGGTCAGAAGACCGCCGTTGATGGTGGCGGCGTTTTCCGGCTGGAACGCGACGTCGCCGAGGATGAGTTTCGGCAGGCGGACGGTGACGAGTTTCGCCGTCTCATTGTAACCTACGTCCGCCAGAGTGAGGTCGGACAGGTCGACGTAATAGTTGACGACCGCCGGCACGCTGAGCTCCTGCCGCCCGCCGAACAGCCACCACTTTGTGCGCTCGGCTCGGACCCGCGCGTCGCCCTTATAACTGAAAACCAAAAGGCGGTTCTCGTCGCGCAGGCTTGCGACCGTCGTGGCGAGCACCTTCGACGTGGTGATCTGGAAGAAGCCGTCATGTTTGACCTGCTCATCCACCGGCGTCTTGTCGGTGACCGCCCAACCGACTGCGACGGCGCCGAGATGCGTCGCGATCAGCGCAGGTGCCGACACTCTCATTTCGTGCCCGCGTCGGCCGAGGCGAGGACATGAAATTGGGCATCAAGTAACAAGCCGCAGAGAGGCTTCACGACAATAGCGCTGACCAATTCGGTGTAATGCGTAGGCTTGCTAACCGTCGCGGCGGCGCCATCCATTGAACCAGAAATCAGATAGGGCTCTGTTGGCTCGGCAAGCAGGGCCACCTTGATCGTCTGTTTGATCCTCGGCGCAGCAGCAACTGTGGATGTAAGAGCCATGATGGGCGAGCTATCTCGCGGTGGAAACGAAAACAGCTTGGCAGTCGTAACATGGAGCGCTTTGGTGTGCCGTTCGATTTCGGAGACCCGGAGAGAGGCACCGAAACCATTGCGAGCTGTGTGAGCAGATAGCAGGCGCTCGCTGTGACTATGAGGCACGACCACCCCGCCTTGGAGCGACCTAGGGGTTGCCAAAAACAGCGCCATCTCCGGTTGAGGCTCGTCACTCAATCGACCGGCAGCAAACGCGCCAGCCGCTATAGTCATTGTCTTGGTATCGGCGTCGTACCTGATGTACTCGCGGTCGGTGGGAAGTGCGAGCACGATCGGACCGCCGGCTCCGGCAACCGCCGCCGCTCGCCGGGCCTCGTATGTAGACGTGGTTTCGTACTCTCCTTTCTGACGGACACCGCTCAGCCGTTTGGCAACCGCATCAAAGTTTGCTGGCACCACGGTCTTACCGACGTAGCCTTTGCACAAGGTTGACTTGCCGTTTTCGGCATCCACAAGCGCGGTGAAATCAGCCGTCATCCGGACCAACTCGGGGCCGCTCTCCTGCGCGGAAGTTCCGGACGCAAACGTCGCCGCCAACACAAAGGCAGTGCTGTATCGTCCTCTCAGAACGTGCGCTCCCCACGCGAAGATCAGGCGAGCGAGCGACCAGTTTCTTTTAATGATCATGGGATGCTTCCTAAAATGGTGCCTCGACAAGGCGATTGAGAGGGATCGTTCCCCGCCTCGATCGGCAGGGCAAGCGAAATTGACACGATTGGTCTACAGACCCAGACGCGGGTCTCCGGTCACACCCGAGTATGGATGTGGTGCAGCTCCTCGGCGCGAACGTGCGCCATCATCGGAAGCTGAAGGGTATGTCGCAGGAGCGGTTGGCGCTCGATGCGGGTATGGAACGCAGCTACGTGAGTGACCTTGAACGCGGCACCAGGAACCCGTCTGTGCGAGCACTGGGACGACTGGCGGATGCGCTTGGTATCGAGCCGAAGCTGCTGCTGGAATCGCCCGTTAGTGGACCTTCCATATAAGATACCCGGTTCTCCGCATTGGACAACGAGGCGCTTGCCAGCGGTGAGTACGGCACGCCGGCCGAATTTCGTGGTAATCGCGCGTCATGTGCGCAGCACTTGCATCCTAGCGAGAGGCTAACCCTGCGGAAGCAGAAGCGCATCGCAATAGTTCGACTGGCCTGGGATACGTAAACCCACAGTTGCGATTGCTTGCAGCTCATTCTCAACCTGCCTGAGCACCTTGTGCAGCGTGGCGGAGACGTCCGAATGTTCGCCTTCTTCCGTGATGCGCAGGGCTTCTTCCGCCAGAAATTGGATTGACCGAAGTCGGGCGGTCGCTTGCGCTCGTTCCATCATTCGGAACAACTGCCTGCGCTATTGCCACGAAGCTATCCGGAAATAACCCGGATTGATCATTAGAACTGACCGCTTCTATTCCTCCAATTGTGGTGTCGATAGCGGAGCACCAGTTCGCTTAGCCGCCGCCGCTTGATCGTCCAAAAGGTTAATTTTTGACGTTGCCCGATTCCACGAATAATTACGAGCCGTCGGTGTCGAACGATTCTGAAAATGCTGGTCATTCTCTCAATCCAGCGCTCGAGACATTCCATATCAATTAGGCAGCAATATTTCCAAAAGTTGCCGAAATTCAAAAGCTAATTTTTGGAGATAGTCCTTCCGATGATTGAAAAAACAATGCGTCCTGTCCAGGACCTCTCCGATACCGAGATTGCCACTATGGCAAAGAATTACGTCGATAAGGGGGTGGTGTTCGGTGGAGTTTGGCCGCTGAGCGATCTCAGATTGGAGCAAAGTCGCCGGTCAACCGCTCAGTTCCCCCCTACGGATTTGATGGACGTCATTCTGCGCGTCAGCAGCGCGGCGAAAGACAACCAAATTTCCTACAAGGAAGTTTGGACCGCTTTTCGTCCAGGAGAACCTTGGCAGGCACACAATTCGCAGAAGCAAGTCACGAACGGGCTCTACCGGTTGGGATCGCATTGCGTTGACAACGGGTTACCTATGCTCAGCGTGTTAGTGGTGCCTAGCCTGAGCCGGATTCTAACCGATGAAGCCGCAAGGAATATTTGGGCGTTCGCAACAAGCCTGGGAGTAGAAGCCGGCCCTGACCCGCGCGCCTACGCCGAGCGAGAGGCAACCAAAGCGCGGTCTTTGATGGAAGCTCGGAGAGAGCGAGACGAATAAACGCCGCTGGAACGGTTTCGCTCGACTTGCTTACGAAACTATAGAGCCTTGCGCCCAGTACTCCACTTCGGCCTATTAATGAGTCCATTTTGAATTAATATTTGTCGTTGACGCTCAATAATTTGAACGACACGTTCGATCGTCGGCTTGGGGAAGCCAAAACAGGAGGGGTTGTCTATGAAATTTACAAATGTCGCGCTCGGATGCATTCTTACATTCGCCGCACCCATTCTCCAGGCGCAAACCGCACCCGCCATGACGGCTGCGACCACGTCGGGTACACTTCGCGCCGGAACATCGGTACCGCTGAAGATGGCGGAAAGTCTGACGACCAAGGGTAAGAAGCTTAGGGTCGGGCAGCGCTTTCAGATGGAAACTGCGGAAGCGGTGACAATAGACGGTAACATCGTGATTCCTGCGGGCAGCCCCGCGACCGGCGAGCTTACAGAAGTTCGGAACAAAGGCATGTGGGGCAAGTCGGGCCGCATAAACGGACGCGTTCTTTACGTGCGCGCGAATGGGCGCCAGATCCGGATGACAGGTCTTATTGACGACAAGGGTACCACTGGAACTGCTGGCGTCGTCGGCGCTGCGGTACTGATCCCGATTGCCGGGTTCTTCATGACCGGTACCAGCGCAGAGGTTCCACTTGGTGCGCCTGTTACCGGGTTTATTGATGAAGACGTGTCTGTCGCCTTCGCTGGCCCTGCGGCTCCTATGGTCGTCTCTCCCGTGCAGGCAGCCTCACCGGTAAAGAAGTAACGAGATCGAGAGGGGGGCGCTCGAACCACGCCTCCCCCTCCCCGTTTGCCAAATCAGACTGGCTTTGCGCCTGCCGTCCCGCACTTCGCGAACTTACCGTTGGCGCTCTTGCATCGAACCGACTTCGCCGGCGCTTTCGATGGACACTTCGTAAATTTGCCCTTGGCATCCTTGCATGGCGCAGCGAACGCGGGCGCTCCGGCGAGCAATGACAGCGAGGCAACGGCGAAAAGCAGTTTACGCATCTGGCAATCTCCTGCCCGACGATTGGGCTAGATTAAACTGCGGCCAGCGAGTGCGATCGTCAATGGATGGTTGGTCGGTCAGTCTCGAACGGCTCCACGTCGTTATCGGATATCCGACCTACCGCTTTCGCTGTTGAGGCTCGGCGTTGGTACAATCCCATCCTTCAGGGAACGCGCTTGCAGCAACACGTCTTCAATCGCCGCCATGCCCGATCCTGAAAGCGTCAACTCGTCGTCGAGGTTGCCATCGCCGTCGCCGATAACCAGCCCCTCGGCCGACAGATGCCTAAGCCAACGCGACATAACGTTCGGTGGCGTCTCACTTCGATCTGCAACGATCCGGGCGGTCATCGGAGCGCCAACGGCGTCAGCAACGAAAACTTCCAGCAGCAACTCCCACGCGGGCTCGCCGAAGATAGTCGATGACAAGGCGCGCGTACGGTAACGTCTAAATGCCAGTATCGCGCTGGCAAGCTGCGCGGCTTCCTCGTTACCTTTCATGATCTCTCGCTGGTTGAGGGTTGCGACTACGAACCTATTCGGTAGCAGAGGTGCACCCCTGTGAAGTCCCGTTGATGGCATTAATCCGGTTGAGCGCCTGCGAAAGCCATGCGCCGAGAACAAATTCTTCATGTGCGTCCGCAAACGCTATCATGCTCTCAAGCTGACTGGCGAACATGCTGGGGTCTGCTTGATTCATCGCATCGGTCCTAAACTTACGGTACGCATTTTGCCGCCGTGCGGAATTGTCTGTCTGGGCGGCAGCGGGATTAACCTCAGTTCGAGAGCTTAGTTCCGGAAAACGTTGGTTGTTCCTCGCTGTCGCATGCTGTCATTGAGCGGCTGTCCGGAGAAAACAAAGGGTGAGACATCGCCGGGCGTGCCGTAAACTGGTAGTGCCGAATACGGACGTCAGTCCCGGACGCGTTGCAGCGTCGCCGACGCACTTCCAAGCTCGACCTCCAGCAATTCCGCCTTCGCGTCTAACGCCCTCGCTTGAAAGTCGAACGGCTCGACGCCGCTCGGGTAGTAGGTGAAGCGGTAGCTGTTCGGTCCGCCGGCCTTCATTACGAACGTCGCCAGCACCTTGCCGTCGGCTTCCCGCTGAATGCTCACCGCCCCCACAACCAGCCCGTCTTCCAACCCGGTCTCGTTCTTGCCTTCGCTCATGTCGTACAGACCCGCGGCGTTTGGCCACGTGATCCCAAGGCCTTCAGCGGGCGAACCGTCCGGCAACTGTGCAACGACGCGGAGGGCGACTCTCGGGTCATGCGAGGGCGCCCCCGCTTGCTCCAGCCTCACAGTTCCGGGCTTGTTGTAAATGTGGACGCGACCCTCTCGGATTGCCCAAAAGCCATCCGCGCACCCGGCGTTGACCTGATACCGTGCGGCCCCATCGGCGTTCAGATCGACGTCCACCTTCAAGCCTGCTTCTTCGAAGTGGTACTCGCCCACCAGAAGCTGCCGATCAGGCAAAGGCACCGTTTTGGACGATGCGGGGGCCACAGCTAGCAGTCCGGCTAGCGCAGAGCCACAGATCAAGCGAAGCCTAGTCACCTTTCATTGTCCATAATCCTCACAAGGCAGTACCGGAAATCTTCAGCCTTACCGATCAACGAATTAAATATTAGCGATATATCCGGTGTCCGATCGTGACTTGCCCCGATAGGCTGCGAGGCAGCAACCCACTAAGCTGACCTTTTCCGGACTGCAGTAGGTTTTGGTTTGATATCTCGCGTCTCTCGTAGTTTTGCAAATTCTTTCAGGCCAGGATGAACTTGTAAGCGGCTGGCGGCATTGTCCCATCCAGCGTCGGGATGAGTATACTGAAACGCCCAAGCACTCCCCCCGGTGCCAATACCGCGTCGATAACCTATTACCGAATACTGATAAAGCGTTTCGAGAACCTCATCCACTGAGATATTACTGGACTCTTTTTTCTTACTCCAAGCACCTTCGAAGACGCTACGGGTAAACGTAAGAGTCGATATATCGGAAATTGCTTGTATTGATTCAATCCATTTTGGCCAATGGGTCTTGATCTCGTCGTCTAATTCACCCTTGAAGTATTTTGAATATGCGTCTCTTGCCGCAATAATATCCGAGTTCTCAATGATATCGGCTTCCGGCATTCCTTTAATCGCCAACTCAGCGATTATGTTCAAAAACTGAATTATATCCCTTGGTCGCAGCAAGGTTCGCGATATAATATGATTCCATTTTGTTTGAGAGCCCCGCATTAGTTCGCGGTCTTCAATATCGTCCCAGCCTTTGCCAATACCGATCTTGCTTTCGATACGCCGGGATATAAGCTCCTTCAATGAGCCCGAGTCCCACTCTAGGGTCACTGTTGAAGAGTTCGTAATTTTGTTTTTGTCAGAAAATGACATTACCTCCCAAAGATCCGTGCGCAAGTATACAATCGGGTTAACGCGATTGCATGTATGTGAATTCGAAAAAAAGCTCCGGGAAGCTAGAACTAATCCAATCAGAATCTGTTCTCTGCTATTATCAAACGTTGATAGGCCTTTATCTAGTTCGTCAAAGTGCAAACTAATCCTTTTTATTCCTTGCTGACTCATCATCACTAGCGCGTTTTGGATCAGCGCGTCAGTAAGCGCGTCTAATGCAGGTGACACGCCTCCTTGATCGCTTTCGAAATCGACTTGTCCAAGTGAAACACCAAGAACGGACGGTTTAAACGAAGACTTCGAAAGTTTAAGAGATTTTGGTTTCAGCACATCTTCAAGTTTAATCCGAGAGCCACCGTAGTTTTCTGTCAAAAAATGATCGGCCGCCTTCTGACTGTCTTTAATTATTTTGTAGTTAGAATGGGCAAGACATGCTTGGTTTGCCTGGACGGCTATGAAGTACTTCCACGAACTAACGTAGCTTTCAACGTCGGAAACACCCATATTCTTACGCGTCTGATGCATCTTCCATGGATAATTATCCAGGTTGACCGGAATGTTAATTTCAGTAGCGGTTGATCGACCGAAAAACTTGACGAGCGCAGTCTTTCCGGAACCCTTCCGACCCAAGACAAGGTGCTTTTTACCTGTCAATATCTCGTCAATCGCTGGTGTCTTCAGAAAATATGACAACACGTCGGAGTCTTGCTCGGCAGCCACGTCGCCGAAGTATCTAATATCTGCAAGGTAACCCAAAACACTCTCCCGCAACTCGGACCGACAGTTTTACCGGAAGTGTCAGCAGTCTTAGGTACATGTCAACACCGCGCAGAGCCGCATCGCTCAGCCAACGGTGGACGACGCGGCTTGGGCGAACCAATAACAAAAGTGAGCAAGCCCAAAATCGTACAAGGGTGGTGAAAGCGCAGAGGCACACTCAACTCCGTGCCGTACGGTCTTTGGTTATCTGTGGCTGCAATCTGCCGCGTTCGTCGAACTTCAGGACGGTTTTAAAAGGGGCAGGTCGGACGCTATGCAACCAATGGTTGCTGCCTGGCTTCAGCCCCGCTCCCTGCCCGAAGCGCCCCAAGCAGGACCCAAACGGCTGCCCAGCCGAACGGCCGCTCAGCCTCAGCCGCCGCCGTTGCCTTGTAGAAGTGCCATAAAGAAGGTGGTGCCGCTTACAGGACTCGAACCTGTGACCCCCGCATTACGAACGAAGCCGTTAGCCCGGACTTCTAACGTTCTTGCTTGGGAAATTCTAGAGCCCCGCACCTTATAGCCCGCAGAAATACGCGATCGAAAGCGGACTGCACCGGAAACGCACCGGAGGCGACACCATCGACATCGAGCCCCGCAATCCCGGCTCCAGCGCCGGCCGATTGCCTGCCATCGACTTCCTTCGGGAGCCGACACGATGTCGAATTCACTGCCCGCCGCCACGTTCCCCCGCGTATCCTCCGGTACGAGCAATATCGCCCGATCGTTTAGCGAAATCACCACAGGCGTTCGCGACCGTGCCCGCTCAAACTCGCACGTTCGCCGCCACAGTAAGAATGCCGGCGGAGCCGAGGTTTCGCTCTGGCGCACGAACAACACGTTTCCAAAGGACGAACACAACGCGCGCATGCGCGCGGCCGAAGCGTTCGAGCATGAAACCAAGCTGCCGGGTAAGCGCAACGGTGCCCTCGGGGCAATTGGCCTCGAAGTGCTGCGCTGCCTGCTTCGCCTACGTGGTCGCAAAGACGGCCGGCTAGACCCGACCTACCAGTGGATCGCGGATAAGATACACAGGTCCCGTAGCGCGGTGGTGGAAGCCGCCACCCGGTTGAAAGAGTGCGGCTTCCTCGACTGGATCCGCCGCTGCGTGCCGATCGAGGACGCCTTGCCTGACGAGCAACAGAGCGAGCAGATCTCCAACGCCTTCATCCTGCTACAGCCGCCCTCAGTGCGAGAATGCGTCCGCCGCATGCTCCGCAAGCCTAGCGAGTTCGTCCGCGCTGTTGCCGAGAAGATGGCGCGCCAGAAGAAGCTGGACACCGCGACGGTCGACGACGTGATCGCTGAGGTCCAGAGCCCCGAGCTGCGCGCTATCCTCGCACGCGTCCGCGCTTCTGTTGATAGTGCAAATCCGCCGAGCGGTCACACAGAGGCCCTGTAAGATCTAAATATAAAAGGAACGCCTATGGCGTGCGCAGTTTG
>Ga0308164_10004638_pt1 | contig 11517 bp, 13 predicted proteins | sample PhyTR2_FD_201031 | JGI IMG/M metagenome (GOLD analysis project Ga0308164, IMG submission 201031) | Phyllosphere microbial communities from UC Gill Tract Community Farm, Albany, California, United States - DLSLT.R2 | ecosystem: Host-associated > Plants > Phyllosphere > Unclassified | place: USA... | reverse complement strand
CTCAGGATTTCTATCATTAATCCACTATAAACGTTGCCGTTTATCTCTAACGACCTACCCACTAACATCGGACGGGCAGCCCTACATGCGTTAGCCTATTTGGTCTTTCAACTCTCGGGGTTTACAATCCACTACAGTCGCCTGCAATGCTCGTGTGCTCTTACCACACGTTTTCACCCTTTCCCAACTTACGTTGGGTGGTATATTTTCTGTTGCACTATTCCGTAATTCAAGTTTTCATTCTTGAATTCCTTTCCGTTAGAAAGCGAGATGCCCTGCGTTGCCCGGACTTTCCTCTCTCTCGATTTTACTCGAAACAGCGATAGAACAACCTGCATTTTGCGCAAAGATGGAGTTTTTTAGTTAAATGAGACTAAGATTTGTTATTATTTACAATTTTGTAGTTGGGCAGCAACCTTTGAGTAGGGAACAAAACCTTGCTTATTCCCAAACGAGTTTGTAATGTAAACCATCACTTGTGCCACATCAATATCTGCTAATTCGGAGAATGCAGGCATCTTTTCTTTATATTCTTTCCCGTGAATGATCATTTTTTCATCCGTTCCGTTTCTGATAATGCAAGCAAGACGTGCTTTATTGGTTTTCAAAAATACTGAATCAGTAAGAGGAGGAGCAAGCTGACCCAAACCCTCGCCATTTTCGCCATGGCAATTTTGACATTTTGCTTTGTAAATATCTTTCCCGTTCGACATGTAGTTTTGCAAGTCAATCGTTTCCTGATTTTGGCAGGAGATAACCATAGCTAAAATTGAAAGGAAAAAAATAGAATTGATGATGTATTTGCGCATGGATGTCTTTTTTAAAAACAATCGTCATTTCGAGCGGGATAGAATGCAGCCAAGAAATCTTTTTAATTAGCTTCAAGGATCTGTCCACTTCGGTCGAAATGACGACTAAAATTATAATTCTACTTTTTATACTCTGCTAATAAAACCGGAATATCCTTTTTCAATTGCTCTACCTGGTCTTGTTTAGTTCCATCGTAAGCACCACGGATTCGTCTGTCCTTATCAATTAAAACCAAATAACCCTGGTGGATGTAACCATCTTTTGCGGTGCTGTCTTCGCCAACCGCTACCAGATAGCTTTTTTCCGCGAGCGTGTAAACACTGTCTTTGCTGCCATAAAGAAATTGCCATTTAGCACCATCTACACCTAACTTTTGAGCGTATTTTTTTAAAACATATGGCCTATCGTACTTAAAATCGATGGTATGCGATACAAACATTACATCAGGATTGGTTTTAAATTCGTTGTAAACCGTCATTAAATTGCGGTGCATCGTCGGACAAATGGTTGTGCAAGATGTAAAGAAAAAATCGGCCACATAAAGTTTTCCATCGGTTACCTTATTTGTGGTAGTTACGCTATCTTGATTTAAAAAAGACCAATTTGGAATGGTTTGATAAACGGTATCTATCTTTTCTACGCCTGCAGCATCTCTAACCGTTTCAGCGTGGCGTTCACCGTAAAATGGCAGCTTTTTTTCTTGCTGGCAAGAAGAGAGTATTGTTACAAATAGCAAACAAAGTGCTATCGAAGAAATAATTTTATTCATAATATTTTATTAAAGTGTAAATATACAACCTATGCTTTGTAGCAGGGAATTAAATTGTAAAACTGTTAGTCATGCTGTGCCGACCATTCGGCATTAGCATGTTCTTTCCATTGGGCTGATGAGATAGACGCAGGGTTAAAATGCGTAAAATCTGTTTAATGTTTACGATGTTCCATTTGCATCTTTTTAGGTGGCATTACATTGTAAACTTTTAAAACAGAGTCTGATTCGCGTGTAACTTTGATATACCCATCTTCCACCGCTCGGATTTTTACCATTTCGGATTTGTAATAATCTAAATCCTCTTGTTCAGTTTTCCCTTTGAAATCATCTTTGAAAAAATGCATCCAATCCATCATATTTTCATCGGCTTTGTTCAACCTGTTAATTAAATCGGCGACCTCTACAGAATCTTCATCAGCCCTGATTTTATCTGATTTTAGAATCGAACCTAATTTCATTCTATTTTTCACACTTTTTTCTCCATCCATCATCAATTTATCGTGGATATTTAGCACTTCCTTTTTTACTGCGCTCGAATCGGGTTCCGCCTTACATGAAGCTAAAACGATTACGACTAAGCAAAATCCAAACGTTAATAATTTTTTCATTCTATTTAATTTTTATAAATTGTAAGTAATTCCTATATAAACCTTTCCTGCGCTCATGGGATGGTCAGTTTGTCCCTCCCAAATATTTTTCTGGACGCCTGCGTTTAAAGCCATATTTTTGTAGAAAATATCTGCACCCACGCCGCCCATTAGATTGTTCATCACGTGCTCGCCTGTTTTAATGCTTTTATATTTCTCACCTGCAGAATATTCATAGAAAAACTGTGCTGACGGCATCACTTGCACGTCTTTTCCAACTCTTTGCGTATAGAAAATATTCAGGAAACTGGTTGTACTGTTTGCGATGCCCTCTTCACGGTTATTCTTTCCATTCGCTTTGTATGATGTATTTAAACTTGCTCCAAACTTGCCCAAGCCAACCATATAGTTGAGGTAAACGAAACCGTCAGTACTGCCAGTTCCGCCTTGCATTAATGATGAATAGCGAATACCTTCATTATTTTTAAAATCGTTTTTTCCCGTGGGCAGCTTTATTCCTGCACCTGCAATGAGTTGCTGCTTGAAACTGTCTTCAAGTTTTTGAATAACGTGATATCCGGCGTAAAAGTTAACATCACCAATGCCAGCAATGGAGGAAGTATAACCATTATAGCGCTCACTATTAGCAACGTAAGGAAGAATGGCGTTAATTTCCAATCTACTGTTGATGAAGTATTTTCCTCTAATTTCCATTGAGCGATACAACTCATAATCATCCGGATTGCCTGCGTGGCCGGTAATTGGCGAAGTTTGACTTCTGGCAGGAATAAAGAAATTTCCTCCGTTAGGAAATAAAGAATGCGACTGTCCGGCGTAGCCATTAAATGAGCGGTAGCGATACAATAAGCTAACGCTATTGCGATTGTAATATGGCGTAATACCCATAAAACAGCCACAAATATCGCAGGCAAAAACTTGGGTACTCAGGAAAAAAAATAAGATAACCAGTAATTTACGACTCACTGTATAGTTTATTTTTGATGAATTCATTGTCTGTTAGTGTTTTTAAAAAAGCTTTAATTTGTTCTTTTTCTAATGCGTTTAGGGTGATACCACTTTTTAATCGGGCATCTAAATTTAATGACGATTTTATGCCCGAATTGTAGTGTTCCAACACTTCGTCCAAACTATAAAACCGACCATCGTGCATGTAAGGACCTGTGAATTCAATATTGCGAAGTGTCGGGACTCTAAAAGTTCCGAAATCAGAGCTCAGGCCGGTTATATGCGATCTGCCTTCATCAATGCTAAGCAAATCCAGACCATTGCTTCGGTAAGAAAAATCTGTAAACAACGGCTCAGCGTGGCACGCAGAGCATTTCTCTTTGAATAAATTATAGCCTGCTAACTCGCTTGTTGTAAAGATTTTACCACTTTCTTTTCGCATTACTTTATCGTACTTTGAATTACCTGAAACAAGAACAGCTGTGAATTGCGTTATGGATTTCAAAATTCTTTGCGAATTAATTTCCGTTGAGCCAAAGGCTTGCTTAAATAAGTCGGGATAAGGTGTGGTGCTTTTTAGAAAAGCAATAATGGTTTCAATATCCGTTCCCATTTCGCAAGCATCGGTAATAGCGTTCAAAGGCGAGGTTTCGATGTTCTTCACACCGCCATCCCAAAAGAAAGCCTTTTGCCAGGCCAAATTAAAAAGGGGCGGGGCATTCCTTTTCCCTTGACAATTATTTACTCCGTGACTAACCTTATGGTCTAAGTTTGCAAATGCTGCAAATTGCTGATGGCAACTTCCGCATGAAACACTCTTATCCGCAGATAAACGAGCATCATAAAACAGCTTCTTGCCTAAGGCGAAACCTGCATTGGTTAATTGATTATCTTCAAAATTATATGCAGGCGCAGGGAAATTAGATGGGACCACAAAGGTTACTTTCACTTCCTCTGGTATAATCTCAACTTCATTTTTACTACAAGCATACATCAATGCAATGCTTACAAAAAGCATTGCAAAGACAATTGATTTTCGCCCCATATTAGTTGTGGATGTGATCTAAACGAAATAATCCTTTTGCATAATTATTGGCAACAAGCACGGAGTTTGCGCCGCCCATTGTAAAATTCAGGGTAGCAAAGCTGATATCAGTTGTGCCAGTAAATAATGCCGCTGCGTTTACAATAAAGTGCATATCCGGCTTCGAATCCGTTCTTATGCGTAGAGGATTTGCGGGATTAATTTCCGTAGAATAGGTTCTGATGGTATTATTCGGGTCGACAACACCACCAATGTGAAAGGTTAAAGCATTATTTGCAGCTGTTGATTGAGGCGAAGTTCCCTCCAACTTCACAAAAATATAACCACTGTTCCAAGTCCAGAACATGCCGTTAACCGGATCTAAAGCTCCTGTTTGAGCACCAGCAAAGTTTCGGGCGTAATCAACGCCAATAGTATATTCAATTTTTGTATAATCTCCTGTCGGAACATCATTTATCGTAACCAATTTCGATGCACTTTTCGATTCATCAATCAGAAAATAACCATCTGGTATTAGGTAAGTTGTTCCATCAGCTTTGCTTAACTTAACATTGCTAACATAGTATTTGAATACATTAATTTTGAAATCTTCGCCTTTTGCATTTTTGTAAGTAGTTGTGTTTAAAGCTAATGCGCCACCGTTAACCTGGTGTTCAAATTCGATGGTAAAACTAGATTTTGTATTTGTAGTTATTTCATCATCGCTTTTTTTACATGATGGTAAAAGGATAATAGGGCATAACAAAGCCAGTAAGTAGTGAGATATTTTCATTGTTTGAAAACTAGAATAAGTAATTAAATAATTGCTGTCATTGTGAATGCAATGAAGAATCTCTAACGTTTTAGCAGAAACTACCATTACAGCAGGAGAAAATAATTGTTTTTGGCAATGAGATTCTTCGCAATGCTCAGAATGACAATAGACTAGACATGCGATAGGCAAAGCTGTCGCATAGAAAGAAAATGTTACTTAAACCGTTTTCGGTGGATGGAAGATTGAAATAGAAAGATCTTTAATTGGTTTTTCCAGATAACCGCTTTCTAATTTAATTACGAAATATGGAACTTGGTGGTTGATGGAAACTTCATTAAATTTAGGCTGAGCTTCAATTACCCTTTTTAAGTTTTCCTGAACTTGTTTGTTCTTGCCATCTAAATCTTTCAATTTTTTGGCTAAGAAACATTGTCCATCACAATGCAATTCGGGATGTTCTTTGTTGATACAAAACACACTGGTAATGTATTCTTTGTTCATTTTATAACCAGAATAAACCACCAGTTGCATCGCTCCGTTTGAAACCGAACAAATCACTAAAAGGTATATCAGGATTTTTTTGAACATTGTATTTGCTGCAAAAGTATTAAAGAAATTCATTGCTGCAAAGAAAAAATTTGAATCCTAAAGATTTGCAGTAGTAAATAAGGCTATATCATTGCGAAACTTAAAATCTTTGGGAATTAGAGTATATAGCTTAATGTTATGGACAATTGCTGTTGATGCAATCAAAAGCGTCGGGTAAGTTAAAGTTGTGAGAAAGTGAATACGCTTCAACTAATTTAATTGCGTGGGTGAAACTATTGTAGAGATAGGCAGAACAATTAACTTATCAATGTCTTTTCTGAGTAATTCTAACTAATTTCTATTTCTGGCACCATAAAGTAATTCTGCACAAGAAACATCAGAAATGAATATGTTATCTTGACCAATTTTTTTAACAGTCTCTATAACTAAGTCATTTCCTTTATAAATTTCAATGAAGATATTTGTGTCACATAAAACCATTATTTCCCCCAAGCCTTGCTTCTGAGTTCTTCAGCATTAATATTGTAATCACTCCAAATACCTTTGGACAAAGAAAATTTTGATGACTTTTTATTTTCAGTAGTTTTAAGCTCTACATCGATATCCCAAGATTTAAGAAAGAACAATAAGGCTTCAATCTTACTTTGGTCTATATCATCTTTTAAAATTATCTGGGTCATGGTAAATAATATTTAATGTAAATATAAGAAAATTGAAGTTTACATCAATCAGTTATCATGTAAATTCTTGTTACATCTCTTTAAACCATCTCATTAGCTAAGGTTATTGGATGTAAATTAAATATTTTAAAAAAAAGCACAGATGAAATAATCCATCTGTGCTTTTCATTTTAATTTGTATATAAATTTATTAAGCTTGCAAATCAGCCATTACAGCTTTAATTTTTTCACCTAATTCCTCATTAACTTTCGCAAAATCTGCTTTATCAGCCAATGGTGCATTTACACTGCAATAGAATTTAATTTTCGGTTCTGTTCCACTCGGACGAGCAGAAACGATACTTCCATCTTCAGTAATAAACTGTAAAACATCAGAAGTTGGATAATCCAATTTCGTAACTTTTCCTGTCGCTAAATCAGTTTCCTGGCTCAATTCATAATCCTTTAACACCGAAACTTTAGAACCGCCCAGGCTTGCAGGTGGATTCTCACGGAACTTAACCATCATGGCTTTAATTTCTTCAGCACCGGTTTTACCTTTTTTAGTCAATGAAACTAAATCTTCTTTATACAAGCCATATTCAACGTACATATCTAACAAAGCATTGTACAAACTTGCACCTTTGTCTTTGTAGTAAGCCGTCATTTCAGATATGAAAGCAGCAGAAACTACAGCATCTTTATCACGAACCAAATCGCCGATTAAGTAGCCATAACTTTCTTCGCCACCACCAATAAAGTACTTTTTACCTTCTAATTCCGTCATCAACTGACCGATATATTTAAATCCTGTTAAGGTATTGTAATAGGTAACGTTCTTTTTATTGGCAATCTCTTCGATCAGGTTTGATGTTACAATCGTCTTAACAATAAACTGGTTGCCATCTAATTTGCCACGCTCTTGCCACGCAGTTAAAAGGTAATTTATTAATAAACTTCCTGTTTGATTTCCATTTAACAATACCCATTCGCCATCGTTATCCTTAACCGCAATACCAACACGGTCAGCATCAGGGTCGGTTGCCAAAACTAAATCTGCATCAATTTCCTTAGCTTTATTCATAGCCAATGTTAATGCCTCTTTTTCCTCTGGATTTGGATAAACTACGGTTGGGAAATTTCCGTCAGGCTTGCTTTGCTCTTCCACTAATGTAACGTTTGTAAAACCGAATTGCGCCAGAGCTTTTGGCACCAAAGTAATCCCGGTGCCATGAATAGGAGAGTACACAATTTTCAAATCATGCTGTCTATTAATGGCATCTGGAGATAACGAAAGAGCTGTAATGCCATCTAAATAGAGTTTATCAACTGCTTCGCCAATTAACTCGATGTTTGCCTCCACCCGGTCAAACTTTACTTCATCAATACTTTTTATTTTGTTTACCTCATCGATAACCAACTTATCATCAGGAGAAGTAAACTGACCGCCATCTGCTCCATAAGCTTTGTATCCATTATATTCTTTAGGATTATGGGAAGCGGTTAACATTACGCCACTCTTACATCCGAAATGGCGAACGGCGAATGATAATTCGGGCGTCGGTCTTAAGGCTTCAAAAAAATAAACATGAATACCGTTTGCCGAGAAAACATCAGCCGTAATTCCTGCGAAATAATCGGAGTTGTTTCTGCTATCATGAGCAATCGCCACACTAATTTTTTCGCCGGGATATTTATTGTTTAGATAGTTCGCTAAACCTTGAGTGGCAGTTCCGATGGTATACTTGTTTATACGGTTAGAACCTGCACCCATGATGCCGCGTAAACCTCCCGTACCAAACTCTAAGCTTTTATAAAAGGCGTCTGTAAGTTCTGTGGTGGAATTATTATCTACAAGGGTTTGAATTTCTGACTTCGTTGTTTCGTCGTAATTTCCGCTTAACCACTGATTAATTGTGGCTTGGGTCGATTGGTCAATTGATTGCATTGAGCTTTATTTTTAATTTAATATCTGGTGATGAACAAATTTCATTCAATGAAGTTTGGCAGTAATCAAAATATTTTAATTCTTCCAAATTTTATTTTGTTGAGGATGTTGCTTTTAAGCTGCTTTTGCTTAATTTCACGCCCCGATACAATAATAAAGAAAATTACATATTCCGTTACAAAAATGAAAATATTAAAATTTGGGGGTACTTCAGTAGGTAGTCCCGAGCGCATGACGAAATTGTTGGATATCATTAATCCAAACGAAGAACAAATTGTGGTTTTATCGGCTGTTTCCGGTACGACAAATAGTTTGGTAGAAATTTCTAATTATTTTTTAGCTGGAGATAAGAAGAAGGGAAGCGAATGCGTTGAGAATTTGTATCAGAAATATAAGGATTTTGTAATTGAACTGTTGCCTGCTGCTGATTTTCAAGAGATGGGTAATGAAGTTATAGATTACCATTTCAGCTTTTTAGCAGTTTTAACCAACGATATTTTTACCGCAATCGAAGAAAAAGTTGTTTTGGCCCAAGGCGAGTTATTGTCTACAACTTTATATCATATTTACTTAAAGTCAATCGGCATAGAATCAGTTTTGCTGCCGGCTTTGGATTTTATGAAAACGGATGAAGACAACGAACCTGATATTCCATTTACAACTAAGCACTTAATGCCGTTGTTGGAGGCAAACAAAGGAAATAAATTATTCATTACCCAAGGATTTATTTGCCGCAACAGTTTTGGCGAAGTAGACAATTTACGTCGTGGTGGAAGCGATTATACTGCGTCTTTACTTGGTGCAGCAATTTTGGCCGAGGAAGTTCAAATCTGGACTGACATTGACGGAATGCACAACAACGACCCTCGTATTGTAAAAGGGACGAAGCCAATTGCACAGTTGTCTTTTGATGAAGCGGCAGAATTAGCTTATTTCGGAGCGAAAATCTTACATCCTCAATCTGTTTTTCCGGCACAGAAATACAAAATTCCTGTTCGTTTATTGAACACCATGGAGCCATCAGCTGCAGGTACGCTGATAACGCATGACAGTGAAAAAGGTAAAATTAAATCAATCGCAGCGAAGGATGGAATCACGGCAATTCGTATTCAATCTAGCCGCATGTTGTTGGCTTACGGATTCTTACGTCGTGTTTTCGAGGTTTTCGAACGTTACAAAACACCAATCGACATGATTACGACCTCGGAAGTTGCGGTTTCGTTAACAATTGATGAAGTAGGAAATCTTCCGAAAATTATCGAGGAATTAGAGCGTTTCGGAACAGTTGAGGTAGATACCGACCATAGCATTGTTTGCGTTGTTGGCGATTTCGGTTCAGAGAAGCATGGCTTCGCCAGCAGGGTTTTAGAAGGATTGAAACACATTCCTATTCGCATGATTTCTTATGGAGGAAGTAACTATAACGTTTCTTTGTTAATTTTAAGCGAATATAAAACAGAGGCTTTAAGAAGTCTGCACAACAGATTATTCGAATAAAAGGTAGAAAGCACCAGTTATTACCAGCAAGCCAATAATGAAATGAAATATCAAAAAACCGAACGGTAATAATCCATTTTTATGTTTTTTCTGAGAATTAAATAATCCTAAAGAGATTACGAGAAAGATAAATATGGCTGCTACTAGCTTCATTTTTTAATAAAAATAAGGAACAATACGATTAGAAGTAAAACGATAAAAAATCGAATTTTTCCATTGTATTGTTTTCGGGTAATTCTTCCATGCTTCAGATCGAGGTAGTTACCCAAATAAATCAGCCCAAAGAATAAAATTAAAATTATAATAAGGAATTTGAACATGTTCGCCGATAAAGATATATCAAAGTTTAGCAATATAGAAACGCCTTTTTACTATTACGACACGGATTTATTGCAGAAAACGCTAAGCACTTGTGCTGAGGCTGCAAAACCGTATAAGTTTCACATACATTATGCTTTAAAAGCCAACTTCAATTCTGTTGTGCTGGAGCAGATTAAACAAATTGGTTTCGGAGCCGATTGCGTGAGCGCAGGAGAGGTGAGGAGAGCGGTTGAGGTGGGTTTCGATAACAAAAAAATCGTTTTTGCAGGGGTCGGTAAATCTGATAAAGAAATTAATGAAGCCTTGGATTTGGATATTTTCTGCTTTAATGTAGAATCTATTCAGGAATTGGAAGTTTTAAACGAGCTTGCTGCCGCAAAAGGTAAAACTGCGCAGGTGGCAATTCGGATCAACCCCAATGTCGATGCCCATACTCATCATAATATCACCACGGGTTTAGATGAGAACAAGTTTGGTATAAATTCCTGGGATTTACCAGAATGTGCTGAGGCATTAAAAGCTGCTGAAAACCTTAAGTTCATTGGAATTCACTTTCACATCGGTTCTCAAATTACCAATCTGGATGTTTACAAAAACCTTTGCGTTCGTGTTAACGAGTTTTGCACTTGGTTCGAAGATAAAGGTTTCATTGTAGAAGTTTTAAACGTAGGTGGTGGTTTAGGTATCGACTATTATCACCCTGATAATCAAATACCTGATTTCGAATCTTACTTCAAAATTTTTAACGAGTTTTTAGAGGTAAAATCTAACCAAGAAGTTCATTTCGAATTGGGAAGAGCATTGGTTGGACAATCAGCATCATTGATTACCAAGGCTTTGTACATCAAAAATGGCAAGAAGAAAAACTTTGTGGTTTTAGATGCAGGTATGACGGAGTTAATGCGTCCTGCACTGTACCAGGCCTATCATAAAATCGAGAATTTAACTCGTGGAAATGGTACATCTGTGAAATATGATATTGTTGGTCCGATTTGCGAAAGTACCGATTGCTTCGGTAAAGAAGTCGAACAACCTGAATCGTTCAGAGGGGATGTTTTTGCCATTCGTAGTGCGGGTGCTTATGGAGAGGTAATGGCATCCAAATACAATCTGCGAGATGCAGTAAGGTCAGTTTATAGTAACGAGGTGTAGTTTAAAAAGTCGTCATTGCGAGGCATTCAGCAAGATAAATTGCCTTCGTGACTTGCAATGACGTTTTTTATTATTTCTTTTTCGACGCCACAAATACAAAAACACCTGCCACTAAAATTACCCCACCAACATATGGTGGCCAATTCACAGATTTCTCCTTATCAGCCGATATCTGAATCGGACCGGCATCAACAATTTTTTCTTTTTTGGTATATGTAAAGCCGGTCCAAACCAGCATTGCAATTCCAACTATAATTAATATTAGTCCGACAGTCTTATTCATGATTTTTCCTTTTGGTTAGAAAATAAACAATAACACCAACTTTATGTTTTATTCTTCAAAAAAATCGACTAAGCCACCGATAAAGTATTCTTCGATTCCTTCGGTAAAATCCTTGTAATCTTCATCCGGAATATTGGTCTGTTTAAACTCTAATGATGTGCCCTTTTTATCTTC
>Ga0308164_10004634_pt1 | contig 11525 bp, 8 predicted proteins | sample PhyTR2_FD_201031 | JGI IMG/M metagenome (GOLD analysis project Ga0308164, IMG submission 201031) | Phyllosphere microbial communities from UC Gill Tract Community Farm, Albany, California, United States - DLSLT.R2 | ecosystem: Host-associated > Plants > Phyllosphere > Unclassified | place: USA... | reverse complement strand
ATGCAAAGCGTTTCTCGGACGAGCTTGGTGTGACATCGAGCGTCACCGACAAGCATGCCCACGTGCTGATCGCCAGCCTGGTGGGCGACCATCGTGACCGGCTCGGTGGTGGCGGCCTGACCAGCGCTGCGCTAGCTTGGTCAAGCGGCAAGATCGACCTGCAAACCGCGTCGCTGCGCGCGTTCGATGCCATTTCGGCGGACAGCAACGGCCACTACAACAAGTTCAGCCTGAACGCCACCCGTCAGCAACGCCTGACTGACTCGGTCTCATTGTATGCAGCCATCAATGGCCAGCTGGCATCAAAAAACCTGGACGTGTCTGAAAAGATGGAACTCGGCGGCATGTATGGCGTGCGCGCCTATCCGGAGGGCGAAGCCTATGCGGACCGGGGCTACGTGATCAACCTGGAAGCGCGGGTTGATCTGCAGCGCCTGACCAACGTCGTGCCCGGACAGTTGCAACTGATCGGCTTTGTCGATCACGGCAGCGTTACCACCAACAAGAATCCGTGGATGGCAGGATCGAACCGCCGGGCGCTGTCCGGCGCTGGCGTGGGGCTGGTTTGGGGCGGCATCAGCGATGTTGTCGTCAAGACGTACTACGCGCACCGGCTCGGCAACGAGAAAGCATTGTCCGCCCCTGATTCGGCCGGCCGTTTCTGGGTCCAGGCAGTCAAGTATTTCTGAACGTGCAGATCAATAGCAAGTACAGAGCAATCAAATAAAAGGCAACACCATGAACCGTATTTATCGCTCGCTCTGGAACGACGCCACCGGCACGTTTATCGCCGTATCGGAGAACGCCAGAGGCGCTGGCAAGAAGACCTCCACCTGCACGGGTCCATGTGGCGCCGCGGCGCCAGCCATGCGCGCGCTGGCCATCTCGCTCATGATCATTGGCAATGGAGCCTATGCGGCGCCCGTGGGCGGTGTCGTCACGGCCGGTGGCGCGACGATTGTCTCTGGTACAGGCGGCAACCTTGTCATCACCCAGAACACGCAGAACGCTGCCATCAACTGGAACAGCTTTAACGTGGCAGCAGGCGAATCGGTGCGTTTTGTGCAGCCCAACAGCAGTGCGGTAACGCTGAACCGCGTGGTGGGCGTGGACCCGTCGAGCATTCTGGGTAACCTCTCGGCAAACGGCAAGGTGTTTCTGGTCAATCCAAACGGCATCGTGTTCGGCAAAGGCGCATCGGTCAATGTGGGTGGCCTGGTTGCTTCCAGCCTGAACATTGGGGACGCCGATTTCATGGCTGGCAACTACCGCTTCGCCGGTGCTGCTGGTGGTGCCATCACGAACCTTGGCACCATCAATGCTCCCGGCGGATATGTCGCCCTGCTGGGCGCGAACGTCAGTAACGGGGGCGTGATTTCCGCCCGGCTCGGCAGCGTGGCGCTTGCCGCAGGCAATGCCATCACCCTTGACGTGGCCGGCGATGGCTTGCTCAATGTTGCCATCAACGAAGGGGCAGTCAATGCCCTTTTGCAAAATGGAGGCTTGATCGAGGCCGCCGGCGGCGAGGTACTGCTCAGTGCGCGGGCTGCCGGCGGCTTGCTGCAGGGCGCGGTCAACAACAGCGGCGTGATCGAAGCGCGCAGCCTTCAACACCGGAACGGCACGATCCGCCTGCTGGCCGACCCAGCCAGCGGCACGGCACAGGTCAGTGGCACGCTCGATGCCTCCGGCCCGGATGCGGGCCAGACCGGCGGAACCATCCAGGTGCTGGGCAATACAGTGACATTGACCGGCGCGACGGTCAATGCGTCCGGGGACGCGGGTGGCGGCTTGATCCACATTGGCGGGGGCTTTTACGGCGATGCCACCATTCCAGCCGCACACAGTACTTCTCTCGACGGTACTGCCGTGCACGCTGACGCGATCAGCACCGGCAACGGCGGTCGCATCGCAGTCTGGGCGGCCAACGACCTTTCGGTGAACGCGCTACTGACGGCGCGCGGGGGCGCGCGCAGCGGCAATGGTGGCTTTATCGAAACCTCAGGCAAACACGTGAAACTGGGGAGCAGCAACCAGGTGATCACGCTGGCGCCCAATGGGCGCACCGGCACCTGGCTGCTCGACCCCATCGACTGGACGATCGCCAATGCAAACGGTGACGAAACGCCGATGCAGGTGCGTACCAGCCTGGCGAGTTCCGACCGCTTGATCACGGCGACGAACAATATCACCGTCGCCAGCGCGCTGGTATGGACCACAGGCCAAAAGCTTGAATTGAAAGCCGGCAATAATGTGCTCATCAAGGCGGAGGTCACGGCCAGCACAAAGAATTCCGCCATCGTGTTCACGGCCGGCAATGATGTGCTGGTTGAGGCATCAGTCACCGCGAGTGCCTTGAACTCGAGCGTGATCATGACCGCCGGGCGCGACATCAGCGTGGTTTCCACGACGGCGGACGGAGGCGGCTCGATTGCCCTGGTGGCCAAGCGCAATGTCACGGCGAATGGCCCGATCAGCGCCGATATGGGCTCGGTGACGATGATTGCCGACAACGACGGCACCGGCCCGGGGCCTGCTGGGGGCACCGTTACATTTGTCGGGCCCAGCCTGGTAAAAGCCATGTCCACGACAATCCGCTTCAATCCCGCCACGTATGCGGCAACCAGCACGGAAATTGCCAGCTACGCGACCAGAGTCACCGGTAGTATCGATGCCAGAGCATGGGTATTTGGCCAGGGCGTCAACAAGGTCTACGACGGCAACAACAACGCCACCCTGACCTTGCGCGGCAATCCGAACGTCGGCAACGATGTCACGCCAGTCGCTGGCATTGCCACTTTGGATAACCAGAACGTCGGCACCAGCAAGACAGTGACGTTTACCGGCTATACCCTGGGCGGCGGCGACCTTGCCAAGTTTGCCCTGTTCGCGCCGTATAACGACGTGCCCGGCGCAGGCACCACCACGGCAGACATCACCCCGGCACCATTGAGCATCCAGGCAAACAACGCCTCAAAAAGTTATGGCGAGACACTGGTGCCCTTGCCTTCCGCATATACCCAGGTCGGCCTGGTCAACAACGAGACAATGCTCGGTGTTACCCAGACCAGTGCCGGCTCTGCCGCCAGCGCCAGCGTCGCTGGCAGTGCGTATGCGATCGTGCCAGGCGACGCCACCGGCGGCACGTTCACGCCGTCCAACTACGCCATCACCTATCTGAACGGCACGATGACGATCGCGCCCAAAGCGTTGACCGTCACGTCCGCCGACGTGTCCCGCTCCTATGACAGCAACGCCGTATATAGCAGCTTCACGACATCTGGCCTGGCCAATGGCGAGAGTATCGGCAGCGTCACCCAGGTCAGCCCGGCGACATCGGGGGGATCTGCCGCGCCAGGGACCTACGCCATCACGCCGAGCAATGCCACCGGCGGCACGTTTGATGCCGGAAACTATGCCATTACGTATGCCAACGGCGCCCTGACCGTGGGGCCGATGCCCTACGTACCGCCGCCGGTTGCGACTCCGCCACCAGAACCCTCGCCCGATCCCGTTACCCCGCCAATGCCGGTCACGCCGGCACCGGTGACGCCGCCAGTCGTGGAAATCCCTCAGGCGCCGGTCACGCCAGAACCCGTGACGCCAGCACCGGTTACGCCGCCAGTGGCGGAAGTGCCACAAGCACCGGTCACGCCACCGACCGAATCGACACCGGTTCTGCCACCGACGCCGACGACGCCTGTGGCCGAACCAGCACCACCGGTGATCGCTCCGCCAGTGACGCCCGACGCGCCAACACCCGACGCGGCCAGTGCCCCACCTGGATTTGCCACTGCAGCCGGCGTACAGGCAGGCAAGCAAGCACTGATGCGCTCAACGGCGGCATCGCTGGCAACCCCTGTTTCAATCGCATCAGAAGCAACCCTGGCCAATGCCATGCCTGCCGTCGTGGCGTCACCGGCGCCGGCCGATCTGCAAACGCTGGCGCGTCAGGTCAGCCTGACGCAAGTGCAGGCAGGCAGGCCGGTCGCAGCATCGCTGGACACACCGACATCGGTGCGAACAGGGTCCGCGCCAGTGACACCAGTGGCGCCAGTGTCGACGGCAGCGCCACTCACCGACAGAAAGACAGAGGCAGCTGACTCTCTTGAATCAGCCGATACCATTCCCGTTCGCCGTATCAAGAAACAGGACCGGAATTAAGCATGGACGTGACCGGAGCTGCGAGCAGCAGCGAGCAGCGCATGCCGGGCGTGCTGGGCCTGCCCCAGCTCGCCAACTATGACGCTTTACCTGAACCTGTCTGGAAAGACGCCATGACGGGCCAAACGCGCATGTTCGCCGCCAGGCTGATGGACTGTGTTTGCCTGGGAATGGCAACGGTGCTGTGCGCCATGCCGGCTTGCGCGGGCGACTCACCCATCCGCCCGCCCCAAGAGAGCGCCGAGGTGCAGGCAGCGCCCCATGTTGCGGCGCCCGATTCGAGCGGGCCACCAGCAAGCTCACCGCGACTGGTCGATTTCAAGGATGCAGATCCCTCCGAGGAAGTTCGCCAGTTGGCGCAGTCGATCCTGAACTCGAACAACCACCGGCGCCTGCCGTTTCTGATCATCGACAAGAAACAGGCCATGGTGTTTGCCTTCGACGGCAGCGGCGTAGTGCGCGGCTTCACCGCTGCTTTGCTGGGCATGGCCATTGGCGACGACTCCGCGCCCGGCATCGGCCAACGCAAGCTGTCGGCAATCGGCGTGGAAGAACGCACTACGCCTGCCGGCCGTTTTGTCGCGGCGCTCGACCGCAACCTGCACGACGTCGAGATTTTGTGGGTAGATTACGATGCTGCCATCTCGCTGCACCGCGTGGTAACCGGCAAGCCGGCCGAGCGCCGGGCGCAGCGCCTGGCCAGCCCTACCCCGTTCGACAATCGCATCTCTTATGGCTGCATCAACGTACCGGCCAAATTCTTCGATGAGGTCGTCAAGCTCGCATTTGATGGGACCAACGGGATCGTCTACGTGCTGCCGGAAACCCGGGCAGTGCGCGAGGTATTCGGCTTCCTCGATGCGCGCCAGGCACCCGCTGCAGACTCACCACCCACGCCAGCCGCGAGACGGTAATGTGCAGCCGGCGCCCGGCCGGTCGTGACAATCCGAGGATTTTTCCGCCCAGCAAGCTGTTATCGTGCTCCCACAAGCCGGATTCCACCAGGAGCTGTCCCTTAGAAGCGTGAGAAAGTGCAGGCGTCCGGTACGTTTCTCTGCGGCCGGATTTAATCGATGCAGGGTTTGATGCACGGGACGGTGGTGACTGCATGAAGATTGCTTTCAAAAATATTGCCCTATTGTCGGCATCAATCTGCATTGCACTGGCACTGATCTGGCTCCTTACGCCGACACTTTTACTGTCTCTGTGGGACGTTGAATTTTCAGAACCAGTTGGGCTCGTCAGTAGGCGCGCTGCGCCACTGTTTGCTGGCATGGGCCTGATGTTATTCAAGTTGAGACACGTCGGGCCATGCCCCGCTCGCACAGCGGTATCGTCCGGCCTCATGGTCGCCTGTCTGATGCTTGCCTTATTGGGTGTCATTGAACGCTTTATTGGCCATGCTGGCCCGGGCATCCTGCTGGCGGTGACCGTTGAAGTCGCCCTTGCTCTCGGCTTCCACCTGGCGAACTGAGTCCCGGTTTTACAATGCAGGAGCGGTAGCTGCCGGTCTGGCAGGTTCACGAAAGTCGCACCATCGCTCTACGCAAGCAGGCTCAACCTTTTCGTCGCAGGGCATGCACGGGTCGGCGCATTCCACTGGACCGCTGTGCGGCTGCTGCCTAAGGTGGAAACTTTCCAACCCCCGGGAGTTTCCATGCGCGTTCTACTGTCTTCCCTTCTTTTCGCACTTTGCCTGGCGAGTGCCGCACATGCCGCCGAAGGCGCCGCCCCAGGCGCCCGGGCGGCCGACGTGGCGGCGATCCACGCGGTCGTCGATCAATTCAAGGCGGCGATCATCGCCCGTGACGGCAAGACCCTCGGCAGCCTGTTCCTGCAAGACCATGACAGCTGGCTGTCGGTGGCCGACGAGGCGGTCTGGGCCAAAGTCAAGGCGCGCAATCCGAAGGCACGCAAGGTGGTTCCTTCAAGCTGGAAGAAGTTCGCCGAGCTCGTCCAGACGGCCGACAAGCCGATCGAAGAACGTTTCTACAACGTGCGGGTCGACACCAATGGCGCCGTCGCCTCGGTGTGGTTCGATTTCGACTTTCTCGACGACGGCAAGGTGACCAACCGCGGCAGCGAGAGCTGGCAAATGGTGCGCGCGGAAGACGGTTGGAAGATCAGCTCGATGCTGTTTTCCATCGGCGACTGAGACGATAGAATAGCAACATTACAACTCGTAAAGACGGCATGAAAGTCGAAACGCCCCTGTTCGTCCCCGTGCTGGCCGCCCTGCCGGTCGCCGCCTGCATGGCCATCCTCGGGCTGCCTGTCTTTGGCTACGAGTATGCTGCGGCCTTCCGCAGCTTGTACTTCGTTGCCTGCCTGGTTTGGTTGATTCCGTTGGCGCTGCTGCAGCGCTCCATGTGGCGCCGTGACTGGCCCTGGCTGCGCATGGCGCTGGTGCTGCTGGCCGCGAGCTACGCCATGTCCATCCTGAACGCCGTGCTGGGACAGGGCCTGGGCATCTGGCTCGGGCTGCAAAAGCACTACCGCTGGAATGAACTGGCCGAGGGTCTGGATGGCTGCTGGCTGGCCCTGATCGCGTTCTGCGCCGTGCATGCAGTGGCGGCCTACTACCTGTCGCTGCAGCAGGTGCGCCTGCATCTGGCAGAGGCGCAGGCCGCAGCGCGCGACGCCCAGCTGCGCGCGCTGCGCCTGCAGGTCAACCCGCACTTTCTGTTCAACTCCCTGAACGCGATTTCCGCGCTCGTGTCGGCCCAGTCCAACCGCGAGGCCAACCGCATGCTCGGCTGCGTGGCCGACTTCCTGCGCGCCACGCTTGCGCACGACGGCCGCCACGAGCATTCGCTCGCGGAAGAACTGGCCCTGCTCGACGCCTACCTCAAGATCGAACAGGCACGCCTGGGCGAACGCCTGTGCCTGAATATGAAAGCCGGTCCGGACCTGCTCGACAACGTCATGCCCTACCTGATGCTGCAGCCCCTGGTCGAGAACGCGATCCGTCACGGCATCGCGCCGCTGTCCGTTCCCGGGCGGCTCGACATCCGTCTTGAGCATGTCGGCGGGCGCCTGCTGGTCGAGGTGCGCAACGACGGTCAGCAGCCGGCGCAGCCGGGCTGCGGTATCGGCCTGGCCAACGTGAGGGAACGCTTGCGCCACCTGTACGGCGACGATCAGGAAGTCGAGACGGGATGGGGGCCGGACGGCCGCTTCGGCGTGCGTATCGCCTTGCCGCTACGCAGCATCGAGGCGGCGGCATGAACATACGGGTCGTCATTGTCGACGACGAACCGCTGGCCAGGCTGGCGGTCAAGCTCAGGCTGGCGCGGCGCAGCGGCTTCGCTCTGGTCGGCGAGTTCGGTGACGGCGACAGCGCGCATGCCGGCATCCTGGCGCTGCGGCCCGACCTGGTATTCATCGATGTCGAGATGCCGGGCAAGACCGGGCTCGAGGTGCTGGCCGCGCTGCCGCCGGCGCAGCGGCCGATGGCGATCCTGCTGACCGCCTACGACAGCTTCGCCCTGCAGGCGTTCGATCTGGCCGCCCTGGATTACCTGCTCAAGCCGGTCGATGACGAACGCCTGGACGAAGCCCTGGACCGCGCGCAGCAGGCCTTTCCTTATCGCGCCCACGGCCGTACGTTGCCACCAGCCGCGCCGGCGCTGCGCAGCTTTACCGTGCGTGTCGGCGCGCGCACGGTGCTGGTGCCGGTTGCGCAGGTCGAGCGCATCGAGGCCGACGGCGACTACGCCACCCTGCATGCGAACGGCAAGACCTGGCTGGTTCGCGAGCGCCTGCACAACCTGGCCATGCAGCTCGATGCGCGCCAGTTCCACCGTGTGCACCGCTCGACCATCGTGCGGCTGGACATGATCGCCGAGCTGCGCTCGCTGACCAATCGCGACGCCCTGTTGCGCCTGCATGACGGCAGCGTGCTGCGCGCCAGCCGCACCTATATGCCCGCCCTGGCGGAAGCACTACAACACCTCGACAAGACATCCGCATGACGCAGCTTCAATCCACTTCCACCCGGCTCGCCGGGCTGGACACCCTGCGCGCGCTTGCCATCGCGCTGGTCCTGATGTCGCACTACCAAGGCTTCGTCAGCCACGCGCCGACCTTCGGCATCATGGGAACAATCGGCTGGGCCGGCGTCGACCTGTTTTTCGTGCTCAGCGGTTACCTGATCGGCAATCAGCTGCTGGCACCGGCCGCGCGTGGCGACAACCTGGACCTGAAAACCTTCTTCGCACGCCGCTTGCTGCGCACGCTGCCGAATTACTACGCGGTACTGGCGGTGTACCTGCTGCTGCCGGATAGTCCCATCGCCGGCAAGAGCATGGCACCGATCTGGCAGTTCCTTACCTTCACCCAGAACTTCGGTTTGAACTACGGAGAAACGTTTACGCACTCGTGGTCGCTGTGCATCGAAGAGCAGTTCTACCTGGTGTTCCCGCTGGCGGTGCTGGTACTGGTCGGTAGCAAGCGCTCGCCGCGCCTGCTCTGGTGCGCCCTCTTTGCCGCCATCGGCGCCGGCATGACGGTGCGCGGCATGGCCTTCATGGACGGCATGGATGTCTTTGCGGCGCCGGTGTACTACTCGAGCTTTTCCCGCTTCGACGAATTGCTGCCCGGTGTCGCCATCGCGATGCTGAAGAATTTCCATCCGGCGGCCTTTGCACGCATCCTGCGCCACGGGAATGCGCTGCTGGTAGCGGGCCTGGCGATGTCGGCAGCTGTGCTGTACGGAATAACGAACGACGTGCCGACCGCTTTCGCGGCATCCACGTTCGGATTTTCACTGGTCGCCGCCAGCTTCGCGTTGCTGACCTGTTCGGCGCTCAGCCCCGGCTCGATCCTGAACCGGGCGCGCATTCCCGGCGCGGCCAGCCTGGCCCTGTGGTCCTACGCCATCTACCTGGTGCACAAGCCGGTGTTCATGGCCTTGCGGCCGGAATTGGTCAGCAGGGGCATCGATCCCGGCGCACCCATGACCATTGCAGCGGTCATGGCGGCCGGCATCCTGGGCGGCTGGGTACTGTACCGCGTGATCGAGACGCCGTTCATGCAACTGCGGGCGCGCTGGTATCCGGCTGGCACATCAACGACGCATCACACGGGCGCGGCGATGCCCGCCGGTCATTCGATCAGGGGCTAGTTCAGAAAGGCTGAACAGTCGCCGCCAAACCTCGTGCGCACGCAATCTTTCGCGTCGCGATGCTGATGGCTTACCATGCACTGTCACCACTTCCTTGCCCGCCCCGTGAAAATCGCCATCGGCCACCGCCTCTTTGCCTCCGTGCTCCTTGCCATGCTGACGGTGGCGGCTGCTGCCGTGCTGCTGCTGCGCCAGAATGTACTGGGCAGTTTCGGCGACTACGCGGTGGCGATCGAACTGGATCGCCTCGATGAACTCTCCGGCGCCGTCGCGCGCCAGTACAGCCAGCATGGTGACTGGACGTTCCTGCCGTCTGGTGACGATCGGCGCGACTGGATTGGCGGCGAGCTGACGCGCCTGCAGTCCGTGCGCGGGAAGCCGGTGCCGCCAGTCAGGCCAGTGGACCCTGTCGCCCCTGTCGCACCCGCCGCTCCCCTTCACACGCGGGCCGGCCCACCCATGCCACCGCTACCACCACCCCCACCCGCCCCACCCGGCGTGATCGCCGACCTGCACACGCGGATCACGCTGCTCGATGCGAATGGCGCGTATCTCGCCGGCCGCCCGCCCGGCAACCTGCCACTGGCCCGGCGCGCGATCACGGTCGATGACCGCACGATTGGCTATCTCGGCGTCGCGCGCAGCGCACGGCCCAGCGACGCGATGGCATTCGCGTTTCTCGACCAGCTACAGCGCAGCCTGTGGCTGATCGGCGGGCTCGCTCTCGTACTCAGCGCGCTGGCGGCAATTGGCCTGGCACGCCACTTCCGGCGCCCGATCGACCGCCTCTCACGCGGCGCCGGCGCGCTGGCTGCGGGCGACTACGCCGTGCGTCTGCCAGTCCAGCGCAGCGACGAGCTGGGCGACCTGGCGCGCCACTTCAATGCGCTGGCCGAGCGGCTCGATCAAGCCGAGGCGGCGCGCCGTCAATGGGTGGCCGACACGTCGCACGAACTGCGCACGCCGCTGGCCGTGCTGCGCGCGCAGCTCGAAGCGATCCAGGATGGCGTGCGCCAGGCCACACCAGCCACTGTCGATGCGATGGTGCTGCAGGTGCATGCGCTGACGAAGCTGATCGACGAACTGTATGCGCTGGCACGGGCCGACGTCGGCGAACTGGCGTGCCAGCGCGTGCCGCTCGACCTGTGGCAACTGGCGACCGCCGAAGCGCAAGCATTCAGCGCGCGCTTCCAGGCGGCCGGCCTGACGTTCGAGACCGCCCCGGCGCCGGCACGATCACAGGTGCTGGGCGACCCGGACCGCCTGCGCCAGGTACTGGCCAACCTGTTCGAGAACAGCCTGCGCTACACGGCGCCCGGCGGCGCGGTGCGGCTAAGCGCGCAGGTGCACGACAGCCAGTTGCACCTGACGCTCGACGACAGCGCGCCCGGCGTGCCGGATGCCGCGTTGGCGCGGCTGGCCGAGCGCTTCTACCGCGTCGATGCATCGCGCAGCCGCGCGCATGGCGGTGCCGGCCTGGGGCTGGCCTTGAGCCGGCGTCTGCTCGACGCGCAGAGCGGCACGCTGGCGTTTGACCATTCACCACTGGGCGGCGTGCGCGTGACCGTCTCGCTGCCGCTGCTTGAAAAGGAGACGCCATGAGCACGATCATGATCGTCGAGGACGAGCCGGAACTGGCCGCCGTAGTTGCTGACTACGCACGCGCAGCCGGCTATCTCCCGACCGTGCATGGCGACGGCGCAGAGGCCCTGGCCGCGATCCGCGCGGCGCCACCGGATCTGATCGTGCTCGACCTGATGCTGCCTGGCCTGGATGGCCTGGCGCTGTGCCGCGCGGTGCGCGCGTTTTCGGAAGTGCCGATCGTGATGGTGACGGCACGGGTCGAAGAAATCGACCGCTTGCTGGGACTGGAACTGGGCGCCGACGACTACCTGTGCAAGCCGTTCAGCCCGCGTGAGCTGATGGCACGCATCAAGGCGATCCTGCGCCGCGCCGGGAGTGCCGACGTTGCGCCGGCAGCCCTGCTGCTCAACGAGGCCGCGCGCAGCGTCAGCATCCACGGCCACGCGCTCGACCTGACGCCAAGCGAATACGCGATCCTGGCCGCGCTGGCGCGCCGGCCGGGCCAGGTGCTGTCACGTGCCCAGTTGCTCGACGCGGCCCGCGCCGACAATCTCGACGCCACCGACCGCGCGATCGACAGCCACGTCAAGAACCTGCGGCGCAAGATCGACGGGGCGGCGCCGGGGCTGGAGCCGATCCGCTCGATCTACGG
>Ga0308164_10004633_pt1 | contig 11526 bp, 6 predicted proteins | sample PhyTR2_FD_201031 | JGI IMG/M metagenome (GOLD analysis project Ga0308164, IMG submission 201031) | Phyllosphere microbial communities from UC Gill Tract Community Farm, Albany, California, United States - DLSLT.R2 | ecosystem: Host-associated > Plants > Phyllosphere > Unclassified | place: USA... | reverse complement strand
ACTGAGGTTGTTGATTATTTTACCTTCCCGCATATTGTGTACACGGGAAACGCAAACAGTGTCGTGCTCGAGATTTTTATCTCGCCGAAAAGCCTTTCCAATAGCACTTTGAAGTTTTGCTTCATCACATTGATACATTGTCTTAGGACTAAAACCGAGCTGAACATCGATGCCAAGTTTATAAATATTACTTTCCAAAAGCTTAAGATCAGTATCAATACGTTCTGCATCATAGCCTTGCGCCCTCAGCCACTCTAACGTTTTTGTATTAAATCGTTCATAACGTTTCCGTGAAATGTCATTTTTCCAAGCATAAAGCAGGCCTTCAATTTCACTAAGTGTGCGGTCAAAAATCACTATTTTAATATCTAGTGATTTTAAAAGGTTCAAAAAGTCTATATATGCTTCTTTAGCTTGACGTCCGCTGTAACCTAGCATGCCTATGACTATTGGAGAGTCAAGGTAGACGGTAATGCCTTTATAAGATTTCTTGTCTGTAGCTTTATCCGCATAAAATAGATAATTAGCTAGTAACATTCCTTTAACACACCGACTGAAGTGCTCAAGAACTCCAGGCTGATTGCGATGAATATGACTTATAAAAGATGCAATAACATGGTTGGTGTTTTTAATGCGATCAGCAAGTTCCATTTTTTGATAAGCCCGGTGGCTAATCACGCTGCTGACATTCACTTCAATAAATCCAGTAATTAGTTTCTCAGCTTCACTGTCAGAGATTTTCTTAGCAAAGTTGGTCTCCGTAAAGATGATAAACTCATTTTTGAGACTTGCAAGCGAGGTTTCAACATCTTCTTTTTTATGCTCAAAGCCATTTTTCCATTCAGTAATTTTATCGTGAACGGGAATGAAAGCATAATTTTCACGGATTAGAAGGCCTCTTTTTTTAGCTCGTGTCATTAAGACCTTCACCGCTGCCAGTGGAGGCTTAAACCCAAAGCTTTGCTGCAGTTTATACTGTATATCACTCTCATTTATAACTGGCTTGCCAATTTCTGATGCAGTTACTGCAATAAAAGGTAGAAATAAATCTATTTCATCGTGTATATCGTCTCGCTTTAGAGTTTCAAGCAAAGCGAGATGAAGCAGCGGACTATTTATTTCAAATTCTGTCATTTTTTAACAGCACCAAGAGATTTACATAAGAAAAATCTTATTATCCACTTTTGTGTGAAAGTCTGCCACTCCTATACATAGTAAAAATTAATGATTTCACTGCATGTGACAACTGCCGCATATCGCTCTTAGCGGACATTGGCTTGGCGTCAATCCGCCAGGTGCCTGATGCAGACGTTCACGCGCAGGAATTGCGCGTGCAGATGCAGCACTGTATCGCGCCAGGCGCAGCGGCCGGGACCGGTGGTCAGTGTGATTTCCGTCGTCCGGATCCTGCGCGGGAGGGCAAAGCACTGCTCAGGGTTAACCAGAACCGGATTGTCAGAACTGATAACTGTAGTTCATGCTGAAAAAGTAAATTGCAGGGTCGTTATAGCCACCTTTAACAACTGGCGCGCTGACGCCGGAAGACTCCATGGTGAGATATTCAAAAGCGGCACCCACGCTGCTGGCAGGCGTGACCTGGTACTGCGCGCCAATGCCAAAGCGCCATGCTGCGCCCGACGGCATGGTCAGGGAGGAGTTATCCTGTGAGCGATAGAAACTGCTGTCATAGGCCATGCCGGTGTTCAGACGCCAGCGGTCATCGGGCCTGAACTGCACGCCCAGCGCGGTGTGCCAGGTGTCGCGCAGACGATTATCACGTGCGAGCGGCTCACCGCTGATATAAACCTGGTTTGCTCCGTAAGCGCTCCAGTCCTGCCAGCCCAGATCGCCCAGCACCGACCAGCGCGGGCTGAAATCATGCACCAGGCTGAACATCAGCTGCGCAGGGGTGTTAACCTGCGCCGAAAGCGGCAGGGTATATTGCTGATTAGGCAACTGAGGGAAGCGTGCGGTGCCGTCAATGTTGAAGTGATACTCGATTTTACTGGCATACGTCAGGCCGGCGCGCGTGGCGTCCGTGATGTCAAACAATAACCCGGTTCGGAAGTTGGTGGCCCAGTCGTGGTCGCTCTGCTTCTCATCCTGGCCGCCGAGGTTGCGGGTCAGGGAAAGAAAGCCGTAATTGATACCTACACCCGCGCCCCATGACAGGCGGTCGTTGATTTTCCACGCCAGTGCCGGGCTCAGCGTCATGCCGACCAGCGTGCTCTTTTTGATAAGGCGTTCTCCCGCCCAGTTGCCAAAGTCCAGCCCGAGGCCGTAATTGCCGTAGAGACCTATACCCGCCGACCAGCGGTCATTCAGACGCTGGTGATAAAAGATGCTGGCTCCGGGGAACCAGCCAATCGTATTGCCAGGGCTGTTCCCCTGCAGTCCGGCATCGTTATTCAGCGTATAAGGCGTATCGCCGTAGAGCGCCTGAAGACCCCCGGTCAGCATATAGTCAGGCAGGCGCGTCATCCCTGCGGGATTGGAAACCAGTGTGGATGCATCCTGGCCAGCGGAGCATCACCATTCATCATGAACAGGGCTACATAACTCATTACGTGACCCCAATTATGCCCCGGTATTCTGTGCTTTTTCGATAGCGGACTATTTAAAATCGATCTGCATCAGTTCGGCAATGGTTGAATCACGCGTTGTCAGCACGCAGCGATCCAGATAATCGGTAAACCGCGAAGGCTTATTCATTCCAAGCTGCATTAGCTTAGAGTTATCAAATACCACGTTAAGGTTTGAGAAATGACCGTACAGGTTCATGGCGCGAAGCATTATCCGCTCATTGCAGGGTCCAAACAGATCCTTAAAAGTTCTCCGACTTTCAGAAAGCTGTTTATAAGACACCTTCTGGTAATCAACGCCCAGTGGCTTGCTTCCTGATGCTTTGGCCATCGCTTCATCAATTTCGGCAAATGTCACACAGCTGTTTGTTCCTGCAGAAATATGAATTACCTCATTAATCACATCTTCTGCATCAAGCAGCATGATAAGCGCTTCCGCGCAGTAATCAACGGGAACTACATCAATACGGTCATTCAGGTCGCAGGTGAATTTACCCAGTGCCAGCGCCATCCGGAATACCCAGAAAATGCTGGCTGAAGGTAGGCATCCCAGAACGGAGTGACCCACTACGATCGACGGCCGGGCAATAACCAGTGGCAACTTCGGCAGCTTCTCTGTCATCAGCTTTTCAATCGAAGCCTTACTCCAGGTGTATTCAACGATATGCTGATCCCGGCAGGAGTTGAGCCCGCCCTCAGTGACCAGTGAGCCGGGTTCCGGCGCACAGGACATAGCGGTTCCAACTTGGATAAATTTCTTTAATCCTTCAACACGGCTCATTCGTTCAGCAAACCGAAATGTGCCTTCAACGTTTACTTTCCAGATGGTGGGATTTTTACCAAATGAGGCCACAGCTGCACAATTAATGACATGGGTAACATCATTAAGTCGTGCGTCATGAATAAAATTATCCGTAAATTCCATGTCACCCAAAATAATATTTTCAGGTGCTATTGTATTGGTAACTGACTCATTTAAACCAAAGTTCTTCAGGTTCGCTTTGAGCCGGCGCAACCCTTCCTCAACAGTTTCGCCTCTGACCAGTAGTAGCAGTCGATCCTTAACGTTGTTATGTAATAAATTTGCTACGACAGCCCCGCCCAGAAAACCTGTAGAACCGGTAATAAGGATTTTTTTCATGATAGTGCCATTTAATCTGTTTATCAATGGAAAGCATTAATAGAACACTTCCCGAGCATTAAAATAATTCACAAATTAATAAAATAATTGTAATTACATTGTTTTTATGAATTTAAGGGTGAAGTTGTTATTTGATACTAACTTCCCTCCTGCCGAGTTAATCACTTGTCAGGTAGTAAACCACACCAGTATAAAGCTAATAATAACCGCCAGACTCAACAACAGTGCATACATTTCATTAAATTTATTCATTTAGATTCTGTTTATATCCTATGCATATAAAGCAACTCTTGAATCTCCTCATCCCTGCTGAGTTCACGCTCTGATTTGAGCAACTTTTGCCATTTGGGATCAAGCTTTATTTAAACTCTTTTTCATGAACTTATTATTATTTTAATAAATGACGTTTTTCCTGCACTTATTTATGGAGAGTCAGTTCAGACTTTGTGTAGAACATGTGTAGAAGCTAAACAAAGAGGATTTATAGTATAAATCCCAGCATTTGTTTACCCCTTGTTTAATATCTATCCATTACACCCTTGCCCGTCATGAAATATTTCCGCACAGATTCTCAGGCGGACTCTCGCGTTACACTTCAGGTGACAGGCATGTTTACAACACACTTAAAACTTAAAAATACCGGCTGGGAAGCGTGTACGCCATCCGCGTACGCTCAAATTTACGCTGCATTTGGGGGGAGTGTTTGCACCCATCCCCGCGTTCTCGCTTATCTTGCTCAGCGTGAAGGCGTCCGGATTCACTACTACATGAAAAGGCGACACGGACAACCCATTGCTGCCGTGTTTTCTATCAATGGCTCGCTGGAATATAAAAAATCCAATCTTCCCTTTGTTTTTGATGATCTTATCCTCCCGATTAAGGCGGGTGAAAAAGTCATTCTTCCATTTAAAACTAAGCGCTTATCGCCCCATTCTCAGGGCGTCATCTTTAACAGCATCCGTCACAACCTGTTTAAAAAGAAAATGGCTCACATCAAGTCTGACTTTTCCGTGAAAACCGCTAAGAAACGTACCGGTGAGGTCCGGCGATTCAGAAAAGCAGGCGGAACAGTCGAAGATGTGACCTCTTTTTCTCCTGCTGAACTTTCCGCTATCTATCAGCACCTGTTCGATTTGCGTTGGCAAAACAGCCTTAAGTGTACTGACACCGGCATCCTGACTGAGACGTTCACCACGTTCAGAGACATGATTTTCGGCAAAGTCTTATTCATCAATGACTCACCCTGCGCGTTTGATCTTAATTATAAAGTTGAGTGCCCAACATGGTATTACTTCGAAGACTTTAATGGCGGGATAGATCCCCGGTTTAAATCGATGGGGGTTGGCTCTGTTTTGCTCTGGGAGAATATCCAGCACGCCAGATGGTTAGCTGCGTCATCAGATAAAAAATTTATTTTTTCTCTGGGGGCCTACAACCCAGGCTGGCATTACAAAAAACAGTGGTGCGATATTATGCCCTCAGGCCGTACGCTGTTCTGAAAGTGAATGCAGTCAGGTTTTTTCATTGCCAGCCGGTTTTTCGCTGGCAATACAATAAAATAAAAAAATTTCGCTTCTACACACAATCTCAACACACCCTCAACGGCGAATAAACGCGTGTCCGATAATATGGGTCATCACTCTTTGAGACGAGAAACCCATGTTGTCCCTCAAACACTTTTCGCTGCCTTTATTTTTGGTTGCCCTGATTGTCGCGCTGACGGGCTGCGATGATAAAACCATTAATGAAGCTGAAGCCCCTGCTCCTCAGGTTGCCATTGAGGTGATCCAGCCACAAGTGTTAGCGGTCAGCGAGATGCTTCCGGGTCGCGTTAACGCGCTGCACACAGCAGAAATACGCCCGCAGGTCAGCGGTATTATTCAGCGTCGTTTGTTTGAACAGGGCGCAGAAATTAAAAAAGGTACGCCCCTTTTTCAGATTAACGCGGCGCCTTTTGAAGCGGAAGTCGCCAGTGCGCAGGCCGGTTTACAGCGTGCCAGGGCCGCCAATGACAAGGCTCAGCAGCAGGCGGCGCGTCTGCGGCCACTCATGAAAACGGGTGCAGTGAGCCGTCAGAGTTTTGATGAAGCTATCGCGAATGCTCGTCAGGCCGCGGCAGATGTTGCGCAGGCAAGCGCCGCGCTCAGGCGCAAAGAGCTTGATCTGAGTTTTGCCACCGTTGAGGCACCGATATTCGGACGTATCGATCAGGCTCTGGTTTCCGAAGGGGCGTATGTGACAGCCAGCGACAGCACGCCACTGGCTCGCATCTACCAGACAGACCCCATTTATGTGGACGTCCACCAGCCCGCTGAGGTTTACCACCAGCTGCGCCAGCAGGCGGCGATTCATCAGGACGCCGCTGCAGGCGTGCCGGTAAAGGTGTTGTTACCTGGCGGCACGGTCTATCCACAGCCGGGCAGGATCCTTTTCTCCGGCATGAGCGTTGATACCGCGACGGGCGACGTGATGGTGCGCATCCAGGTGAGTAATCCTGACCGCGAACTTCTGCCCGGCATGTTTGTGCGGGTTGAGATCCCTCGTCAGCACTATGACGATGCGCTGATGGTTCCCCAGCAGGCGGTCTCGCATCAGGAGGGGCACGCTGTGCTCTGGATAGTAGATAGTCAGCAACAGGCCCGTCAGATCAACGTCCGCGTCGGGGAGTTAATCCATGGCGCCTACCGCATTGCCGAAGGATTACCTGCCGGCAGCCGTGTCGTCGTCCAGGGCATGGATAAGCTCAGCAACGGCACCAAAGTCGCGGCAGTGATTTCAGCTGCCACCCCTGCAATTCTGACCATGAAGGCCGGAGAGTAAAATGACTCAGTTTTTTATTAAGCGCCCGGTTTTCGCCTGGGTGGTCGCCTTGTTCATCATTCTGTTCGGGATTATTGCGATCCCGAAACTGCCGGTGGCCCGTTACCCCTCGGTGGCACCGCCGAATGTCACCATCACCGCGACCTGGGCAGGCGCTTCACCTCAGACGATGAACGACACGGTCGTCAGTCTGATCGAGCGTGAACTCTCCAGCGTTAAGAATCTGCTCTATTTTGAGTCATCCACGGACACATCAGGCCAGGCGACCATTACGGTCACGTTCAAACCGGGCACAAATGCTGAACTGGCGCAGGTTGATGTTCAGAACCGTATTAAGACGGTGGAATCCCGCCTGCCTCAGGCGGTGCGGCAGAATGGGCTCCAGGTTGAATCGGCTGACACCGGCTTCCTGATGATTATCAGTCTCACCTCTGAAGCCGGGAAAACAGACAGCGAAGCGTTAAGTGACTACATGGCCCGAAACGTGGTTGAAGAACTGCGCAGACTGCCTGGCGTAGGACGTGTTCAGCTGTTCGGCGCGGAAAGTGCCCTGCGCGTCTGGGTGGATCCGGCCAGACTGCTTTCACTCAACCTGACGATGAATGATATCTCTGCCGCCATCACCCAGCAGAATGCGCAAATCGCCCCGGGACGGGTCGGCGACGAGCCCGCGTTGCCCGGTCAGATGGTCACCCTTCCCTTAATGGTAGAGGGTCAGTTAACCACGCCGGAAGCGTTCGGCCGCATTGTGCTGCGCGCGAATCAGGATGGCTCCAGCGTCAAACTCTCTGACGTGGCAAAAGTGGAGGCCGGTTCTCAAAGTTACAGCATGCTGATGCGTGAGAACGGTCAGAACTCAACGGGTGCGGCGATTATGCTGGCGCCCGGTGCCAACGCGGTAAAGACAGCAGAAGCGGTCACGTCCCGGATGCAGGAACTGAGTCTGTCGATGCCGGAGGACATCCGGTACGCGCTCCCTTTCAACACCGCACCCTTCGTAAAGCTCTCAATCGGGAAGGTGATCCACACGCTTCTCGAAGCAATGGTGCTGGTGTTCGTGGTGATGTATCTGTTCCTGCAGAACATCCGCTATACCATTATACCCGCCATTGTCGCGCCGATTGCCTTGTTGGGCACGCTATCCGTGATGCTGCTCTCTGGCTTCTCCGTTAATGTTCTCACGATGTTTGGACTGGTGCTCGCCATCGGCATCATCGTTGATGATGCGATTGTCGTGGTTGAAAACGTTGAGCGCATCATGCGTGAGGAAAACCTCGGGCCCCGTGAGGCGACCTCAAAAGCGATGCGCGAAATAACGGGTGCCATCACCGGCATTACGCTGGTGCTCACGGCGGTCTTCATCCCCATGGGATTCGCCAGCGGTTCAGTCGGCATCATCTATCGTCAGTTTTCCCTCTCAATGGCAACCGCAATTCTGTTCTCCGCGTTGCTGGCCCTGACCCTGACGCCCGCACTGTGCGCGACGCTGCTTAAAATGCCTTCCGATCATGCCCGGCGCGGTTTTTTCGGCCTGTTCAATCGCGGCGTTGATCGACTGACAAACCGCTATTCGGGCTGGACAGGTGTGACTCTGAAGCGCTCTGGCCGGATGATGCTGTTATTTATTGCCCTGTGCGCAGGCACCGGGCTGGCATTCAGTCAGCTCTCCTCAGCTTTTCTGCCAGAAGAAGATCAGGGCTATTTCATGACTGCGTTTCAGCTACCGGCAGAGGCCACTCAGCAGCGGACACTGGCGGTGGTAAAAAAATATGAGGAAGCCCTGAATTCGCGTTCCGCCATCGCGACCAATCAATCCATCATTGGCTTTGGCTTCTCCGGTGCCGGGGCGAACACCGCACTGGCTTTCACCGTACTGAAAGAGGGTAAAGAACGCGGCAATAACACGACCCGGGGTGAAGTTGAATTTGTCGGGCAGGCCATGCGCGACTCGCCGGAAGGCACCATCATGACGATGATGCCCCCGGCCATCGAGGAGCTGGGAAACACATCGGGCTTTACGCTGAGACTTGAAGATCGTGCGAATCAGGGTTATGCGGCGCTGGAAGCCGCACAGAATACGCTTTTACAGCTTGCCGCGAAAAGCAGCAAAGTCACCCAGGTGTACCCGGACGGTTTGCCGCCGGGAACGACGGTCCGGCTGAATATTGACCGTGAAAAGGCCAATGCCATGGGCGTTTCGTTCAGCAGCATCAGCGATACGCTCTCCGCCGCCATGGGGTCGCTCTACGTCAACGATTACCCGAATAAAGGCCGGATGCAGCAGGTAATTATTCAGGCAGAGGCGAAAGATCGTATGCAGATTGATGACATCCTCAATTTGTATGTCCGAAGCAGTGAAAACCGGATGGTGGCGCTGAAGACCTTTGTAACGCCGGTCTGGTCGTCAGCCCCTCTCCAGCAGGTCCGCTATCAGGGCTATCCCGCGATGAGGCTCTCCGGTAGCGCTGCGCGGGGTGTGTCAAGTGGTGATGCCATGAAAGAGATCGAAGCGCTGGCCAGACAGCTGCCGCCGGGGTTCGCAGTTGAATGGACCGGCAAGTCGTTGCAGGAGCAGCAGTCTGCCGCACAGGCACCTATGCTGATGGCGCTCTCTATCCTGGTGATCTTCCTGGTCTTAGCGGCGCTCTATGAGAGCTGGGCCATTCCGCTCTCCGTATTGATGGTGATTCCGTTGGGGATCGCGGGCGCTGTCGCCGCCGTGATGATTCGCGGATTGCCTGATGACGTGTTCTTTAAAGTGGGGTTGATTACGGTGATTGGACTATCAGCCAAGAACGCCGTGCTCATTGTTGAGTTTGCCAGACAGTTACACCAGGAGGGCAAGAGCCTGCGTGAAGCGGCAATCACTGCGGCCAGAATGCGTCTGCGTCCGATTATCATGACCTCGCTGGCTTTCGGATTGGGCGTCGTCCCGTTGATCATGGCTTCAGGACCCGCCAGCGAAACCCAGCATGCCATCGGCACCGGCGTTTTTGGGGGGATCATCAGCGCTACGGTTCTGGCCGTTATTTTTGTTCCGCTGTTTTTTGTCACCGTGATGACACTGCGCAACAGGCTGAGTACGCATGAAAAATGATATGCATACCGCGCGCCCAGCGCGTATCTCGTCTGATTTATTGTTTCACGGACCTGATATCATCATGACAACGTCCCTGAAGCCATAGCGACGTTAACACTCTTTTAGTATGAGCCCGGCGGCGGTCTTTCAGAATCAGATCTGCACCGTCGCCGTCCGGGTCGATACAGATCGAAGACAGGATAAGGATGAACAGCAGCGTGATTTTAATCGTCGAAGATGATGTTGAAATAGCCGCAATATTAACCGCCTATCTGCAGAATGCCGGTTACACGGTAAGTCATGCGGAAAACGGAGCGTTAGCCCTGGCGTTTTGTGCGACATCCTCACCTGAGCTGATCATACTGGATGTCCGCATGCCGGTGATGGATGGCTGGCAGGTGCTGGCCGAAGTGCGTCGGCGCGGAAATACCCCGGTCATTATGCTTACGGCCAACGACGATGATGTGGATAAACTTTCCGCACTCCGTATTGGGGCCGATGATTATGTCGTTAAGCCGTTTAATCCTGCTGAGGTTGTGGCACGGGTTCAGGCAGTATTGAGACGTACCCAGGTTATCACGCGTTCGGAAGATATTTACTCTACCCGATCGCTTTCCATTAACCTGCAGCAGCACAGCGTGGTTGTTAAACCTGACGGGACGGATATCGCCCCCCGCCTGACCACAACCGAGTTCAGATTGATCACCCATTTTGTGCGCGAACCTAACCGGGTTTTTAGCCGGGATGAACTGCTGGACGCGTGTTTTCCGGAAGGTGACACGTTACCGCGAACCGTTGACAGCCATATCAGTAAATTACGCAGGAAACTCGATGACGCGGGGGTATCAGGACTGCTGCAAAATGTGAGGGGCTTCGGCTATCGCCTGGGAGAGAGTAAATGAAGCAGCGTGGTCTTAGCGGGCAGCTGAACTGGCTCATCGTCAAAGTTACGATCTATTCCTTCCTGACCTCGTTTGCCACCTACTCACTTTATCCGACCGTTATTGGATTATTTTCAGGTCAGCTTGTTCCGCTCGATCTCGACCAGGGGACAGCCAGCGACTGGATTACCCTGCTGGTGACAACGCTGTTAACGATAGCCGTCTCGGTGTTTTTTTCTGCACGGTTCGCGCGTCAGATGATCGTTCCTCTGGAGTCGCTGACTCACAGTGCAAAGCGCGTCGCGGAAGGTGATTTAAGCGCACGAGCGAGTGAAGGCGCAATCGAAATCGGTGAGATTAATGCGCTGGTCAAAGACTTTAACCGCATGGCGGAAACACTCGAAACCCTGTCAAACGATAGCCGGACCTGGAACGCCGCTATCGCACACGAATTAAGAACCCCGGTGACGATATTACGCGGGAGACTTCAGGGTTTAGCTGACGGTATATTTGCGCCCGATCATAAGCTCTTCGTTAATCTGATTCATCAGGCCGATGGCCTGACGCGGTTAATTGAAGATCTCCGAACGCTGAGTCTGGCCCAGACGGGACATCTGCATATTCACTATGAGCGCGTGAATATCAAAAGTGAGATTGAATCGTTAGCTGAACTGGTGAAAGAGGATTTCAAAGCCAGTCACCACTCACTCGTGCTGAAAGTTAATCCGGCTATCATTGAATGCGATGCCTTACGCTTCAGGCAGGTGTTGCTGGCCTTTCTGGAGAATGCCCGCCGTTATTCCATCCCGGGCGTTGTCATGATTTCCTGTGAGCAGGATGCAGCAGGCGTCGCAGTGCACATAGACGATGAAGGGCCGGGAATCGATCAGGCTTTTGCCAGAACGATATGGGATGCGTTTGTGCGCACCGATGACTCTCGTTCACGCCTGAGTGGCGGGACAGGCTTAGGTCTGGCGGTTGTCAAAGCTATTGTACTGGCGCATGGTGGAAAGGTGTCCTGCG
>Ga0308164_10004629_pt1 | contig 11535 bp, 18 predicted proteins | sample PhyTR2_FD_201031 | JGI IMG/M metagenome (GOLD analysis project Ga0308164, IMG submission 201031) | Phyllosphere microbial communities from UC Gill Tract Community Farm, Albany, California, United States - DLSLT.R2 | ecosystem: Host-associated > Plants > Phyllosphere > Unclassified | place: USA... | reverse complement strand
CCCATCATGGCTGGAGCTGGAGATCACCGAGAGCACGCTGATGCACGACGTGGATCGCGTGACGGCGATCATGGACCAGATCACGGCGCTGGGCGTGTCGCTTTCGCTGGACGATTTCGGGACCGGGTTCTCGAGCCTGTCGTATCTGAAGCGGTTCCCGATTCATACCTTGAAGATCGACCGGTCGTTTACGATGGGGATACCGGCGGATGGGAGTGACTGCGCGATTGCGGGGACGATCATCAGCATGGCGCGGCAGTTGTGTTTGCGCGTGATTGCTGAGGGTGTTGAGACGCTGGATCAGCTGGCGTTTTTGCGCGGGGCAGGGTGCGATGAGGTGCAGGGATATTTGTATGCGGCGCCGTTGCCGGCGTATGCGTTTGAGAAGGCGTTAAGGGAGAATTGGGCGTTGGTGGGGTGAGTGGGCGATTGTGCGTGATTGCTGCCGCCGTGTTGCCTTCGCAGGGTAATCTCGTCAAGCTGAGGAGCACAGGCGACTCTGCTGGGTCAGAACTCCCTCATCTGGCCGATGATTATGTATAATGCCGTGCAACAGGAAGCGTGGCCGAGTGGTTGAAGGCAGCAGTCTTGAAAACTGCCGACGGTGTGAGCCGTTCGTGAGTTCGAATCTCACCGCTTCCGCCAGATTGTAACTGTAAGGTGTTGATAACCTTGCAGAATTTCGAATCAATGAGTTTGTTGTTCACCAAGTTTTACGCGTGATAACGCACTGAGTTGTTAGAGTTGCGGAAACGATTTCCGCAACTCTGCAAGTTGGCAGAGCACAGGCTTTTAGATCCCTTTGCAGTCCTACCTCATCATCCTCATCTGAGCGACACATGCCGGACGATCATATCAACCGCGAAAATACCGTCCTTGATCTTCTTTCCGAAGCGACAAGTCTTAGTGTCGTCAGCGAATTTTTGCGTGCAAAGAATTTGACGCATAGTGCAGGAAGTTGGAAAGATATGCGTGAAAAGCGCTTGCTTCCTTATTTGCGTGACTTCAGCATAACTTTAGATGAACTGGTTACGCTTGTTAGCTCGGCAGAGGAAAGTGGCGATCAGCATATCTTTTTGTTCCATTGCACCGAAGATCCATTGGAAATGCTTGATCGTGATGGGGTTCATAAAAATCTTCGGAGGCTTGGCCTTGAGCATCTAATCAATGGTCCCGATATGAATCGCATGCCACAGATTCCGACGATTGTTGACGTTCGATGGAATACTGCAGACGTTGATCTTAGCTTGGTCGTGAAGGTTGCCGAAGTCCGGGCGAAGCGTGTTTTAGAGAAAGAACGTGCTTTCCATGGTAAATTCATCAAGATTTATTCTGACAAGCCAGTCCGGGCTGTTAATGTCGCTAAATTGCATCGTAATGGTGTTTTAGAATTACGAATCCAGTCTCACGATACTAGTAAGTATGATGCGGACTTGAACCGTTTTATTCGTTTGATCAACTCGTTTTTCCCAATGACTCGATTTGGCGAGACATCCCTCTCGACCGCTAAAGATACTATGTGGGCAAGGCGAGAGGAATTGCGCGAGTTAATAAGATATACTGATGCTTCAGTAATTGATGAGCAGGGAAATCGAATTAGGGCTGCAACCGGTTCTGATCAAAGCAACCTTTCCGATAGTGCGGCCGGTAAGAGTGTAGACTACATGCTTCAGCAGGACGCTAACGCGTATTGTTCAGATTCGAATCTGTGGTTTGTGAAATCTGAAAAACTAGTGAGTCCAATTCATGTGTTGTTGAATGGTGCTTCAAATGAATTTGCAGTTCCTAGGAAGTGTTCTGAAGCAGATTACGAATATGTCTTTAGCCAAATCCGACATTTTAATCGATGAATTTCCTGAAGAGCCGGCGGCTATTCAGCGTCTCCTCGAGCTTCTTCGCGATGCAACGTCGCGGGTAGGTCGCAGAGAGTATAGGGCTGACCGATTATATGATTTAGTGCGGCCATCCAGCTATCGTGTTCTCATTCAAATTTTGACTAGTGCTGTTGATAAGGGCATGTTGAATAGAACATTTAGGGTACTTTCTTCAAGTGGCGGTGGGATCGGAGATTTTCCCGCCGTCAAGGAAATCCCCTTGGTATTGTACGATAGTCGTATGGGTCGCGATGTGGAAGTCTCTACTGACGACATTGAGCTAATTTTTGTCGTTCAGCAGTAAAGAATCTAATTCAATGCGCAATAATAGTCTGCTGGACCTTCAACGACGTTTGCAGACCTTCAGCGATCCGAACGAATATCGAATAGCTGAGGCTGCCCCTTTCGTGCCTGCGTCCGCTCTTCCGGTGACTAAGCATGTTGTAGTGCTCCTTCATGGAATGAACACTAATGCGGAATGGCAAGAAGCTCTAGCAGACGCAATTAGAAACTGTTCGAATATCGAGCCGCTGGTCGTTGGTTATGGAAATTTCAACCCTTTGAAGTTTTGGTTTCCCTTTATTTTTCGGAAGGGAAGAATTAATAAGGTGGCGACTGATCTTCGCGGCATTTGTAAAAGAAATCCAGACGTCCATATTTCCATTGTTGCACACAGTTTTGGCACTTACATTCTGTCTCAGATACTTAGGCAGCATCCAGACGTTAAACTACATCGGATCTTGCTATGCGGCGCAATTGTGAGTGCTGACTATGATTGGAGTCTGGTTACGTCTCAATTTAAATATCCGGTGATTAATGATATCGGCCGTCGAGACCCGTGGCCGAGCATGGCAAAGTCGTGGTCGTGGGGGTTTGGTGATAGCGGTTGTATCGGTTTTCAAAATAGTTTGGTTCGTGATCGCCATTTTACTTATAAGCATAGTGGCTTTTTAAATCAAAAACACATGCAAAGGTTTTGGCTGCCATATCTATTGGACGGTAAGGTAGTCCATTCTCGATTTTCATCGAAAAGGAAACCCATGCGTATGCTTGAAGCTATATTACGCTCCTTCCCAGGAAAGTACCTTATTCTCACAGCCGCCGCCTTGTGCTTATATAAAATCTTTTGAATCGTTGGCAGAATAGGCTGGCAGCTATCGTGTTGGCTTTACAATCTCGCCAACTCTTCTATACACTTTCTGCGTGATCTGCTTATTCGTGTGTCCGAGCAGCTTGCTGGCGTCCTCGAGGCTCGCAATTTCGCTTGCCGCTTTTGGCCGGATATCTCGGAACTGAAATGCCTTGATGCGCAGAGCCAGATCGACGTTGCGGTCTTTTTCGGCTTTCGCCGCCGCTGTCAGGCGCGCCCCGTCGAAGCGATCCCGCAACATCTTCAGCGTTAGCCGCTGCCCCTGTTCGGTGCATACCAGCGCGCCGCTCATCGACTTCACTGGGCGCGCGATTAGTCGATCCAGGCATGCGCCCAGCTGGGTCGGCTCGCCGTCGACGTGCAGCCGGATCCGGAGCGTATGCCCCGTCTTATTCTGGAGCACGTGGAGCTCATCATTACGAATGTCGAGCTTGCTCATCTTAAGCATGTCCGCCGGCCGCTGCCCGGTGAGGTATGCCAGGTCCATCGCGTCGCGCAGGACCTGGGTGCCGGCGGCGAACACGGCATCCCACACATCGGCTTCGGCATAATAATCCCGTGGCGCCTCTTTATTCTTGCGGACGCCACGGCAGGGATTGTCTCGCTGTGTGAAACCCCACTCACGCGCCATGTTGAACACATGCGACAGCAGCGCGATCTCGCGGTTGGCGCGCACCGGCGCCGACCTGGCGTCGCGGTACCGCGCAATGTCTTGCGGCCGGATAGCGTCGATTGGTGCCAAATCGAATGCCGGGCGCAATTGCGACAGGCAGAGCCTGTTCTCGCGCTGCGTGGACAGCTTCTTCTTCGGCAGTATGTCGCGCACGTACTGGTCGAATACGTGCCGCATCAGCGATGCATCAGCCGGCACCGGCGCGCATTCCAGTTCTGCCCATTTGCGCTTCGCCGCATCCAAGTCGGTACCGAGCGCAACCTCCATCCTTTTGCCGTCGGCGTCCCGGCCGTTGTAGTAATAACCGATCCAGACCGCGCCCGATTTTAATTTTCTCCTCCGCGCGAGCATGCGCGGAGGTAATTTTATTCCTGTCGTCTTCGGTCTCATCGCCTACCTGTCATCGGACGTTGGTCACGTCCATTTTCCATCCCGTCGCCTCTGGCGCAACCAGTGCGGCGGGGTTGATTCCTGCCAACTTGAGCCTTGCGTACAGCCTGCCGATTTTCGGTGCTCCAGCGCGGTTCAATATAAAAAGCCATCCGTTACTCTTCAACCAGCTGATCTGATCACCGCGCCGGATACATCCGGAAATATCGCTGATCTCGTCATCGGTCAGCGTTTCGGACTGCAGCTGTAGTTCGAAGATGGCAGTCATCGGTAATTCCCTTCTTCTCCGAAGGCCTGATCTTCGGCCCGCCGACGTTCTTCTCGCTCCAGCAGATATGCGAGTGCGATTACGCTGACGCCAATCAGCAGCAGCGTGCCCACCAGCTTGCTGGGACCGACAAAGGCACCGACGACTGCAAACGCGGCGGCCGCCAGCGTGCCAACAATTATCCATACGCCCACCATCCGCAATTGCGCGCGCGTCATGGCTGCTCTCCGTGGCCGCCGTCCACCTGGGCGGCGCGCTCGATTTCCTCGGCGGCGCCGATCAGTAGCTTGGCCTGGGCCAGGGTAACGTCCGCCGTAGCAGCGGCTCGGATGCGCTTCGACAGATCGTTGCGTGGTGCTGCGCCTTGCTGGGCGCGCAGCTCGGCAATCTCGGCTAACATCGCACGCTCAACGTCCGTCGGCGCATGGAGCGGCCAGTCAGCAGGTTTGCCCATTCGCTCACGCCACGCGCGCACGTTCGACTGGCCTGCAGCCAGCTTCCGCAGGACGTCGCCCATATGGCGCACCAGCGCGCTACGGTACTGGCCCATATCCCGGAACGATGCGGCGTAGCCGTCATGCGCGATCAAACCGTGCAGCTCACCGAGGCTTTCGATCTCGTTCCAGTCGAGGCGCTCGCGGGCGCACCGGCGGCGCTGACGTTCATTCGTGCTTTCGATCATACAATCCCTTCCGATTCGATTTTCAGTTCAGCCGGCGCGGCCGGCGCCGGCTCGCGCACGTTCATCGGCCGCATGCTGCCGGTGCGCAGGTTGACGAAGGCGCCGTGCCACGTCAGGCGGCCGTGCCGAAAAAACTCCCACAGGATCGACAGCGCCGGCGTCACGATCGACTGGTTCACGAATAGCTCCTGCCGCTCCAGCGCTTCAGCTAGGCCACAGCTCGGTGTGTCGTCTTCAGGCGCGGCCAGGTCGACCAGCTCGGGCAGCACCTCGTACGGGCTGGGCAGGCCCACGCTACCTTCCGGTAGCTCGCGGTTAGTATTGAGCTCGCCGAATAGCACCTGGCCGTCGGCCGCGCGGTTTCCCAGGTCCATCAGATACCTCACGTTCCGCTCTTCGAGGAGGCGTGCTATCTCGTTCCGGGCCCGCGCGCTGTCGACGCATGCAATCGCGATGTCGTACATGTGGGCGCGCGCATCGAACCTGCCGAACACTGCGTCCCATCGCAGGCCGAAGAACCCATTGATGCGGTTCACCAGCACGTGCGCCTTGCTGGCGCCGACGTCGAAACTGCCAAACAGCTGCCGGCCCATGTTGGCCTCGCTGACAGTGTCCGGGTCGTAGACGCGCACATCCAGGCCCGGGTGCCCCAGGGCCATGAGCGCATGGTTTAGCCTGGCCAGGCCGGTGAGCATCTGCGAGCCGTTGCCGCCGCAGCCGATGAGGGCAACGCGCGGCGCGCGGCTCAGCATGTAGGGTGGCGTGATGTGCGGCATGCAATTACCCGAACACTTTCTCGCCTGGTACCGGGATCGGGATATACAGTCCCAGCACGCACAAGCGGAACGCGCACGTCGGCTTATCGCTGTCGAAATTGCCGAAGACCGCCGAAATTTTCACAGCACCGCGGTCGTCCGCATCGTCCGTGTCGCTGAAGAACGCGCCGGCGTGGCCATGACTGTGAATATCCAGAGCCAGGCTTTCGTCGGGCCCGACCTCGACCTGTGCATACTGGATCCTGCTCGCGCTGGCTTCGCCAATGATCTCCGGGTACGCGATGCGCCAAGTACGCTCCTGGTGATTCCACAGCAGGCTGGCGGCCGCCTCGATCGGCGCGTCGGCGCGCGCCTTCGCCGCGAATTCCTTCATCTGCGACAGCGCACTCCCGATCGACTTGAAATCGAGCAGGCATGTCTTTTCGACCTCGCCGTACGGGATCGCGACGACCGTCTGCTCGGCCAGCCTGTGGATAAAGTGCAGCCATGGCCGGCGCACCTCGAGGTGCAGCCCGTCGGCGGCCAGCAGGAAGCGGTGGCCGTTTTCCTGCAGCGGGTGGAATGGCGCGTGGCGCGGCACAGCGGCCACCGGCGCAGCCGCGAGCAGTGCCATGTCAAGCTGCAGCAGGTCGGCCGGCGCCGCGGCTTCGTCAACAGCCAGCGGCAGGGGGCGCTGCTCGCGCAACACGGTTTCAGCGGTTGCCAGGAACGTGTCGAACGACGACCGGGTGATGTTGAGCAGTTCGTCGAACTGGCTGGTGAATTCTGTCTTGTTCATGATGTCCTCTTTCGATCAGTTATTGGTGGGGTGGCCGGCGATGCGTTCGATCGCGGCTTGCAGCGTTTCCTTCGAGTCGACGAGCGCGCGGCGCATCGACTCCGGGTCAGGGCTGGCCAGCTGGTCTTGCCACAGCTGCTGCATGCCGCCCTTGTACATGACCGCGTTGCTGCGGTTCGGATGCGTAAAGTGGCTGCGGAAGAAAGCAGCTTCGTACCGGTCGATCACCTCGGCGCCAAGCGCCGGCGGCAGGTCGACATTGCCGGTGCAGATCCGGCCGCCTTTCCACACGTTGAAGTGCGGCGAGTGGAAGAGGTGGGTGGTAGGCACTGGGCGCGTGCTGTCGTGCAGCGCGAAGACGAACCAGTCGTCCGGCGTGGCCACGAATACCAGGGCAGGGTGCGCCGCCGGCCCGTGCGCATCGACGGATCCACTGCCTGCCTTTTTGAACCAGGTGGCGCGCACCTGCGCGGGCGCCCACCATGCCAGCACGTTCGGCGAGGTGTAGAGCAGGTTCTCGGGCAGAAACCCGGCAAATGCAGTCGCCTTGGCTACCGCGCCGGCGAACTTCGCCAGGGCTGCCTTCGACAGCGGGACGCCAGCGCCGATCACGTTGCGACCTTGGTCCGTGTCCCGGACAACCTGGTGCGAGGTCGCATAGATGTCGCCGCGCCCGGACTCGTACATCAACACAGCGCTCGACAGCCGCAAGGTTGTCTCGTTTGTGCCGACGATATCCACAGGAATAAGGCTCACAATTTCTCTCCAATCAGAAGGATCAGTTTCTCGGTCAGCACCGCAACCTGCAGCGCCTGCTCGGTCTTGATCTGGAATTCTTTGATGCCGTCGGCGGTCATCGTTACCGGATTGGTATCGATGTATTCGCAGTACTCGCCGCTGTTGCCGAGATCGTTCAGATAGTCATCGATCACCTGGCCGACTACTCCGTTGTCCTTCCAGAGCAGCACCACAGCAGCGTCAACCGTGTCGCGGCTGCATCGATAGGTACCCTTGTCTTCCGGTCGCAAAATGAAACCAGGACGGGTTACCAGCGAGTGCAGCTCGTCGCACGCGGCGATTACCTGTTGTTCGAACTTGCCGGTACCGGCAGCGCCGATAGCAGCCCTCGAGACAACCTGCTGCGGTGCGCCTGCCCAACGGGGCATTTCGGCGAAAAAGATTGCTCTGGTCAGGACGTCGCCTTCATTGACCGCTTCCACCGGCATGTCGTTGTTGCTGGCATAGTTTGCGATGAGCTCATCATCGTTTTCGGAGTCTTCCCAGTGCAGCCACTCAGCCAACCCCAACGCCATCCATGGAGTGAATGAGTCGGGCAGTAGCTGCAGCGCCTCGCGCAGTACCGCCAGCACGGTTTGCCCGAATCCTTCGAGCACGCATTCCAGGCGCTCAATGCCGCGGCCGATAGCGAAGCGTGGGATGGCGTCGCCGAGTCGACTGAAGCAGAACCAGGTAGTCGTGTCTGGCTCGTAGTTGCCATGTGTTTCGAGCTGCATCACTTCCAGGTGCCACCTGAAGAACTTGCATGAGTTCGCGCGGATCAGGCGAGTCCACCAGTGGGCCAGCGCGCGTTCGCACAGCTGCTTCTCGGTCTCGCCAAACACCTCGGTCAGCAGCGCATTGCGCGGCGCGCGCAGCATCGCGTCGCTGATCACTCCTGCCTCGAGCAGGGCGATGGTCAGCGGGATCGTCATCGCGTCGACGCCGGGAACCGTGTAACTCATGGGAACATCGGCGCCGAACTGGGGCAGAGCTAGGACCGAGGCGGGAACCATCGCGCTCATGGCAGCACCGCGTGGTTCACAGAAGGCGCCAGGCAGCGTGGACCGGCGGCGCGCACGCCCTCGGCCACGATGCGTGAGATCTGGCGAGCAAGCGGCATGTCGGCCTGTTCCTCGGTCAGGATATTCGCCGGGCGCGCGCCGCAGGACAGGCGTCCGCCGGCGCGCAGGCGCTCCAGGGCAGCTTCGCGCTTCATGATCAGCCTTTCGTGCCGACTGCGCGGCGGAACGTGTAAGCCACTTTGGCGCCGACCTGCTTCGGGCCTTCGATATCGGCGCTGGTGATTTCCGGGTAGACATTGGCGTAGAAGTCGCGCACCTGGGGCAGGCTCAGGGTCGGGCTTGGGTCAGCGAGGGCGACCCCGTTGTAGTTGAATTCGCGTTGAAGATTCTGGATGTCCATGGGTGCTCCGTTAGAACAGGTCGAGAGTGAGGTCAGCAGCCGTCAGTCCAGCTGCTGCGACCACCGGCGCCGGCGCGGCCGCCGGTTCGTCAGCTGGTGGCGCGGCAGTGTTGACCTGGTCGGTGCCGGCAATTGCGTCGTCGCCGGCGGCGTCAGCCTGGCCGCCTGGTGCCGCGTCATCGGCGCCGGTCGCTTCCACCTGGCCGCTTGGGTCTGCGTCGTCGGCGCCCGACGGCTTGTCACTCTTCGCCTTGCGGCCAGCCTTCGGCTTCTCCTTTGGCGCGGGCAACTTCGGTGCTTCCGCGCTCGCTGGCGCAGCGGCAGCGCCACCGGCCGCGTCCTGTGCCTGCTGCACCAGGGTGCGCTTCGGCGCCTGCCAGGTACCCAGCGCGGTGATGAAGTCGGCGTCGAACTCGGCCGGCGTGGCAACCAGTGACAGCGGCTGTGGCATGCCGGCCTTGGCCTTGCTGTCGAGCGGCATCGGCGTCACGTTGACGCGCAGCTGGTCGGCGCCCTCGGGGGCTATGGTGATCATCAGCGTCGCCTGTTTTGCGAGCGCATGTAGAGAAGTGAACATTGGCGTTTCCTCGTGGTGGTGCCCAGGTGGGCTGGTTAATCGTTGTCGTTGGCTTGCAGCTTATTCACGTCGACTTGGCTGCGCCGCTTCATGTGCCGACGCGCCAGTGTGTTCAGCACCAGTTCAAAGGCGGGGTGCCGCAGCAATTCATCAAGCGGGGTGGGCGTGCGCAGCATCCGGTGGGCAACCTCCAGGGCGGCCCTGTCTGGCTGGTCCTGCAGCTGGCGCGCCATTGCCATCAGCGCACCCCGGCCACGACGGTGACGCCGCACGGCAGATCGCCCAGCAGTTCAATCGTCAGTTCGGCCGCTTCGGCGCTGGAACGAGCCAAGGCGCTGAAGGTGATGCACACGGTTGATGTGCGGGCGGTAATAAGGAACGGCTTCATGCTGGTCTCCGGTGGATAAGCTCAGCACGTGCCAAGCTAGATATCGTGTGCCACGCAGCGCAAGTCGCTTCCCTTGTAATACCGAGGTTGGTCGAGTAATACGCGAGCTGCGATGTGTGGGCACAGGAGGACTATACGTAATCGCATTGTTTGAGTCAATACGAAAACGCATAAAAATTCGAGAATTTATGCAATTTCGTATTTCACTTATGATCTGACGAAAAAAAACCCGCAAGGTGCGGGTGTGGGTCAGGGGAGGGTTGACCGTCCTGGGAACGTGTCAGCTAGAACGGAACGTCTGGTTCAAGCGGCAGCTCGAAAGCGCGCCACACCAAGTCTTCTTCAAGTAGATCTGATTCCTCGCAGGGGCAATTAATACTCTGGAAGCCCAACTCCTGATCCCAGGCCACTAGGGCCACGTGAATCTTGAAGAAGGCCTGCAGCTTAGCCAGCAGCGCAGGGCCTTCACTGCCGCATAATACAGAAGCGTCTACCTGCACGGCCACGATCGGTGGCGAAAGCGGGATAACTGCATTAAACATTTATGGCCTCAAGACGGCTACATGCTGTCGTCAGAGGGACCCATTCGATATCACGTATGCCAAAAAGTGCATACACGTACGGGGCAGGGTCAAATTCAGCCTTCGCCCGAACACCTGTGCATGTCTCGACATCGCGGGCTACAAGAAGCACCGGGAGTGAAAGATCATCTTGAAGCTGATCAATCAAGAAGCTTGCACGGGGCTCCATTAAATCGCGTCGTTCAACCAATACGACGGCAAGACGCGTATCCGAGAGACGCTGTACGGAATACATCATCAAAACCGCTCACTTTCCTTCCGGACAACTCGACCAATTATTTTGACCGATTCGTCACAGGTCCTTCTGTAGTAGCGACGTTGATCGGAATTGTCGGACGTGAGCCACCACTGCTGGGCATCTCGGGTGAGACGCTTCACAACCGGCTCCCCCTCGTAATTTATTGCATACACCATTCCATCTACTGGAGAACGATCAGCGGTGTTCACAACTACCAAGTCGCCCTCGTAGAAAGTCGGCTCCATGCTCTCGCCGCGCACGGTGATGGCAATTAGTTTCTCTTGGTTGTAGTTGTTTCTTTCTAGCCAATCCGTCGGAACAGTCGTAGTAGCACCGTCAAAGTGTTCAGGCTCTACCTCATAACCACTAATGCCGGCCGTTAGGCGTAGGCGCACCTTCGGGATTAAGGTCAATCGCTGATCGTCATGGCCTACAGCGCTAACACGCATAAAAGTGCCGGGCTTTAACCCGACCAGCGGGCTGCTATCGAGGTTCGCTAAATCACGGGTACGCAGATCGGCTACCGAAACCCCAAAATAATCTGCCAGCGGCTGAAGAGTCTTCGTTCGAGGATCATTACTCTCGCCCGTCAAGATTCGGTGAATGGTCGGCTGCGGCACGCCAGTGGCGCGCTGCAGCTCATACGGATTAGTCCCCTTCTGGCTGATCAGCCATTCGAGGTTCTGTTGGATAAGAGATGTTGTGTTGCTCATCCCGTGAATATGCGTTATCGCATACATGTTTGCAATCCTTTATGCGGTTACGCATTGACAGCAATACGAATTCGTATAGAATGTCTGAAACCAACTTCACATCTACCGACCATGAACCTACGTACAGCGCAAGAGGCCGCCCAACTTCTCATCACATCCGGCAAGTCGCAGCAGGTCATCGCGGAACGCGCTGGAGTGAAGCAGCCAACCATTAGTCGAATCCTGTCAGGGGAGCTCAAAGACCC
>Ga0308164_10004627_pt1 | contig 11537 bp, 6 predicted proteins | sample PhyTR2_FD_201031 | JGI IMG/M metagenome (GOLD analysis project Ga0308164, IMG submission 201031) | Phyllosphere microbial communities from UC Gill Tract Community Farm, Albany, California, United States - DLSLT.R2 | ecosystem: Host-associated > Plants > Phyllosphere > Unclassified | place: USA... | reverse complement strand
TAACGGAATTCGTTAAGAGAAATAACACCTTCAGATTTGAAATCGATGTCTACGATAGCTTCTTTATCAGTTAATCTTACAACTTTACCAGTGATAACGTCGTTATCATTTAAACTGCTAAGAGATCCGTTGTAGATTTCTTCTAAATCGCTCTTTTCTTTTCTTGCGTCTGCATCAAGACCTGATTCGAAAGAATCCCAATCAAATTGTTCCGGTGCTACGTTTTGGTTTAATAAAACCTCTGCTGAATTTGTCTCTTTTGACATTTTCTAATAAAATTTGTATTCCTTCTTTTTTAATGGTCTGAACAAATGTGGATCTAAAAAATACGGAAGTAATTAGTTTATAATAATTTACTCTTCAAACCTTTCACACAAAAAGTGGGTGCAAAGATATGAATTTTATTTTAAATTTAAGTGCTTGATTTTTAAATTTCGAAGGTACTTTCTAAAGCTCTTTTAAATTCATTTTCATTTCCATAATTATAGAATGGCACAGCTGTAATCTTGTAAGTATCTGTATAGATTTTAATAGATTTTTTTTCATTCCCGATTACTTTCAGAAAATCCTCTTTCCATTTGTCGTAGCCTATCAAATGAGTTCCTTTAGGTTCTATAAATACCTGAAACGTTAATTGCTCTTCCCTTTTTTGATTACAAAATAAAATAAAATCGGGTTCAAAAGCACGACCATATTTATCAAAGATTTTAATCTCTCTTTCATTTCGGATCAGATGAATATTTTCAAATTTCTGACTGAGCCCTTCAAAACGTCTGGAAAACAATTCTACAAATTTCTTTTCTTCAATGGTCCCGTAATTGGCATTGTATGCATACCAGGATTCATTTGAAACCAATTCTTCCTGCCCTTTTGCTCTTTCATTACCTTTAGCCACCCTGATTTCCTTATCCCTGAAAACCTGATGAATAGGTTGTGGATAATATTCTGAGCCTTCATATTCTGTAGAATTATTTTTAATATCTGCTTCCAGGTTTTGTAAAAGACCATTCAAGGCCTGAAGATAATCAAAGTGTGAAAGTTCCTGAAGACGGTTATAACTTCCTGTGAATGTAATTTCCAAATCACCTAAATATTCTTTATCTTCAATAAAAACTGAAAGCGACGAAATGTTGGGAAAATAATGGGAAAGATTATCAAAATAATAAAACGGATTCTGGCCCAGGGCATGTCTGATAATATGTTTCGGGATATTCTTAAGTTCAACATCTCTAGTCTTTATAACCTCATCAAAAGAAACCGGACTTTCTAATTCAAAAAATACGCTGGAAACTCTTCCACCACCCGAAGAAAGCTGATGCCGGTAATTGGTTTTGTTAATATTGAAGTCAGTGAAAGAATTTACCTTATTAAAGTTTTTCGGCAATTTTTTATTGGAGAAAACATATCCTTTTTTATATAAGTCAGATTTTTTGAATATTGTTTTCAGCTTTAACTGTTTGGTTTCAAGATTCGCTTCATCTTCATAAATTCCTGTTTCTACCAAAGCTTTTTTCAGTTCCGAAATATAACGGCTGTCTTCTTTGGTGTGATAATATAGTTCTTCCAGTATTTTTAAATCATTTGAAATATCATCATCATATTTCCGAATAAATTTATCCTCTCCAACTTCCAGTGCAAAAGGATAATATCTTGCTCCACGACCGATCAGCTGTGCTTCCGAAAGTGTTGTTTTACCTGGATTTCCGTCTTTTCCGTCACGGTCTTCATATAATCTTACAATATCAAACAAATTGAGGACATCCCATCCTTCATTCAGCTTCTGAACAGCAAATACCGCACGAATCGGATTATTTTCATCTTCCAGCGTATTGAGCAAAATCTGATTTTTCTCTGCTTCAGAATCATTATTGGCACTCAGGCAGTTTTCTTCCCGGAAATTCGTTTGAATTCGTTTTACCATCTCATTCAATGAAATACTTTTGGCCTCAAAAAACTGAAAAGCCTTTTGAACAATGGGAACAGTAGACGTTTTTTTGATTTTTTCCAGCATTGTTTCTGAAAACTCTTCAATGAGCTGATGGAAATTTTCTTTATTCTGCTCAGATTCTTTGATCGTCTTTTTTGCTTTGAAAAGAATCACGGGTTTTAAATTGATATTATTAATCGTTGCCAGTTCCTGGCGGTACAAATTAAGAATCAAAGCCTGAATAACACGTTCTTTCTCGTCATACAAAGAACGGACAAGATTGATTTCTTTAGAAAACTTATCTGTCCTGAACTGCGAAAGGTCATATTTATAAATAACTTTGTCCTTATATTTATTGATAATTTCCCGGCTTTCATAATCCAGAGTTGCCGTAAATTCCAAAAGGATATTGTCAAAACTCTGGTGAAGGATTTTCAAAACTGTTTCTTCCCAGCTTCCGAAGAGATTTCCGTTCTTGGTACCACTGCTTAAATGATGTGCTTCATCGGCAATCATCACTATTCTTTTATCTGTAAAATCTTCGTAGGTAACACTGTTTTCTTTGGTATTGTTTAAATCAGTGTGCAGCTGCTGAATGGTTGTAAATTTGATATTGATATTCTCATCATCGGCTTCATCAAAGTTATCAACCTGTTTCAGTAAAATTTCTTTCCCATTGATGACAATTTTATTGCTAAACAAATATTTAGATGTTTGAGGATTAAGAAAGTTGTCTTTGGTTTTCTGGATGATATTATTACTGTTGACAAAAAACAGGAAATTCCGGTATCCTTTTTCATACAAATAAAGCAGCAAACCTGCCATGACCAAAGTTTTCCCACTCCCTGTTGCCATATTATACAGCAGATGAAGCGGTTTATGCGGTTTGCCAGCAAAATTTTCTGCGTGGCAAAGAATAAAACGCTGAAATGCTTCCTGCTGATAAGCTCTTTGGCTGAATTTCAAATTATCCGAAATTTGCGGTGGAACCGGAACCTGAGAAATGGCTCTTTTTCCAAATTCCTGTAAAAGGGTATCGTATAGAAATGCCATTTGCTAATTTTTAAATTGGTAAAAATCTTTAGTTAATTTCTTTTCTTCAGGTGTACACCCAAAATTTTCGTCATTAAGTGAAGAAAGATTCACATACAGCTGATTTTTATTGAGCAGTTCGCAGAGATGCTGTTTTTGTTCATTCAGATGTAAAGCTTTAAAATCTTCCAAGTGTTCTTCTTGCTTTTTGATATCAATGTTGTAATTAAGAAAGGATTTGGTTTTCATTTCTTCCCAAATCTTCAAGAGATTTTCAGAATCCTGAGCTTCTTCAATTTTCTCGATGAAAGTTTGGTTGTATTTTTTTAATTCTAGGTAAATGAAAGAACCGCCACCCTGCCAGTTGACGGATTTGGAAATGCCGCCTTGTTCACCATCGATTACTTTTTTTAAACGCTCAATAGGTACGGTTTCTATATAATCCATTTGCTCAATCCCGATATATTGTCTATTCATTTTATGGGCTGTTGTTGCAGTTGTTCCGCTTCCGAGATGATAATCTAAAACAATATCATTTTCTAAAGTAGAAATTTCTATAATTTTTTCAATTAATTGCTCTGGTTTAGGATAGTCAAATACTTTTTTGTTAAATAAGTTCTGAAGAGTTTTAGCTCCTTGACCAGAAAAAGATTCTTCAATCCACGAATTAAAAACCACTTGTTTTGTTCCATCTCTTTCATATATTTTTTCATACAACTCCTTTCTGCCTTCTTTTTCAACAAATATCACTTCATTATTTTCAATTGCTTTTTTAAGTTTAACCTCACTCCATCTCCAACAACCATCTGTTCCATCTGGAAGAACAGGAAAAATAATTTCATCTCTAAAATTTATACCATAATATAAATTAGGTCTATCAATTCTTCTGCTATTACTTCCCCATTTTCTAATTAATTGAACTTTATACTTTCCTTTTTCATCTTGTAAGGAATATTTAGAATTATCTTCAATTGTAACTTTAAAAAGTTCCAATCTTGAAATATTCTTTGAAAAAGAAACAATTGTTTCATGAATTTGTGCTATAAACTTACTATCCTGTCTTCCTCCTCTTCCTTTCCAAACTATATTGCTGATAAAATTATCTCTGACAAAAATTTCATCCATTAAAATTTTAAGATAAGCCTGCTCATTATCATCACATTGAACAAAAATAACCCCATCATCACTTAACAAATCTTTTGCAGCATTTAATCTATTCCTCATAAAAGTCAACCAAGTCGAATGATTAAAACTATCATTATATTTAAATCCATCATTTCCAGTATTATATGGCGGATCAATATAAATCAGTTTCACTTTTCCAGCAAATTCTTTCTTTAAGGAATGCAATGCGAGAAGATTATTTCCTTTAATAATCAAATTATCGGTAATGGTTCCGTTTTCGTTGCGATTGAATTGGTCAAAACTCTTTTCACCATCCTGATCAAACTTTTTGGCATTTGTCAGAACTTTTGGATCAAGTAATTGAGTTATTTCATCCTGCGCTAAAGTTTCATTAAAGAAAATTTCCTCTCTTTTATCCTCTTCACGGCTTTGTCCGCCTTCCAATATACAGTCTTTGAATGGCCAGACCAAAGCCACTTCATTCCGTTGTTTCAGATATTTGCCATCAACTGACAAACCAACTTTATTTTTAAATTGAGTATAACTGTCGTTGAGATAATTTTTCTGTTCAAGAAACTGTATAAAAAGATTTTGATTGAATATCAAAACATCTTTTATATTGATAAAAAATTTCTCTTTCAAATCTGAATCATCCAATAACAATCCAATGAGTTCTTCATCAAAATTCTGTGCTTTATTCAGTACCACCCATTTTTTAACTTCATCATTATCGGAGACGTAATTGGGTTCTTTTTTAAGCTGTGATTCTAAGGTTTGGTATAGTTTCATAGTGATTAATTTATGTGTTCAAATTTATCACCATGTGACATCAGTATATTACGGCTTTCCATAATTCGGATAAATAAAAATGAACAAAATCAATTATCTTTGCAACATGCAATTAGAACCCATTTACGAAAAACTGCAGATTCAGGATATGAATCAGATGCAGAAATCTACCTATAAAACTACGGAAAACAATACTGATGTTGTTTTGCTCTCTCCTACCGGTTCAGGGAAAACACTGGCTTTTTTATTTCCGGTTCTTAGGAATCTGAAAAAAGAAGCTTCAGGAATTCAGGCATTGATTTTAGTTCCTGCAAGAGAATTGGCACTCCAGATTGAGCAGGTTTTCAAATCGATGGGAACAGATTTTAAAGTTTCTGTCTGCTATGGCGGTCATGATAAAAAAATTGAGGTCAATAATTTAATTGAAGCTCCGGCGGTTCTTATTGGAACGCCCGGAAGAGTGGTTTATCATTTAAGAAATAATAATTTCGATCCTAAAACAATTAAGACATTGGTTTTGGATGAATTTGACAAAGCTTTGGAACTGGGTTTTCATGAAGACATGGAATATATTTCCGGTTCATTAAGCGGTCTTTCCCAGAGGATTCTGACTTCTGCAACAGCCATGGATGAAATTCCGAAGTTTACAGGCTTAAAAAACGAAAAGATCATTGATTTTCTAAAATTAAGTGAGGTAAAGCCGGATATTCAGCTCAGAAAAGTAATGACCATTTCTGAAGAAAAACTGGACACCTTGTTTCATTTAATTTGTAAAATAGGAAATAAGAGAACATTGATCTTTTGCAACCACCGGGAAGCGGTAGACCGTATTTCTGAGCTTTTAAGAGAAAAAGGAATCGATAGGGAAACATTCCATGGCGGGATGGAACAGGATGAAAGAGAACGTGCTTTGCTGAAATTCAGAAATGATTCAGCGAGGATTTTGATTACTACTGATCTGGCTTCACGAGGTCTGGATGTGCCTGAGGTGGAATCCATTGTTCATTACCAGCTTCCTCCAAAAGAAGATGCATTTATTCATAGAAACGGCCGTACTGCGAGAATGAATGCTAAAGGTTTTGCCTATCTGATTATGACGGAAGACGAAAATTTTCCGTTCATCAAAAAAGATACTCCCGAGGAAAATGTGAATGGCTTTACTAAAGTACCGGCAAAAACTCCTTTCCAGACGATCTATATCAGTGCAGGAAAAAAAGATAAGGTCAATAAAGTGGATATTGTAGGCTATTTACTTAAAAAAGGTGATCTTCAAAAGGAAGAACTTGGCTTGATAGAAGTAAAAGATACGACTTCTTATGTTGCCGTTGCAAGAAACAGAGTGAATGATGTTTTAAAAAGATTGAGCCACGAAAAACTAAAAGGCAAAAAAGTAAAAATAGAGGTTGCTTATTAAGAATAGTAAGCTTTAAAGATAAAATATAAGCCCTGATCGGGCTTATATTTTTTATTATAATCACTGCAAATCTGCAAATAGTATTACTTTGTTCCTCTTACTCTGGTTGGCAAAATATAAACCGATTTCGAAGCTGTAATAAATAAAACATCATTATTCTCCCCCCCAAAAGTAACATTGGAAGTCCATTCTTCAGGAATTGGAATATGATAGATTTTCTTTCCTTTCCGGTTGAAAACATGCACACCTTTGCCGGTTAAATAAAGGTTTCCATGTTTATCCAGCGTCATTCCGTCTGAGCCCATTTCACAGAACAGTCTTTTTTCGGACAGTTTTCCTTCACTCAGGATATCATAAACATAGGTTTTTCCTGCATCAATATCTGAAATATAAAGTTCTTTAAATTTTTCGCTTCCCACTATTCCGTTCGGTTGGGTAAAGGTTTCAAGCTTAATGATCTTTCCTTCCTTTGTTCTGTAATAAAGACTTTTGTGTGGAATTTCCTGTTTAAAATCTATCCAGTAATCTCTTTCATACAAAGGATCTGTAAAATACATTCCCCCGGATGAATCATTCCAGACATCATTGGGACCATTCAGTCTTTTTCCTTCAAAACCTTTCAGGATGACTTCTACTTTCTTATCTTTTGAAATTTTCCAGATCTCTCCCTGATCGTCGGAACAGGTGATCAGGTTTCCGTCTTTATCAAAATGGGTCCCATTGGCCCGCCCTGTTTTTCCTAAAAACTCTATTACCTTATTCGTTTTCCAGTCCCAGTAGTAGATCTTATCATTAGGCTGGTCGGTGAAATAAACATTCCCCTGCTTATCCGAAGACGGTCCCTCTGTAAAACTGAACTGATCCGAAACCTTTTCCGGTTGTACATCTTCATAAAACATTTTGCTGTAATTTACTGATTGGCAGTTTACCAATGCTAAAACCAAACCAACCAGAGCTATTTTAGAGATATTTTTCATTCCTCATCTTTTTTAGTGAGCGCAAGTTACAATATCAATTAAAAGATTCAAACATATATTCTCTTTTTGATACAATAAAAATTAAAACACAATATGTCTTAATTGTACTATTATGGAAGTAGATCATATTAGTTCTAAAAAAGTTTATTGCAGACCTTTGCAAAGGTAAGATCAGCTCTATTTTTTCTTTTTTAAACTGACTGAAAAGCAGCTTGATCCAGTCTCAAATATCACCTTAATACTTTTTAACTTAACAAAAGTACCGTAATGAGTGCAGAATCAGGAAGCAGCAAATTTGTAGAGATCGAAAATGATACGTTCAGAAATTCCGTGGGAACTATGGACGATTCCGGAAAAAGAAAATGGGTCTTTCCACGAAAACCAAAAGGAGAATATACAAACTACAGAAATTATGCGAGTTATGTAATGCTTGCTATATTTTTCGGGCTTCCATTCGTTAAAATTAACGGTAATCCTTTTCTTCTGATTAATGTGATCGACAGAAAGTTTTTTATCCTCGGACAGCCTTTTTATCTTCAGGATTTCTTTATTCTTGCGTTGGGAGCAGTCACTTCTGTAATTTTCGTGATGCTTTTTACAGTGGTTTTCGGAAGGATATTCTGTGGTTGGTTTTGCCCGCAGACCCTTTTTATGGAAATGGTTTTCCGGAAAATTGAATACTGGATTGAAGGAGACCGGAATAAGCAAATGAAGCTGGACAGACAGGAATGGGATGCCGAAAAAATAAGAAAAAGACTATTGAAATGGTCTGTTTTTGCCTTAATTTCAATGATTATTGCTCATTTCATGTTTATGTATATCGTTGGTTATCAGGAGGTCTTCCGGATTATGAGTGAAGGTCCTCAGGAACATCCCCTGAAATTCATTACCATGATATTTTTCACTTTAGCCTTTTACTTTGTTTTTGCATGGCTTCGTGAGCAGGTGTGTACGTTGATATGCCCATACGGAAGGCTGCAGGGAGTATTGATCGATAAACAAACCATCAATGTTTATTATGATTTCAAAAGAGGGGAAAACCGCTCTAAATGGCGGAATAATGAAGACCGGAAAGCGTTAGGGAAAGGAGATTGTATTGACTGTCATCAGTGTGTAGTGGTGTGTCCTACAGGTATTGACATCAGAAACGGTCAGCAGCTCGAATGTGTGAACTGCACGGCCTGTATTGATGCCTGTGATGAAGTGATGGAGAAGGTAGGACTTCCCAAAGGACTGGTTCGCTATGCTACAGAAGCAGAAATTGAAAACCAGGAAACATTCAGATTTACCTCAAGAATGAAAGCGACAACAGTATTTCTTGCCCTGTTGATTGGCTTTTTAGGATTCTTAATGTATGACCGCGGATCTATGGAAGCCAAATTCATCAAGCCCGCCGGCTCTACATTCTTTATTAAAGACGGAAAAATCACCAATACTTTTATTTATACACTGTTAAATAAATCCAATGAGAAAAAGATCCTGACGATTAAAGTAATGACTCCTGCCAATGCTGAGATCACTTATTTCGGTCCAAAAAAGATCATATTAAAAGGTGACGAGATCCTGAAAGGAAATATCAATATCACGTTCCCTGAAGAAGATATTAAGTTTTCCAAGCAGAATATGGTGATTGGCGTCTTTGATGAAAAAGGGGAACTACTGGATTCATTTGACACGACGTTTGAGGGACCTTTTAAGCTTATGTTGTAAAGGAGAATCAAGAGACAAGAACCAAGAACCAAGATTTTAGATGTGAGATGTGAGACAAGAGATATTGGGCTTCAATAACTTTCATCTTCTTTCTAAATTTTTAAACCTTGTATTTTCTCATAAACTGAGTGGGAGTCATTCCGGAACTTTTCCGGAATACTCTTACAAAGTAGGAATATTCTTCATAACCGAGCCTGAATGCAATTTCCACAAGACCTTCATCAAGGTACATCAACATTCTTTTGGCTTCCAGTACTACTCTTTCGGTAATAACATCGGTTGCTGTTTTCTGAACAACGGTTTGAGCGATCCTGTTGAGGTGTTTTGGAGTCATTCCAAGCAAAGATGCGTAATACGAAATAGATTTCTGGGTGGTAAAATGCTGCTCGATCAGATTTTCAAAATCCTGGTAATGTTTAAAATAGGAAATACTGGCGGAAGAAAACCGGATATCGATATTTTTTGAAAATAACCTGGCAGCATTGATGAAAATCTGGGACATTAATGAAAGAATCAAGCCCTCTTTCATCACATTCTGGATCTGATGCTCCTTACCAAGCTCCTGAAACAAATTGTAATTTTTTATAAATTCATCAGCACCCAGCTGTAATTTTCTGGGAAAAGAGACAGAGCCGAAAAAAGGAAAATTCCGAAGCTTTTGGCTCACATAGTGCATTTCATAAAATTCCTGCGAACAGAAAAAAATATAACCGTCAATATCTTCTGAAAGCTCCCAACTGTGGATCTGCCCGGGCGACAGAAAGAAAAGACTTCCCCTTGAAACTTCATATTTCTGAAAATCGATCTCATGAACACCTTTTCCTTTTGTAAAAAGAACAGCAGCGTAAAAATCATGACGGTGTGGTTTTTCGATGTGACGGTGACCCACAACCAGATGTTCTTTCATGGTATTGAAATAAAAATCTGAGGTATTCCTGCCGGACTGGAAAAGCTCAATATGAAGGACAGAGATGGAATTCATTACGGATAATAAACGGATCGTAGTTATTGTATAAAAGTACTGTAAAAAGAATGATGACGCAAATCTGCATAAAAAAAGACCCGTGAAAACGGGCCCTTTATTCAGAAATTATTACTCTGTTATTTGATGACAAGCTTAGTGTTGTAAGCTCCTTTTGAAGAGTTTATGCTGATCACATAGGCGCCTTTTGGAACATTAACATTAAATTCTTTTGTACTGTTTACTTCGCTTTGGTAAGCAGATGAGAATACCAATCTTCCGCTGGCATCAAACATTCCTACTTTTACTTCTCCTTTTAAGTTTCTGGATTTAATGAAGAAATTACCGTCACTTGGGTTAGGATAAATTTTAATATCATCCGCCAATGGAGAAGAAACCTCATGGGTTGCCAGCGTCTGAGTTTCTCTTGTACATACTTCCAGAGACCATGCTGTAACTGTTCCTGCACTTCCTGCATTATTGTCTGTAGCAAAGAGTTTCCATTCTCCCTGAGCTCTATGACCTTTAAATATCGCTAAAGATTCATTGGATTTCGTTTCTCCCGCAAGAGGTGATGCACACGCTACCGCATTCCCTGCCTCACTGAATGATGCTGTAATTCCTGACTGCCCGGAGCATTGTCTGTTCCAGAAAAGAGCTGAAGACCCTACGGGGCTTTCAATTCCTATAGCTAGCTGACTGATGTTTGGATGGGTAATAGAAGGTGTCACTTTTATTTTAGTAATGGTTCCTGTATTATTGACCATTAAAGGAATGTTTATTCTAGGTGCTGAGATACCTGTACCGCCGGGACCATCTGTAATGGCCACAGCCGGGCCGTTATATGTATACGTATTACACGTCTCGCCTGTTACGTTATAATCGATAACAAAACTTGGACTTACTGCATAATACACATTTCCTACTGCTTCAACCAAAATATAAGCATTGGCAGACATAGATCCTGCCGGTATTGTTACCTGCTCACTTCCGTCATTGGCAGTATTGGCGGCTATGGTTGTAAAGGTCTGTCCACCGTCTTTAGATAGTTTAATATTAACATTAGCTGTGCTTACAGGAGCCTGATTGGTATTGGCAACATCCCAGGTCACATTAATGGTTCCTCCTGAAGCTAATGATTGCCCGAATACTGGGGCCGTCACCTGAAAAGGACCGGACGCTGCGTCCACTGTTAACACCGTAGCATCTTTGGAAACCTGTGGCTGCGCCGGACTATTGTTTCTTACTGTAGCTGCAAAATTAAGACTTCTTGCCACACTTGAAACCGATTCCCAACGGGTTGATAAAACGCCTGCCAATACTTTATTGAAATCAGGGAAATATCTTACCGGAGAACTTATTGGGGTAAAAGATCTGAAAGTGGGTCCCGTTGGTTTTGTTGGATAAGCTATTGAAATATCCCCTGCCCCGATCTGAGCAGCAGCAGCCTGATCTGCCTGTTCCCAAGTATATGTATAAGAAGCGGTATTGGCATCTGCTGAGGTTGCTTTTAGGACAAATGGGGTAGTTTTAGGAATGGTATAATCTGCGCCGGCATTAACATCTGGAGCAGGATTTGCAAAAGGCGTATTGACCCCACAG
>Ga0308164_10004626_pt1 | contig 11537 bp, 7 predicted proteins | sample PhyTR2_FD_201031 | JGI IMG/M metagenome (GOLD analysis project Ga0308164, IMG submission 201031) | Phyllosphere microbial communities from UC Gill Tract Community Farm, Albany, California, United States - DLSLT.R2 | ecosystem: Host-associated > Plants > Phyllosphere > Unclassified | place: USA... | reverse complement strand
TAGCTCCCAGCTGTCAGCACCGGTCTGATAAATCTGTCCATACAGCGCAAAAAGGGCACCGAAGCTTAACCCTGTCGCCAGTAATGCGTTGCGTGCCAGCGTGCTGTACCAGCGCCACCAGACAATCGCCGCCAGCGCGACGATCAACAGCTCGGCCAGGGCAAATTTCGCCATTTTCGGCAGCCAGGCCCAGTTCCAGGCAATAAAGAACACTGCTCCGGCAACCAGTGACAGTAATCCCAGACAGGAAAGAACCGGGATAAGAAACTGACGCCACTGAGCATCTGACGGTCTGATTCCACAGAAAGCAAAGATACGCTGGCAGGTCTCAGGGGTCAGGCTTCCTCCTTTCAGCAGGCGTGCGATCTGGCGACAAAGATACTCTGCCGTCCGTGACGGCATCCCGGTGATGCCATCGGGTGCAAGCTCCCTCATTCTTTCCCTGCCTCTGTTTGCGGTATGACTTTGATGATGAAGTTAACGGCTGTTCTTCCCTGCGATCAATCCGCGTCACGCTCTGATGAGCGACAAAGTCTGCGGATAATGTTGCTGAACGAATTTAATCATCATTTCGCGGAAATAACAGCGAAAAACAAAGGCGACTAACGCATTCTGCGCGATCATACGCATTCTGATGATCATGGTTTTCTCAGTGCCATCGGTGACCTGGAGCACCTGCATTTCATGATCCCTGACCCTGTCCTAACTGCGTTGCTTTTCAACATACCAGCCATCATAAGGCCCGAATTAAGCAAATGCAGGCGGCAAAGCCTGTTAAATGTTGACTGAGCGTGAAACGCGAAAGGTGAGATTCTTTTTACCTGAAACTTTATATCTCTCTTTGGATCATCTCTGGCGGTCCTGGCATTGAGCGCAGGTTGTTCAGCGTTGTGCAAGGGTAGCTTGTCTGATCAATGTTTGAAGACGGCGATAAATTACGTTCTGAAAGACTACCGTCCCGGATCGACTTTTTATCATAAACCTGCCTGCAGTTTCTTTTCATCGCCACACTTTGCAGTCATTAACATCTTAGCGGCACAGATTACGCGTCTTCATCAGTGAAAATGCAATATCGATATCCAGCACAGACGAGGGGGCTTAAAACTGGCTTTGGCCAGCGACAGCATAACGCGATGTGCGGGTTCCAACGGTGGATGCGAGTGCGCTTGAGATGCTGGATGCTGGTGAAAAGGTATTTCAAGACGTAATTATTGGTAATTATTTTCTAAGGATAGCTTTCGATAGATGCAACGAACTGCTCTCCTGACTTACATATCCCAAAATAGTGAGCGCGAATAAAGATACATTTCACCAGAAAAAAACAGTAACGCGCGATAATAGCTGAATTTATCTTGTTTTGTGAGCCAGATATTACTGGGCATTGCGACATTTCATGTATAAGAAATATTTCCCCAGAGCAAGGTACGCATGAAAAATTCTAAGTTCAGATTGCCCCCAACATTTTTACTCTTTTTGCTTGCCTCTTCAGCCACCGCACAAGATATCTCCCCCGAAATTACGACGCAATTTGGCAAGGTCAAAGGCACAGACCATCACAATACGTTGTCATGGACAGGTATTCCTTATGCAAAAGCCCCGGTCGGAGAACTGCGCTGGAAAAAACCGGTTTCCCCTGACACATGGCAAACCGTCTTCGATGCGACCCGACCCGCCGCAGACTGCATCCAGGTTTCCCCAGACGGAGCCAAAGGTCATGAGGATTGCCTGAATCTCAATATCTATCGCCCGACTGGAACCAGCACCCCGCTTCCGGTGCTGGTTTATATCCACGGCGGCAACAATCAGCTGGGCAGTTCTGGTGAGTTTGCTCCGGCGTTTATCGCTGAAAAATACAATGCAGTGATTGTCACCGTAAATTATCGTCTGGGCGCACTCGGCTTTAATCCATTAAAAGCCCTGAACGATGGCGACCCGCTGGATGATTCCGGGAACTACAGCTTACTTGACATCAAAAAATCGCTGGAGTGGATCAAAGACAATATTCAGACTTTTGGCGGTGACAGAAATAATATTACCATCTCCGGATTTTCGGCTGGCGGCAGGGACGTGATGGCGATGCTTATATCACCCTATTTTAAAAATACCTTCAACAAAGCTATTGTTTTCAGTGGTGGCATGACCACCTCTGACAAACATGAAGCGGAAAGTGTGTTCGCGCAAAGACTGGCACCTCTGGTAGTCAAAAAGGGTATTAAACCGGATGCCGTAGCGGCAAAAATCTGGCTCCTGTCAGGCTCGCCAGAGGTCCGTCATTTTCTCTATCAGCTTCCTGCCGCAGAACTGGCAATGCTCTTTGGCGATGCGGGGATCCGCATGAATCAATTTCCGCATCTCTACCGCGATGGTGTGGTGATCCCGAAGGATGGCTTTGAGACCAAAAAATATAATGCCGTCCCGGCCATCATGGCTACAGGGCAACAGGAGTTTTCTTTCTTCGCCCGTAACGACCCTATGTTTGCAACACAGGTGAAAGACGGTACGCTTGGAAACAACCCTACGCTGCTGAATAAATACACCTTTGCAAATCATTATGGCGGGCTGCTATACAGCCAGTTTAATGTTAATCAGTCTGCTGAGGTCATGTATAAAAATTATAACGCGCCGCTGTATGGTATGGAGTTCCGCTATGGCACGGATGCGTTTGTCACTGGTGATAAATTATCCGCCATTGGATCTTTCCACGGCGTGTTTATGCCTTTTTGGGATAAAAATAAGTATGCTGAATTTACGCAGGATGCGCTGAAGCTAAAAGGCTCTAAGGCACTAGGTGAATCTTTTAATACATATATTAAAAACTTCCTGGCCACAGGGTCACCAAACGATCAGACCCTTCCGGAATGGAAGAAATGGACTCCGGAAAATGCAGCTGCGGGGGAGTCACTGCTGGTGATGGATGCCAACAAGCAGAAAGCCATCATCTACATGAGCAACAAGACCTATAGCTATAAAGATATTCTCACCCGCATCGAGCAGGACAATTCCCTGTCAACTGCAGACAAAAACAGTGTTATCAAAAACGTGCTGAACAATCGCTGGTTCAGCGCACCACTTGATCAACACTTCGGCCACTAATCTAATGTCTCCTGCTATTGCAGGAGACAAATTTTTTACTCAGCGAGCGAACGGAAGATTGTTTTACGTACTTTGCTGTTATTAGCTCTTGTTAACGTGCAACCTTATAGCTTTGCTTTAACCGTGATTCCAGGGCTTACAGCATCATCCCTTCGGTTTATGATACGTTACGCTAAATGAAAGTCCGGCTCTGTGCTCAGATGATGCCGGTCCAGTATAACTTATTGATATTAAATATCTTTACCTCACTGGCTCTGGTCATAAAATCTGGCTCAGTATGATGAGTTAACCGCTTTTGCAGTTTATTCCACGAATGACTGCCGAACGATTCGCACACTGCCAACTCGTTCAATAAAATCTATAAACCTGCCTGTACCAGGTTGGCATTAAACTGAAGACAACACGCACAACGGTATGCAGCCGTAGTCCGCTATGAGCGAAAAGCGGACATAGGCTTAATGTCAGAATGACATTTTCTAACTCGCGATTCTGAACGCTGTAAAAATCAAGAAGAAAAACTCCGCTGGCGGTAAATCGCATTCGGGGAAATCCGCCTGTACCGGAGTTTTACCGAATCGCGCAGCCGGCGAACCGGCGTAGCCTGGCCCGATGCTTGTAGTATTGCGCGCCGTAGCGGGGCGATTCGGCAGAATTGGCGTTTTACCGATTGTCCGGTTTAGCGGGCACCGGAATTAAGTTCGCCATTCTGGTTCCCTTAAGCCAATCCTCGTAGGAAGGCATTATGTTCCACGAATCCTCCTGGCTCATCTGGCGAATGCCGGTCTCCAGTAAATCGTATTGTTTTGCCAGATGTCTTGTTTTCTGCGTCAGGCCCATTCTGGTTTTTAAGGGTTTTTCATCATAGGTGATTTTCTCACTGTCGGGGACAAATAATATGATAGATTCACCATCAGTATTAAAAGTAAGGTCTTTGTATACGTCATCCTTTCTGTATACAACATGACGCTCAGCTTCAATATACTTTCTTTTTATGTACCATATTTTATAGCCGATAATTTTTTCACCGCTATTCTGCTCAATATATTTATCTACATTCATCTCACAGTTCGACTGCTTACACCATAACTCTGGTTCGACATCTATATATACCGGGGGTTCTGAGCTTAAAGTCCTACAGAATGAGGCGACATGCTGGTCAATGCTTTCTGGGGTGGTGAGGTTCTCGAAATTGAATGTCATTGTATGGCATCTCTTTATGGCTGGATTTCAGTTCATGAGCAGGGCTGGAGTCTGGTGCTGGATTTTTATCCAGTAAATCAACTTCTTTCGTCCGGATCTGGAGCTGCTTTTCCGGTTTGGAGCATGCGAACGTCATGTTCTGACATCCACTGATCCGTAGCATTCGTATGCCCGTCAGATTCTGTAAAAACGATGATTTCATAAACGGGATTAAGGCTGGCTTGGTACTCAACGGCTTTCAGCAGGTCAGGGCCGGGGAAGAATAATAAATACACACCTTCCGTCAGATAGCTTTTATTCAGCGTCCGTGACGTGTGAAGTCTCACTTTTCTCCCGTATACACTGATAATCTCATTTGACTTAAGTCTGTTACGCTCGCGCTCTTCAAATATGCGTTTCAGTATTTGATCGCCGTGAGATTTGGTGTTCACGCACAGATAAACGTCACACTGATGAAGTTCGGCCCGGTCAGTCGCATATTTCATGATGCTTTCGTGCAGCCCGTTTAGCTCCGAAAATTCACGCTGCAATATTACCCGGTCAGTCATTTTAGTTCCTTTTAATGAATGGGTTTCGACGCCCATATCTGTAATATTTGGTTCGGCACAGTGCGGCTGCGTATCCGATTACATGATTTGGTGTTACAAGGATTTTGCCGAATGCCCGGAGAAGGGCTTAAAAAACCGCCTAGCGGCGGCCTGTTCAGCAATGTTGAAGTACTGCAGGGAAAGCGGTGCGTTCTGCCTGGTGTGGGCTTATCCGGCTCACCCGCATCCACTGTAATGAGTATCGGCAGCGCTCAGAAATCTTTCAACTAATAATGGCGGCTTTTCGCGTTACAGATCAGGCATGAAGGTTTCTATCATGAACATGATCCATGCGGCACCAAGCAGGCCAGCAATGATGACGACAGCGGCAGGTCAGCTTTTATATGCCATAAATTCGGTCATATACGACAATGGTCTGCTTTATGCAGGCCATTGGTAGTAACTACTCTAACAAGTAACTTTGATTCAACTAAAATAGCAATAAGCTCTCTAAAATTATTCTCTATAACAAATCCGCTTTCGCGGGCTTTAAATATTTGATACCTCCAGCAGAAAATAAATCATTCCCACTCGATTATTTATAGTCATATAACGTCCATATTTATCAATGAACTATAAATTTATGAACCAGAAATGCCATGATTGATACCATACTTCGAACTAAAGGCTCGGGCTTTTTCTTCACGAACGGACTGGAAAGCGCGGCGCTCAAGCATCTCGAGACGATTCAGGTGCTCCGCACCTAGCAGAAATCATGTGGATGGCAGCCCAACAGCATCTCCGCTGGATCGTGCGAGTTCACGCTCGTGCCGTGGCTACCGGCGCTGGAGCGCCAGCTCGGCAAGCCAGTCGCTGGCATCATGCGTGGCGACGGATTAACTAGCAGTTCGGTCGCGTCCGTGGCGGACCAACTATCGCTTGACTGCTCTTTGTTCTCCCGCATGATATCCAATATTTGATTAAAGGGGGTTGAGGGACGATGTTCGAAATTACTGGCGCACAAGTCGCCGACCTCAATGACGCCGATCTGCGGACACTCGTCGCACGTCTCGCCTTGGCAGAATTGCGGGCGCAGGGTTGCCCCAGTTCGTCGGTAACGGCTGGCGGCAATCAGGATGCGGCCGATGGCGGGCTTGATGTCCGGGTCGAGTGCCGGTCCGCACTGCTGATGCCGGATTTTGTGCCGCGCCAGCACACAGGGTTTCAGGTGAAAAAGCCCGACATGCCGGCGAGCGCAATCCGCGATGAGATGCGTCCTGGCGGCGTACTACGGCCGGTCATCGCCGAACTCGCCGCTCGCTCGGGCGCCTACATCATCGTCAGCGCGCAAGGGTCGGTCGCAGACAAGCCGCTGAGCGATCGTCGCGATGCGATCCGGGCGCAACTCGACGATCTGCCTGAGGCCCGGCAGTTGCATAGCGACTTCTACGATCGCGACCGGCTGGCAATATGGGTCAATCACCATCCAGGAATTGCCGCCTGGGTCCGCACGCGGCTCGGCATCGGTATGTCGGGCTGGAGCAGCATCGGCGATTGGTGCGGCGTCGGCGTGAGCGAGGAGACGCCCTATCTCTTCAACGATAAAGCCTGCCTAACCGATGAACGAACGAGCGACCGCGAGCAACTCACAATCGGCGAGGGTATCTCCCGGCTTCGCGTCTCTCTGACCAAAGCTCGCCAATGTATCCGGTTGATCGGCTTGTCCGGTCTTGGAAAGACTCGTCTCGTGCAGGCCCTGTTCGAGGATGGTGTGGGCGAGGTGCCGCTCGATCCGGGGCTCGCTGTCTATACCGACTATTCGGCGGAGACTGACCCGACCGCACGGGACATGGCGCGCCAACTGGTGACCGCACGCCAACATGCGATCCTGATCGTCGACAACTGCAACCCGGCGACGCACAACGAACTGGCCCGCATCTGTTCGGAAACGGGAAGCCAAGTCAGTCTCTTAACTGTCGAATATGATGTTCGCGACGACGAGCCCGAGCGTACCGAGGTCTTTCGCCTGCAATCAGCATCGTCCGGAATCGTGGAGCTGTGGCTCGAAAAGACCTTCCCCAATGTGACGCAGGTCGACCGACGAACCATATCGGAGTTCAGCGATGGCAACTTCCGCGTGGCGCGCGCTCTCGCAGACACGCTCGGAAAAGGCGAGACCCTGGGAAAGCTCAAGAGCCGCGACCTCTTCGAGCGTATTTTTCATCAGCGCAACGAGCCTGACCGGGATTTGCTTTCCGCTGCCGAGGACCTTGCCCTGCTCTATTCGATCGATGGCGAGGACACTTCGGAAGGCGGTGAACTTGCGCGGGTCGCCGCTATTCGCGGTGTTCCCGTGGCGACGATATATGCGGCGCTGAATACGCTTCGACAGCGGGGGATCGCGCAGCTGCGGGGACGGTGGCGCGCTATCCTGCCGCATGCGATCGCCAACCCGCTCGCCGGGTTCGCCCTTGAACGCATGCCGCCGGCCGATTTCGATCGCTTCTGCGCGTCGCTTACAACGCGGATGCAGAAGTCTCTTTCGCGCCGCCTCGGCTATCTGCACGACAGCGCCGAGGCGCGGACCGTGGTCGAGCGCTGGCTCCGTGCCGACGGGCCACTCGGCGATCTTGCGGCATTGGGAGAAGACGGCCTTCAGATCATCGCCAACATCGCCCCGGTTGCACCCGATACCGTGCTCGCGAGGATCGAGCGTGATGTTGCCGGCCCAGATGGCGGCGAGATAATCGATCCGCAGTCGAGCAACCGGTGGCAATGGATACGGTTGATCAAGCACCTCGCTTACGATCCGCCGCTGTTCGACCGCGCGGCAACCTTGCTTGCGCGGTTTCTTTCCGCTGAATCGCCCGCCCACCACAACAACTCGGCGTCGGGCATGTTCGCCGAGCTGTTTCACCTGCACCTGTCCGGCACCAAGGCTTTACCAGATCAGCGGCGAGCGCTCATGCGCCGGTTCGCGCAATCGGGTGATCCGGCTTTGGCGCGCTGCGCCGGCGTCGCCCTTGATGCGCTGCTGAAGACGGACCATTTCAGCTCATTCAGCGATTTCGACTTTGGCGCCCGGTCACGGGACTATGGTTGGCACCCGCCGACCTATGGTGACATGTGGGCCTGGTACAACGGCGCGGTCGATCTGGCGGTCGAGCTATCGCCAATCATCGAAAACGCCAGGGACCACCTTGCCCACAGCGTAAGAAATCTGTGGCACTTCGGCGCCTGCCACGATGCGCTTGAACGCGCAGCGACCCATTTTTCTTCCGAGCGACCTTGGATCGAGGGGTGGATCGGCTTCCGCACAGCGCTGCGCTTCGAGGGCGACGCGATGCCGAATGAGGTGCGCGCCCGTCTCGTTGCGCTCATCGAACGCCTGAAACCCACTGATCTTCTCAATCAGGCCCGTGCGGTCGTACTGGGGCGCAACAGTTTCGGTTGGGATGTGGCTGATGGTGACGCGGATGACGGCGACGTCATGAAACCCTATGAGCGCGCCTCCCAGCAGGCGAAAGAGATCGGCACCGCACTCGCACACGACCCGGAGACGCGCGCTGCCTTCATCGCCGAACTGTTCGTCGAACAAAATCCGCAGCGCGCCTATGAATGCGGCATTGGTCTGTCGGATGGTGCCACTGATCTTGATGCGATGTGGTGTGAACTGCTGGACCTCTTCTCCGCCGCCGAGGCGGACAGCCGGAATGCGATGGTGCTGGGCGGGTTCATCCATGGCGCGCACGCCAAGGATTCGGCCTTTGCCAACTCTACTCTAGAGAATGTGCTCCAGAATCCCGATCTTGCCGCGAGTCTACCGTATCTTCAAGCGCGTGTTGCTATCGATACCCAAGGCATAGCGCGGCTTCGGCGTGCGATCGAACGTGGCGTCCTTTCGGCGTGGAATTTTCAAAGCATCGCCAATGGCAGTGTCGTGGAGTCTCCACCCGACGCGCTTGGCCTGCTACTCACCGACATCGGCAATTTGGCCGACGGCGTCGAGATCGCGCTTGATATATTGCACATGCACTTCTACCGCGATCGGGTAGAAGGCAGCCAACCTGCGCCATCCTTGATCGCAGTTGGCCGTGAGCTGCTGCTGCGCGCTGACTTTAGAAAGAAGCAGTCGTTGCGCGATTTTGGGCTGCATACCGTTATTCGGGTCTGCTGCGCCGGACCCGATGGAGAGGCGACATTGCGGGAAATCTGCGCTCGCGTCCGGGCCGGACTGGAGACCGTCTATCTCTCATCCTACGATCTTGGTTATGTCCTGAAGGCGCTCTTCGAGACCCACCCCCTGATCGCGCTCGACGAATTCCTGCTCCCCGAACTCAGGCCGAGAAATCGGGGGCTGTTTGAGGGGGACTTCGGGTCTGGCACGCCGGTGGAAAATGTCGGCGCCGAGACCCTTGTTCAGTGGGCGAATATCGATCCGGATCGGCGCTATCCGCTGCTTGGCAAAAGCATCCCCATATTCAAGCGGCAGCAGGGCGAAGAGGAGAATGGTGTCTCCACGCTTTTCCTGGAAATATTGGGCCACGCGCCAGACAAGCGGGCGTTCCTCGGCGATATCTGGTCGCGGCTGCATCCGCCCAGCTGGAGTGGCTCGCTCGCCGATATCTTGGTTCGACGTCGCACGGCTATCACAACGCTGGGTGACAATGTTGGAGGCGAGGTTCGGCAATGGGTCACCGACATGCTGCCCGAACTCGAACGCTGGATCGAACATGAGAGCAAGCGCGATCGGGAAGGCGAGCAGAGTTTCGAATAGCCACTGATTTGTGTATCCCCAGCGGGGCTCTGACGCTGCTCGCGGTTTTCGCGGAGTATTAGGCCATGCCCGCCGCCCTTTGCATTTCTGGCTAACGGCTTCGCGCTGGGCGAATGGCTGGTTTTTGGGGGAACAGCCATTCAATTCCTGGTTGGCGTCGACACTTATCCACTTGCCTAATCAGAAATGATGACAGCGGCCAGAGGGCTAATGCGCATAGTTAACCGCGTTGCTAATTTGCAACTCACTGCGCCGTTTGCGCACACACTCGTACAGCACGTTAATAGCTAACGTTGTCGTTTGGAGTGGTTCTGACCTGTTCCCCGTGAATCAATACAGGATGTTGTTAGCCCCTTCCGCTTCTGGCACAAAGCGGACGTTACTGGATTAATTTCAGTTATTTTGATGAGCCTTGGTAAACGGTCAGTAATGTACAAGCCCGCCATCTAACGCATACTGGCTGCCGATAACATAGGATGCGTCATCGGACAGGGGGGGAAATGCAAATGCAGCGGCCTTTTCTGCTGTTCCTGCGCGCCCTAAAGGGGGGCCTGGCTTACCACAAAATCATCAAACAGCTGGCGCGGATAACCATGATATATAACCTCTGCATCATGGCATTGAGATGTTTACCACACAGGAGAAGGTTACAGTGGTGAGTATGAAAAAAAAGATCGTCATCGTGGGTGCCGGAATCACGGGTGCTTCAATCGCATGGCATCTTGCCCACCTTGAATTTGATGTCACTATTATTGAGAAAAATATGCCTGCATCAGGGGCGACCGGCAGCGCGTTTGGCTGGCTGACCGGCGTGGTGTGTGATGATGCGCCTGATGTATTTCTCCGGCGCGCCGCAATTGCGGATTGGCACAGGCTGGAAGAACAAATTCCGGAGCTTCAGATTAGCTGGAGTGGTTCATTAAAATACGGCGCAATGTCTCAGACCTGCCAGCCTGAAGAACGGCTCCTCGACACAGCTGAAATAGCCAGCCTTGAGCCTGCGTTGGTACTTCCACCCTCAGAAGCCCGCTATGCTGCAAAAGATGGAGCCATTGATGCCATAGAAGCGACACGTATATTACTGGATAGGGCCTGTGGTAAGGGGGTGGAAGTGCAAAACCAAACCACCGTTACGGGGCTTTGCATGACCAAAGGTAAGGTGACAGGCGTCCTGACCTCTCAGGGGCAACTGGAGGCGGATTGTGTTGTACTGGCCTGTGGAACAGGGATTTCCGCTCTGACTAAGCTGATGAGTGCCCCTGTTCCGGTTCTGGCATCACCTGCTGTATTGCTGCGTTTTGCAGTACCCCAGTGCGTAGTCACAACTCTCATCGCAGGTGATGACATAGAGGTTCGACATGCTCGTAACGGAGATTTACTGGCAGCAGAAGATTATCCGGCAAACGGCAGCGTCAGAGAAACTATTATCGCTGCTCAGGCCTCAGTAAGAAGCAGGCTCAGGGGCGCAGAGTCTGCTTCTCTTACCCAGTACTCATTAGGAAAACGCCCTGTCCCGCAGGATGGATATCCAGTTCTTGGCTTTACTGATGAGAGCGAGAGCGTCTATGTCGCAGTTATGCACCCAGCAGTTACTTGCGCAGCTACAATCGGGAGGCTGGTCTCTGAAGAATTACGCAACGGTAAGAAACATGAGATCCCGGAGAGCTACCGTCTCTCTCGCTTCAGAAAGAAGCTTTTATAGCAAAATTAACAACCTGGTAAGCACTAATCTGTATCCTTTTTATTAGCGTCCGGAATGTTATTTATGCCAGCTTCTGGCACAAAGCGGACTTACATGTTGGCCCATGTCCGCTATGAGCGAAAAGCGGACGTCACGGAGCTATTAGAATACCGAGCGACGATTATATAAATGTTGTGCTTTTTACTCCCATCCCAATTCTTTGTAAGTCTTACTATCCTGTGCAGGAAAATCAGTTTGA
>Ga0308164_10004623_pt1 | contig 11541 bp, 7 predicted proteins | sample PhyTR2_FD_201031 | JGI IMG/M metagenome (GOLD analysis project Ga0308164, IMG submission 201031) | Phyllosphere microbial communities from UC Gill Tract Community Farm, Albany, California, United States - DLSLT.R2 | ecosystem: Host-associated > Plants > Phyllosphere > Unclassified | place: USA... | reverse complement strand
CCGACTGGTCGTTCGTGCAGGACGGCGACCTCGACCTCATCAAGCAGCCCCTCGACCTGCTGGGCGTCAACTACTACTCCACCAACCTCGTGCGGGTGTGGGATGGCGTGAGCCCCAAGCAGAGCGCTGACGGGCATGGTGAAGCGTCCGTATCGCCGTGGCCCGCGGCATCCGACATCGAGTTCCTCGAGCAGCCCGGCCCGCACACCGAGATGGGCTGGAACATCGACCCCTCTGGCCTCGAAGAGCTGCTCGTCAGCGTATCGACGGCCTACCCGAACCTGCCGCTCATGATCACCGAGAACGGCGCGGCCTTCGACGACCAGGTCGTGGATGGTCGCGTGCCCGACGCCGACCGCACCGACTACCTGCGCCGCCACATCACGGCCGCGCACAAGGCCCTGTCGCGCGGAGTCGACCTGCGCGGCTACCAGGTCTGGTCGCTCATGGACAACTTCGAGTGGGCCTACGGCTACTCGAAGCGTTTCGGCATCGTCCGCGTCGACTACGACACGCTCGAGCGCACCCCCAAGGACTCTGCCCTCTGGTACTCGGAGCTCGCCGCCACCAACCGCATCCCCGACTGAGGCAGTTCGTCGATCGTGAAATCAAAACATCAGCATCCGCCCGCGGTTTTTTCGTGTGAGCCACTCGTAGAGAAGCGGCGTGTCTCCCCGTAGATCAGGTGAAACGGCATGGCATCAAAGCCTGACGACGCTGCCACAAGGTTTCTCACCGGCCATTTTGCTGGTGAAACGGGCGTGGCCGGGTTGCCTAGCATCTGAATGGAACGAAGCCTGAAGCCGGAGTCAGGATGTGGGCATATCACTGTTTCATGAGCGTTTCCTTCGCTCCCCGAGACAGCGAGGTTTTCATGAACGTTCAGAAGTGGTGTTCACGCAATTCCATGACCTGCGGGGTCGTCACGTCAGTCGGTACTCTCGCTGTCGCAAGTTTGCTGGGTTGAGCCATGTCGAGACGAGTTCCGCGCCTCGTTTTCATGGGGCTCGCCTACTTCGCTTGTTATTGGCTTGTACTTTCGCTTAGGGGGAACTTTGTGCTCTCGGACGTCTTACTGCTGATGGCCGCGTTCGTATGTGGCTTCGCCGCCCTTCGTCCTGAACCGAAACCCAAACCCTGACGCAGCGGGGTCCTCTGCCCGGGGCATAATTGGGGGGTGCGGCCGATGTGACCGTGCACATACCGTGCGAGGTTCGAACATGACAGAGCTGTCGGGGGCTACGGATCCCGCGAGCCCGCCGCGCGCGCCCAACATCCGCGACGTCGCAAAAGCGGCGGGGGTCTCGCATCAGACGGTGTCCCGCGTGCTCAACGACCACCCCAGCATCCGCGAGGCCACCAAGGAGCGTGTGCTCCAGGTGATGGAGCAGCTGCAGTACCGGCCCAACCGTGCCGCGCGCACGCTCGTCACGTCGAAGTCGCGCACCATTGGCATCCTGGCCGCGACGAGCGCCTCGCATTACGGGCCGGCCTCGAGCATCGGCGCCATCCAAGACGCCGCACGTGAGGCGGGCTATTACGTCAGCACGGCCAATATGCACAACACCGAGACATCCGGCATTCAGGATGCCCTGAACCACCTCGTGTCTCAATCGGTCGAGGGCATCGTGGTGATCGCCCCGCAGAAACGTGTGTTCGACGTCATCTCCGAGCTGCAGGTCTCGGTTCCCTACGTCACCATGCAGTCGTCGTCGGATTCGCCGCACACCGTTTCGGTCGACCAGCGGGGTGGTGCACGCCTGGCCACCCGGCACCTCATCGAACGCGGCCACCGCATGATCTACCACCTGGCCGGCCCGCAGGACTGGATCGAGGCCGAGGAGCGCATGGCCGGTTTCCTCGAGGAGATGAGCGCTCAAGACATTCCGACCACCGCCCCGATTCTCGGCGACTGGTCGGCCGACTTCGGATACCGGGCGGGCCGCGAGTTGCTGCGGTTCCGAGACTTTACGGCGATTTTCTCGTCGAACGACCAAATGGCGTTGGGGCTGATCCACGCCATCCGGGATGAGGGGCTCGACTGCCCGCGCGATGTCAGCATCGTCGGCTTCGACGACATCCCCGAGGCGGCGCACTTCTGGCCGCCCCTCACGACCGTGCGCCAGGACTTCACCGAGCTGGGCCGCCGCTGCGTGGCGCAGCTGCTCGGCAACATCTCCGAGCCCGAAGTCGTCAACATCGACGGCATCACGGCCCAGCTCATCGTGCGCGGCTCGACGGCGGGTCCGAGCTTCTAGTCGTTCTACTAGGCTGTGCTCCCGTGGAAAGTTTTGTGAAGTGACTCGTCGGGTCGTCGTCCGAGCCCTGGTCGTCTGGGTGGGATTGTTCGCGATGATGGGTGCGTGGGCGCTCGCGACTCCCGCGTCGTCGGGTCCGGACGAGAACGGTCACTTGATGAAGGCCGCGGCGACGGTTCGCGGCGACTTCGAGGGCACCGAGACCGCATCACCCGGCATTCGCACGTTTGAGCTACCGGGTTCGCTCGCCGAGCCGGGCGGGCCCATCGGCTGCTACGCCTTCAAGCCTTTCGAGTCCGCCGCCTGTGTTTCGGCCGAGCAGAAGCCGTTGCCTGCCGAGATGACGGCGGAGAGCGGCGTTGCGGCGTATAACCCGGTCTACTACGCCCTCGTGGGCTGGCCGTCATGGTTCACCGGCGGAAACGCTTCGGTCTTCGCGATGCGCCTTGTGAGTGCGCTTTTGTCCTCAGCGCTGTGGGCGATCACGTTCACCGTCGTATCGGTGGTGTCCTCGCGGCCGCGCGCGTCACTCGCGGTGATGATGGTTGGCCTCACACCGTTCGCCGTGTACCTGGGTTCGCTCGTGAACCCGAGCGGCGCCGAGGTCTCGTCTGCAGCGGCAGCGCTCGCGCTCATTGCCGCGCTGGCCTCCCGCCGCCTCCGGCCAACCTCCTTCGTGGTCGGTCTGACGACGGCCGTGGCGGTTCTGCTGAGCAATCTGCGCAGCATCTCGCCGGCTATTCTGCTCATGATCGTCGTGCTGGTCATCGTCTCGACCGGCGTCCCGCCGATGCGCGAGATCTGGGACGTCGTTCGCAACCGTGTCATCCTGATTGCTGGTGCGGTCGGCATTCTCTTCGCGCTCTGGTGGGCGCTCTTCATCAGCTCGGGCAGCGGCTACATTCCGTCGTCCGGCGCCGAACGCCCCGACATGCTCGAAGCCTTCTGGCACACGTTCACGCTCACTCCCGACTACGGTCGCAATGCGGTAGGCATTTTCGGATGGCTCGACACCGTGTTGCCCGAACAGTTCTACGTCTTCTGGCTCATTTTGGCGACGCTCGCTCTTATCGTCGGGTTGATCGTCGGGAACATGCGATTCCGCATCGCGATCGTGCTGGCGGCCGGAGCGATGATCCTCGTCCCCGCCATCCTGCAAGCGCTCACGGCTGAGGAATACGGGTACATCTGGCAGGGCCGCTACTCGCTGCCCTTCGCCGTCGTGCTCATCGCCCTCGTCGCGCTCGCGGTCGGGATGCGGTCGCGTTCCGTCGACGGCTCGGGCGACACCCAGCACGAGCGCGGGACGGCCATCGGGTTGGCCGCCCTCATCGTTGTGGGCATCCTCAACCTCGCGGTCCAAGGTTATGCGTTCCTCTTCGTGCTGCGTCGATTCGCGATCGGTATCGAGGGCACCTGGGCGGGGTTGTTCACCGCGCCGGAGTGGGTGCCGGTCTTCGGCGTCGTCCCGTCTCTCGCGCTGTTCGCCGCGGGGTCGCTCTGCTTCGCCCCCGGACTCCTGGCTCTTCCCGGCATTCAGCGTCGCGCGGTCCGTCCGAAACCGAGCGCCGAAATCGTCTCGTAAGCAGGTCGGGCGCCTTCCGCTCGGCGCTGTGTCAGTGTGTCGTGGATGGCGCGAACCGGCGTGCCCGGCGGTCACGGGCCAGGCTCTCCGCTGCGCTCCGGCAGTCATGAGACAGCCATGAGACAGCCATGAGACAGGGAGTGACACCCGTGTGACAACGATGTGACACCGGTGTGACGGCATCCCCGTCGGTGCTGCTCCCGAAAGGGGGTGAGCGTTTATCGAATCGAGACATTGCCGAATTGACAATTGTTTCGAGATTGGGGGTAGTGTTTGTCAACGATGTGACCGGTCACATCCCAGCACATCCTCCCCGACCTGCAATCGGCTGAGGCGCTGAACCTGACACGACAAAGGAGTCTCAGTGAGCAACACCGACCATGGCCAGCCGACGGCAGCCGCCACGCCCGCGGGCGATCAGGCGGAGCAGTACGTCATCGGCGTCGACTACGGCACCCTCTCGGGCCGCGCGGTCGTCGTGCGCGTCTCCGACGGCACCGAATTGGCCTCAGCAGCACTCGACTACCCGCACGCCGTGATGGACACGACGCTCGCGGCATCCGGCAAGACGCTCTCGCCGGACTGGGCATTGCAGGTGCCCTCCGACTACGTGGACGTGCTGAAGACCGCCGTCCCCGAGGCCGTTCAGAAGGCGGGCATCGACCCGTCGCAGGTCATCGGCATCGGCACCGACTTCACCGCCTGCACCATGGTCCCGACCCTGGCCGACGGCACGCCGCTCAACGAGTTGCCCGAATACGCCGACCGACCGCACGCCTACGTCAAGCTGTGGAAGCACCACTCCGCGCAGCCGCAGGCCGACCGCATCAACGAGCTCGCCGCGTCGCGCGACGAAGCCTGGCTGCCCCGATACGGCGGCCTCATCTCGAGCGAGTGGGAATTCGCCAAGGGCCTGCAGCTGCTCGAAGAAGACCCCGAGCTCTACAACCGCATGGACCACTGGGTCGAAGCGGCCGACTGGATCGTCTGGCAGCTCACGGGTGAATACGTGCGCAACGCCTGCACCGCCGGCTACAAGGGCATCCTGCAGGACGGCGAATACCCGTCGCAGGAGTTCCTCGGCGCGCTCAACCCCGACTTCGCGGACTTCGCCGAGACCAAGGTCGCGCACACCATCGGTCAGCTGGGTGACGCCGCCGGCCGCCTGAGCGCCGAAGCCGCCTCCTGGACCGGCCTGCCCGAGGGCATCGCCGTGGCCGTCGGAAACGTCGACGCGCACGTGTCGGCCCCCGCGGCCCAGGCCACGAACCCCGGCCAGATGGTCGCCATCATGGGCACCTCCACCTGCCACGTCATGAACTCCGACACCCTGGCGGTCGTGCCCGGCATGTGCGGCGTCGTCGACGGCGGCATCGTCTCGGGCCTTTACGGCTACGAGGCCGGCCAGTCCGGTGTCGGCGACATCTTCGCGTGGTACGTGAAGAATCAGGTCCCCGGCTCCTACTACGCCGAAGCCGAGGCGCGTGGCCTCAGCATCCACCAGTACCTGACCACCCTCATCGAGGACCAGCCCGTCGGCGGCCACGGCCTCATCGCGCTCGACTGGCAGTCGGGCAACCGCTCGGTGCTCGTCGACCACGAGCTCTCGGGCGTCGTGCTCGGCACAACGCTCACGACGCGCCCCGAAGAGGTCTATCGCGCATTGTTCGAGGCCACGGCCTTCGGAACGCGCGTCATCGTCGAGACGTTCAACGCCTCGGGCGTGCCCGTGACCGAGTTCATCGTCGCCGGCGGCCTGCTGAAGAACGCGTTCCTCATGCAGACCTACTCCGACATCCTGCGCATGCCGATCTCGATCATCGCGAGCGACCAGGGCCCCGCGCTCGGTTCGGCCATCCACGCGGCCGTCGCCGCCGGCGCCTACGCCGACATCACGGCCGCCAGCCAGGCCATGGGCAAGGTCGACCGCGCCGTCTACACGCCCGACGCCGAGCGCGCCGACGCCTACGACGCGCTGTTCGCCGAATACTCCACGCTCTACGACTACTTCGGTCGTGGCGGCAACGATGTCATGCACCGCCTGAAGGCCATCCGCCGCGCCGTGCTCGGTGAGACCGACGCATCGCAGACGGCGCAGGATGCCGCAGCCGCCGTCGACGCGGGCGCCTCCGCCTCGGCCGCCGACGCCTTCGACGCCGAAGCATCCGCCCTCGACGAGAACAGCGGGGTGAACGCATGAGCACCTACGGCCCCGAACTCGAGGTCCAGATCGCCCGCGTGCGCGCCGACGTCGCCCGCTTGCACAACGAACTGGTCCGCTACAACCTCATCGTGTGGACCGGCGGAAACGTCTCGGGCCGCGTGCCCGGCGCCGACCTCTTCGTCATCAAGCCGTCCGGCGTGAGCTACGACGACCTGGCGCCCGAGAACATGATCCTGTGCGACCTGAACGGCGACGTCATCCCCGGCACGCCCGGCTCCGACCGCTCGCCCTCGAGCGACACGGCCGCGCACGCCTACGTCTACCGTCACATGCCCGAGGTCGGGGGAGTCGTGCACACGCACTCCACCTACGCCGTGGCCTGGGCCGCGCGCCGCGAACCCATCCCGTGCGTCATCACGGCCATGGCCGACGAGTTCGGTGGCGAGATCCCCGTGGGCCCCTTCGCCATCATCGGCGACGACTCCATCGGCCGCGGCATCGTCGAGACCCTCACGGGCCACCGCAGCCGCGCCGTGCTCATGGCCAACCACGGCCCGTTCACCATCGGGCGCGACGCGAAAGACGCCGTCAAGGCCGCCGTCATGGTCGAGGACGTCGCGCGCAGCGTGCACCTCGCCCGCCAGCTCGGCGAGCCCACCGCCATCCCCACGGATGCCATCGACTCCCTCTTCGACCGTTACCAGAACGTCTACGGACAGCAGCCTCAAGGACAGATCAACTGATGCCGAAACTCACCACCACCCTCGACGCCTACGAAGTCTGGTTCCTCACGGGAAGCCAGAACCTCTACGGCGAGGAGACCCTGCGTCAGGTCGCCGAGCAGTCCCAGGTCATCGCGCGCGAACTCGGTGCCGCGGCATCCGTGCCCGTGAAGATCGTCTGGAAGGACGTGCTGAAGGACTCCGAGTCCATCCGCCGCGCAGCCCTCGACGCGAACTCCGACGACAAGGTCATCGGCCTCATCGCGTGGATGCACACGTTCAGCCCCGCCAAGATGTGGATCTCGGGTCTGGACGCGCTGCAGAAGCCGCTGCTGCACCTGCACACGCAGGCCAACGTGGAGCTGCCGTGGTCCGAGATCGACTTCGACTTCATGAACCTCAACCAGGCCGCCCACGGCGACCGCGAGTTCGGCTACATCCAGACCCGCCTCGGCATCTCGCGCAAGACGGTCGTCGGCCACGTGTCGAACCCGGTCGTGCAGGAGCAGGTCGGCACCTGGATGCGTGCGGCCGCCGGTTGGGCCGCCACCAACTCCATGAAGCTCGCTCGCTTCGGCGACAACATGCGCTACGTCGCCGTCACCGAGGGTGACAAGACCGAGGCCGAGATCCGTTTCGGCGTCCAGGTCAACACCTGGGGCGTCAACGAACTGGCCGAGGCCGTGCACGCCGCATCGGATGCCGACATCGACGCGCTCGTCGCCGAATACGAGGAGCTCTACGACGTCGTCCCCGAGCTGCGCAAGGGTGCCGAACGCCACGAGTCGCTGCGCTACGGCGCCGCCATCGAGATCGGCCTGCGCACGTTCCTCGAGGCGGGCGGTTTCCACGCCTTCACGACGAGCTTCGAAGACCTCGGCGCCCTGCGTCAGCTGCCCGGCCTGGCCGTCCAGCGACTCATGGCCGAGGGTTACGGTTTCGGTGCCGAGGGCGACTGGAAGACCGCCATCCTCGTGCGCACCGTCAACGTCATGGGTGCCGGCCTGCCCGGTGGTGCGAGCCTCATGGAGGACTACACCTACCACCTCGAACCCGGTAACGAGCAGATCCTCGGCGCGCACATGCTCGAGGTCTCGCCGTCCCTGACCACCTCGACGCCCACGCTCGAGGTCCACCCGCTCGGCATCGGTGGCAAGGAGGACCCGGTCCGCCTGGTCTTCAACACCGACCCGGGCACGGCCGTCGTCGTCGCCATGAGCGATATGCGCGACCGGTTCCGCCTCACGGCGAACGTCGTGGATGTCATCGAACCCGCCGAGGCGCTGCCGAAGCTCCCCGTGGGTCGTGCGGTGTGGAAGCCCCGCCCCGATTTCGCCACCTCCGCGGCGGCCTGGCTCACGGCCGGCGCTGCCCACCACACTGTGATGTCGACGGCCGTCGGGATCGAGGTGTTCCGCGACTTCGCCGAGATGGCGAAGACCGAGCTCCTCATCATCGACGAGTCGACCTCGCTCCCCGAATTTCAGAGAGAAGTGCGCTGGAACCAGGCTTACTACCGCCTGGCGCAGGGTCTCTGAATACCCCAAAGAACAGCACCACCGACGAACCAACAACTGAATACCGGGAACCGATCGACATGGACGTGATCGGAACCCCCCAGCACCACGAGACAGTGACGTCCAACCCCTTGAAAGGAAACACAGTGAAGAAGCGTGTGATTCTCTCGACCATCGCCGCAGGTGCAATGGTCTTCTCCCTGGCAGCGTGCTCGTCCGGCGGCTCCGGCGGCGGCGGCGGCGAAGGCGACGGCGGCCTCGTCGGCGTTGCGATGCCGACCAAGTCCTCCGAGCGTTGGATCCAGGACGGCGACGCCGTCAAGAAGCAGCTCGAAGACGCCGGCTACAAGGTCGACCTGCAGTACGCAGAGGACGACATCCCCACCCAGGTTTCGCAGCTCGAGAACATGATCACCAAGGGCGCGAAGGCCCTGATCGTCGCCTCGATCGATGGCACCACGCTCACGAGCGTTCTGCAGGAGGCCGCTGACGCCGACATCCCCGTCATCGCCTACGACCGCCTCATCCGCGACACCGAGAACGTGGACTACTACGCCTCGTTCGACAACTACAAGGTCGGCGTCCAGCAGGCCACGTCGGTTCTGAACGGCCTCGGCCTGGTCGACCTCGAGGGCAAGCCCGTCGATGGCGCCCCCGCCGGCCCGTTCAACATCGAGATGTTCGCCGGTTCGCCCGACGACAACAACGCCACGTTCTTCTGGGATGGCGCGCAGGACACCTTCAAGCCCTTCATCGACGCGGGCACGCTCAAGGTCGGCTCCGGCCAGACCGACTTCCAGCAGGCGGCAACGCTCCGCTGGGATGGCGAAACCGCTCAGAAGCGCATGGAGAACATCCTCACGTCGACCTACTCGGGTGGCGACAAGGTGCAGGCCATCCTGTCCCCGTATGACGGCATCTCGCGAGGCATCATCTCGGCTCTGACCGACGCCGGCTACTCGGTGGGCGACGAATGGCCCGTCATCTCGGGTCAGGACGCTGAGCTCGACTCGGTCAAGGCCATCGACTCGGGCGAGCAGTACGCCACCATCTTCAAGGACACGCGCAACCTGGCCAAGGAAGCCGTGAACATGGCCAAGGCCGTTCTCGAGGGTGACAAGCCGGAGACCAACAACGACACCGACTACAACAACGGTGTCAAGGAAGTTCCGTCCTACCTGCTCGACTCGCAGATCGTCGTCAAGGACAACATCCAGGACGTTCTCGTCGACTCGGGCTACTGGACCGAAGACGAGATCAAGGGCTAATTCCGCCTCGCGCGGAGCTCTCGCTCTCAGCACTACCGGGCCCTGAGCCCACAGCACCACCCGGTGAGGGTCGGTCGGCACACAAGCCGGCCGGCCCCCGCCACCCACTACTTAACGATCAGGAAAACGCGGAATGGTAAAGGTGTCGTCATGACAACGAACATCCTCGAAATGCGGGGGATCACGAAGACGTTCCCGGGCGTGAAAGCGCTCTCGGATGTCACCCTCGATGTGGCGCGCGGTGAAGTGCACGCCATCTGCGGCGAGAACGGCGCCGGTAAGTCGACCCTCATGAAGGTGCTCTCGGGTGTGTACCCCCACGGCACGTACGAGGGCGACATCGTTTTCGAAGACAAGGTCATGGCCTTCAAGGACATCCGCGACTCCGAGGCCGAGGGCATCGTCATCATCCACCAGGAGTTGGCGCTCAGCCCCTACCTGTCGATTGCCGAGAACATCTTCCTCAACAACGAGCAGCGCGACAAGTTCGGCCTGATCGACTGGAACAAGACCAACCACGAGGCCCAGACGCTGCTCGCCCGCGTCGGCCTGCGTGAGAACCCCACCACCAAGATCCTCGACATCGGCGTGGGCAAGCAGCAGCTCGTCGAAATCGCGAAGGCGCTCTCGAAGCGCGTGAAGCTCCTCATTCTCGATGAGCCCACCGCCGCCCTGAACGACGACGACAGCGACCACCTGCTGAACCTCATCCTGCACCTCAAGGAGCAGGGCATCACGTCGATCATCATCAGCCACAAGCTGAACGAGATCAAGAAGGTCGCCGACTCGGTCACGATCATCCGCGACGGCAAGACGATCGAGACCATCCGGTCGACCGATGTCACCGAAGAGCGCATCATCAAGGACATGGTCGGCCGCGACCTCGAGCACCGCTACCCCGATCACACGCCGTCCATCGGCGAAGAGATCCTGCGCGTCGAGGACTGGACCGCGCACCACCCGCAAGACCCGTCCCGCGTGGTCGTGGATGCCGTGAACCTCAACGTGAAGGCCGGCGAGATCGTCGGCATCGCGGGCCTCATGGGCGCCGGGCGCACCGAATTCGCCATGAGCCTCTTCGGCCAGTCCTACGGAACGCGCATCACCGGCAAGGTGTTCAAGCGCGGCCAGGAGATCAAGACCCGCACGGTGTCGGAGGCCATCAAGAACGGCCTCGCCTACGCCACCGAGGACCGCAAGTACTACGGCCTCAACCTGATCGAGGACATCAAGCGCAACATCGCCCTCGCCTCGCTGAACAAGCTGGAGAAGGGCGGCCTCGTCAACGACAACGAGGAGTACGCCGTCGCCGACGGGTTCCGCAAGTCGATGAACATCAAGGCGCCCAACGTGCTCGTCAAGACGGGCAAGCTCTCGGGCGGAAACCAGCAGAAAGTCGTGCTGTCGAAGTGGATCTACTCCGACCCCGACGTGCTCATCCTCGACGAGCCCACGCGCGGAATCGACGTGGGTGCGAAGTACGAGATCTACACGATCATCAACAAGCTGGCCGCGGCCGGCAAAGGCGTCATCGTGATCTCGTCGGAGCTGCCCGAGCTGATCGGCATCTGCGACCGCATCTATGCACTCTCGGAAGGCCGCATCACGGGTGAACTCCCCATCGAGGAAGCCAACCCCGAAGCTCTTCTCAAACTCATGACCATGGAAAAGCCGCGCTAAGGCGCCCGGCACCGACAACAGGGAATCACAATGTCTGATCTCGAAACCAAGCCGACGGACAACGTCGCCGCCGGCGCTCTGGTCAACCCGACCGAGAACAAATTCACCAGCTGGCTCACGCACGTGCTCAGCGACCTGGGCAAGAACGGCATCTTCATCGCGTTGATCGCGGTCGTCGTGCTGTTCTCGTTCCTGACCGACGGAATCCTGCTGCGCCCGCAGAACATCTCCAACCTGATCGTTCAGAACGGATACATCCTCGTTCTGGCCATCGGTATGGTCATGGTCATCATCGCCGGCCACATCGACCTCTCGGTCGGTTCGGTCGCGGCCTTCGTGGGCGCCGT
>Ga0308164_10004622_pt1 | contig 11543 bp, 10 predicted proteins | sample PhyTR2_FD_201031 | JGI IMG/M metagenome (GOLD analysis project Ga0308164, IMG submission 201031) | Phyllosphere microbial communities from UC Gill Tract Community Farm, Albany, California, United States - DLSLT.R2 | ecosystem: Host-associated > Plants > Phyllosphere > Unclassified | place: USA... | reverse complement strand
ATTAATTTCTTTCAAGCCACGCTTGACAGTGAAAATAATTTGAATGTCAAGCGTGGCTTGAATAAAAACTATTGATTAGGTCCACACCGTGCCATCACCACATAAAGACTCAACAGCATATTCATAAACACGTGCCCTTTGCGACGGAGTTGAGCCACATATAGTTGCTGTTTGTTCGCATATTAGAAAATCCGCGCACATAACATCATTTATTTTTAGTGGACGAACTGTCAGTTTTTTCGCTGCAACTGAGGGTTCTGGTAAGCCAATTGCCATACTAGAAAATGATACGCTGCTCAGTAGGGCAGCTAAGATAAGTTTTTTCATGTGGAGTATTAGTTGTGTCTTCTCGTTCTGCTAAACCCCGCAGAACCCATAGGGCTGCCTTCTCGATAAAACCCAGGTGCAGAACCTATGTGGGCCGTCGCATACGAAGTGGGGAGCCAACCCGGTTACGGCTTGCCGACACCAATACCCCTGCGCTAGCTACCTGAGGCTGAGCGAGTGCGAGGCGCTGATGACGGTGGTAAAACTTCGCAAAAAAAACAGACTTCCTATTTTCAATACTTAATTATTCAGTCAGCTTAGCTAAGGTGCTGATAGCTAAGATAATTATTTTGTGGACTGCCAAAAGGCTTAATAGGTGAATTGCTGTAATATTAAGGTTTTTTAGTTAGCGAGACTACTTCAATTCCAGTGGGTTAGGCTTGCGGCGGGCGCGCTCCTGTGCCCGCTGCTTGGCCTTTTCGGCGTCCTCGGGGCTAGCGAAGCGGACGTTGCCGTTGGCCATCATCTGGGTGAGGGCGGTGCGGTCGTACTCGGCTTTGCCGCGCGCCAGCTCGGCTTTGGCAATGAGCTTGGCGCCGGCTTCGGGCGGGGCAATGGCCACCGGCGGGACTAGCTGGCGCAGCTTGGTGAGCTCAAACACGAAGTGGCCGCGGGTGTCGGCCACCTTCACAATAAGGCCGGGTAGGCCGTAGAATTTGTAGGGGCCATCGGCGATGGGCACGGCGCGGGTAAACCACGCCTCCCAGGTGCGCCCGCCGAAGGTGGTGGTGGCCCGCTGGCAGGCGTAGCCCGCAATGGTGGCCGTGGTGGGCGCAATAACCCAGGTGAAGAGGCTAGCCGGCTCCTGGTAGTAGTATTTGGTGCCGCCAATGCGGTCGTATACTGCCATTTCCTGCGCAGTAGGAAGCTTGAAAATTACCCCCCGAAAAAAGCTGCTGAAGCGGCTGCGGTCGGGATTGTCGATTTTAATTGCCGGCGTTTCGCCACGCTGCTGAGCCAGGGTGACGGTAGCCATGGTAGCAGCCATCGTCGAGTCCAGAAACAGCGTGTTGCTGGTTTCGAAACGCGAGAGCTTGTTGCCTATTTGCAGGCGCGTAAGCTCAGTGCGTGTTTTGGCGTCGGTCGAGTCGGGCCGGTAGGTGAGGCGGTAGAGGCACTCTACGCGGGCCTGGTCGGCGGGCAGGGTGGGGGCAGTTTGGGCGAGGCTAGCCAGGGGCAGCAGGCAGCTGATGGTGAGCAGAATTTTGAGCATAGCTGGTTGGTAAAGAGGTGGAAATGTTAGCGCAGCTCCAGGATATTATTGCGCCTGCGGGCAACCTCGCGGGCACGCTGCCGCAGCTGGTCGGGCGTGGCGCCGCTGGTGCTGGTAACCACCGTGCCATAGGCGCCCGCCTGGTAGCCCGCAGGGTCGGCGTTGTAGTCGGCTTGTGCCCGCCGAAAGGTGGCCCGGTCGGTAGCAATGGGCGTTTTCTTAGGTAGCGTGAGGAGGCTCTCGGTAGTAGGCTTGGTGAGCTTAGCCAGCTCAAACACGTAGTGCTGGCGGGTATCACTGACTTTCACGATGAGGCCGGGCAAGCCGTAAAACTTGTATGGTCCCTCGCTCACGGGTACCTCGCGGGTAAACCATGCTTCCCACTGCCGGCCGCCGTAGCTGGCCGTGGCGCGCTGGCAGGCATAGCCCGCCACGGTGGCCATGGCGGGGGTAATAGTCCAGTTCAACGAGTTAGCGGGCTCCTCGTAGCGGTAGTGGGTGGTGGATATGCGGTCGTAGTGATACACCTGCCGGCTAGCCGCCAGTTTGTAGATGGTGTAGTGAAAACGACTGCGGGCCAGTGTAATCAACTGAGAGGTTGATATAGAGGCGTTTGTTTGATTTACAGACACGCCATCATAAACGGTCAATATCGAATCAAAAGCCTGCTCGCCCCGGCTCTGAAACTTCGACAGCGTTTTACCCAGCAACAGGTACAGAACCTCCGTGCGCTTGGCCGAATTGGCCGAGTCGGGCTGGTAGGTGAGGCGGTAGGTGCCCACCAGCACGGCCGGCTCGGGCGCTAGGGCCGGCGTCTGGGCACCGGCCAAAAAGCCAGACAATGCCGCTAGGGTCAGCAGGAAAAGAAAACCGCGCATACACTACTAGCTGATGGGCTAGCAATATATGCGCAGGAATAAGGGAATCGATAGCCAACCTACTAGTTGGCAGGCATTACAGCCGCTGCACGGCCACTACGCGGGTGGTTTCCTCGTCCATCTTAAAGCGGTCGTCGACGCGGAAGCCCACTACCCAGCAGATTTTGCCGTCGGCCGAGGTCAGCACGCGCACTTCGTCTTTGAGGTTCAGCGGCACTTTTTGGTCGATGAGGAAGTCGCTGAGGTGCTTCTTGCCCTTCAGGCCAAGCGGCATAAACCAGTCGCCCTCCTGCCAGCGGCGCAGCGTGAGCGGGAATTTGAGCTTGTCCATATCGAGCGCCGCCGTGCTGCGCGAGCGCGGTATTTCGTAGCCCGCGCCGTCGTGGTAGGTGGCGCGCAGGCGCAGGCCATCGGCCAGCATGTCTTCTTGGTTTTCAGCCAATTGAAAGGTACCGTACTGGGCTAGCCGGCGCGGGGTAATCACGAGCTGGTCGCGGTCCTTCACCAGGCGGTGGGTGGGCGAGTCGAACTGCTTGCCCGAGAGCCCGCCCAGGCTGGCCACAATTTCCTTGGTTACGGGCCACGAAAAGCCGAAGGGCCGCAGCAGCTCGTGCAGCACCAGGGTAGTAGCGGCCGTGTTCTGGAGCGTGGCAATGCTGAAATACGTGGCCTCGGGCGCATCGCGGCGGGCTTGGGCGGCGGTGTCGGCCACGTAGCGGCGCACTATTTCTTCGGCGCCGCCCACGCGCTCTGCGGTAGCCGCTAGGGTGTTGTCGAGGTTGGGGTTGATTTCGCGCAGCACCGGCAGCACCTGCTGGCGCAGGCGGTTGCGCTGGTACACGGGGCTGTCGTTGCTGGCATCTTCGCGCCAAATGAGGCGGTTCTCCACCAGGTAATCATACAGGTCATCTTTGGCGCTGGCCAGCAGCGGGCGCACCACGGCCCCATTCTTTACCTGAATGCCGTGCAGGCCCGCTAGGCCCGTGCCGTGGGTAAGGTTGAGCAGCATGGTTTCGGTGGCGTCGCGGCGGTGGTGGCCGGTGGCAATTACGGCGTAGCCATTGGTTTCGCGCACCTGTTCAAACCAGCGGTAGCGCAGCAGCCGGGCGGCCATTTGGGTCGAAATTCCCTCGCGCTCGGCAAAGGCTTTGGTCTGAAAAAACTCGGCGAAGTAGGGCACCTCGTACTGCTTGGCCAGCTTGCGCACAAACTGCTCGTCGGCGTCGGCCTCTTCGCCGCGCAGGCCAAAGTGGCAGTGGGCTACGGCTAGCCTGGCCCCGAGCCGGTGCAGCACATCGAGCAGCACCACCGAGTCGAGGCCGCCGCTCACGGCCACTAGTACGGTGTCGGTTTCGAGGTTGAAAAGAGCGTTATCGGTAATGAACTGGCGAATCTGGTCGAGCATGGCGAAGAAGCAAGGCGGCTGGTGAAACCGGCCGGTGGGACCACAAAGTTCGCTGGCTAGCCCCGCCAATGACGCCGGTGGCCAAGGCAGCCAGCAAAAAAGTGCCTCACCTGTCGCCTGGCTAGCCTCGCCGCCGCGCCCAAGGCTCCTACCCAAAACCTCGAAAAGATGCTGCCTTAGCAGTAATAGGAGAGAGGCAAGCCCGGCCGGCGGGCACTAGGTTACGCCAATGCGCGTTAGCCCCCGCCCACCGCCGTAACTTTGGCCCGAATGCCGCTTCCTCGTTTTTTCTTACTGCTTTTACTTTTGCTGCCGCTGGGCGCCGCTTGGGCCCAGAACCGGCCGGCTCCCGCACCCCGCGCCGCTAGCCCGGCCGCGCCCGGCCAGCCCGTGAAGGGTACGCCCGTGGAGCTGCAACACGCCAACGAGCTGCGCGGCGGCGACTTCAACGGCGTGAAAATCCGCAAGCTGCTAGGGGCCGTCAGCTTCAAGCAGCAAGACGTGCTGCTGTACTGCGACTCGGCTTACCAGTACCTGGAGCGCAATGAGATTGAGGCGTTTAGCAACGTGCGCATCGTGCAGAGCGATACCATGACCATTACCGGCGACCGCGGCTTTTACGACGGCAACAAGCGCCTGGCCCGCATGACCGGCCAGGTTGTGACCATGCGCGACCCGCGTATGACGCTCACCACCACTGCCCTCGACTACGACCTGACCCGCCGCACGGCCTTCTACACCGTGGGCGGCCACATTGTAGACCCCAAAAACACGCTGGATAGCCAGCAGGGCTTCTACGATACCAATAGCAAAGTATTTGTCTTTAAGCGCGATGTGCACCTGGTTTCGCTCGATGAGCAGGGCCAGCCCACCGACCTGCGCAACGATACGCTGATGTTCAACACGAGTACCAAAATCGCGTATTTCGACGGTCCCACTCGTATCAAAAGTGCCCAGGGCGACCTCTACGCCGAGAAAGGCACCTATAATACGGTGACGCGGGTGTCCAATTTTGCCCGTAAAGCCCAGATTGAAACGCCCGGCTACCTGCTAGGGGGGGATGTGCTAGTATACGACCAGGTGAAGCTCTACGGGGTGGCCACGGGCCACGTGTCGCTCATTTCGAAGAAGGACAACCTCGTGCTGCGCGGCGACCAGGGCCGCTACTGGCGGGCGCTGGGCCGCACCAAGCTGTTTGGCACGCGGCCGGTAGTGCGCAATATTTCGGGGAAGGATACGCTCTATATGGCCGCCGACACGCTGCTGAGCGTGGAAGCCCGGCCCGGCCGCGCCGTGCAGCGCCCGGTGCTTTATGCCTGGCCTAAGGTGCAGATTTTCAGAGGGAAGATGCAGGGCCGTTGCGATTCGCTCACCTACGACCGCCAGGATAGTGTTATCTACCTCAACCGCGACCCCGTGGTATGGCAGGCCCGCAACCAGCTCACGTCCGACTCGATGAACCTGCGCTTCAAGCGCGGCCAGCTCGACCGCGCCAGCCTGTTTGCCAACGCCTTTGCCATTCAGGAAGATACCGTGCTGGACTACAACCAGGTAAAAGGCCGCAATATGGTGGCCTACTTTCGGCGCAGCCAAATGGCCCGCATCGACGTGCTGGGCAATGCCGAAAGCCTCTATTATACCTTGGAAGGCGACACGGCCATGAGTGGCATGAACAAGTCGTTTTCGGCTTCGATGACGCTACGCTTTGTCGATAATAAAATCAAAAACCTCACCTGGGTGGGTAACCCCGACGCCAGCTACATTCCCATCCACGAGCTCAAAGCCACTGATAAAGAGCTCAAAGGCTTTCGCTGGCGGCCTACCGAGCGGCCCACCCGCCGCGTGGTATTCGGCAAGCATTTCGCCGCTGACCTCAAGCGTGCCAAGCCCAAAGCCAAGCCGAAGCCCAAGGCTACCAAAACCAAAACAAGGGTAAAGCCTAAGGCTCGACCCGCGGACCCTAAAGCCCCGCCCGCTAGGCCCCTGGCGAAGCCTGCGGCCGCCGCTGCAACCCCGCGTTAGCCCCGTGGCTCCTACGCTAGCCACGCTCCGGTGGAACCTGGGGCTGCGCGGCTGCCGTTTTACTTGTACCTTTGCCCTTTGTATGCGATTCTCCCGTTTGATTACCGCCGCCCTCCTCACCAGTGCCCTGTCGCTAGGGTCCTGCACGGGCTACCAGAAGCTGCTCAAAAACGGCAGCGTGAATGAGAAGTACGAGGCGGCCATCAAGTATTACGATAAAGGCGATTTCTTTCGCTCGGGCACGCTGCTTGAGGAGTTGATTCCGCTGCTCAAAGGCCGCCCCGAGGCCGAAAAGGCACAGTTTTACTTCGCTAATACCAACTACAAGCAGCGCAACTACGTGCTGAGCGCGTACTACTTCAAGCAGTTTATCGACACCTATCCCAACTCGCCGCTGGTGGAGGAGGCGTCGTTTCTGCGGGCCAAGTCGCTCTACCGCGACTCGCCGGGCTACGAGCTGGACCAGACCAACACGGTTACGGCCGTCGAAACGATTCAGGACTTCCTGAATACCTACGCCACCAGCCAGTTCCGGGCCGAGGCCGAAAGCATGTCGCAGGAGTTGCAGAAGAAGCTGGAAAACAAGGCTTTCCAGAGTGCCAAGCTGTACTACGCCCTGCGCTACAACCAGGCGGCCGTAACCTCGCTCGGCAATTTTACCCAGCAATATCCCGGCTCGGTTTACAGCGAGCAGGCCGACTACATCAAGCTGCAGGCCCAGTACGCCTGGGCCAAGGAAAGTATCGAATCCAAGCAGCGCGAGCGCTTTGCGGACGCGGTGACTTTTTACCAGAGCTTCGTAGATACCTACCCGCAGAGCAAAAACCTGCGCCTGGCCCAAACCATGTACGACGATAGCCGCGCCGAAATCGAGCGCCTCAAAAGCATTCCTGATGCCAACGCGGCAGCTAGCCCGGCGCCAGCCCCCGGCACAAACTAATTTTTCAGTCGCTGGTTACCCGGTGCCCGCTTTTGTGGCTGACTCCGGGCCTCTGACTGCCAACCCGCAACCGACTACCTCACATCATGAAGACCCCCGCCTCCGCCTCCATCATCACCCGTAACCTGGCCGACATCACGACCGAAAACAACAACGTGTACGAGGCGATTTCCATCATCTCGAAGCGTGCCAACCAGCTGTCGGTGAAGCTGAAAGAAGAGCTGACCGACCGCCTGGCTGAGTTTGCTACCACCGTTGATAACCTTGAAGAAGTGTTCGAAAACCGCGAGCAGATTGAAATCAGCAAGCAGTACGAGCGCCAGCCCAAACCCACCAGCCAGGCCATCGAAGAGTTCATCGCCGGCGAGCTGCACTACGAAACCCCCGAGGCCGCCCCGGTTATTATCCCCCGCGAGCTGTTCTAGGTCGATTGTTGGCTGCTGATTAGTAATTGTTTAATTTAATGAGTGCTAATCAGCAATCATCCCTGCGCGGCCGCCGCATCCTGCTAGGGGTGAGCGGTAGCATTGCTGCCTACAAGGCCGCGCCGCTGGTGCGGCTGCTGGTGCAGGCCGGCGCCGAGGTGCAGGTTATCCTCACCGAAGCCGCCGCGCTGTTCGTGACGCCCCTCACGCTGGGTACCCTCTCCAAAAAGCCCGTCCTGACGGGCTTTTTGCGTGATGCGGCCAGTGGGCAGTGGCACAACCATGTGGAGCTGGGCCTGTGGGCCGAGGCCTACGTCATTGCCCCGGCCAGCGCCAATACCCTCGGCCAGCTTGCCAATGGCCTGTGTCCTAACCTGCTGAGTGCAGTGTACTTATCGGCGCGCTGTCCGGTGTTTCTGGCCCCGGCCATGGACCTGGACATGTACGCCCACCTGGCGGTGCAACAGAATATCGAGCGTCTGCGCTCGTTCGGCAACCATGTGTTCGACTCGCCCAGCGGCGCGCTGGCCAGTGGCCTCAGCGGCCCCGGCCGCATGCTGGAACCCGAGCAGATTGTTGCCGAACTGGAAAAATTCTTTGTAGAGTAAGCTTTAGCTTGCCGTTAGTCTCACCAAAGTTTTAGGCAAGCCAAAGCTTACCCTGCACGCTCATGCATATTCTTCTCACAGCCGGTCCCACCTACGAACCCCTCGACCCGGTGCGCTTCCTGGGTAATCGCTCGACGGGTAAAATGGGCTACGCGCTGGCTGAGGCTTTTGCGGCGGCAGGGGCTAGCGTCACACTCATTAGCGGGCCCACGGCGCTGCCCGTGCCGGCTAGCCCCCTCGTGACCACCGTGCGGGTCGAAACGGCCCAGCAGATGTACGAGGCCGCTGCTGAAGCCGCCCCGCTGACCGATGTGTGGGTATTTGCCGCCGCCGTGGCCGATTATCGCCCCGCCCACGTAGCCATCGAAAAGATTAAGAAAGAAGGTGATACGCTCACGCTGGAGCTGGTAAAAAACGTGGATATCGCGGCCACTCTTGGCCAGGCCAAGCGGGCTGAACAATTTTCGGTGGGTTTTGCGTTGGAAACAACCAATGAGCTAGCCCACGCCCAAGGCAAGCTGCAGCGTAAAAACTTCGACCTAGTAGTGCTCAATTCCCTGCGCGATGCCGGCGCTGGTTTCGGCCACGACACCAACAAGGTGACCGTGCTCGACCGCGCCGGGCAGGTGCTTAACTTTGACCTGCAAGCCAAATCGGAGCTGGCCCGCACGCTGGTAGCCCTTATTCTGACTCGTTTTACCGCCGTTTATGCGTAAGATTTTCGCGTTGTGTTGCCTGCTGCTTGTGGCAATGGCTAGCCCTAGCCACGCCCAGGAGCTGAATGCCCGGGTGGCCATCACGTTGGAAAACGTGACGATAACCGACCCCACACTGGTGGCGCAGCTGGAGAAGGACATGACGGCCTTTCTCAATACGCGCACCTGGACCCGCCAGGCGTACCTGCAAAACCAGGTGGACGGCCGTATCAAGCTGCGCATGTTTGTGGGTATCACGGGTATTCCGCAGAACGGGACGTACCAGGCCACCATGCGCCTCATTGCCACGCGCCCGGTATACGGCACAGGCTATGAAACCAACGTGCTGAGTATCAACGACCGGAATTTCAATTTCATCTACGCGCCCAATGGCCAGCAGCTCGATTATTCGCCCAGCAACTTCGTCAATAACCTGTCGTCGCTGCTGGCTTTTTACGCCTACATGGTAATTGGAGCTGACCAGGACACGTTTTCCCGGCTAGGGGGTACTACGTACTACGACCAGGCGCGCAATATCCTGCAATACTCAGCCAACCAGACGGTTACCAATGAGTCGGACGAAGGCTGGCGCGATACCAGTGCCCGCAACCGCTACTGGCTGCTTAATAACCTGACTGACCCGCAGCTCGAAGCTTTCCGCACCGGCCTATATGCCTATTATCGGCAGGGAATGGATATCTTTATCGAGAAGCCCGACGAGGCGCGCACTTCCATTTTGGCGGCACTCAACGGCATCCAAAAGGCCAACACGGTGCGCCCCAGTACGTTATTCGTGCGCGCCTTTTTCGATGCCAAGGCCGACGAGATTACCAACATCTTCCGCACCAGCACCGACGCGCAGCAAAAGCAACAGCTCATTGGCCTGCTTACAGATGTCGACCCCGGCAACCTGGCCAAATACCAAACCATCAACCGCCAATGACCGCAGATTTAACGAATTTAACTGATTGCACAGATACGCCGGCTCCGCCGGCTGACTATGCAGACGGGTGGGCGGCTTCGCCTGCCCGTTTTTATTTCGTGCTGTAGGTAGCAAGGAGCCCCCTTTTTACTGCTGCCAAACAGATTGGTAATGGTATTCGCCGGTCAGCTACTAATTTTAGTGTAGGGTTGCCAAGCCGCTAGGCTCGTAGAAATAGGAGAGGCTTTGCAACCATAGCATAGTCAGCCGGCGAAGCCGGCGTATCTGCGCAATCCGTTAAATCCGTTAAATCTGCGGTCGATGTTAGTAGACCTTCGCATTCAGAATTATGCTCTTATCGAGCAGCTAGAGTTGCGGCCTTCGCCGCTGCTTAACATTATAACCGGCGAGACCGGGGCGGGCAAGTCCATTATGCTCGGGGCCATCGGGCTGCTGCTGGGCAACCGGGCCGACTCGCGGATGCTCTTCAATACCGAGCGTAAGTGTGTGATTGAGGGGCAGTTTGATATTAAGAATTACCAGCTTCAGGACATTTTTGAGGCTGAAGACCTAGACTACGACACACAGTGCATTTTGCGGCGCGAAATCAGCCCGTCGGGTAAGTCGCGCGCCTTTGTGAATGACACGCCCGTGACGCTGGACGCGTTGCGCAAGATTGGGGCAAACCTCATGGACATTCACTCGCAGCACGATACGCTGCTGCTGGGCGATGCCGTGTTTCAACTCAACCTGCTCGACCTCTACGCCAACCTCGTGCCCACGCGCACCCAGTATGGCAACGCCTACCGCCAGTATCGCAAACTCGAAACTGACCTAAAGGCGCTGGAGGACCAGTCGGTGCAGGCTACCAAAGAGCTGGATTACAATAGCTTCCTGCTCAGCGAGCTGGAAGACGCTAACCTAGACAAAGAAGACCAGGAAGCGCTGGAGCAGGAGGTAAAGCAGCTCGAAAACGCCGAGGAAATCAAGTACAAGCTGAGCCAGGCGCTGCACGGCCTGCGCGACAGCGAGAGCTGCGCCACTGGCACCATGAAGGACGCCTCCACACTGCTAGGGCAGGTATCGGGCTATTCAGAGACCTTCCGCGAGCTACGCGAGCGCCTGGAAAGCTGCCTGATTGAGCTGCACGACATTGCCGACGAGGTGGAAACCGCCGAGCGCCGCACCGAGGGCGACCCCGCCCGCGCCGAAGAGCTACAAGCGCGCCTCACGGTGCTCTACAACTTGCAGCGCAAGCACCAGCGCCGCGATGTGGAAGGCTTGCTCGAAACCCGGGAAACCCTGCGCCATAAAGTAGGTTCGGTACTGAACCTGGATAAGGAGATTACGCGCCTGCGCAAAGATTCGGAGGCCGCGCTGAAGCAGGCTACCGCGCAGGCTGCCAAGCTCTCCGAGAGCCGCCGTAAAGCCTTCCCGAAGTTTGAAAAGGAGCTGAGCGCGCTGCTGGCCGACCTCGGGATGCCGCACGCCCGCATTGTGGTGGAGCATAAAACCGGCCCGCTCTCGGCTAGCGGTTCCGATGTGGTGAGCATCCTGTTTACGGCCAACAAGGGCGCCCAGCCGCAGACGCTGAGTAAGGCGGCATCGGGCGGCGAATTCTCGCGCCTGATGCTGTGCATCAAGTACATGCTAGCTGATAAAACGGCCTTGCCCACGATAGTTTTCGACGAAATAGACACCGGTATCAGTGGCGAGATTGCTGTAAAAGTGGGCCGCATGATGCAGCAAATGGCGCACAAGCACCAGCTGGTGGCCATCTCGCACCTGCCGCAGATGGCGGCGGCCGGCGACACGCACTACTTCGTGTACAAGGAAGACCGCGCCGACCGCACCGTGAGCCGCATCCGGCAGTTGAGCCCCGACGACCGCATCAAGGAAATTGCCCACATGATAGCCGGCGCCAAGCCTAGCGAAAACGCGCTGCAAAGCGCCCGCGAGCTGCTAGCCCTGCGCGGGGAGGTAGAAGTGGGGTAAGCGTTAGCTTGGCGGTCGCCTGCCTACTTTTGCTTATCGGTTTCGCCTAATTAGTGGCAAGCTAAAGCTTACCCTACACCTTATGTCCTCCAACCTCCTCGCCGGCAAAGTCG
>Ga0308164_10004619_pt1 | contig 11551 bp, 4 predicted proteins | sample PhyTR2_FD_201031 | JGI IMG/M metagenome (GOLD analysis project Ga0308164, IMG submission 201031) | Phyllosphere microbial communities from UC Gill Tract Community Farm, Albany, California, United States - DLSLT.R2 | ecosystem: Host-associated > Plants > Phyllosphere > Unclassified | place: USA... | reverse complement strand
GCGCCTGACCCGCACCGAGCCCGACAGCGTTAATAACTACGATTTCATCATCAAGGCCTTCACCGACCCCACGGCGCCGGTTGATACCACCAGTTCGGGCCTGAAGTACGATATCGGGCGGGTGCACCTGGCCAATATTCTGTTTACGCAGAATGACCAGGTAGCCGGCTCCGACCTGCGCGCTAAGCTCGGCGACCTGTTGGTGAACATGGATGAGGTCGATGTGGATAACTCTGTGTATAAAGTGGATAACGCGACGCTTCGGCACGCGGCCATCCGCATGGAGCAAACCAAAACTGCGCCCGAGCTGGACGATAAAAAGCCTGAGGAGCCGCTAGCCCTCACCTTTGGCCTGAACAAGGCGACGCTGGAAGACGTGGGGTTTGTGTACAAAAACGACCCGTCGGCGCAGTATATCAACGCCCGCGTGGGGCTAGCCGACGTTACGGCCCGGAACATCGACCTCAAAAATGAGCGCATCGACCTTGATAAGCTAACGCTCAAAAACACCACGCTTGCCTACGCGCAAAACGAAAATGTGCCGGTGGACCAGCGCGCCATAAACCCGGCTGAGGCCGTGCGCAAGGTGGATGAGGCCGCCGACAAAGCCAGTGCCACTCCCCTGAAATGGCGTGTGACCCTGGCGCAATCCGACATCAGCCAAGTGGCGGTAAAATTTGATAATTTCAACGACCCTAAGCTCAAAACCCGCTACCCGGCGCTGGACTACAGCCATTTGAATTTCAGCGATTTGGTGCTGAATACGCGCGACCTAACGTTCACCGAAAACCGCACGACGCTGAAGCTCGACAACCTGGCGGGCCGCGACCAAAGCGGCTTTGCCATCACGTCGGCGCGGGCCAATGTGGTGTACGACTCGGTGCAGATTGCGCTGGACAGCTTGGACCTCATTACCCCCAACTCGCGCATCAAGCGCAGCCTGGGGATGCGGTATAAAAGCCTGAGCGCCATTGCCGACGACCTGCCCAACCTGGGGCTGAGCGGCGATTTGCGCAACACCCGGCTAGGCTTCCGCGACATACTGTACCTAGTGCCGAGCCTGGCCACTACCCCACCCTTCACCACCGGCCCCAACCAAAGCGTGCTGCTGAGCGGGCTGGTGAGCGGCCGGCTGGGCGATTTGCTGGTGCGCAATTTCGACTTTGTGGGGCTGCGCAATACGGCCATGCAGGCGCGCCGGGCGCATATAGTGGGTTTGCCCAACGTGGATGGCCGCCTGTTTGTAGACCTTGACATTCAGAAATTTAGCAGTACCCGCGCCGATTTGCTGAGCGTGCTGCCCAAGGGCACGGTGCCGGACAACATCAGCATTCCGCCCAGCATCTCGCTGAGCGGCACCTTTACTGGCCGGCCCGTCACGCTAGCCTTCAATACCAACCTGAAGCTGCGCTCAACCTATGGCAACGTAGCCTTTAGCGGCAAGCTGGGCGCCAAGCAGGCCAATGGCCAGCAGCCGCTGGTGGGCACGTTTGCGGTGCAGAACTTTGACGCGGGCAAGCTGCTGAAAGACCCGACCATTGGGCCGATTACGGGCACCGGGCGCATCAATGCCACCGGTAACTTGCAAGACCCTAATACGCTGGTGGGTAAGCTGACGGCCAATGTGCAAAGCGCCCGCTACAACGGCTACAACTACCGCGGCGTGGCTACCACCGTGGATATTGACCGGGGCAAGTACACGATTGCGGCCAGCAGCCACGACGACCCCAACCTCGACCTCGACCTGAAGGCCATCGTAAACCTGCGCGACGCCAACAACCCGAGCTACGAGGTGACGTCGCTGAACCTGCGCGGCGCCAACCTTACGGCCCTTGGCTTTTACACCGGTGGTGAGCTGAGCGTGCAGGGCGACCTGAAAGCCAACCTACGCGGCTCCAGCCTGAACACGATTAACGGTACGTTCAGCGGCGACCGTATCGTGATTGTGAAGGACAAGCAGCGGATTCCGATTGACTCGGTGCAGGGGCGCATTGTGCAAACGGCCACCCGCACGGCGGTCGATTTCAACTCGAACATTGCGGCGGTGAACTTGGACGGCAACGTGCGCCTCGGCGACCTGGCCCTGGAATTGCAGCGGCACATCAACCGGTATTTCCACCTGGCGGGCGTTACGCCGTTCCAGAATACTGCCAAAAACCAGCAGTTCACGTACTCGCTGCGCGTGAAAAACACCCGGCTTCTGCGCCGGCTGGTGCCCGATTTGAAACGGCTGTCGCCCTTTGTGCTAGCCGGCGATTACAACCGCGCCGCCGCCCGCCTCACGGCCAAAACCGACATCCGCTATATCCGCTACCAAAACTACCGGCTCGATTCGCTGACCCTTGATGTGAACTCGGACCCTAGCAAGCTCGACTACGCGCTGCGGCTGGCCCGTGCCCGGCAGGATAGCAGCTTTGCGCTGCGCCAGCCCAGCCTGGTGGGTAATGTAGCTGATAACAAGATTAATACCCGCGCTTCCATCTTGGGCGACAGCAGCCGCCGCGAGCGGTTGGCCCTGGCCGGCGCCTTGCAGGTGCTGACGCAGCGCGGCGGCGACGCCTACCAGTTTGCTTTTGCCAACGACCAGATTATCAACTATGATACCTGGACGGCCGGCGCCAACAACTACGTGCGCTACAACGCCGATGGCACTGTAGTGGCCGACAACCTGCGCCTCACCAACGGCAGCTCGGCGCTGGTAGTGCAGAGCCAGAACCCGGCCGCCAATACCTCGCCGCTGGCCGTGCGCTTCGAGCAGTTTCAGCTCGGTATTCTGAGCAAGGCTATCGGCCAGCCCGACTCTACGCTAGGGGGCACGCTCAATGGCGAGGCCGTGGCGCGCGGCCTGGGCACCAAGAAGCAGGCTTTTACGGCCAACCTGACCATCAAGGACTTGCTGTATAGCAAAACGGTGCTCGGCGACCTGGCTTTGCAGGCCAGCAACCCGGTGGCCGACCGCTACGATGTGAACGCCCGCCTTACGGGTGGCGGGGGCAACGACGTGACGCTGCGCGGCGCTTATAACACGGCGCCCAACGCCACGCCGCTCGATTTTGTACTCGACGTGGCCCGCCTCAACGTGAAAACCGCCGAGCCGTTCTCGGCCGGGCAGATAAGCCAGGCCACCGGCTTTTTGAGCGGCAAGCTGGACATAGCCGGCACTGCGGGGGCGCCGCAGGTGCGCGGCCAGCTCACGACCTCGCCCGATGCCAGCTTTGTGGTGCCGCAGCTAGGGTCGCCGTTCCGGCTGGTGAGCCAGCCCGTGCGGTTTGACGAGAAAGGCATTGCCTTTGAAAACTTTACGGTGCTCGACTCGGCCGGCAACAAGGCGGTGGCCAATGGCTACCTGCTGACTAAAAACCTGGTTGACTACGAATTTGACTTGCGCGTGACGACTGATAAGTTTCTGGCTGTGCGCAGCCGGCGCACCCAGGACAACACGCTGTACTACGGCCGGTTGGTGGTGGATTCGGACACGCGCCTCACGGGGCCGCTCTCGCTCATCAAAATCGACACCCGCGCTACCGTGGCTAATGGCTCAGACCTGACGGTGGAAAACCCCGCTGCTGACCCCGGCGTGGTGGCCCGCGAAGGCGTGGTGCAGTTTGTGGACCTCAAGATGCGCCCCAAGCCGCACTTGGTGGTGCAAACTGACCCTGACTCGGTGAACAGCAGCGCGGTGGGCTACGACCTCACGGCGCAGATTACGATTACCGACAACACGCCGTTTACCTTCATCGTGGACCCGGTGAGTGGTGATAACCTGCGCGTGCGCGCCGCTGGCACCCTCACCACCACCCTCGACCCTAGCGGCAACCTTACCCTGAATGGCCGCCTCGACGTGCGCCGCGGCAAGTACAAGCTCTCGCTCTACGGCCTGGTAACGCGCGAATTCATCATCGCTCGCGGCTCGTCCATTGCCTGGACCGGCGACCCCTTCAACGCCGACCTCAACCTGACGGCCGTTTACAAAATAAAAACGGCGCCCGCCGAGCTGCTGGCCAGCCAGGGCAGCGACAGCCAGTACGCCAATACGGTAGCCCGCAATGCCTTGCCATTCAGCGTACTCATTAAGGTAACCGACCAGCTCAGCAAGCCTACTATCGGCTTCGACATTACCTTGCCCGAGGACCAGCGCGGGGCGCTTGGGGGTGAGGTGGAGGCCCGGCTAGCCCAGCTGCGGCAGCCTACCTATACTTCGGAGCAAAGCAAACAGGTGTTCTCGCTGCTAGTGCTAGGGCGCTTTGTGCAGCAGAACCCATTTGAAACGACGGCTGGCGAAGGCATCGTGGCCAGCCAGCTGCGCGGCTCGGTAAGCCAGGTGCTCACCGACCAGCTCCAGAACCTGACCGGTAAGTACCTGGCGGGGCTGGGCATTGACCTGGGCGTGACCAACCAGGCTGACTACAGCACTGGCTCGGCCCAGAGCCGCACTGACCTGAACGTGGCCGTGCGCCGCCAGTTGCTCAACAACCGCCTTACCGTGCGGCTGGGTACCGACGTGCCGCTGAGCGGTGGCAACCAAGCCTCGCGGGGCACGGGCGCGGCCAGTAATTTTGCCGGCGACGTGAGCCTGGAGTACACCGTGCTGCGCGATGGCCGCCTGCGTCTGCGCGCCTTCCGTCAGAACGCCTACGAGGACATCGACGGGAATATTGTGCGCACGGGCGCCTCGCTGGTGTTTCAGCGCGACTATAACAACCTGCAGGATTTGTTTGCCAAAATAGCGCCCGAGGTGAAGCGCGACCTGCGTGAGGCACGCAAGCAAGACAAGAAGGATATCGAAGAGCGCAAGCGCCGCGAGCAGCAGCAAGCCGACTCGGCGGCCGCCGTCAACAACCCCAGCATGGCCCGCCGCGACACCACCCGCCGCCCGGCAACCAGCCAGTAAGTCAGCATGAAGCGTATTTATTTGAGTAACACCCTCTTTTCTGCATCCCGGCGGGCCACGGCCAGCCAGCTAGCCCGCCGCGCGCCAGCCGGGCTAGGCCTGCTCCTGCTAGCCTCGTGCTCGGGCCTGAAGTACATTCCGGAAGGCCAGAAGCTGTACACCGGCAGCAAGGTTACCCTTGAGGCGCCCACCAAGCTGCGCAACCAGGCCGCCCTGCAAACCGAGCTCGAAACCGTGGTGCGCCCCAAGCCCAACGGCGCTATCCTGGGCCAGCGGCCCAAGCTTTATTTCTGGCACCTGGGGCTAGGCAAGGAAAAGGGCCTCAAGCACTTGTTGGCCGATAAATTTGGCGAAGCACCCGTGCTGCTGAGCCAAGTGCAGGCCAAACAAACCCGCGACCTGATGACCAACCGCCTTCACAACCGCGGCTACTTTCACGGCGCGGTGAGCAGCAAGGTGGAGGAACAGGAAAAAACGGCCCAGGTCAACTACACGGCGCGCCCCAGCCAGCAGTATTTGCTGCAGGACATCCGCTTTCCGCAGGGCGACTCACTGCTCGAAAAGGCCATTCGCAACACCCAGGCGGCTAGCCTGCTGAAGCCGGGCGAGCCCTATGACCTCGACGTATTTACCAACGAGCGGGTGCGTATCGACCTGGCCCTCAAGAATGAAGGCTTTTACTACTTTAACCCCAACTACCTGCTGTTTCAGGTTGACAGCACTTTGCAGGGCAAGGCCAACGTATACTTCAAGCTGAAGGACGAAACGCCAGACCGCGCCCGCCAGCCCTACTGGCTGAAAACGGTGAGCCTGAACACGAACTACGTGCTTACTGACACGACCCGGCGCGACCCCATCGTATTCAAAAAGTACCTGTACTACCCCGATGAAAGCGTATTTAAGGCGCGGGCCATCACGCGGGCCGTGTTTTTGTACCCCGACAGCCTGTTTCGGCAGCGCCGCCGCGACCAGACGCTAAGCCGCCTGATGAGCCTGGGCACGTTCCGGTTTGTCGAAATCAAGTTTCGGCCCTCGGCCGCTGGCGACTCGGCTGGCCGCGCCCGCCTCGACTCGGATATTCTGATGACGCAGCTCAAGAAAAAGAGCCTGCGCGCTGAACTGCAGCTGGTGAGCAAAAGCAACGGCTTTACCGGGCCGGGCCTCACGGTGCAGTTTCGCAACCGCTCGGCGCTGCGCGGGGCCGAGCAGCTGCTCATCAACGCCGTAGCCTCGACCGAAACCCAGACCCGTGCACCAAAAGGCTCCGAGAGCCGCAGCAATACGGGCCTCATCTCCAACGAGTTTGGCTTGAATGCCCAGCTCATTGTGCCGCGCCTGCTAGCCCCCAATCTGCCGTTTCTGAACCCGCGCCTGGTCAATTCTGACTTTCAGCCGCGCACCAGCTTTGGGGCGGGTGTGCGCTATGTGTCGCGCACGGGCTTTTTTGCTACCACCAGCTACAACCTCAATTACGGCTATAGCTGGAAAACCAGAATTACCAACGAGCAGGAATTCAAGCTAATAGACGTATCGTATAACGCCGTTTCGACACAGCCGGTGTTTGATTCGCTGTTGCAGCGGCGGCCATTTTTGCAGCAGGCCTACCGCTCGCAGTTTATCCTGGGCACGTCCTACCGCTACACCTACAACCAGCAGGTGCTCGAAAACCGCCGCCAGCAGATTTTCTTCCAGGGTATGGCCGAAGTCAGTGGCAACGTAGCCAATGCCCTCAGCGGCCTGGTAGTAGGCGCGAAGTCGCCGACCGAATACTACACCATTGCTGGCCAACGCTTTGCGCAGTACGCCAAGTTTGATTTGGAGCTGCGCGAGTACTATCGCATCAGCGACAACCCGGCCTCGGGCAACCGCATTGTGGGCCGCCTCCAGATTGGGGTGGGCATGCCCTACGGCAATTCCAGCGGCGGCTCCATGCCCTACCTGCGGCAGTACGGCATCGGCGGCCCCAACTCCATCCGGGCCTACGCCGCCCGCCAGATTGGGCCGGGCTCGTACAAGCCTACTACCACCGACCAGGCCAACACATTCAGCTACTACGACCAGGTGGGCGACCTGCGCCTGGAAGGCAATATTGAGTACCGCCAGGATTTATTTCCGTACGTGAAAGGCGCCGTGTTTCTGGATGCGGGCAACATCTGGCTCGTCAATAATGACCCGCAGCGGCCGGGCGGACAATTTCAGGCCAGCACCTTTTTGCAGCAGCTGGCCGTGGGCACGGGCGTGGGTTTGCGCATCGACGTGCAGTTCTTCGTTATCCGCTTCGACTACGCCATTCCGCTGCGCGCCAACTACGGCACGCCCGATGACAAAGCTGGCCGCCTGAACCTGGCCATCGGCTACCCCTTCTAAGGTGGGGCTAGCCCTCCCAGCGCACCAAAGCCGCGTCCGATAGCTACGTGCTACCGGGCGCGGCTTTTTATTATTGATGCCCTGGCAGCGACTTACTTCCGGGGCGTGTAGGTGAAATTGAAGCGCTTGGCGTACTCGGCCAGCGGGCCCAGGTCCATCGTGGCCCGGCGCTCGTCTACGTGCGCTTCGTCTTCGATGGGAAAAAACTCCATCTGGCCCGCGGCATTCGACCGCACCTGGCTGCCATACACCTGTGGCTTATTCTGGAAGATTAAGACCCGGTCTTCCATCAAAGCCAGCTCGCCTTTGCCCAGCTCGCCTTTCGCCGTGGCCTGCCGAATGAGCGGCAGGTATTGCTGAATCGTGGCCAGGTTGGAATGTTGCAGCACCAGAAAAACCGTGCTGCTGCCGGCGCGGCCCACCAGGCTAGGGCCCGGCCAGCCGTACTGCGCGATGATGGCCTTCACGCGGGCTTCGTTTTGGGTGTCGTGCAGCTTCATTTGCTGGTAGAGCGAGTCAAGCTGCGGGCCGCCGTTTTTGTAGCGCTCCTGCATGGGGCCCATTGCGCGGCGCGGGCCCTGGTCCGATTCGTACATGGCCTGTAGCTCGCGCTTGAGGGGGATGTTTTGCGTGGCCTCGACGCGGGCTACGGTGGCCTCCACTTTTTTCAACAGCCGGGGCCAGCGCTTATCGGCGTGCAGGCTAGCCAGGTCGGTATCGGTGGTGAGCTGCGGCAGGTTCTCCCAGCCGGCATCGGCGGCGCGGTTCAGGTTGCGGAAAGCATTGTTGCGTTCGCCGGCCCGGGCCCAGCTGCACGCCGCGTTGTAGAGCTCGCCTGCCGATGGCTTAGCGCCCGGCAGCGCAAATGCCTGCTCGGCCAGCTCGCCGGCCTGGCGGAAATTATTGGCCATGTGCGCCGTAAACGACGCACTTAGCAAGGAAGACGCCGTGGTTTGGGCAGCGGCGGGCCCAAACCACAGGCAGCCGAGCAGGGCGCCCGCCCCAGCAAAACGAAGAAACTGCGACATGGAAAATCAGTTAGAATAAGGTTGCTGCAAAGGACGCGCGCCGCCTTGTAAAGCACTGTTATTCTTTGTTAATGAATGTTAACGCGCCGGCTATCGCCTAGGGCAGCGCGTACTTTCGGCCTGCCTTTACCTGAGTATGCAACGCCGCCTTCGCTTTATTTTTGGGTTACTGGCCGTGTGCCTGCTGGGCAGCTACGGCTTCCAGGCCTACTGGCTCTACGGCAGCTACCAAGTGGCCACGGCGCAGGTGGCGCGCACCGCCCACGAGGCGCTCGAAACCGTGGTGCAGCGCCAGCAGCTCAAGCGAGCCAACAAAGTTTTCAACATCAGATTCAACGACTACGCTGGCCCCGGCGACGCGCCCGGCACGCCCCGGCGCTGGCAAATAGAGCAGCTCGACACCGGCCTCACGCCCGCGCAGGCCGTGCGCCAGCCCAGGCCCACTGCCCGCGGCGCGCGGCGCGGCGCCAAACAAGCGCCCCCCTCGGATGCCGCCCGCGCGGCCCGCACCGACTCGCTGGCCCGGCAGCTATCAAGCTTCGTCATCAGCAACTGGCAGGGCAAGCAGCGCGTCGATATGGCCCAGCTAGCCCGCGCCTACCGCGCCGAGCTGCGGCAGCGCCAGGTGCAGCTGGCTTTCCGGCTCGATACGCTTGCGGGCCCGGCGGGGCTAGCGGGCTTTTCGCTGCACACGCCTGCCGTGCAGCTCAACCCCGTGCGGGAAACGGCGGTAGTGGCCTCGTTTCGACCGCCGCGGGCCTTCGTGCTGGGGCGCCTGGCGGGGTCGCTGGCGGGCTCAGCCCTACTACTAGGCCTCACTACCAGCTGCTTTGCCTTGATGCTAAGCACGATACTGCGGCAGAAAAGATTATCCGAAGTCAAGAGCGACTTCATCAACAACATGACCCACGAGCTGAAGACGCCGCTCGCCACGGTGTCGGCCGCCGTGGAGGCGTTGCAGAGTTTTGGGGCCCTAGCCGATGCGCAGCGCACAGCCACCTACCTCTCCCTGGCCCGGCAAGAATTGCATCGCTTGGCCGAACTTATTGATAAAGTGCTGCACGCTGCCGTAGCCGAGCGCCCCGGCCACACGCTGCAGTTGTACCCCGAGCGCCTGTGCCCCGCCGAGCTGGTGGCCGAGCTGGTGCAGCGTCACAAATTACAAGCAGCTAAGGACGTGTATTTTACCACTTACCTATCGCCCACCGACATCCTGCTGGCCGACCGCCTGCACCTGGCCGGTGCGCTCGACAACCTGCTCGACAACGCCATCAAATACGCGGGTGCGGGCGTGCGCATCGGCCTGCGTAGCGAGGTAGTGGCCGGCGGCTGGCAGCTCACGATAAGCGACAACGGCCCCGGCATTGCGGCCGACTACCGGGAGGCCATTTTTGAGCAGTTTTTTCGCGTGCCGACTGGCAATCTGCATCCTGTAAAAGGCTTTGGGCTAGGGCTCTACTACGTGCGGCAGGTGGTAGCGGCCCACGGCGGGCGGGTGCACGTGCGCCCCGCGCCGGGCGGCGGCAGCGCATTCGTAGTTTGGCTGCCTCCTTCCATTGTCAGTTATCCGTGAGCGGTTATCGCTTGACAACCAACAACTACTCCCCAATAACTACTAAAATGCCCACTCTCCTCCTCGTCGAAGACGAGCTTTCGCTAGCCCGCATTGTGCAGGACAGCCTCGAAACGCGGGGCTTCACGGTGCACCACGCGGCCGATGGCGTGCGGGGCTGGGAGCTTTTTACAGAGGTGAAACCCGACCTGGTGGTGGCCGATGTAATGCTGCCCGTGCGCGACGGCTTTGCCCTGGCGACTCAGATTCGGCAGGTAGATACTGCCGTGCCGATTCTCTTTCTCACGGCGCGCTCGCAGCCCGCCGATGTGGTGCAGGGCTTTGAGTTGGGCGGCAACGACTACCTCAAAAAGCCCTTCAGCCTGGAGGAGCTGGTGGTGCGCATTCGGGCGCTGCTGGGGCGCCCGCCGATTGCCGTCCCGCCAGTAGCTGGGCCGCTCACCATCGGTCGCTACCGCTTCGACCACCCGCAGCAGCGCCTGGCCCTAGCCGATGGCAGCCAGCCCGCCACCAGCCTCACCCACCGCGAGGCCGAGCTATTAAAATGCCTGCTCGACCAGCGCAACCAGGTGCTCACGCGTACCGCCGTGCTGCGAGCGCTGTGGGGCGACGACAGCTTTTTCAACGGCCGCTCGCTCGACGTATTCATCACGCGCCTGCGCCGCTACCTGCGCCACGACCCGCAGGTGCAAATCGTGAACGTGCGCGGCGTGGGCTACAAGCTGCTGGCCTGAGTTGGCGGCCGGTAGTTTTCCAGGATTTTTGTGGGTAAAAACCAGGCACCCGCTAGGGGCTAGTGTGGCCGGCAACGGTTAAGTTTGCCTGTTCCCTCTTCTACCTTCCTGTTTATGCCAATGCCTACTTTTTCTACGCTCACCACTAGGGCGCTGTTTGGCGCCGGGCTGCTGGGGCTAGCCAGCTGCGCCGGTAGCGGCCCGGCCGCCCCCGTGGCCACTACCGCCAAGGCACCAGCTACCGCAGCCACCCCGGCTAGCCCTGCCCCCAAGGGCGTGGGCCTCGACGTGGCCGACCTCGACCGCTCGGTGTCGCCCTGCCAGGATTTTTACGAATTTTCGGGCGGCAACTGGTTGAAAGCTAATCCAATTCCGAGCTACGCTACCAGTTGGGGGCCGCGCAACCTGCTGGGCTTGCGCACCCAGGCCACGTTGAAGCAAATTCTGGAGGAAGCCGCCGCTAACCGCAATGCCGCGCCGGGCTCCAACGCCCAGAAAGTGGGCGACTTCTACGCTGCGGCTATGGACACAGCCGCCATCGAGCGGGCCGGCATCGCGCCCCTCAAGCCTGAGCTAGCCCGCATTGCGGCCCTGAAAAGCCGGGCCGAACTGCCCGCCCTCATCGCCCACGAGCAGGATTTGGGCACGGGCATCTTCTTTCGCGGCGGGGTGCAGGTCGATGAGAAGAATACCTCGCGCTACATCATCGGCCTCGACCAGGGCGGCCTCACGATGGGCGACCGCGACTACTACCTGAAGGACGACGCCCGCACCCAGAAAATCCGGGCCGCGTACCAGGCGTACATGCAGCAAGTATTTGGCTTGCTGGGCGATAATGCGGCCACGGCCCAGCGCAACGCCGCCACCGTCGAGCGCATCGAGAAGCGCCTGGCCACGGCCTCGCGCAGCCGCGTGGAGCTGCGCGACCCGCAGGCCAACTACAACCAGATGCCCCAAG
>Ga0308164_10004618_pt1 | contig 11553 bp, 10 predicted proteins | sample PhyTR2_FD_201031 | JGI IMG/M metagenome (GOLD analysis project Ga0308164, IMG submission 201031) | Phyllosphere microbial communities from UC Gill Tract Community Farm, Albany, California, United States - DLSLT.R2 | ecosystem: Host-associated > Plants > Phyllosphere > Unclassified | place: USA... | reverse complement strand
AGTAATGGTTCGACGCGTAAAGCCCAGCTCGATGGCCGCAGCCGAGAGCGAAAGGTTGTTCTTGGCCATCCACTGTTTGAAGTCGCGCGTCGGCATGACTTCGCCGGCCTGCTCCAGCGCGAGCCGGTGAAGCGTCGACGCAGACAGCTCGATATCATTCCCCCACGAGACGTCGAACCCCCAATCACCCACAGCCACCTGACTGAACAGCGTTTCATCCTTCAGCGGCACCAGCGCTTCAAATTGGTCGATGTAGGCCGACAAATCAACGGTATGACGCTTGCCGTTGTTCCAGTCGAGGATCAACGAGCGGCTGTTCGCGACAGGTTGCGCAGCGACGATGCGTAATTTGCTGGTCATGTCTCAAGTCCTCCGATTCTGCTCATACCAGATACGCCACAAGTCCCCGGTATGATTCCTGGCCCACTGCAGCGCTTCTTTCAGCGCCTTCCCCTCCGCGCCCCTGCCTAAGACCCTTAAACCGTCAATCTGCACGAGTGACTCCCCGTCAGGCGTCTGGACATGGAAATGGGGTGGGGCATGGTCGTCCGGATAGATTTTGATCTTCCAGTTGCGATTGTTATGTACGGTAGCCATGGCGGGATACTAGAGAAATTTTTTCCCCAGCACAAACTCTGCTGACAAAAACAAAAACCGGACCCTGCAGGTCCGGTCTTGCAATCTCCCACCGCTTCCAATCTTCCCAGCCACTGCCCTTTACTCGTTACCTTCCGACAACGCCCCCACCAACACGGCCCCACCCTGGCCGCGTTTATTGACGCTGGTGGCAACCGATTCGGTGGTCAGGCGCATGCTGCCGAGGGCGGCGAGTCGGTCGCTGCTCGTCGTGTGCACGACGCTGCCCGACCATTGGGCGGCCACCGTCGCCAGCCATGCGAAAAGGAATACCACGACACCCTGCAACGCCCATTTTCCGATAACCGACACGATGATTCTCCTGGCTGAATTCGACGGCACCCATTTGACCTTCCAACTGTTGCAGGATCGTTGCATTCAAGTTCTGCACCAACATTTAGAACGATTCAGCCGGCAGCCACAAAACCCTCGAAAACGGCATTTTCACCCTCGCCTCCCGTACGCGATTCCCGGCTAAAGCCGGTCCTGCAATGAGGACACCCGCCAGTCCCGATCAATGCACGCAATCCAGATGTAGAACCGGCTTCAGCCGGGAAGAGGCCCGTTTGAGCGCCGCAGAATTAACATGCGAAGTGTACGGACGATTCCGCGCCCATCTGTAAAGGGCCGCCACTGCGGTTCTGTGGCTGAATACGTCTGCGTTTCGCACCAACAAGAACAAGGCACGCCCCCCTATGTCCTCTCGTGAAAACACCGGAATGGTCCTCGGACTGATCGGCGTGGTGATCTTCAGTCTGACGCTGCCCATGACCCGCATCGTGGTGCAGGAAATCCATCCCTTGCTCAACGGGCTGGGCCGCGCCTTGTTTGCGGCGGTGCCGGCGGCAGCATTGCTGCTGTGGCGCAGGGAAAAATGGCCGACCCGCGCGCAGTTCAAGGCGCTGATGGTGGTCGCACTGGGTGTGATTGTCGGTTTCCCGGTGCTGTCGGCCTGGGCGATGAAAACCCTGCCTGCCTCCCATGGCGCACTGGTCAATGGCCTGCAACCGTTGCTGGTCGCCATCTATGCCGCCTGGCTCTCCCACGAACGTCCGTCGAAAGCCTTCTGGGCCTGCGCGGCCATGGGCAGCGTTCTAGTGCTGGGTTACGCGCTGATCAGCGGCGCCGGCAATCTTCAGGCCGGTGATGTGCTGATGGTCGCCGCAGTGGCGATCGGCGGGCTGGGTTATGCCGAAGGTGGGCGTCTGGCGAAGGAAATGGGGGGCTGGCAGGTGATCTGCTGGGCGCTGGTGATTTCAATTCCGGTGTTGATCGTGCCCGTCAGTTATCTGGCGTGGCAGCACCAGGGCCCGATTTCCCCCGGCACCTGGTGGGCCTTCGGCTACGTGTCGCTGTTCTCGCAATTCATCGGATTCTTCGCCTGGTACGCCGGGCTGGCCATGGGCGGCATCGCGCGGGTCAGCCAGATTCAGCTGGTGCAGCTGTTCTTCACTATGGCCTTCTCGGCGCTGTTTTTCGGCGAGCACATTGATCCGACGACCTGGATCTTCGCCGCCGGTGTCGTGGTCGTGCTGGCCATCGGGCGTAAAACAGCTGTGATTGCATCCAAACCCGTTGCCGCCGCTCGCGTTTAGCCGAGCAGTCCGTCCGCCTGGAGCAAGCGCTCCAGGCACTGCTCCTGAATGCCGTAGAACACTTTCAGCTCCTGAATCTTCGCCAGCAATTCAGCAGGATCCGCCGGGGTAGCCCGCTTGACCGCCAGAATCATCTTGTTCTTGTTGGTGTGCTCCAGCGAGATGAACTCGAAGACTTTGGTTTCATACCCGCACGCTTCCAGCAGCAACGCGCGCAAGGCATCGGTAACCATCTCGGCCTGCTGGCCCATGTGCAAACCGTATTGCAGCATCGGCTTGAGCAGCGTCGGGCTCTGGATCTGCAGGCGGATCTGTTTGTGGCAGCACGGCGAGCACATGATGATCGAGGCGCCCGAGCGGATGCCGGTGTGAATCGCGTAGTCCGTGGCAATGTCGCAGGCGTGCAAGGCGATCATGACGTCCAGTTCGCTGGGCGCCACCGAACGCACGTCACCGCACTTGAACACCAGCCCCGGATGCTCCAGCCGCGCGGCGGCGTTGTTGCACAGGGTGACCATGTCCTCACGCAACTCGACGCCGGTGACATTCCCTTCGGCCTGCAAGGTGTTGCGCAGGTAATCGTGAATGGCGAAGGTCAGATAGCCCTTTCCCGAACCGAAATCCGCAACCGTCACCGGCTTGTCCAGCTTGATCGGCGACGTCGCCAGCGCGTGGGAGAACACCTCAATGAACTTGTTGATCTGCTTCCACTTTCGCGACATCGCCGGGATCAGCTCGTGCTGCTTGTTGGTTACGCCCAGGTCGGTGAGGAACGGCCGGCCCAGTTCCAGATAACGCTTTTTCTCGCGGTCATGCTCGGCGGTGGGGGCTTCGCGTTCTTGCTGGGCCTTGTTGCGGAACAGCGTGCTCTTGCCCTTCTTGCTGAATTCCAGCTGCACTTCATCGGTGAGCGACAGCAGATGAGCGTTCTTGAAGGACTCGGGCAGCAGGCTGGCGATCAGCGTCTGCGCCTCGTCGAGGGGGTGATTCTTGGTGATGTCGCGGGTCTTGTAGCGATAAACGAAGGACAGGCACGGCTGATCCTTGACCGTCACGGGCTTGATGATGACCCGCTGCAACTCCGCTTCAGTTCCGACGTACTTGGCCAGCACCAGTTTGATCAGCGAATTTTGCGTCAGGCAGGTGTCGAGCAGACTCAGGAACTGAGCGCGGTGATCCTGCGCAGGAAGGGTGGCGGGTGCGGTAACGGACATCGGAGAGCGCCTCGGGAGCGGAAATGCGAGGCGCTATTTTAGGCGGGTCGAACGCAGCAGGTGCAATTAAATGACGCAGAGCGTCGGAAGATGCATTCCCACGCAGAGCGCGGGAACGATCATTTCCCGGCACTACCGGTCGCACAGCGATAGCCTTCTGTGGGAGCCGTACGGGCCGCCAAGATCTGCGCTGCAGCGATGAAGTACGACTCAGTCTAAAACCACCAACCGGTTCGGCAACTCGTTGCGCGCCTGGGTCACCGGCACTTGCTCGCTCAGCACGTCGCCGCACGAACGAATGCACCCGACAAACCCCTCCAGAATCCTGCCTTCCCTCACCTGCTTGGTGAACGTCTCGACCATCGCGCGCCAGACCTCGTTGTCCACACGTCGGGCAATGCCGTCGTCGACGATGATCTCGACATAGCGCTCGGCTTCGCTGACAAAAATCAGCACGCCGGTGCCATTGGCGGTGGCGTGCAGGTTCTGTTCGAGAAACTGCCGACGGGCGAGATTGCCCGCCCGCCAGTGCCGCACGCGGACAGGCACCAGCCGCGTGGTGATGCCGGGCAGCCGGCACACCAGCGCCACGACGAAGAACGTAACAACCTGCGCCAGCAGCAAATGATTGGCATTGAGCCAGCCGGTCAGCAGGTTAATCAGCCCCGGCACGAGCAGCGCGATAACCCCGGCCCAGATCAGCGGCACGTAGGTGTAGTCGTCAGCACTGGTCGCCAACACCGTTACCAACTCCGCGTCGGTCTGACGCTCGACGGTTTCGATGGCGTGGGCAACCCGCTGCTGTTCGTCTTTATTGAGCAATGTCATGCACGTAAACCCTTCCTGAGCGAACAACTACCAGCCACCGGAGGCACCGCCCCCGCCAAATCCACCACCGCCGCCGCGCATACCGCCGGAGCCGGAGCCCGATCCTCCTGAACCGAAGCCGCCGGAACCGCCGGAACCGAAACCGCCAAAGCCACCGCCGCCACCGGAGCCGATCGACCTGCCCCGCCCGGAACGTGCACTGATGTAACTGATGACCACGAACAACACCAGAAACAGCAGAGTCACTTTCCAGTCGACACCTTCGTCCTCGCTCGCCGCTGCACTGCCGGTTGCGCCGACAGCGGGCTCGGCGAGGGGATCGCCACCGAGCACCTGGACCATTGCCTCGGCGCCTTTGGAGATACCGCCGACGAAATCGCCCTGGCGGAACGCCGGCGTGATGATCTGATTGATGATCACCGATGACTGCGCATCCGTCAGTCGATCTTCCAGCCCGTAACCCACTTCGATGCGCACCTTGCGCTCGTCCCGGGCGACTACCAACAGGGCGCCGTTGTCCTTGCCCTTCTGCCCGATGCCCCAGTGACGACCCAACTGATAGCCGTAGTCCTCGATGGTCGAGCCCTGCAGGTCAGGCAATGTGACCACCACCACTTGCTCGGTGGTCAGTTCTTCATGGGCGCGTAGCATCTGTTCGAGATGCTCTTTGCTCGGGCTGTCAATCATCCCGGCGGTGTCGACGACGCGCCCGGTCAGCGGGGGAAACGTGAGGTCGGCTTGCGCCCACTGGGCAAACACACCCACCGACATCGTCAGTAACGCGACCAGCACTCCCCGGCGCGCGCGTCCCATCAGAACTTCACTTGCGGCGCTTTGTCAGCGTCAGCGGCAGTGGCTTCAAAGTTCGGACGCACCGGCAGATCGCTGTACATCACCGTATGCCACAGACGGCCCGGGAAGGTGCGGATCTCGGTGTTGTAACGCTCGACCGACGTGATGAAGTCGCGACGCGCCACCGCAATGCGGTTCTCGGTGCCTTCAAGCTGGGACTGCAGCGCGAGGAAGTTCTGGTTGGATTTCAGGTCCGGATAGCGTTCCGAGACCACCATCAAACGGCTCAATGCGCCGGTCAGTTGACCCTGTGCATCCTGGAACTGCTTGAGTTTGGCCGGATCGTTCAGGGTGCTGGCGTCCACCTGAATCGACGTCGCCTTGGCCCGCGCCTCAATAACGGCGGTCAGGGTGTCCTGCTCTTGCTTGGCGTAGCCCTTCACTGTTTCCACCAGATTGGGGATCAGGTCGGCGCGGCGTTGATACTGGTTCTGCACCTGCGCCCAAGCGGCCTTGACCTGCTCGTCGTAGGTCGGAATGTTGTTGATCCCGCAGCCGGACAACAGTGTTGTCAGCAGCATCATCAACACCAGTGACAATTTGTAACGACTGCCCCGGCTGTGGTCATAACGCTCTGTTTGCATGGCGTGCGTGCTCCCTGTACTCATCAATAATTAGTCCTGTCAGTCATGACTTTAGCCAAACCGGACGATCCCCGGCATAATCCTGCCCCATCGCGTTGTCAGGGCTCTGGATTGCAGGGCCACAATCAGATAAAACTCGTTGCGCTACTGATGCTCATATGAGGCAGGAGTTCAGCGACGTTGCCGTCCTGACGACAATAAAAACCAACGGTTCGACACCTATAACAATGGCTGACCGGTATTACGCGCGAGTTGCCGGCAACGCCTTGAGAAAACCATTCATGAATAAGCTGTGTTTACTGAGTCTCGTCATCGGCCTGGTCAGTCAGTCCGCCTGGGCCGAAAGCGCCACCAACGGCGTCGGCACCGCTTCCACGCTGCCAGCCAAGAATGCATTCATCACCAACCTGATGAAGCAAATGACCCTCGACGAGAAGATCGGTCAACTGCGCCTGATCAGCATCGGTCCGGAGATGCCCAAGCCGGAGATTCTCAAGGAAATCACCGCAGGCCGCATCGGCGGCACGTTCAACTCCGTCGTGCTGCCGGACAACCGCGCCATGCAGGACGCTGCCGGGCACAGCCGCAACAAGATCCCGATGTTCTTCGCCTTCGATGTCGTCCACGGCCAGCGCACGGTATTCCCGATCAGCCTGGGTCTCGCGTCGACCTGGGACATGAACGCCATCACCCGCACCGGTCGCGTGTCGGCGATCGAAGCCGCCGCCGACGGCGTGGACATGACCTTCGCGCCGATGGTTGACATTACCCGCGACGCACGCTGGGGCCGCAGCTCCGAAGGCTTCGGCGAAGACACGTATCTGGTGTCGCGCATCTCCGCCACCATGACCCGCGCGTTCCAGGGCACCAGCATGCAGGCCCCGAACAGCATCATGGCAGTGGTCAAACACTTCGCGCTGTATGGCGCGGTCGAGGGCGGTCGCGATTACAACACCGTCGACATGAGCCCGGTGCGCATGCAGCAGGACTACCTGCCGCCGTACCGCGCGTCGATTGACGCTGGCGCCGGCGGCGTAATGATCGCGCTCAATTCCATCAACGGCGTGCCTTCCACCGCCAACGCCTGGCTGCTGCAGGACGTGCTGCGCAGGGATTGGGGCTTCAAAGGCGTGACCGTCAGCGACCACGGCGCGATCAAGGAGTTGATCGACCACGGAGTGGCGAAAGACTTCCGCGAGGCCGCCAAGCTGGCGATCAAAGCCGGCGTCGACCTGAGCATGAACGACAAAGCCTACGGCGAAGAGCTTCCGGGGCTGGTGAAGAGCGGCGAAGTGTCGGAGAAAGAAGTCGACAATGCCGTGCGTGAGGTGCTCGGCGCGAAGTGGGAAATGGGCCTGTTCGCCAACCCGTACCTGCGTATCGGCGCGGCAGTGGATGACCCGGCCGACCGTAACGCCGAAAATCGTTTGCATCGCGCTGAAGCCCGCGATGTCGCGCGCAAGAGCGTCGTACTGCTGAAGAACCAGAACGACACCCTACCGCTGAAGAAGCAAGGCACCATCGCTGTGATCGGTCCGTTGGCCAAAAGCTCGATGGACATGATGGGCAGCTGGTCGGCGGCCGGTCTGGCGCGTCAGACCGTCAATGCCTACGACGGTATCGCAGCGGCGGTCGGCGACAAGGCCAAGCTGGTCTACGCGCTGGGCTCCAACGTCACCGACAACCAGCACGCCATTACCTACCTGAACAAGATGGACGACCAAATCGCCATCGACCCGCGTCCCGAGCAGGAGATGATCGACGAAGCCGTCAAGGCCGCTCAGCAGGCGGACGTAGTGGTCGCGGTGGTCGGTGAGTCGCGCAACATGTCCCACGAAGCGGCAAGCCGCGTGGACTTGGTGATCCCTGGCCGTCAACGTGAGCTGATCCGCGCGCTCAAAGCCACCGGCAAACCGTTGGTGCTGGTGCTGATGAACGGCCGGCCACTGGCGCTGGGTGAAGAAAACGAGCTGGCCGACGCCATGGTGGAAAGCTGGTTCCTCGGCACCGAGGGCGGCAATGCCCTGGCTGACGTGCTGTTCGGTGACTACAACCCGTCCGGCAAACTGCCAATGACCTTCCCGCGTTCCGTGGGTCAGGTGCCGGCCTACTACAATCACCTGAACACCGGTCGTCCGTATCGCCCGAATGACTCGAACTACACCTCGAACTACTTCGAAGAGCCGACCAGCCCGCTGTTCCCGTTCGGTTATGGCCTGAGCTATACGCAGTTCAGCGTGTCGGACATCACCCTGTCGATCAACAAGATGACCCGCAAGGACAAGCTGACCGCCAGCGTCATGGTCAAGAACACCGGCAAGGTCGCCGGGGAAACCGTGGTCCAGCTTTACCTGCGCGACGTCGCCGCCTCGATCAGCCGCCCGGTCAAAGAGCTGAAGAACTTCCAGAAGGTCATGCTGAACCCGGGAGAAGAGAAATCCGTGAGCTTCACCCTGACCGAAGAAGACCTGAAGTTCTTCAACCCGTCGCTGAAGTACGCAGCCGAGGCTGGGGAGTTCAAGCTGATGATCGGACTGGATTCGGAGAACGTGAAAGAGACGACGTTCAACTTGCTGTAAGGCAGGAATCCGGGGCGAATGCGCCAGCCACTGAAAGGAGGTCATGCCCATGCCCCGTTCCGTCCGCCTTGGGCTCTACGTGTTGCTGATCCTCGCCGGTGCCGTCATTGCGGCGACACTGGCGACGCATCAGGCTCAGCGGCATGCCTTGGAAGAAGACGCTGAACGTTCCAGGGATCGACTGGCGCTCTACGCCAATACGCTGCAAACCCTGATCGAGCGCTACCGGGCACTGCCGGCCGTTCTGGCCCTCGATCCGCAACTGCGGGCGGCGCTGAGCGGGCCGGTCAGCGCTGACACCACCCAGGCGCTCAATCTCAAACTGGAGCAGATCAACGGCGCTGCCCGGTCCTCCACCCTCGAGCTGCTCGACCGCAACGGCCTTGCCGTCGGCGCCAGCAACTGGCGTCTGCCGAGCAGCTATGTGGGCCACAACTACGGCTTCCGTCCCTACTTCACGCAAACCCGCGCCACCGGCGTCGGACGCTTTTATGCCGTCGGCGTGACCAGCGGCATTCCCGGTTATTTTCTGTCGAGCGCAGTGCTCGACGAGGCTGGGCAGTTCATCGGGGCCATGGTGGTCAAGCTGGAGTTTCCGGACCTGGAACACACCTGGGCGCAAAACGATGACCTGCTGCTGGTCAGTGATGCCAAGGGCATCGTCTTCATCGCCAATCAGCCGGGCTGGCGCTACCGGGCCCTGCGGCCTCTCACCGAGCAAGACCGCGCCGAACTGGTCAGCACGCGTCAGTACGACAAGCAGCCGCTGGCGCTCTTGCATCAGGAGCCGCTGCGTACGTTCGGCGAGAACAGCCAGCTCAGCCGGGTCGACGCCCCCACCGAGCAGGCCGATTTCTTGTGGCAGTCGATGCCGCTGCCGACCGAGGGCTGGACCCTGCACTTGCTGCGTAAGCCGCAGGCAGCCAGTGAAGATGTGCGCAATGCGGGTCTCGCGGCGGCAGGCATCTGGCTGACACTGGTGTTCCTCGGGCTGTTTCTGTATCAGCGCTGGCGACTTGGCCGGGTGCGCCAGCGCAGTCGCGAAGAGCTCGAGCGGTTGGTCGACGAACGCACGCGGGACCTGCACACCGCCCAGGATGGTCTGGTGCAGTCGACCAAACTGGCGGCGCTCGGCCAGATGTCCGCCGCCCTCGCCCACGAAATCAACCAGCCGCTGACGGCGCAACGCATGCAACTCGCGACCCTGCGCCTGTTGCTGGAGCATGGCCGTGTCGACGATGCGTACAAGGCGTTGAGCTTGCTGGATCAGCAACTGACACGCATGGCTGCGCTCACCGGCCACCTGAAAACTTTCGCCCGCAAAAGCCCCAGCGGCCTGCGCGAACGCCTCGATCTCGCCACCGTGGTCGACCAGGCGCTGCTGTTGCTGGACGCACGGATTCGCGAAGAGCGCGTCAGCTGCGTGCTCGACCTTACGCGTCCGGCCTGGGTGCGCGGTGACGCGATTCGGCTGGAACAGGTGCTGATCAACCTGATGCGCAACGCCCTGGACGCGATGGGCGACAAACCGCTCAAGCGCCTGGAGATCCGCATCGACGCGCAAAGCGAGCATTGGTGCGTTTCCGTGATCGACAGTGGCGGCGGAATTGCCGAAGAGCATCTGGCCACTGTCTTCGATCCGTTTTTCACCACAAAACCGGTGGGCGATGGACTGGGCCTGGGACTTGCAGTTTCGTTTGCCATCGTCCATGAACTGGGCGGCCGGCTCAGCGCCGAAAACATTAACAACGGCGCGCGGTTTTTCTTCTGTCTGACCAAGGCCCCGGAGGCCGAAGCCCCATGCTGAACTCGGTAATCGTGGTGGACGACGAGGCGCCCATTCGGGAAGCGGTGGAGCAATGGCTCTCGCTGTCCGGGTTCGAGGTCCGCCTGTTCAGCCGTGCCGAGGAATGCCTGCCGCATCTGCCGGAGCACTTCCCCGGCGTGATCCTCAGCGATGTGCGCATGCCTGGCATGGATGGCTTGCAGTTGCTGGCCGAGTTGCAGCGGCGAGATCGCGATTTGCCGGTGATCTTGCTGACCGGGCACGGTGACGTGCCGATGGCCGTGGACGCCATGCGCGATGGCGCCTATGACTTTCTGGAGAAGCCGTTTACCCCTGAAACCCTGCTCGGCAGTCTGCGGCGGGCATTGGAGAAACGTGCCCTGGTGCTGGAAAACCGCGCGCTGCATGAGCAGGCGGACAACCGCTCGCGCCTGGATGCAACGCTGCTGGGCATGTCGCCGACGATGCAGACATTGCGGCGGCAGGTCTTGGACCTCTCGCAATTGCCGGTCAATGTGCTGATTCGCGGCGAGACCGGCAGCGGCAAGGAAATGGTCGCGCGTTGCCTGCATGACTTCGGTCCGCGGGCAGACAAGCCGTTCGTTGCGGTCAACTGCGCGGCGATCCCGGAGCAGTTGTTCGAAGCCGAGCTGTTCGGCCACGAAAGCGGCGCGTTCACCGGCGCCCAGGGCAAGCGAATCGGCAAACTGGAATATGCCCACGGCGGCACGGTGTTCCTCGACGAGATCGAGAGCATGCCCCTGGCGCAGCAGGTCAAGCTGCTGCGGGTGATTCAGGAGCGGCGGATCGAGCGACTGGGTTCGAACCAGAGCATCGACATTGATGTGCGCATCATTGCCGCGACCAAGCCCGATCTGCTGGACGAAGCCAGGGCCGGGCGTTTCCGCGAGGATCTGGCGTATCGGCTGAACATCGCCGAGTTGCGACTGCCGCCATTGCGTGAACGGCGAGAAGACATCCCGATGCTGTTCAGCCACTTCTCGCGCCATGCGGCAGAGCGCCTCGGCCGCAGCGTGCCGACGTTGAGCGGTGAACAGCTCAGTCATCTGCTCAGCCATGACTGGCCGGGGAACGTGCGCGAGCTGGCGAATACGGCCGAGCGCCAGGTGCTGGGGCTGGGGCTGGACGGTCCCGCTGCGCAAGGGACCCCGATAGGGCAATCGTTGGTGGCGCAGCAGGAAGCATTCGAAGCCCACTGCATTCGCTCTGCGCTGAGACGGCACCGGGGCGACATCAAGGCGGTCATGAACGAACTGCAACTCCCCCGCCGCACACTTAACGAAAAGATGCAGCGGCACGGGCTGGTGCGCGAGGATTTTTCTGGCTGAAGTCAGTCCTACAGGATGATCGAAGTGCGTCAGTAGGACCGGCTTTAGCCGGTAAAAGACCAGCGTCTGCCACCAGATCTCACTGTTCGCCGCCGGTCAGTGTAGGAGCGGGGGTGGCCGCGAAGAGGGC
>Ga0308164_10004617_pt1 | contig 11556 bp, 7 predicted proteins | sample PhyTR2_FD_201031 | JGI IMG/M metagenome (GOLD analysis project Ga0308164, IMG submission 201031) | Phyllosphere microbial communities from UC Gill Tract Community Farm, Albany, California, United States - DLSLT.R2 | ecosystem: Host-associated > Plants > Phyllosphere > Unclassified | place: USA... | reverse complement strand
TGGCTTTCGGCTATGGCGTCGTCTTTTTGCTGATGATTGTCCTGGTTGCGCTGGGCGCGAGCCGCGTGGGGCGCATCGAAAATGTCCTGAATTACATCAATGACGTCAACAGCGTCAAACAGCGCTATGCGATCAATTTCCGCGGCAGCGTGCATGACCGCGCGATCGCCTTGCGTGACGTGGTGCTGGCGGCGGACCCGGCTGGCGCCGCGACCTCCATCGCGCTGATCAAGACGCTGGACGACAACTACGCGCGTTCGGCCGGCCCGCTGGACGCCCTGTTCGCCGAGCGCACCGACATGCTCCCCGAAGAGAAAGACGCGCTGGCCGCCATCAAGGCGCAGGAAAACCTCACCAAGCCGCTGATCGAGCGCGTGGTCGCGCTGCACGCCGCCGGGCAGGGCGCCGAGGCTGCCGCGCTGCTGTCGCAATCGGCCGCACCGGCCTTTACCGGTTGGCTCGCCAGCATCAACCGCCTGATCGATCTGGAAGAAAAACTGAATAACGAAGCGGCCGCCGATGCACGCGCGATGGCCAAGGGATTCGTTGGCTGGATGGCGCTGCTGTGCCTGGGCGCGATTGCCGCCGGTTCGCTGGCAGCCTGGTACACGGCCCGTGGCCTGCTCCGTCAACTGGGCGGCCAGCCGGATTACGCGGCGTCGATCGCCTCGGCGATTGCCGGTGGCGACCTGGGCGTGGCGATCGTCACCCGTCCGGGCGACAATACAAGCCTGCTGTTTGCGATGCAGGGCATGCGCGACAGCCTGGTGCGCATCGTCTCGCAGGTGCGCAACGGCACGCTGGCAATCAGCGCCGTCTCCACCGAAATCGCCGACGGCAACCGCGACCTGTCCAACCGTACCGAACGCCAGACCGGCACGCTGCACGCCACCGCCACGTCGGTCACCCAACTGACCGGCATCGTGCGCCAGAACGCCGAGAATGCACGCCAGGCCAACAGCCTGGCCGAGTCGGCCTCGGCCGTGGCACTGCGCGGTGGTGAGGTCGTCGCGCAAGTGGTCGACACGATGGCGTCGATCAATGAATCGTCGAAAAAGATCGTGGACATCATCGGCGTCATCGACGGCATCGCGTTCCAGACGAATATCCTGGCGCTCAATGCCGCCGTCGAAGCGGCGCGCGCCGGCGAGCAGGGCCGTGGCTTTGCCGTGGTCGCCACCGAGGTGCGCAATCTGGCGCAGCGCTCGGCTGCAGCGGCGAAGGAAATCAAGGTGCTGATCGGAAGTTCGGTCGAGCGTGTCGATGCGGGCGCCGTGCTGGTCGACCGCGCCGGCGCGACCATGGGCGAGATCGTCACGGGTGTGCGGCGCGTCACCGATATCATGGCCGAGATCAGCCATGCGACCGTCGAGCAGAATGCCGGTATCGAGCAGGTCAATGGCGCGATCGCACAGATCGATGAAGCCACACGCCAGAACGCGGCGCTGGTGCAGCAGGCCAGCGGCTCGGCCGCCACGCTCGAGGATGAATCGCAGCGCCTGGCGCAGCTGGTGAGCATCTTCCGGCTGAACGACGGCGCACACGCCGTACAGAAAGCATCAGGCTATCAACCGCATTTGCTTAATTGATTTTTTTGCAAGTGTACGGTGTCGCACAGAGCGGTTGTTGAGGATGGCGTTTAATGGCTACACCAACAACCTAATAAGGGACTTCACCATGAAATCGTTCATCGCCACCTTGATCACCGCCGCTGCCTTCGCCGCCGTTGGTATCGCACCTGCAGCTGCCCAGACCGTCAACAAGGCTGCGCACAAAACGGCCATGGACAAGGCCAAGGCCGACTACAAAGTCGCCAAAGACAAGTGCGACGCCATGAGCGGCAACGCAGAAGACATCTGCGAAGATGAAGCCAAGCTGATGCGCGCCAAGGCCGAGCACGATGCAGCGGTGAAGTTCGACAACACCGGCAACAACGTGATGAAAGCCCGCGGTAACGTCATCGAAGCCGAGTACGACCTGGCTGACGAAAAATGCGACGCCCTGAAAGGCGATGCAGAAGACAAGTGCGAAATGCAAGCCAAGTCGACCCGCGACGCAGCGCGCGACGCCAACAAGGCCAAGTAATTCCTGATGCGCGCCTGGCCGCACCTCACTGCGGTCGGCGCCTGTCATGAAGACGTCGTCCCCGGACTAGTTCTGCGGACGGCGTTTTTGTATCCGGCGTACGTGTGGTCTTGACGCCACAGTTGGCACCTGCCAGGCATGCCGGGCGCAGACACGCCCGATGGGGCAGATGGCGGGCGCTATAATCGCCCGGTGAATAAACTCGAAGCCTTTGGATATATCGCCGCGCAAGCTGTCCGCGGCGAAATCACGTTCCCCACCAGCGTCAATGCCGTGCTGCGCCTGCAGCAGGCGCTCGACAATCCCGATTGCCATATCGATGAGGCCATCAGGCTGGTGCTGGCCGAACCACAACTGGCCGCGCGCACGGTCGCTCTGGCCAACACGGCCGCATTTGGCGGCGGTGGCTCGGTGCCCGTGACCAATGTCCGCACCGCCGTGACGCGCATCGGCTACCGCCGCCTGCAGGCGCTGGTCGCGAGCCTGGTGGTGCGCCAGTTCGGTAACCGCATCAACGATCCTCAACTGCGCGCCAAGGCCGAACAATTGTGGGAGCACACGACCCACATGGCCGCCATCGCCTATTCGCTGGCGCGGCGCGTGACGGGTGTCAATCCCGACACCGCACTGTTTGCCGGCATCGTGCACGAGGTGGGCGCTTTCTACCTGCTGGCACGGGCCGACGAATTTCCCGGCCTGCTCGACGACGATGTCGACAACTGGGGCGCGCTGTGCGAGGACGTGGTCAGCGCCGAGGTCATGAAGAAGCTGTCTATTCCACCGGCCGTGTCCGACGCCATTGCCGACATGCGCGGCGGCTGGCTCAATATGCCGCCAGGCACGCTGCTCGACACGCTGCTGATGGCCAATCAATATGCGCCGGTGCCATCGCCGCTCGATAGCCGGCGCGAGCCATTGCCGCCACATGGTGAAAACGCAATCGACTTCGTGTTCGATGAAACCACGCTGGCCGAGATCCTGGAAGAAGCGGCCGAGACCGCTCGCGCAATGGGTGGCATTTCGTTGGTGTAATCTGATTTTCCGTGTAAATACGATGTTGGAAATGATACTATTGATCATTACCAATTTCTACATGGAACTATCGTGATCAAGCTTGGCGTATGTCTGACGGCGTTACTGGCAATGACCGGTGCACAAGCTGGTGTGCTCGATATCGGTTCGGTCATGGGCGGCGCGAATGTCTTCACCGCTGGCAGTTTTACGGCCAATTCAAGCGACGTCGAAGGCGCCATCGTTTCGGGCGGCAATGTCTCGATCGCTAGTTACGCGGTCAACCAGAACGGCAAGGCTGCGTATGGCGGCTACGCGGTGGCCGCGGGCGGCAATCTGTTCCTGCAAAATGGCACGATCAGCAACGGCAAGACCTATGCCGGCGGCACGACTACCCTGAACAATGCGGCGCAAACGCCCGCGACCAACATCAGCCCGGTCGACTTTGCCGCTGCAGCCCAGCAGTTTAAGGACATCGCCAGTGGCCTGAGCATGCTCGCATCCACCGGCACGATCACGCGCGAGTACAGTGCCAACAAGGTCACCGGCAGCGGCAAGGGTGGCGTCGACGTGTTCAACGTGAATGCCGACTTTTTCAACGGCGGCAATAACTGGATGCTGACTGGCCTGAGTGCAGGTCAGACGCTGATTTTCAATATCAGCGGCAAGCAGGGCGGGTTCAATGGCGGCAATATCGGCTTTGACCCATTGAGCGGCTACAACGTGCTGTTCAACTTCTATGAAGCCGAATCGGTCAACGTCAAGGGCATCATCGGCAGCGTGCTGGCGCCGTATGCCACGGTTGAAAATGGCTGGGGCGTGATCAATGGCCAAGTCATTGCCGATACGTGGAACTCGAGCGTCCAGGTGAACTCGAACCATTATTTCAAGTCGGTCGAGGTGGCGGGCTTCGAGCTCGTCAAGGATGTACCGCCGAACGAGGTGTCCGAGCCGGGCACGCTGGCGTTGATGCTGGCTGGCGCCGCAGGTGTCGCCGGCGTTGCCGCCTCGCGCCGGCGCCGCCTGCGCGAAGCCCGCGCCTGAATCGACCTGGCCGTTATGCCGGCGGCGAGGTCGCCGGCTGCGCTTCGCCCAGCATGCGCTCGACCGTCCGGGCCAATTCGCGTGCCTTCCAGCGGCGACGCGTCAGCATCAACGCCGTCAGGACCACACCGCATAATGCCATCGCTGCCGCGACCCACTGCGGCGCCGTGTAGGCAAAGCCAAGCGTCAGCGGAATCCCGCCCAGCAAGGCGCCCAGCGCATTGCCGACATTAAAACCCGCCTGGCCCAGCGACGAGCCCAGCATCTCGGCTTCGCGCGAATGCTCGATCAGGAGCACCTGCACCGGCGGGCCAATGGCCAGCGCATTGGCGCCGGTCAGGAACGCCAGCACCACCATCGCAATTTTCGACTCGGCCATCAGGCCATTGCACAGCAGCAGTACCACCATCGAGACCATCAGGATCAGCAGGGCTGGCAGCGGATGGAACTTGTCGGCCAGATAGCCGCCAAACTGTACGCCGACCGTCATGCCCACACCAACCGCCGTCATGATCAGCGGCAGCGCACCCGTGCTGAAGCCCGTGACATCGGTCAGCAGCGGCGCGATATAGCTGAACCATGCGAAGAAGCCGCCAGTGCCGATCGACACGATGCCCAGGGCCAGCCACAGATCCAGGTGCCGGAAGATGCGCAGGTCTTGCATCAGGCCCGTACGTTTGCTTGGCGCGATCGGCGGCACCCACTGGTACAGGCTCCACATGGTCAGCAAGCCAATGACCGCGACGATCAGGAACACCATGCGCCAGTCGAACGCATGGCCGATCCAGGTGCCGAGCGGCACGCCCAGCACATTGGCCAGCGTCAGGCCGGTAAACATCATGGCCATCGCCGCCGCCGTCTTGCCCGGCTCGGCCAGGCGGCTGGCGACGACCGCGCCCACGCCAAAGAAAGCGCCATGCGGCAAGCCGGCCAGGAAGCGCGACGCCATCATCGTCTCGAAGTTCGGCGCGAACGCCGACATCGCGTTGAACACGGCAAACATCAGCATGAACCAGATCAGCACGGTGCGCGGCGGACGGCCGGCGACAATCGTGACGAGGGTCGGCGCGCCGACCACGACACCGAGCGCGTAGGCGGTGATGAGGTAGCCGGCTTGCGGGATCGTGATCTGCAGACCACGGGCGATATCGGGCAGGATGCCCATCATGACGAATTCGGTCATGCCAATGCCGAAGCCGCCAAGGGCGAGGGGGAGTAGGCTTTTCTTGATCACAGGGGAGGTGGTTGTACTGCGGTGGAAAATGATCCCTGCCGACGGAGGAATTTGCGGCCGGGTCTGTCACTATACCGGCTGCATCGGCAAACGTCCGCTCACGAGTCGTGATGACAGGTATAGGGCGCCCGAATGGGCCGGGTCACGCGGGTAGAGGTCCGTCGTCGTCCGGCGGCCACACAATGCGGCCATGGCCCACATCGCCCAGCCGCGCGCGGATGCCGTCGGCGTCGCTTACCGGCAGGCTGAACGTGAACTGCACGTCGTTGCCATGCGCTACATCATCGAGCGTGGCGCCGGCCGCATCGAGCTCGCGCCGCAGCATTCCTTCCATCGCATACGGCGCGCTGCAGCGCAGCTGGCGCAGCTTGATGATCGGGATCTTCGGCGCGCCAAGCAGCGCCTGCGCGACGCTGTCGGTATAGGCCCGCACGAGGCCGCCCGCGCCAAGCTTGACGCCGCCGAAGTAGCGCACCACCGTGGCCAGCACGCCATCGAGATCCTGGTGGCGCAGCACATCGAAGATCGGCCGCCCGGCAGTGCCACTCGGCTCGCCATCATCGACCGCCGCCGACTGGCCGCCGGCCAGCAGGGCCCAGCAAACATGCGCCGCACCAGGATGCTGCGCGCGCAGCGCCGCCACGACCTGCTGCGCGCCAGCACGGTCAGCCATCGGCTGCACGCACGCGATGAAGCGGCTTTTCTTGATGATCAGTTCGTGGTGGACGGCGCTGGCAATGGTCTGGGGCATGGGGCGCGCAGTAAAAGGACAACGAAAACGACAACGCCAACCCGAAGGTTGGCGTTGTCGATGAATCTTTGGTAGGCCGTGCGGGATTCGAACCTGCGACCAACGGATTAAAAGTCCGCTGCTCTACCAGCTGAGCTAACGACCCGAAGAAGACGAGATTATAGCGGCACTTGGCAGATTTACCAAGTGCTTCCGCTCATTCTTTCTTTTTGTCTATGTCAGCGTGGTACTCGTCGCCTTGTTCTTCGGCGTGTTGTTCGCCTTCTTCCGAGACATCTTCGCCTTCGATGACCTTGTCTTCAGCCTGCACATCGTGCATGGCGTGCGGCTCAAGTTCTTCGGCGCTGACGTTCATTCGGACGAACAGACCCCAGGTGGCAAGCAGGGCGGCGGCGGCAACACCGATCGACGCAGCGTGCGGCAAGTATTCCGGGCTGCCATGGACGAACTGGAACACACCGATCAGGCACTCGACCGACAGGGACACGACAACCACGATCAGGAAGCGGGACAGGAAGCGACGCACGCGGGTAGGCGAGCTGATGTTGGCTTCGCGCTGGATTTCTTCTTCCAGCACGGTCTGGCCAAGGCCAAGCGCGGCAACGGCGATGGTCAGCATGCCGATGCATTCAAGGATGAGGTCGAAGCGTTCGCGGGCAACGGTATCGGCGGAAGGGCTGAGGGCAGACCAGATTTCGACGCCAGCCAGCACGACGAGGCCGATGCCGCAGGCGAAGAACAGGATGACGATGAACACGTAACCGAGTTCGAAGAGTTTTGTTATGGCTTTCACGGGGGAGCGGTGGTTGTAAAGATGCGAGACTTTAGCAGTAAAGGCTGAGTTGGCGATGTTCAGGAGGTGGTGGGTGTGGACGTTGTGCGACATTAGACTGTTGGTCTGTGTGATGAGCATGGTGACACTCGTACGTCATGGTCGCGATCACGACTGGCTTGTTTGTTTTCCGTAGTAAATAATTTACGGTCATTGGGGGAAGCTAGATTAAAGCACTGTAAAAAAGCCTTGGGCATTTAAAAGCAACTTGTTACCCTTGATTAAATAACTTCAAGGAGGCCATATTTGCTCCTGTTTCTCAACACTATATATCTGTCTAGAAAATAATATTGAATAGATTGCTGCGTGACGCCTTTATCAAAATTTTGGTTTTTAAAATTTACTGTGGAATTAAATGGAAATATGGCATCGTAAATTCTTAAAATTTAAATCGCGCTAAATTAATAAAACCGCCCGAAATTTTTTGCTTGAATTCCGGGTTGGACTTGATGAGGATTAGTGCTATTTAAAAACACAATCTTGGAAAGGTATATACTGGGTCCCTGAGGAAAATCCTAAATCACAGATGGCTTTGACGTTAGAGCCAATTTTTAATAATTTCAGTTTATTTTCCTGCGCATCATCGCCAGCGGTTAATCTCGCTAGTTCCTGTGAGTTGGCATGAGCCCCAATTTTTAATATAGAGCTTCCAGAAAATGATTGACTAACATCAAGTACCGTACCTGAAATTAGAACTTGTTTCGTTGTATCCATAAGTTCGAGAGTTGAATAACCAGATTTTTCAAATTTCCCATACAGTTTATTTAAATCAATAGATTTTGGTGCTGGCTCAGCAAATGCAATATGTGTGAGAGTGATTATGCTGGTTGCCAAAATACATTGTTTAACATTCATTTTAATCTCCTAAATTTACTATACGACGAAAAAGTAGATGAAACTTTACATACTTTAAATAGACGAAAATAAGCACGAAAAGCTCGAATTTTCATGAAACGAATTTATGGAAAGGCGAAATTTGAAGCTCGTCGAACAGTATTGAAACATACTGGGTCAAATGGAGTGTGTTTTTAGATCCAGTTGAATATTTAGCGCTGGCTTTGAATGTTTATCATCTGCCTGCGTTAGACTAATGATTAGTCTCACAGACTTTATCTTCTAGCGCTCTCATCGAGGTTTCATAAAAATGGCTACATCAAATGAACGTACTTCATAGCTTAAATCAAGTTGCCCCCACTCGAACCGCCATGTGCGCGTCCCTGTTCTAATATTATTGGGTGGGCATCCAATAATCTTCTTTACGAAATTCGATAATAGATGATACTCATCTGTCATCGCCTTTTCACTGACGTCATCCCAACTTTTGATGGGCCGGTCTAACCATCGTAATAGCAGCCACTTAATTTTTTTTCCTCGTAAGGAGATAAAAATTCCAAATCTCATGTTGTCCTTCTGAGCTTCGACGTAGTAGTACATGCCTCCCGTGTATTCTCGTCTTTCAATCAAGCCTTTGTCAGCAAGGGTTTTCAGTTCATCATAATCAGTTGATACCGAAATAAATTTCTCGCCAAGATATATTTTTCCTTCGATAAAATTAATCATAGATTCGTTAACTCCGTCAGTGAACCTTTTTTTAAACTCATACGATCTTTTGCAGTGATGTAATACTGTGTTCCGCCACCAGGCCCATACTGATCATTAGCTAACGCATAAGCTTTTCCTACGCAAATATCTTCTTTTAGCGTGAACGCTTGTAGCTTTTGCCGAGGACCAAATGGGAATAAGTCGGGATCTTTTCCGGAGTGTCCGACCTGCGTCGTTTCATGATATGCGCTAACTGATTTTTTCGACGCGACCAGAGTAGATTCGTCAGCAAAAAAGCCTCCGGGTTTTGGACCATAGGGATAGAGTGTATAAACAGTTGTTCCTTTAGCTAGCATAACATTTGACCATCGATCCTTATTGGGGTAGTGGTCGCCACTTTGAAATCTTGCCGCACCGCGAGACGGATTATTTTTGCCTCTACATGGCGTTCCACTACATATAGGACAGTCTGCTTTTTTGTTTTTTTTCCGCAGACCCAACGGGTCAATCCAACCCGTCGGGTTTGGCGCGTATTCGTAAACGTTCGTTGCGCCAAGTAGGCCGATGGGATCGGCTGTTATGTAGCGTGAACTTTCCGGATCGTAATAACGATGCCGATTGTAATGCAGTCCCGTTTCTTCATCGAAATACTGACCCTGAAACCGTATGAGATTTCGAATCCCTGCCCTACGTGCTGCCTCGCTGATTGCCTCTTTAGCCTCACCCCAAGCTTTGTACTGCGCCGACCAAGCAACTTTGCCTTTGTAATCGGTCAACTCCTGCGGGGTGCCCAAATGATCGTTTTGATAAAACGCGATCTCGTCTTTGCCGAACGGCTCAGCTTCCAGCTCAAGCTCTCCGTTCCATAGCGGATCAAGCTCAATATCGTACTTGCTATAGTTCCCCACGATCAGCGCCTTGACATCCGTGCTGGGCACGAGCCGTAGCGCCTGGCTTCGCGTCGCCTGCACCAGAGGCACAAAACTGTCGCGCTCGTACACATAGTGGACGGTCCGTTCGTCGGCGGTATGGCCCCTATACACACAGCTTTCCAGCGCCAAGGTGTCGCCATCCCAACCGTACATCGTCCGCGTTGGCTCCCGGAGAGCACCACCATCCTGCGCCTGGCTGTGCTTGACAATGCGCCGCCCCAACGGATCGTAGGCAAAGGTGGTAACGCCTTGCGACGTTACAGCGCGGGTCATCCGGTTGAACGCATCCCATGCATACTCGGACCGCTTACCGTGCTGTAAGCGCTCTATGAGATTGCCGCGTTCGTCGTAGCGATAACTGACACCTGCATATTCCTTGAGCAGGTTGTCCAGCAGTTTCGGTAGCGGGGCGCGTTGGGAAATGGGCCCCTGCTGCGCGGTATCAGGTACTTGTATGTTTCCCGCGGGATCGAAAGCGAAGGTTTCGTAGCCCATTGCACTGTTTGCCGCCAGAAGCCGTCCGACCGGGTCATAGCGGTATTCAATGTGGCCGCGCCGGTTGTCTTCGACGCTGGCCAGTTGGCCTGACGGGTCATAACGGTAGCGGCGGACGATCGCGGCGCGCATGCCGACCTGAACGTCGGGACGGTACGTATCGGGGTAGAACAACCGATCCTTCTGGCCGACCTGGGCGACGGGGCCTAGCTGCTGTTCGATCAGGCGGCCCGCCGGGTCGTATTTCATCGTTTGCCGGAGGCCGTTGGCCTGAGTGCGGCTGGTTTCCTGGTACAACGCGTCGCGCTCGAAGGCCACCAACTCTTGCCCGTCGAGCAGCAGGCCGTGCACGTGGCCAGCGCCGTAGGTCAGCCATTCGGTGCGGTGCCCGTCGGGGCGAACCGTGCCAATGCGGCCGTTCAATTCGTCATGCTGGTGGTGCCAGACTGCGGTGCCTTTATCTGGATGGAACGGCCCCTGGTAGTGCTGGTGCTCGCGCGTCAGGTTGCCAGCGGGGTCGTAGAACCATTGCAGCCTGGCGTGTTCGTTCTGTGCTTCGGCCAGTTGACCGTTGGCGTTGTAGGCAAAGGTTTCTGTTTGCTCTGGCTGGCCGGGTGCGGTGGCCCGGCGTTGCACAAGCCGGCCCATGGCGTCAAAGTCGAGGCGCGTGGTCACACCGGCGTCGACAGTCTCCATCAGTACGCCGCTATCGTCGTCGTAACGGTACTCGGTGACCTTGCCGTCAAAACCTCGTTCCTCCAACAGGCGGCCGACCGGGTCATACCGAAAGCGGTAGACAATGCCATTTTCGTTTTCCAGCGCGGCCAGGCGCCCGAGCGCGTCCCAGCGGTAGTGCAGACCATATCCAAGGGCGTCGATGCGCCTGGCGATCAATCCGGCAGTGGTGTAGCGGTAAGTTGTGGTACGGGCGAGCGCGTCGGTGTGCGCGAGCAACCGGCCTTCGGCGTCATGAAGCAGCTGCTCTTGCTTGCCGTCCGGGTAGATGACGGCTTCGAGTTGCCCGGGATGATTGCCGCTATCGCTGCCTTCGTTGCGGGCTTGCGCCAGCGTGTCGGCGCTAAGAGGTGTGTAGCGGTATCGGGTGACATTACCGGCGGCATCGATGCTCTTGGTAAGCCGTTTGCGATCGTCGTATTCCCAATGGCTGCTGTGTCCGGAACAGTCGGTGTAGCTGGTGAGTCCGCCGTCCAGGTTGTACGTGAGTTTCGAGATGCCACCCTTGGCGTCAAGGATTTTGATGGGTTGGCCGCGCTTGTCGTACGCATACTGCGTCTTGTTCCCACGCGGGTCTGTCTCTTTAACCAGATGGCCTTGGACATTGTAGTCACGCTTCCAGGTGCCACCTTCGCCATCGCGGATGCCGGTAACGCGGTGCTGGTTGTCGTACTCGAAGTGGACTTGACTGCCGTCCGCGCGCGTATGCGTGAGCAGATTGCCATGGGCATCGAAACGGTAGTGCTCGCTGCTGCCGTCGGTGTCGATGTGGCGTACGACGTTCTTAGTGGCATCGCGATAGAACCATTCCTCGCCCCCGTCCGGGTACACGATGCGGTAGGTGTAGCCGGCGATGTCATAGTAGTAGCGGCTCTCTTGACCAAGTGCATCGGTG
>Ga0308164_10004615_pt1 | contig 11560 bp, 11 predicted proteins | sample PhyTR2_FD_201031 | JGI IMG/M metagenome (GOLD analysis project Ga0308164, IMG submission 201031) | Phyllosphere microbial communities from UC Gill Tract Community Farm, Albany, California, United States - DLSLT.R2 | ecosystem: Host-associated > Plants > Phyllosphere > Unclassified | place: USA... | reverse complement strand
TTGCATACCGAGCGGTAATTTTGTAGTATCCTGCTGCTGGATTTCCTGCTGATAAGAAAACGTAGAAGCCGCAAACGCCGAATGACCGGCGAACACCAGCAGTACGATTGAACTTATTAAAATAACAGCCTGTAGAAATTTCAAATTCGTATATGAATGTAACAATAGTACTTGTGTTTATCCCAAAACGCTCAAAATTAATGAAAAATATAGCATTGCCGGGGGCAAATCAAATTTTGCTAAAATATATTTATATGCAATAATATAAAATAAAGGCAATCAATTGCTTATGCAATGAAAATAATTTAAAATACATGCCGAAACAGATAGATACTGCTGCCCTGATATTAAATTTACATGCCCTGCGGATGGTAAAAGGCCAACAAAATTTTATTATACTATCTTTGTGACCAAATAGGGCGCTCAAAACAATTTATATCTCAAAACTGTCGTGTTACACAGGAACGGGTACAAATGTCAGCCAAAGAAAAACTAAATGATAATACCAAGATATATATTCCTGTGCTCGATTTTAATGTTGTTTTATACGCATGATGGATTTTCACAGGGATATAAAGTAAGAACTATCGTAATTGATGCCGGCCATGGAGGTGATAAGCCTGGCGCGGCAGGTGTTTACTCCAAGGAAAAAAACGTTGCCCTGCAGGTTGCTTTGAAACTGGGCAGGAAATTTGAACAGGATATGCCGGGGGTACGCATCCTGTATACAAGAAAGACCGATATTGATGTGTCTTTATACAAAAGGGCTGAACTGGCAAATAACCGTAAAGCAGATCTTTTTATCGCAATTCACTGTAATTCTATGCCTGATAAAAAAGTTGTAACAGGTTATACAACAAGAAGGGGAAGAAAAACGGCGAAATACAGCTACGTTAAAAACAAATCAACCCGTGGTGTTGAAACGTTTGTTGCAGGAAGTCACAGATTACATGAACAAGATGGAGCCATCAGGGAAAATGCCGATATCAGCCTGGAAAAGGATTATAAAAAGAATTATGATGGATACGATCCGAAGGATCCTGAAACATTTATTATACTATCTTTGTTCAAGAATATATACAGGGACAAAAGCTTAAGGTTAGCAAAGTTGATTCAGAATAATTATACCCGGGATAATCAACGTTTGGACAGAGGCGTAAAAGAACAAGGTATTTTGGTCCTGCAAAGATGTGGCATGCCAGCTGTACTAACGGAGATCGGTTTTATATCGAATCCAAGTGAAGAAGATTATATGAATTCTGCAGGCGGACAGGCCGAAATTGTGAACGCAATTTTTAAAGCTGTTAATACATACAAGAGAGAAACAGAAGTAAATTAAATAAAACACGCATAAGTGAAAATAGCAAACGAAACCAAAGTAGGCATATTAGCAGCCTTTTCCATCGCAGTACTGATTATCGGTTATAACTTCCTAAAGGGTAACTCAATTTTTTCAAGTGAAACTGTATTGTATGCCAGATATACACGGGTAGACGGCCTCGGGGTGTCTAAACCTGTCTTGATCAATGGTTTTCAGATCGGACGTGTAGATAAACTGGTATTGCAACCTAATGGTGAAATCCTTGCTACGTTAAAAATTAAGGGGAAATATGATATTCCAAAAAATAGTGTAGCGAAACTGGAAAGTACCGACTTATTGGGAAGTAAAGCTATTGTAATGGCGTTGGGTACAGGGAATGATTTTGCACAGGATGGAGATACTTTAAATTCAAACGTAGAGAAAAACCTGATGGAAGCCGTTCAGCCGGTGCAGAAAAAAGCCGAGCTGATTATTGGTAAAATGGATTCAATTCTTACCAGTGTGAATACCATCCTGAACCCTGACTTCCAGAAAAACGTGAACAAAAGTTTTAACAGTATTGCTTCTACCCTTTCTTCATTGGAAGGAACTTCGAAAAAAGTTGATGGCCTGGTAGGAACTGAAGGTAAAAGGATCTCTGCTATCCTTGCGAATGCAGAGTCTATTTCTTCTAACTTGAAAAACAACAATGCAAAGATCAATGCGATCCTGAATAATATCAATACGATTACTGACCAGGTTGCAGCAGCCAATTTTAAACAGACCATTGATAACGCGAATAAAGCTGTTACTGATCTTCAGGGTATTGTTACCAAAGTGAATGATGGCAAGGGTACACTGGGTTTGCTGGTTAACGATACGAAGATGTATGATAACCTGAATAATGCTTCAAAAAATCTTGATAATTTGATTATTGATTTGAAAGAGAATCCGAAACGTTATGTTCACTTCTCTGTATTTGGTGGAGGTAATAAGGATAAATAGTTATTAGGTTGTAGTTTTGATCTTTTTTGCAGATTGTTGAGATGCTGCAAGTGGAAAAAAAGGTCTGTTATTTCACTCCTCGTTCCTTGGTATTAAGGAACGCATGTCGTGAAACAACAGACCTTTTTTTTGACCAAAGATTTTACCCACCGGAAGCCGACACAGCAAACTGTTGCCTTTCCTAAACTACTGGCTTTTTCTAAAACCTTGAACTACTACGACTATTACTACTACTACTGGGCACCTTTCTTAAATAACCTTCGACTAACTGCCTGGGGGCTTAACTATTACTAATAGGTTATGCTGATTCCGGCACCGTATCCCATGTCACTATCGTAGTGCGTTGACAACGAGAAATACTTCGTGACGGCATAACGCAGGCCCGCCATGTATTCACGGTCGGTATTGCCCATCAGGTTTAATCTAAGCCGGCTTGTTACAGGGATATCTTCACGTTTGAGCTGGAAGCGTAGTTTACCCTTGCTGTCCAGACGGGTTTCCGCTTCTACCAGCATGGGCAGGGTATACTGAAAACCCAGCACGAAAGCTTTTCTGTTATTTTGATTGCTGCTCTGTCCGAAAAAGTTGTTTTCAGCTTCGTTTTCCACGCTGTTGTGGTGGTAATCAAATCCGATGAAAGGCATGAACCACTGCATTTTTCCAATGTATTTGCCAAAATAGGTTTCGCTTTCAATGCCATGCATAGCTTTCAGGCCAACACGCCATTCGGTAGAGATACGGTAACGAGTATTCGAAAGCATCGCTTCGCCATCGCTACCATTGCTTTCTAAGCCTATGTTTGCCATCAGATGGGCTTTTCGGTCATCGCGATTAAGCATTTTGGTGGCATATTTCTGATCCGGCAGTTCGGGATTTGGTGCTGAATTTTCATAGCTGAATATCCTGCCCATTCCGCTCATCATATGATAAAGGATGTGGCAATGGAAAAACCAGTCGCCGCTCTCTGTTGCCGCAAATTCGATGGTGTCGGTTTCCATTGGCATAATGTCCAGTACATTTTTAAGTGGGGCGTACTCCCCCTTCCCGTTCAATACCCTGAAATCATGGCCATGGAGATGCATCGGGTGCCTCATCATTGAATTATTATAGAGGATGATTTTGACGTTTTCACCTTTTTTAATGAGGATCCTGTCCGATTCTGAAATTGTTTTATTATCTATAGTCCATACATAACGGTTCATATTACCCGTGAGTTCAAAACGTAATAATTTTTCCGGGCCTTTTCTGAGGGTTGTTTTTTCCGTTGCTTTTAACATTCCATAGTTCAGCGTAACCGGCGCTGGTGTTTCGCCACCAGAGATTTCAGGATACATTACATTGTTCATGTCCATTTTCTGATTGCTCATTTTCATGCCCATTGGTTCCATCTCGCCATTGAGTTTCATCATGCCGTTCATCATGTCCATGCCTTCGAAATACTGCAGTTTACCCAAGGGTTTAGCTTTAACCTTTTCGCCGCTGCCAAGCCACAAAGAAGTTGATCTTGTGCGGTCTTCGGCAGTTGAAAGAAATTCGTAACTTTTATTTTCCGGAATAGTGACAATTACATCATAGGTCTCCGAAGGGGCAATCAGCAGCCGGTCTACCACTACAGGTTCAACGTCATTTCCATCATTTCCTACTACTGTGATTTTACCACCCGAATAAGTAAGCCAGAAATAAGTGGAGGCACCACCATCAACTATCCGCAGTTTTACTTTGTCGCCAGCTTTATATTCGATCCGCTCACTGATTACCTTGTCGTTGGTGAGCAGCGCATCATAATATACATCACTTACATCCATGGCGGTCATCCGTTTCCACTCATTGGTTACCTTGGTTTTTAAATGGCCCTTTTTGATGGCCTCCGCGTAACTTTGAGTAGAACCTTTACGAATGGCAAACCAGTCGCTCGCATTATGTAAAGAGCGGTCGACTTCCGCCGGGTTCATATCTGTCCAGTCGCTGAGCACCACCGGCAAAGCAGGAATACCTGGTTCGTTTTTCTTATTGAAGATCAGTGCACCGTACATGCCACTTTGTTCCTGCAGCATCGTATGGCTATGGTACCAATAGGTCCCGTTCTGAATTACCGGGAATTTATACAGGTAGGTGGAATGCGGTTTAATAGGCATCTGAGTCAGATAAGGTACTCCATCCATTTTATTGGGCAGAAATACGCCATGCCAGTGTACCGATGTTTCCATATCCATCATATTGTGTACATATACTTCAGCTGTATCGCCTTCGGTGAATGTTAGAACCGGGCCAGGAATTTGGCCATTGATGGCCATGGCCATTTTCATTTTACCCGAATAGTTTACCATGGTATCAGCCACATACAGGTCGTACCTGATAGTTTTTGAAGAAGAGGGAACGCGCTGTGCCGAAACATGGAAATAAAATCCCATGCACAGGAAATACAGAAGTAATTGTTTCATTTATAGAGTGGTATCTTCGCTTTTATGCTATTGAAATCTGGTTATCTTGCAGCAAAGATAGCAGCCAATACATTCAGAACTTTACACAATTTTGCGAAAATAATTCATAATTAGTCGCGCAGGCAATCGCCTTCATCTAATCATCATGAACTAAATCAGGTAGGTATTTCCCTCCAGAGCAAGTTCGGTATTCGGGAATTCAAGCGCGGCCTCTTCGAGTAGTGGCAAAAGGGTTTTGTAACGTGAAGAGAAATGCCCGATCAAAAGCTTGGTAGCTCCAACTTCCTTAGCAATACGGCCGGCCTGCATGGCGGTGGTGTGATGGGTCATATTTGCACGGTCCAGAAGTTCATCCAGAAAAGTGGCTTCATGATACAGCATTGTACAGTTCATGATACTGTTCAGATAACTTCCGTCTGCCAGCGTGTCTGAACAGTAACAATAACATTTTGGGGCATCAGAATCGCGTGTATAATCTGCATTGACAATAATTTTTCCACCAGGCAGGTTAAGGTCAAGCCCTTTCTTTAACAAAGGGTAATATTCCTGGGGAATGCCGTCTGCTTCCAGTTTTTCGGAAATCAGCTTACGCAGGCGTTTTTTCTCAGTAAATTTAAATCCTGTAGTGGGTATCCTGTGGTTGAGGATGATGGTTTCTACAGACATATCCCCATTCTCAAAAATCACACGGGGCACGTCGGCAGTAGTGGCCACAAAGTCAAGATCAAAACGCAAGGTAGTATCAGAATACCTGAACTGCATCTCCAGGATTTCAAGCAAAGGTGCCGGCGCAAAAATCTGGAAAGGCTTAATACGCCCATTCAAGTGCATAGTGGATAGGAGACCAATCAGGCCAAAGTAATGGTCGCCATGGAGGTGGCTGATAAACGCAGCATCAATTTTGCTGGCTTTCAGGCCAAACCTGATCATCTGCTGCTGGGTGCCTTCCCCGCAGTCAATCAGGTAGATCTTCTCATTACAGTTTAACAGTTGTGCAGTTGGATTTCTATTAAAAACAGGAGTAGCAGAACTACTCCCTAAAATGGTAACCTCAAATTTCATTAATTTTTCTGATCAAAGCTCCCCAGTAATTCCTTCTCAATTTCTTCCATAAAGATCAGATCTTCAGCTTCTTCAAGCTGCCCAACAATATTCAGTGACTGGTCAATAGATGACATTTCCAATAACTGTGAAATGCATTTCGTGACACCAGTAACGATGAATAGCCCATTTGCTTTTTTACAAATGCGGTCCCCAACCAGTAAACAGCTCAGGTCCTGCGAATCATCACAGGCAGAAACCATTGACAGATCCAGAACAATATTACAATACCCCTCGGCATTCAATAAAATGAATTCAGATTTTAACCTGGGGGCGTTATCAGTAGTGAGACGTGTTTCGTCCAATCTGATAGCGACATACTTTTCGTGTTTATCTACTGAGAACTTCATATTACTGGTATTTTGATGCAAACAAATTAAGAAATTAATTTGATAAAAGTGTAGTCAGACTTTTTAAAACATTTTGCTCTATCCTGTCCAATATGTCATCCTGCTCATTTTTTACAAACTGATCGCCTGTAATTTGCTCATATAGTTCAATATAGCGGTCAGAAATATTGTTTACAATTTCCTGCGTCATCACTGGAACAGTTTGCCCCTCTTTACCCTGAAAACCATTTTCTATCAGCCATTTCCTCACAAACTCTTTCGAAAGTTGTTTTTGCGGCTCATTATTTTGTTGGCGTCCTTCATATCCTTTAGCATAAAAGTACCGTGAAGAATCCGGTGTATGAATTTCATCAATCAGGAAAATATCTTCGCCAACTTTTCCAAACTCGTATTTGGTATCCACTAAAATTAATCCGCGTTCGGCGGCCATTTCAGTCCCCCTTTTGTAAAGCGCATAGGTAAACTCTTCCAGTTTATCGTAATCCTGAATCGAAACGATGCCTTTTGCCAGGATGTCTTCTCTTGAAATATCCTCGTCATGGCCTACGTGTGCTTTGGTAGTCGGTGTAATAATTGCGTGTGGCAACTTATCATTCTCTTTCAGGCCTTCTGGAAGTGTAACGCCGCAAACGCTGCGTTTTCCCTCACTGTATTCGCGCCAGGCATGGCCGGCCAGGTATCCCCTGATCACCATTTCTACTTTAAACGGTTCACAAATCCTTCCAATAGTTACCATTTCATCAGGAACCGCTATTACCCAGTTAGGTACGATATCTGATGTTGCCTTTAAGAATTTCGCAGCGATCTGGTTTAAAACCTGTCCCTTGAAAGGGATGGCTTCGGGAAGCACTACGTCAAATGCCGAAATCCTGTCCGTCACAACCATTGTCATTAAACGGTGGTCGATCGTGTAGACATCGCGAACTTTGCCTTTATAAAAATTGCTTTGTTTAGGAAAGTTAAAATTGGTTTCTCTTATTGCTCTCATGTTGTTGATGGATCACATCAATTATTGTTTATAAATTACTGTATATCTCCGTACGCCTTTAATATCCTCTTCACCAGCTTATGCCTCACCACGTCTTCTCCGGTAAGGTAAATAATTTCAATTCCAGGAATATCGTCCAGTATACGCAGGGCATTATGCAAGCCCGACATTTGTTTTTTTGGTAAATCTATCTGTGTAACATCACCCGTGACAATGAACTTGGCAGATGGTCCCATACGGGTAAGAAACATTTTCAGCTGCAGGTCTGTAGAGTTCTGTGCCTCGTCAAGGATCACAAAACAGTTGTCCAGTGTCCTTCCGCGCATAAATGCAAGAGGTGCAATTTCGATGGTCCTGTTTTCAAGATACAACTTTAGCTTTTCGGCCGGGATCATATCATCCAGGGCGTCATATAGCGGACGAAGGTACGGATCAACCTTTTCCTTAAGATCGCCCGGCAGAAAGCCCAGGTTCTCTCCTGCTTCAACTGCAGGACGTGTTAGGATGATTCGTTTGATTTCCTTGTTTTTCAGTGCGCGTACAGCAAGCGCCACTGCAGTATAGGTTTTACCAGTACCTGCCGGGCCTATGGCAAATAACACATCGTTTTTCACCATGCTGTCAACCATCCGCCGTTGATTTGCCGTACGGGCCTTGATCATTACGCCGTTATTGCCAAAAACAATTACCTCTCCACCGCCACCATTTACCTTATCAGGTGCAGCATCAGTGGCATCCGGCATATGTTTTATCGCTAAAATTGATTCAATTTCACTTGAATTCAACGAACCATACTGTTCCAGGTGGCCTACCAGTTTTCCGAACTTTTTCTCGAACAATTTCTGCTCTTCCTCATCACCTAACACCTTCACATCGTTGCCTCTGGCAACAATTTTAAGCTTTGGAAATGCGCGTTTGATCAACTCATAATGCTCATTGTTTGAACCCCAGAATTGTGCCGGATTTACTGTTTCTAGTATTAGTTTAAGTTCGTTCAAAATATTGTTTTTTGGATAGAGGTGTATATTTTGATTTAAATTTGAATATTTGTACGCGATTACCGCATACGCAAGAATAAGAATAAATATTCAATATTTAATGGCCATTATCACTTTAACAACAGATTTAGGTTCCAAGGATTTCTATCAGGCTGCATTAAAAGGCAGTATCCTGACGATCCTTCCTACAGCTACTATTGTTGATATAACCCACGAGGTGCCTTCCTTCAACATCTCGTATGCGGCCTTCGTTTTAAAGAATGTTTACCATTATTTTCCTAAAGGTACTGTGCACCTGATTGGTATAGATTCGGTGTTCAGTGAAAACACAAAATATGTAGGGCTCAAATACCAGGACCATTTTTTTGTTGGCGCCGACAATGGCATATTTTCTCTTTTGTTTGATGGTAAACCTGATGAGATCGTTGAGCTGAATATTATGCAGGACCTGAAATACCTGCACTTTCCGCTGGTCGATATTTTTGTGAAGGCAGCCATTCATCTGGCCAAAGGAGGTCGCCTAAAAGAAATAGGCCTGCCTGCCGAGGGCATTGAAGAGCGCAGTTTGCTCAATCCGGTAATTGAAAAGGATATGATCAGGGGCAGTGTAATTTATATTGACACTTTCTGCAACGTCATTACAAATATTACCAAGGAACTTTTTACGAAAATACAGCGGAACAGGGATTTTACTTTATTTTTCAGAAAAAGCGAAACCATCACCCAGCTCAGCTGGCACTATAATGAGGTACCGGAGGGCGAAAAACTGTGCCTTTTCGGGATCAGTAACCACCTGGAGATAGCTATTAATAAAGGCAAGGCCAGCGGGTTACTCGGATTGCACCTTAGCGATATTGTCCGCATTCAGTTTCATTCCTGATACGGCCTGCCCTACCGGATGGGCATAGTGTTTGCTTTAAAATTTTAAAATCACAATATATGATCAGAATCCTGCTCTTATGTATCGGCTTAAGCTGTTCTTTTACAGCGATGGCATTACAAACAGACACTTCCGCCTACCAGACGCAACGCCTAAAAATAAATGCTTTACTTGCCGAACGCAGTGCCAGGTTCGGACAATACGACCTTAGTCTGAATGCCCGAACGGGAATATTTGGCTTGCAGACCAAAAACGACCTAAGAAATTCCAATGAAATACTGAGGGGGATTATCCTTAGTGATAACAATATTTTTAGGGAACTCAAAATTTTGATGAACTACAAGGACCAGGAAGTCCAGCAGGTGCAAAGTAATGTAAGTACTACAAACAAGCGTATCGAAGGATACATGATGGCGATCAGGAAATTGCAGCAGCAAAATGATGAGCTTAAAAATACTACAACTGTTGTTACAGAAAAAAAGGATACCAGTACCTATATCATTATATTCCTATGTGTAGTGATCGTTGCCGGGGGCATCTTTTTTTACAGCAAGCTGAAAGGCAAGTCTGCATAACCTATATATGTATAAAAAAGGCCCTTGAAGAGGGGCCTTTTTTATTATTTTAAATCTACCGATTATTAAGGCAGGCAATCTTATGATACTGTAGTTCAGTAATCTATTCCACCTTTAAAATGAGTAATAATCAACGAAGCCAGTTCTTCACCTATACGTTCTTGTGCTTCATTTGTGGCTGCACCAATATGCGGTGTTAATGAAATTTTAGGATGTTTCAGTAATGCTTCCATAGGAGTTGGTTCATTGTCAAAAACATCAAGACCCGCGAAGGAAACCTTACCGCTGTCAAGTGCATTGATCAGTGCCTGCTCATCAATTGTTCCGCCCCTTGAGCAGTTAACAATTCCTACACCTGGTTTAACCTGATCAAATTCTGCTGCGCCTAAAATAGGACGTTCTGCAAACGGAGTATGTAAAGTGATAAAATCACTGTTCTGGATTACTTCTTCCAATGATACTGTTTTTACCGGGATATCCAGGCTCAGGTTGCCCTGAAACTTCAATTTAATTGCACCTTCAAACGGATACAGATCATAAGCAAGCACATTCATGCCCAAACCCAAAGCTACCGAAGCGGTAGCACGGCCGATACGTCCAAAACCTATTATACCCAAAGTTTTACCTTTTAGTTCAACACCCTTGGCATATTCTTTTTTAAGTTTATTGAAACTCGTAGCACCTTCAACGGGCATTTTACGATTGGCATCCTGGAGGAAACGAACACCGGTAAACAGATGTGCAAAAACCAGTTCAGCAACAGAAAGAGAAGAAGCCGCTGGTGTATTTACTACAGCAACACCATTTTCACGCGCATATTCAACGTCAATGTTGTCCATTCCTACACCACCTCTTCCAATCAGCCTCAAATTAGGACAGGCATCAATTACGTCCTTACGTACTTTTGTGGCACTTCTAACTGTGATTGCATCATAGTTCTGCAGTGCTTCAATCAATTTATCCTGGGGCACAGTCTCTGTATCTACAGTAAAACCGGCTTCTTCTAATAATTTTTTTCCGATAGGGTCTATCCCATCGTTTGCAAGTATCCTAATCATTATTTATTTGTTGTGTTTTTCTGCAAAATCCTGCATCAATTCTACTAATCTGTGTACGCTCGTAATTGGCAAAGCATTGTATATTGAGGCCCTGAAACCACCAACACTTCTGTGCCCTTTAATTCCTTCCATTCCGTTTTCTTCAGCAAATTTCAGGAATGGTTTTTCCAGCTCAGGATTTTCCATTACGAAACAAACATTCATTCTTGAACGGTCTTCCACAGCGCATGTCCCTTTAAATAATGGGTTTCTATCTATTTCAGTATACAGCGCATGTGCTTTTGCAATGTTTTCTTTTTCAATTTCGGCAACGCCACCCTTAGATTTTAACCATCTCAGGTTCAGCATAGCTACATAAATAGAAAATACTGGCGGTGTGTTGTACATAGAACCCCCATCAATATGCTGTTTGTAATCGAGCATAGAAGGGATCTTATTGGTAGTTTTACCAAGGATCTCATCTTTCACAATAACTACAGTCGCACCTGCAGGCCCAATGTTTTTTTGCGCGCCTGCGTAAATCAGGTCATACTTGGATACATCTATTACCCTGCTCATGATATCTGAAGACATATCACATACAAGAGGTACTGTGGTTTCAGGAAGGCTGAACATTTCAGTTCCGTAGATGGTATTGTTAGACGTAAAGTGGAAATAAGCGCTGTCTTCAGGGATCGAATAATCCTTAGGGATATAAGTGAAGTTCGCATCTTTTGAAGAAGCTACAACATTGGCAACACCGAAGTTTTTAACCTCCTTGATTGCTTTGTTGGCCCAAACTCCTGTTTCTAGGTAACTTGCAGTTTTTCCTTCGCTCAATAAATTCATTGGAACCATGGCAAACTGCAAACTTGCACCACCCTG
>Ga0308164_10004611_pt1 | contig 11567 bp, 8 predicted proteins | sample PhyTR2_FD_201031 | JGI IMG/M metagenome (GOLD analysis project Ga0308164, IMG submission 201031) | Phyllosphere microbial communities from UC Gill Tract Community Farm, Albany, California, United States - DLSLT.R2 | ecosystem: Host-associated > Plants > Phyllosphere > Unclassified | place: USA... | reverse complement strand
TCCAGATGTGAATCGCGGCGTAGGCGCGCCAGGGTTTCCAGGCTTCGGCCCGCGCCTTGTGCTGCGGCAGACGAAGCAGCGTCGGCTCCTGCAGGGTCATCAGATTCATCAGTACCAGGTCGGCGGCGGGCCAGGCGTCCGGGTCACGCCAAGCGCGCATGGCGATGTATTCCACGGTCCAGGGGCCGATGCCGGGCATGGCCAGCAACTGTCGCCGTACATCACCAATGTCGCCATGGCGAACGTCAAGGGACAGCTCGCCACTGGCCACCGACCCTGCGAGACGCTGCAGGGTCTCGACGCGTTTGCCGGGCATGCCGATCTTGTCCAGGTTCGCTTGCGCGAGGGCGTCTGGGGTCGGGAAGCGCCAGGCCAATTGTTCATGCAGACCTTCACTGACCTGAACTCCGGCCCGCTGGACGAGGCGACCGACAATCGTCGTCGCACCCTTGACGCTGACCTGCTGCCCGACGATCGTGCGCACGGCCAGCTCGAACCCGGAAAACGCCCCCGGCACGCGCATCCCCGGGCGACGCCGCACCAGTGAGGCCAGCCACGGGTCTTGGGAGAGGGCTTGGTCGATGATTTGCGGTTCGGCGTACAAATCGAACATGTGTGAAACCGGCGCGATCAACTGATCGATGTGCTGGCTCACCTCGCCGTGAGCGGTCGCCAGCAGATGCTGCCCGTCCGGCGCCAGTTCCACCGTCAAGGCACCTTGGCTGCCCTTGAACTCGATGTTGCGCATGTACACCCCATCGACCACCGCCTCCACACCCGCCGTCATCCGCGCCGCGAAGAAATCGAGCATGCGCTGCCAGTCAAACGGCTGATTGAAAGGGATCAGGCGCGAGGCGTGGGGCTGGAGAGGTTGAAGCATGGGCGAACCGCCGGCAGTCAGGGTCGGCTGACGCTAGCGTAATCAATGCAGGGGCACAAATTTTTCGGGCTGAAACGCAGATCGAGGGTGATCTGTCGGGCCTCTTCCCGGCTGAAACCGGTCCCACAAAGAGATCGCGTGCACTCAGCAAAACTGGATGTCTCCTCGACTGTAGCGACCGGCTTTAGCCGGGAAAGCGTCAGGGGTCACACCGCAAAATTGAGGGTGATCACACTGGCCTCTTCCCGGCTGAAGCCGGTCCCACTAAGAGATCCGATGGGTCCCCATCAGCTCGGGCAGCCCACGGCCCCGCCATCAAGGTTTTGCTTGTAGTTTTCATACTGCAGGGTGGCCTTGCCGTCGTTCCACTTGAGGGTCAGGACCAGCACTGAATCGAAGTCCCCGGCCATCCAGTCGTCAACCAGTTTGAGCTTCTTGCCCGACGCCTCCTCGGCGACTTTGTTGATGAGCTCCGGCAGGTAACCGTGGGACCACGCGGTGTAGATAGTGGCGTCGTGATATTTGTCGCGCATCAGCTCATCGGCCAGATCACCGGTGTCGTTGGCGGCGAAGTCGATATTGACCGGCAGACCCAGCTTGATCGCGCTAGGACCGACAGTCATGAGCGGGCGAAGGTAGCTGTAAGAATGATCGTGCTCGCCCTCTTCCACATGGCGGCTGGGGTTCGCCGCAAAGATAAAGTCGGCCTTGCCGAAGGTGTTCGGCAGCACAGTGGACAGGTCAATGGCGCGATTAAGGCCCTGGCAGTTCAACTGGCCCAGGCCGGTTTCGGGCTTTTCGGCGTGGCGTAGAAACACCAGCGTCTGGGTGCCGTTCTTGGGCTCGGCATGCACACCTTTACCCGCCGCGAACCAGAAAATGGCCGAAGCGATCAGCAGAGTCGGCAACAGAAAATAGGTCATGCGCTGCATCGCGCGGGACAACATAGGAGGCGTTGTAAGGCTCATATCGGCATGGAATTCTGATGGTTCGTGATGGGCGTGACGCCCGATGCAACGTCCTTGTCAGCGTGTGGCTCGGTGCAGTATGGCGAGCGAATATTTCCGTATAACGAATGCCAATCAGATCAGAAAACGCTCAAGAGGTTGCACGCAACCACCTGATTTGCCGAATTAATCGCCGAACGGTCAGAGACGTGTGTTCCTGAAGTTGAGTTGTGCAGAGCTTACATACCCCGGTGCGACTGTTTGGCCAGCAACATCGGATCAACAGACTGCTGTGTCATGCACAGCATCAAAAGCCATGAAGGCCCGTAAATCCGGCTCCCTACCGGCCCAAAGGCCATGGCACAAAGCCTGCAATATTCCAATCAAGCAGACCGATTCGCTCCGACTGCTGATTTCGTCATAAGCAGCCGTGTGCAGCTTCCACGCCCTTGATTGGACACTTACCCATGACCGCATTTTTCCGTCTGCCGACTTCCTTCAAACTACTCGCCGGTGCACTTGCACTGACGTTACAGCCGCTGGCTCATGCTGCCGAAGCGCCACCGGCCGAGGTGCACCTGGATTACGCCTATTACTCGCCGGTCAGTCTGGTGCTCAAGCACTTCGGCTGGCTCGAAAAAGCCCTGCCAAACAGCAAAGTCAGCTGGGTGTTCAGCCAGGGCAGTAACCGCTCGCTGGAATACCTCAACAGCGGCGGCGTCGACTTCGCGTCCTCCGCCAGTCTCTCCGCGGTGCTGGCGCGATCCAATGGCAGCCCGATCAAATCGGTCTACGTCTACAGCCGCGCCGAATGGACAGCGCTGGTGGTGCGCAAGGGCTCGACGCTGCAGAGCGTTGCCGACCTCAAGGGCAAGAAAATCGCCGCCACCAAAGGCACCGACCCTTACCTGTTTACCCTGCGAGCCTTGCAGAAGGCGAAGCTGACCAAGGACGACGTCGAGCTGCTGCATCTGCAACACCCGGACGGCCGTATTGCGTTGGAAAAAGGCGACGTCGACGCTTGGGCCGGGCTCGATCCGCACATGGCGGCGAGCGAAATTCAGGCCGGCTCGCGCTTGTTGTATCGCAACAAGGACTTCAACAGCTTTGGCGTCGTCAGCGTGACCGAGCTTTATGCGAAGGAGCACCCGGAAGCGATCAAAACCGTCCTAGGCGCGTACGAAAAAGCCCGGGAGTGGTCGCTGAAAAATCCGGACGAGCTGGCGCAATTGCTCGCCACCGAGTCAGGCCTGCCGCTGGATGTCGCCAAATTGCAGCTGACCCGCACTGACCTCGGCAGCCCTCTGCTGACCGACAAAGACATCACCGCGTCGAAGGCCGCCGCGCCGATTCTGGTTTCCGAAGAGCTGGTGCGCAAAGGGACGAACGTCGACCAGGTCATCGACCGCTTGATCGACCCGGGCTTCGGCAACGCGGTCGTCGCCAAGCCATGAGCAGCGCGCGGGGTCGAGAAGCCGGTGGCAGCGGTATCGAAAGCAGCGTCAGCCCCCAAGCGCAGAGGTGGGAGCGCGAGGCACCTGATGCCCAACCGAGTGTGCGGCAAGCACGTGGGAATGGGCGGACCCGCTTGAAGGGTTTTGCCGTGCCGGTGGTCATTTTACTGTTGCTGGAAATCGCCGTGCGGGTGGGTTGGGTGCAGTCCTACCAGATGCCGGCGCCCAGTGAGATCGCCTCGACACTGATGGACCTGGCCGACGGCGCGCTATGGAAGCACATCGGCGCCAGCCTGACGCGAGTGCTGTCGGGGTTCGTCATTGGGGCGGGGCTGGCGCTGGTGTTTGCGGCGTGGGTTGGACTCAGCCGCGAGGCGGAAGCCTATCTGGAGCCGACATTCGCCGGCCTGCGCTCTATCCCGAGCCTGGCCTGGGTGCCGCTGTTGCTGTTGTGGCTGGGGATTGGGGAAACGTCCAAGATAGTGCTGATTGCCATTGGGGCTTTCTTTCCGGTGTACCTGAACGGTGTCGCGGCCATCCGCAACATCGACCGCAAGCTGGTGGAGGTGGGCCAGATGTATCGCTTCAGTCGGTGGCAGATGGTTGTGCATGTCTTTTGGCCCGCCGCCTTGCCCGGCATCTTCACGGGCTTGCGATCGGGATTGAGTCTGGCGTGGATGTTTCTGGTGGCGGCAGAGTTGATCGCCGCGACGAAGGGGCTGGGGTATTTGCTGAGTGATGGGCGCGAGACGTCGCGGCCCGATATTGTGCTGACGGCGATCATTGTGTTGGCGGTGTTGGGCAAGTTGACCGATGGGGTCTTGGCGATGCTCGAACGGCGGTGTTTGGCCTGGCGGGATGCTTTTACAGGCTGAGATCAAGATCAAGATCAAAATCAAAATCAAAATCGTCGGCCTAACGGCCTCGGTTTCGCCTTCGGCGAGTTACTTGGAAAAGCACCCCAAGTAACCAAGGGTGCCTGCTCTCGGTTGGGCCCTTCGTTCCTCAGGGTTCCTTCACTCCGGTCCCGCTCCGTGGGCACGCTGCCATCCGCCATCCATGGCGGGGGGCAGCTCTCGCCGCATCCATGCGGCTCGGCCCACTCCACGAGACCTCCGTTCAGCCTGCACCAAAGTCGCGTTGTGCGGTGTCTGAACTATCTCGGTTGAAGATCAAGATCAAAGGCTTCCCGGCTAAAGCCGGTCCTACGATTGGACCGCATGCTCTCGCGTGATGATCGTGCCCACGCTCCGCGTGGGTATGCATCCCAGGACGCTCCGCGTCACGTCACCCAGGCCTGAATGCGCGCTGTATTCGAGACGCGGAGCGTTCGGGGCGGCGTTACCACGCGGAGCGTGGGAACAATCAGAAATAGTGGCGGCGACCTCGACTGTAGGACCGGCTTCAGCCGGGAAGCCCTTGATCTGCTTTTGATGTGCTTTTGATCTTCGTACACAAAATGCCCAGACACCGCCAATCGCGACTTGGGTGCAGGCTGAGCGCAGGTCTCGCTCCGTGGGCCGAGCCGCATGGATGCGGCGAGAGCGCCGTCAGGACATGGATGTCCGTTCGGCGCGGGCCCACGGAGCGAGACCGGAGTGAAGGAACCCGACGAAGTCGGGCCCAACCGAGAGCAGGCACCCTTGGTTACTTGGGGTGCTTTTCCAAGTAACTCGCCGAAGGCGAAACCCGAGGCCGTTAGGCCGACGCCCTTGATCTAAAAAACGCCGCAGGCGAAATATCTGCCGTTAGGCAGATGCTCTAAACGCGATGTTGACGCAAGGCACCAATCTGGTGTCTCCTGAAACCGGTTTCAGAGCCAAAGAGCTCCCCCCATAAGCCTGCTGATAAATCCAATAAGGTCCAGGCCGTGAACAGCATCTCCACCCCGACGCGCACCCGCGTCACCATGAACGACGTCGCCGACCTCGCCGGCGTCTCAAAGGCCAGCGTCTCGCGCTTCATCGGCGATGACCGCCAACTGCTGTCCGAAGCCATCGCCAAACGCATCGAACAGGCCATCGACACCCTCGGCTACCGCCCCAACCAAATGGCCCGCGGCCTCAAACGCGGCCGCACCCGCCTGATCGGCATGCTCGTCGCCGACATCCGCAACCCCTACTCCATCGCCGTCATGCACGGCGTCGAAACCGCCTGCCGCAAGCACGGCTACAGCCTCGTCGTGTGCAATACCGACCGCGACGACGAACAGGAACGCCTGCACCTCGCGGCCCTGCGCTCGTACAACATCGAAGGCCTGATCGTGAATACCCTCGGCCATCACCTCGACGAGCTGCGCGAACTGCACAGCGAACTGCCAATGGTGCTGGTGGACCGCAAGGTCGATGAACTGCACAGCGACCTCGTCGGCCTCGACAACGTCACGGCGGTCCGCCAGGCACTGGATCATCTGCAGGACGCCGGTTACCGCGACGTGCTCATGGTCACCGAACCCCAGGACGGCACCAGCTCGCGGCTTGAGCGGGTCGACGCCTTCAAACAACAGATCACCCAGCGCGCCGGCATGCGTGGCCAGGTCTGCGAAACCGGCGAACCACTGCACGACCGGTTGCGCGACTTCCTCGCTCAGCAAGGCCCCGGCCCCAAAGCACTGTTCACCGCCAATGGCGTCGCCACCCTGATCACCACCCGTCAACTGCATGAGCTGGGCTGCCACCTGTTCGACGATATCGGCCTGATCGCCCTCGACGAGCTGGACTGGTACCCGCTGGTCGGCAGCGGCATCACCTCCCTCGCGCAGCCCACCCACGAAATGGGGATCACCGCCTTCGAGTGCCTGCTCAACCGACTGCGCGGGGATCAGGAGCCAGTGCGGCTATATGACTTCCCCGCGCAACTGATCGCCCGCGGCTCGACCCGACGACAGACCTGACATCCCCCTGACAGATACCGCAGGTCAACCCTTGCACCCCGACGCGAACTTTTACTCGATTCGCTCGTTCGAACAAAAATGTAACCGGTTTCAGAGGACAATAATAATGACCCTACCATCCGTTGCCATCAGCCTGGGCGCCTACGGTGCCGATCATGTACGTGGGCAAGGCCAGGCCAGTTTCATCCCGCTGCTGGCCAATGCTGGCGTCAAGCGCATCGAGCTGCGGGAAGAGCTGTTCAGCCCCAGCTGCCACGATCAAGACTTCCCTGCCCTCGCCCGTGCCATTGCGGCTCAGGGCCTGGAATGCCTGTACTCGGCGCCCCTTGAGTTGTGGCTCGAAGGCGACACGCAGCCGAACCCTGAACTTCGACCGACCCTTGAGCGCGCCACCGCGTGCGGTGCGTTCTGGCTCAAAGTATCGCTGGGACATTTTGGCGAGCACTGCGACGTTGCCGCGCTGGCCGATCGTCTTGCGCCTTACGACGTTCACTTGCTGGTAGAAAACGACCAGACCGAACAGGGCGGCTGCATCGAGCCCTTCGTGGAGTTCTTCGCGCAGATCACCGCACTGCAAATGCCCATCGGCATGACCTTCGACATCGGCAACTGGCGCTGGCAGGAACAGTCCGCCCGCGACGCCGCGCAGCAGTTGGGCCGATACGTCGAGTACCTGCACTGCAAGGCGATCAGGGTCAATGCCGCAGGCAAACTCATCGCCGTGCCGCCAGCGCCGGCCGACCTGCAACAGTGGGAGCAGCTCATCCAGCACATGCCGGTGAACCTGCCCCGCGCCGTTGAATACCCGCTGCAAGGCGATGACCTGCTGCAGGTGACCCGCGAACAGGTTGCCCTGCTCGCCCGCCTCGGCCAGTCGCGATCCACTCAATCCAACGCAACGGAAACGGAGGCGCTGAGCCATGTCTGAGATCGATATTCTCTCCTTCGGCGAAACCATGACCATGCTGGTGGCCGAGCAAACAGGTGACCTGGCGCAGGTTCGCCACTTCGAGAAACGCATCGCCGGCGCCGACAGCAACGTGGCGATTGGTCTGTCGCGGCTGGGCTTCAAGGTCGCGTGGCTGAGCCGGGTCGGCAACGACTCCATGGGCCGCTTCGTCACCGACAGCCTGCAACAGGAAGGCGTGGACTGCGCTCACGTCACCGTGGACGCCTCGCACCCTACCGGTTTTCAGTTCAAGTCCCTGGAGCTGGAAGGCGCGGACCCTGTGGTCGAGTACTTCCGTCGCGGCTCGGCGGCGAGTCACCTGTCGGTCAACGACATCGTTCCCGAGCTGCTCAAGGCCCGGCATCTGCACGCCACCGGCATTCCTGCGGCGCTGTCCGACACCTGCCGGGAGCTTTCCCACGTGCTGATGACGCAAATGCGCGAGGCCGGTCGCAGCGTGTCGTTCGACCCCAACCTGCGGCCTTCGCTGTGGTCGAGCCAGGCGACGATGATCCGCGAAGTGAACCACCTTGCCAGCCACGCCCACTGGGTCATGCCGGGGCTGGCCGAGGGTGAGCTGCTCACCGGCTTCGACACCCCGGCGGACATCGCCCGTTTCTACCTGGACATGGGCGTCGAGGCGGTGATCATCAAACTCGGCGCCAAGGGCGCGTATTACCGCACCCAGCTTAATGAAGCGTTCTTGCCCGGTGTGCCGGTGACCAAGGTGGTCGACACCGTGGGCGCAGGCGACGGCTTTGCGGTCGGCGTGATCAGCGCGCTGCTGGAAAACCTCGGGTTCGAACAGGCCACTGCCCGCGGCAACTGGGTCGGCAGCCAGGCCGTGCAAAGCCGTGGCGACATGGAAGGCCTGCCCTGCCGCGCCGCCCTCGATGCCGCCAACGTCTCGGCAGGCACGCGACGACAGAGCGCCTGAACCTCACTTTTATACACACCGAACCTCCATCACCTGCTGCGACAAAAACAACATGCTCAGGGAGCCTGAAATGGACAAGCTGCTCGAATCCGTGAAACACGCCGGCCTTAAACGTCGCTGGCTATTGATCATGCCCATCGTCTTCATCACCTACAGCCTGGCGTACCTGGACCGCGCCAACTACGGCTTCGCCGCTGCCTCGGGGATGGCCGAGGACCTGAATATCACGCCGGGCATGTCGTCCCTGCTGGGGGCGCTGTTCTTTCTCGGTTACTTCTTCTTCCAAGTGCCTGGCGCGATCTATGCGCAGAAGAAGAGCGTCAAAAAACTCATCTTCGTCAGCCTGATTCTGTGGGGCGGCCTGGCCACACTGACCGGCATCGTCTCCAACGCCTACATGCTGATCGGCATCCGGTTCATGCTTGGCGTGGTCGAAGCGGCCGTGATGCCGGCGATGCTGGTGTACCTCTGCTACTGGTTCACCAAGGCCGAACGCTCGCGCGCCAACACCGTGTTGATCCTCGGAAACCCGGTGACGATGCTGTGGATGTCGGTGGTGTCCGGCTATCTGGTGGCGCACTTCAGCTGGCGCTGGATGTTCATCGTAGAGGGCCTGCCGGCGGTGATCTGGGCATTTATCTGGTGGCGTCTGGTGGACGAGCGTCCAGCCCAGGCCAAATGGCTGACGGCTGAAGAGAAGACCGAACTGCAAGCGCGCCTCGACGCCGAACAGGTCGGCATCAAGCCGGTAAAAAACTACGCCGAAGCCTTCCGCTCCCCGCGGGTCCTGCTGCTGGCCGCGCAGTATTTCTGCTGGAGCATCGGCGTGTACGGCTTTGTGCTGTGGCTGCCGACCATCATCAAGAAAGGCATGCAGATGGACATGGTCGAAGCCGGCTGGCTCTCGGCCATGCCGTACCTTGCGGCGGTGATCGGCATGGTCCTGGTGTCGTGGGCGTCGGATAAAACCCAGAAGCGCAAAGCCTTTGTCTGGCCGCCGCTGCTGCTGGCTGCCGTCGCGTTCTACGGCTCGTACGCCTTGGGCACCGAGCATTTCTGGTGGTCCTACTCGCTGCTGGTTATTGCCGGCGCCTGCATGTACGCGCCCTATGGTCCGTTCTTCGCCATCGTCCCGGAAATCCTCCCGGCCAACGTCGCGGGTGGCGCCATGGCATTGATCAACAGCCTCGGCGCGCTGGGTTCGTTCGCCGGTTCCTACCTCGTCGGCTACCTCAACGGTGTCACCGGGACGTTGAGCGCGTCGTACCTGTTCATGAGCGGCGCGCTGCTGGTGTCGGTGGTGCTGACGCTGCTGCTCAAGCCGGACAGCAAGGCCCGGCCCCTGAGTGACAAACCCGGCGTTGGTCCTGCGCCTGCCCATTCCTGATCCGGAGCCTTTCGATGACTCACCATGTTGTGCTCTACAAGAAACTATCGGCGCCGTTGATGCAGCGCCTCCAAGCCCAAGCCGAGGTCACGCTGATCGATGATCCGAAATCCAGCGCAGGCCTGGCCCGCCTTCGCGACGCCCTGCCCCACGCCGATGCCTTGCTCGGCGCGAGCGTGAAACTGGACGCCGAACTGCTGGACCTGGCGCCGAAGCTGAAAGCGGTGTCCAGCGTCTCGGTGGGGGTCGATAACTACGACATCGCCTATTTGACGCGGCGCGGCATTCTGCTCACCAACACCCCGGATGTGCTCACCGAAACCACCGCCGACACTGGCTTTGCACTGATCATGGCCACGGCCCGTCGGGTGGTGGAACTGGCAAACATGGTTCGCGACGGCCAGTGGAAACAGAACATCGGGCCGCCACACTTTGGCTCCGACGTGCATGGCAAGACACTGGGCATTATCGGCATGGGCCGGATTGGCGAAGCCGTCGCGCAACGGGGTCATTTCGGTTTCGGGATGCCGGTGATCTATCACAGCCACTCAGCGAAGCCGGCGGTGGAAGCGCGGTTTGATGCCCGCTATCGCAGCCTGGAAGACTTGTTGCGCGAGGCTGATTTCGTCTGCCTGACCGTGCCGCTGACCGCTGAAACCGAGGGGCTGATCGGTGCCGAGCAGTTCGCGCAGATGCGCCCGGAGACGATCTTCATCAACATCGCCCGGGGCAAGGTGGTGGACGAACAGGCGCTGATTGCCGCGCTGCAGAAGGGCCAGATCCGCGCGGCGGGTCTGGATGTCTTCGAACAGGAGCCGGTTAACCCGGATTCGCCGCTGTTGAAGATGGACAACGTCGTGGCAACCCCGCACATGGGCTCGGCAACCCACGAAACCCGTGAGGCCATGGCCCGCTGTGCCGTGGACAACCTTCTGGCGGCCCTGGCGGGCGAGCGACCGAAGGATCTGGTCAACCCCGCTGCGTGGCGCGGTTGAAGATCCAGACGGTAGGAGACGGCTCGAACATGGGCACAAAACTGTAGGAGCGCGCTTGCCCGCGAAAGCATTGGGTCAAACAACGCCGATGTCACAGATCCGCCGCCTTCGCGACCGTCGTAACCTCCGATTGCTCCTACAGGCTAATTTGCGTTCGACGCAGTGAAAGGGTGAGCCGAAGATCCCACCCGAAGCCGGCTTGCTGCGGGCCGCGATCGGACGAATGCGATGGGTCAGGCTAAATGGCTGGCGCTGGCAGATCGCATTCGCGGGCAAGCGTGCTCCTGCCATGGATCTCGGCAACCCACGCAATCGTCGGCGCACACAAAATCCCGGCGTGCACCGTCTGCGTTAAACCACAAACCGCGCCACCATCGCTTTCAGGTCAACCGCCAGCCGCGACAGCTCATGGCTGGCTGCGCTGGTCTGGTGGGCGCCCGCCGCCGTTTGCGCGGCAAGGTCGCGGATGTTGACCAGATTGCGGTCCACTTCCCTCGACACCTGCGCCTGCTCCTCCGATGCACTGGCGATCACCAGGTTGCGCTCGTTGATCTGCGCAATGGCTACGGTGATCACCTCCAGTGCATCGCCCGCCGAACCGGCCAGACTCAACGTGGTGTGGGTGCTGTCGGTGTTGCGCGACATCGATTGCACGGCGTCGCCGGTGCGGGTCTGAATCCCCGCGACCATCTGTTCGATTTCCTTGGTCGATTCTGCGGTGCGGTGGGCCAGTGCCCGGACTTCATCGGCGACGACGGCAAACCCGCGACCCGCCTCCCCCGCCCGCGCGGCCTCGATGGCGGCGTTGAGTGCCAACAGATTGGTCTGCTCGGCAATCGATCGAATCACGTCCAGCACCTTGCCGATATCACGGCCCTGGGCCGCCAGACCTTCGACCAATCCGGAAGTGGTCTGGATCTGCCGGGTCATGTCCTGAATAGACTTCACCGTCTCGATCACCCGATCACGGCCCTCACGCGCAGCTTGATTGGACTGCTGTGACGCCTCGGACGTCGACACCGCGTTGCGCGCGACTTCCTCGACCGCCGCCGTCATCTCGTTGACCGCCGTGGCCGCCTGCTCGATCTCGTTGTTCTGCTGCTGCAAACCGCGGGAGGACTCTTC
>Ga0308164_10004610_pt1 | contig 11569 bp, 8 predicted proteins | sample PhyTR2_FD_201031 | JGI IMG/M metagenome (GOLD analysis project Ga0308164, IMG submission 201031) | Phyllosphere microbial communities from UC Gill Tract Community Farm, Albany, California, United States - DLSLT.R2 | ecosystem: Host-associated > Plants > Phyllosphere > Unclassified | place: USA... | reverse complement strand
AAATTAGTGATCTTGATAAGGTATATAGCGGCAGTCCATTTCCTAAATTTGAATACGGTTTTGGTGTAAATGCCTCCTTCCATAACTTTGATATCGCAGCATTTTTCCAGGGCACTTCAGGAAACAAGATTTATAACGGGCTAAGATCTGACCTGGAAAGCATGAGTCTTGAATTCAACTATGCAAAATCTACACTCAATGCATGGACACCAGAAAGACACACTGATATCCCGAGGGCAGTAATCAATGATCCAAACTACAATGCACGGACATCTACCCGCTTTCTCGAAAGCGGTTCTTACCTGAGGCTGAAGACTTTGCAGATCGGCTATAAATTAGGAGAAGGCCTCAGCAAAAAGCTAAGGGTTTCCTCATTGAGGGCATATGCCAGTGCAGACAATTTATTCACTATCACAGATTATACCGGTTTCAATCCTGATATAGGCAGAACAGGAAGCATTTTTGACCGTGGTGTAGATTATGGTCACGTAGCTTATCCGCTGGCAAAAACGATTTCACTCGGTTTACAATTAACTTTTTAGGCATAAAAGTATCAATATCATGAAGTACATATATATCATATTTGTAATGGCGGCTATATCCGCTGGTTGCAAAAAGAGCACATTAGAGTTAGAAAACCCGAACCAGATTACCAACAGTACGTATTGGAAAACAGAAGACGATGTATTGTCATCCTTTGCGGCAACCTACTCTTTATTCCGCGATGTTGACGGCGGGTTCTGGGGCGTAAGGGGTATTGAGTTTTCCAACGGACGCGGCGACGATTTTTTTATCAGGAACGACGTAGCCAACTTGTACCAATTGTCTACGTTTACCAATACGCCAGACAATGGCCCCCTCAATTCATTCTGGAATGTGGCCTACCGCGCAATCTTCCGCAGCAATCAAATCCTGGAGAACATTGATAGGGTGACCACGCTTGATGCAGCAGCAAAAGCAAAATATGTTGCTGAAGCGAAGTTTATCAGGGGCCTGAATTATTTCAACCTGGCGATTAATTTTGGCGATGTGCCCTTAATACTTAAGGTACCTGAAACCACAGATCAATATTTCACTGCCAAATCACCCGAAGCTGACGTTTGGAAACAAGTCATCAGCGACATGACCGCAGCGTCTACCGATCTTCCGCTTTCCTATGATGCGAAATGGATCGGCCGTGCAACAAGAGGTGCTGCAGTAGGATATTTAGGGAAAGCATATGTGTATACCAAAGATTGGGCAAATGCAGAAACCACCTTAAAAAAGCTCACCACTGCGCCCTACACCTACCAGCTGATGCCAAATTACGGCGATAATTTTATCGTCACCAAAGAAAATAACCAGGAATCCGTATTTGAGATCCAGCTTTCTGACGTCGGCGGAACAGATCCATGGGCGGGCGAAAATGCCAACCAGGCTATTGGGGTTACCACTGCACAGGAATTTGCACCATCAGAGGTTTCCGGCTGGTTTGAAGTAAGCCCTACTGATAAACTGTTCAATGAGTTTAAAAAGGAACGTACTACCACGGGTGATCTTGATCCGCGGATGTATGCTACTTTAGCTTTCGATTATCCGGGATCTACCTTTTACACCCGCCCCTGGTCGAGCTTCAAACTGTTATTTGGCTTCAGTTCAATGTTCAAAAAGTACCAGAATTATAACCAGGCTTCAGAACTTGCGGGATCAAGCGGCGCAGGTAACTATACTTCAAGCAATAACGAAAGGGCTTTACGTTATGCAGACATCCTATTGCTATTGGCAGAATCTATGACCATGCAGGGCAATACTGCAGGTGCGCTTCCGTATGTTACACAAATCCGCACAAGGGCACAACTCCCTGCTTTGGCTGCCGGGTTGAACCAAACGCAAATGATGGCCGAAATCAGGCATCAGCGGATGATAGAACTGGCTAGGGAAAACCAGCGTTTTTATGATCTCAAAAGATGGGGACTACTTAAACAAGAGCTGGATAACAGCGATAAAGTGGGTAAACAGTTTTATGTTGCAGGCAAGTTCGACTACTTCCCTATTCCTTCCAATGAAGTGAACAGCAACCCATTAATGAAACAAAACCCTAACTGGTAAGCGCTCAGGCTTATTATTACAGGCGCAATCAAAAGACACGCTCAACAACTTGCATGGGCCAATAGTTCAGTTCAAAAGAACTGGCCCGTGCATGTTTTATGCCCAACACTTTAACGTATTTAATTTACTTGCATAAGTCGTAAAACTTATCGTAACGCTAAAGCTACGCGCTATTTGTCACGCTTAAACACAGAACCACATGAATAAATGTATCAACCTTTTTTTGCTCAGCTGGGTCCTTGTGCTCGTAACAGCACACAAAATTGCGGCCCAACTGCTGCCCGACAAAAATACTACGATAGATATCTCCGGAACCTGGATGTTCCAGATAGACTCGCTCGACAAGGGACTTCCTGAAAAATGGTACAGCACCCGATTAAAAGATAAGATTAAGTTGCCCGGCTCCATGACCACCAACGGCAAAGGAAACGACATCACGGTGAATACCCCATGGACGGGCGAAATTGTAGACTCCTCCTGGTTTAAAAAGCCTGAATATGCCAGGTACCGCAAACCAGGGAATATCAAAGTACCATTCTGGCTGCAGCCAGAGAAATATTACAAAGGGGCCGCCTGGTACCAGAAAACGATCACTATACCTTCATCCTGGCGCGGCGAATGGACAGAGTTGTTCATCGAAAGAAGTCACTGGGAAACCACTGTTTGGGTAGACGACCAGAAAATTGGCATGCAAAACAGTCTTGGCACCGCGCAAGTGTTCCAGCTAAAAGATAAATTGGCACCCGGCAAACATGTCCTCAGTGTTCGAATAGACAACCGCGTTAAAGATTTTGATGTTGGCATGAACTCGCATAGCATTTCAGATCATACCCAAACCAACTGGAACGGGATGGTCGGCGCCCTTCAAATCAGGATCAAGCCAAAGATTTACCTCTCAGATATACAGCTATTTCCAGATATACAAGCTGGCCTGGTACGTGTAAAACTGAAGGTCAATAACCCTGCAGGCACCAAAGGCAAAGTTCAGCTCAATGTTTGGGCTATGCCCGAAGGCAAAGAAAGCGCTGCATTAAAATCCAGCAGCAAGGATGTCGTTCTAAGCGGGAAAAGCAATTTGGTCAGCCTTGTATATGCCATGGGCACCAAGCCGCTGTTATGGGATGAGTTCAATCCCGATCTTTACCGCCTCAGTGTGAGCCTTAAAGGACCTGTTGTCATGCGGCCCGACCAGCAGGATGTCATTTTTGGTATGCGCGAGTTTAAAGCAAAAGGCACTCAATTCACCATCAATAACCAGCTTACTTTCTTAAGAGGGACTTTAGATTGTGCTTCCTATCCCAGAACAGGTTACCCGCCAACAGATGTGGCAACCTGGTTAAAAAGTTTCAAGGCCATCAAAGATTACGGTTTAAACCATGTCCGGTTTCATTCGTGGTGCCCTCCCGAGGCTGCCTTTACCGCCGCAGACGAACTGGGGATTTATCTCCAGGTAGAATGTTCATCCTGGGCAAATTCGGGTGCGGTAATTGGCGACGGCCGTCCACTGGACGATTATATCTATCTGGAAAGCGAAAGAATGGTGAAAGCTTATGGTAATCATCCGTCCTTCGTAATGCTCACGTATGGTAATGAACCTTCAGGAAAAAACCATGTTGCCTATCTCACCAAGTTTGTAAATTACTGGAAAGCCAAAGATTCGAGGAGGATGTACACTACCGGCGCCGGCTGGCCATTCGTTAAAGATAATGGTTACAATAGCAGTTCCAATCCCAGAATTCAACTCTGGGGAGGTGGTTTAAAAAGTGTGATTAACGGAGCTGCGCCCAAAAGCGATTACGACTGGCGGGATACCATTTCCAAATGGACACAGCCCACAGTAAGTCATGAAATTGGCCAGTGGTGCGTATACCCAAACTTTAAAGAAATGAAGAAGTATGACGGGGTTCTAAAACCAAAGAACTTCGAAATCTTTCAGGACAAACTTAAAGAAAACGGGATGTCTATGCTGGCAGATAGTTTCCTGCTTGCCTCAGGAAAATTACAGGTATTGTGTTATAAAGCAGATATCGAGGCGGCACTGCGTACGCCCGGATTTGGAGGTTTCCAATTGCTTGGGCTGAATGATTTCCCCGGACAGGGAACTGCACTCGTTGGTGTACTCGATCCGTTCTGGGAAGATAAAGGTTACGTTACCTCAGCAGAATACAGCCGTTTTTGCAATTCGGTAGTGCCCCTGGTGAGGCTTCCCAAAATGGTTTATACCAGCGATGAACAACTCGTTGCGCCGTTAGAAATTGCAAATTTCAGCGGAAAGGCTTTATCGGGCGTAACTGTCAGCTGGAACATCAGTTCCACCAACGGAACAGTCTTGTACAGTGGTAAATTTGAAAACGCAACAATCGCTCAGGGTAACGCACGCAAATTAGGAAGCATCCAGCAAAAACTCGGTTCTGTTCAATCCGCGCAGCAACTGCTGTTGACGGTTAAGGTGGGCATGGCAGAGAATTCGTGGGATATATTTGTGTATCCTCCTACCCTTCCGGCCGTGGCGCAAGATGTCCTGGTTACACAAACTTTGAATGCCGAAGCCATCAGCAAACTGAACAACGGCGGCAAGGTATTGCTTATTTTAAAAAAGGGAACTATTAAACCAGAGGCAGGCGGCAATGTACAACTTGGCTTTTCAAGTATATTCTGGAATACCGCCTGGACCAGAGGTCAGGCGCCGACAACACTGGGCCTCTTGTGTGATCCTCAGCATCCTGCATTCGCAGCATTTCCTACACAATACCACAGCAACTGGCAATGGTGGGACGCCATTACGCATTCCAGCGCTATCCGGCTTGATGCTGTTGGCAAAAACGTAAAACCGATTGTGAGGGTAATTGACGACTGGGTAACGGCTCAGCCACTAGGTTTGGTATTTGAGTGTAAAATAGGCAAAGGCACGCTTGTGGTTTCTTCCATCGACCTTCTTTCCGATCAGGAAAACCGGCCAGAAGCCAGACAACTGCTGTATAGCCTTAAATCATACATGAACGGATCTTCATTCAAGCCTGACACTGCTGTTGATCTCGCAAAAATCCAGCAGTTGTACAAATTGTAATAGCTCTCAATTAAATAGTATGAGGCCCCGAGTGATCGGGGCTTTTTTTGCGAATCCGCATATCTGCAAATGTTCCATATTGCGCAAATGTGCATTCACGTTAATTTTCTTAGTAATGAATTTTAGCTGGATCAAAATGCAAATTTTGATGTGCTTCAATGCTGCCGCAACAAAGAAAGCTACCCATGTTTATCTTTTTGATGCAGCTATCCACCTCAGATACGGTGATCGCACCTCTAAAAATTGCAATACAAAAGATATCCAGCGTTGTAATATAGGCGATGCCATGTTCCTCGCAAAAGGGCTTAATATCTTTTGTATTACTACTAGCAATAATATGCTGGTGATACTTACAATACAAAAGCGTTGCTCTTTCACCGTCCCCAAGTATTTTGTTCTTTAACGTCGCGAACTCCCTCAGCAATTCACCATTTGATGAACCTGGCATTGAGATCTCCTGTATTTTGGAGAACAAAAAAATCGAATCTAAAAAACCTCTGATCGTTCTGTTGTTTCGCAATTCATTCAAAACAACATCCAGCATTCTGCATCGATCAGGAAACAATTCATTTAACAACGTTATTTTATTCGCCTTAAAAAGATGGATTAAAACATCAGCATCGATTAAAACTAATTTCTCATTCTTCATCACCGGCAAAAACCTCAAAAGGATCAATATTAATGGAATTGAGAAGCTCAAAATAGTAGGATTCAGATATTTTCCTGCTTTGAAACAACTTACTCGCCATTGTTCCGTAATCACTAACAACCTTGTTCTCATTGCCTTTTTGGTAAAGGCCAGCGTCATATCCCAATAATCTTGCTGTCTGAAGTTTACCCATGTCTTGGTAAACATCATAGTAATTTTTATCGGCAAATCCCAAATCTATTAGTCTAAAAATCACTGCTTTAATAGAAACACCGTAATACTGCTGTATTTTAAATGTAGTTTCCTTGCTTACCTTACCTATTGATGATTTTTCTGACTGAGGGATCAATTCATAAACACCTAACCTAGGCAGTAATAAGTTAGCTGCAAAATAATCTGCCTTTTTTTCATCTAAATCTTTTTGCTTATCGAACAGCCCAGTTATACATCTTTTAGAGTTGAAATTTTCCTGTAAAAATAGGTGATACAATTCATGTGCTATGGTAAAATTTTGTTTGCCCACGCTATGATTAGAATTTATCATCATAAACCTGTCACAATCACCAGACTTAATCGCCATACCAGCCATTGTTCGTGACAACGGTCGATAGAGGGTAAGTACATTATTCTTGATAAGGAAACTCTCAAGATGTACGGGTTCGGCGTCCCCAAAGCCATGCTGTTTTCTAAACCGAGCAGCTTCGTTTTCAAGTTCCAGTTGAAATAAGTTATTCTTGTTCATTGAGGATCTCCTTCATTTTAAGATAATTTTTCACCACCTTTTTGAAGGTCATGATACTTGGGATATCGTCGTCAACGATGCCGTCAGTACGAAACGCAAAAGCCAGATTCGCACCTTTATCAGCAGTATTTTCTTCTAGAAAGTCTTCAAGCTCAATTCCAAAAAAGATAGCGAGTTTATTAAGGTGAACCATTGAAAGTTCCCTTGTATTACTTTCAAACTTGCTAATCATAGTCCTATCTGTATTCAGGCATTTAGCAACCTGGTCTTGAGTGTAATTGAGTCGCGTACGATATTCATACAAGTTCTTACCTGCTATTTCACCAACTGTCATAATAATTCCTATTTGATGCCACAAATATAATATATTTTTAATTTTACAACACATAACGTGACAACATACAAAGCTAAACAACTTACAAATCCTTCAACCAACGCTAAAAATACACTAAATAATTATTTTTTGTTTACTTATGAACTTTAGATAACTTTCAATTAATTTAAAATCCAATCATTATGCCAATATGAAGCTTAATAGAAGATGCGGATATAGAATTGTCCGTATGTGGGTCGGGCACAGTTCCAAGGAATGTGCCCGACTTTTTAAAAAAATGTATCTAACGCTGCCGCATCATGATGTTAGTGAATGCGATACCAACCAAAATAGCCGTATAAAACATTTACTAAGATTTACTGAATAATGAGTGCACTACCCTATAATTCAAGCGTGTTGAGAAGCCCATTTAATAACAAACCAATGTTACGTAAGCATAAGGAGGCAACTTTTAAATATCGGGGGGAGGACTATACAATATGCTACGATTATTATGAATGTACTGAAACCCTTCAATAGTCACATACCAACTGAATACAGTGGTTATAAGGTATTTGATTGATTATTTATGCTGCAGCGCGGCAGCATCTTCATAATCAGTACCTGTTACCGTATCATACCATTTTTTGATGTCCTCTTCAAGTGCCTCGGTTTTTACTTTATAACTTTCCAGCGTGTCATTCCCCAGCAGCAAGTGCACCGGAGGGCTCTCAGCGTTGCCCAATTTCACAAAGGCTTCCGCGAGCTTTTGAGGGTCACCTGGCTGTTTTTTGTTGGCCCCGGTGGCAAAATCGCGCATCGCACCAACCGTTTCTGCGTAATCCCCTATCTCATTTTTCGTCCGCACCAGCGATGAGGCATCCAGGAAATCTGTCCTGAAAAATCCTGGTGCAACCACTGTTGCGTACAGGCCTAAAGGTGCCAGCTCCTTCGCCAACGCTTCAGTGATACCTTCTATTGCAAATTTCGTAGAGCCATAAATTCCCCAGCCATGGTAGCCCGTCAAGCCCCCTATCGAAGAGATATTGATTACAAGCCCTTTTCTGGCTTTTCTCATATAGGGCAAAACAGCACGGATCACGTTCAGCGTGCCAAATACATTCACTTCGTAATTTTGTTTCACCTCTTCAGACGTGGCCTCTTCAACTGCAGAAAGCAGCCCATAACCTGCATTGTTCACCAGCACGTCAATCTGCCCAAAATTGTCAATTGCATATTTTACGGCTCCGCGGATCTGTTCTTCGTTAGTCACATCCATATTTACCACCAATAATGAAGGGTCGTTGCCAAGTTCAGTGATCAGGTCGTTTGGTTTACTGCGCACAGTTGCCACCACTTTATCGCCCGAAGCCAGTACCGCTTTTGCGATTAACATACCGAAGCCCCTCGAGGCCCCGGTGATAAACCATGTTTTTTGAGCATTCATATTAACTTATTTAAGTTTAACTATTTACATCAAACTCATGCCAAAACGACAAAGCACTGACCATTAAACATTTGCGGCTTTTTAACGAACGATATTAATCCCGAAATTTCAAATTTTAGCGAATGATTACAGCGAAATATCATGGTACAGCCAGGCCTGGCGGGTCAGGATTCTTCCGTCCCTCCAAAGTATTTCCTGTTGATACCCAGTTTTTTCATGCGCGATTTGAGCGTAGAACTATTGATGTCCAGCAGTTCCGCGGCTCCATCCGGACCATAAATTTTCCAGTTGCAGTGGTCCAGCGCCATCAGGATGTGGTCACGTTCATTCTGCGTAATCGTTTTAATCGCAGAATCGTCATGCATCATTTTAGCGTTCGTTGTTGGCAGGGGCAGTTCCGTCAGCTCGTCCCCATCAGTCATCAGTACACCACGAGCAATCAGATTTTCCAGTTCCCTTACATTGCCCGGCCAATGGTATTTCAGCATCTCTTTCTTCACTTCGGTTGAAATACCCTTCATATTCTTCCCTGCTTTTGCTGCGTAAATTTTCAGGAAATGCTCCGCTAGTGCTGTAATATCATGCTGGCGATGCCTTAGCGGCGGCATCAGAATCGGAAAAACGTTTAGCCTGTAATAGAGGTCCATTCTGAAACGTCCCGCTGCAACCTCCTCTTCCAGGTTGCGGTTTGTAGCCGCAACTATGCGGACGTTCACCATCTTTGTTTTGCCGCCTATCGGCTCTATCTCACGCTCTTGAAGTACCCGAAGGAATTTCGTTTGCACGTCAAGCGGCAACTCACCTATCTCATCCAGAAAAATTGTGCTGTTATTTGCCTGTTCAAATTTCCCAGTTCTTTTGTCAGATGCCCCAGTGAAACTTCCTCTTTCATGACCGAACAACTCAGATTCTATCAATCCCGTTGGCAACGCGCCACAGTTCACCACTATCATGCCCTTATTGTTATACGAAGAAGATTCATGGATCGCCCGCGCTACCAATTCTTTGCCTGTTCCGCTCTCTCCAAGTATCAGCACCGAGGTATCCGTGGGACCTACAATTCTGATATTATCCATTACCTCAAGCATAGGACCGCTGGTTCCAATCACGCCAGCAGCCATTGGCCCATCAGGGGATTTTGCTCCAATACCGTTTGCCGGAGTGGCCGATTTCCTGGCAAATTCAATACTTTGTTTATGCAGATAAGCTGCGATATCGAGCATGTTCATCACATCCCTTTCCCGAAAAGGCTTCACTAAAAAACCATATGGGCCCGTTTGTTTTGCCGCATCAAAGATGGCTTTATCTATGTTGGCCGACAAAAACACAAAGGCAATCTTGTCCTCTTTTAACACCTTCGCCAAATCTATACCTGTCTTTTTTCCTTTTAAAATTATGTCCAGCAACACCAGGTCGGGCTGCTCCTGTTCGATAATCGACATGGCCTCATTATAAGATGCTGCTATGGGACAAACCTTGTATCCCGCTTTACGAAGTATAAACTTCAGGTTATTTGCTTCGATAAACTGATCCTCGACAATCAAGACTTTACTGCTCATACGCTATTACAATACTTAATAATTTAATTCATTTAACTGCTCAGAAGGACTGATTTATAATATATTATAAATCAGTTTTCCAAATGCTCCGCATCTCTATAAAATGTAAGGCGGATCGTGGTCCCTCCACCGCTTTTAAATTCAACCTTTGCGCCAATCTCCCGGCTCAATCCTCTGATCAGCTCAATACCCAGTGACATATATTCTTCCTCTTTCAAGTCCGGCATACCAATTCCATTATCGGCAATCAGCAGTTCCATTTCGCCTCCTGGCCCGCAAGCACCTGCGCTATCTATCGTTTCATTTCTTGAGCTTTGACTTGTTGCGCTTTGACTTCTTGCGTTTTTACTTGTTGCGCTTTGACTTGTTGCGCTTTGACTTCCTGAGCCTTCGCTATCCGTGACTTCACTTTGCTCGGGCGCCTCATTTAAGCGCACCACTATCTCTCCCGATCTGTTATCTGGAAAAGCATACTTAATTGAGTTCGTCACCGCTTCGTTCAGTATCAGCGCCAGCGGAATCGCCAGCGCCACTCCCAATTTTAGAGGCTGCACATCCTGCACAATTCTTACCCGGTCTGACAGGCCGTAACTGTCTGACAGAAAACTTAGGAATTCCGAAAAATAAAGCTTCATATCCACGGTTTTTATATCCCCTGAGAGGTACAATTTTTGGTGCACCAGGGACATTGCATATATCCGGTGCTGACTTGTTTCTATCGCCGTCAAGGCGTCATCTTTTAGAAACACAGCTTGACTTTCCAATAAACAGAAGATCGTATGGAGATTGTTTTTAACCCTGTGGTGCACCTCTTTCAGCAGCCATTCTTTTTCCATCAGCAGGTGTTCAAGCTGCCTGTTTTTATGGGTGATTACCTCGTTTTTCACCGCAATGACCTTACTACTGCGTTTATTTCGCCGGTATTGGTAATACAATAGCCCAATAATGATCAGCAATAGCGCCAGCCCCCCCGTCGTCATATTCCTGATCAGGTTGGCCTCTCGTAATTTCGCTTCGCCCAGTTTCTTCTGCTGTTTCAGCAACTTTATCTCCGTTGTTTTTTTCTGTGTCTCAAGGGTTACGTTAATTTTTTGAAGTTCCTTGTCAATCTCTGTGCGTGCCCTGATGTTATCAATGCTATTGTACATGTTATGATGCTTTATCGCATCCAGGTAATGGCCTGAAGCCGAATCAGCCAGAAAAGCCATATATTCTGCATGACGCAGTTCACTTAAGAAAAACCGGTCTTTTGGAATGGTCAGTAGTTTATTCAGTTGTTTGCGCGACTGCTCAAATAACTTCGCGTCCAGGTAAGTCTGCCCCAATGCATAAATTATCCATCGAGAGGTACTACCGGTTTGCTCAGTTGTGTGCAAGGCCTTTAACAAATGGGTTTCAGCCATGCGGTAATCTTTCAACTCCCGGTAACCGTGACCTAGCAACCAGTCATACCTCGCAAAATCAGCCGGGCGCTCTGGTGGATACTGCTTTTTCATGCGAACCACAAACTGCAGTGCCTCCTTGTATTTCCTCTGTTTGCGAAGGCTGCGCTGCATAACTTCAAACAAAGGCGATTCAACAAGTGGGTACATGCCCGCGTTTTCCCTGTAACGCGCCATCGCGAGTTGTCCGTAAGCAAAGGCCGCGGGGTAAGCATCATTGTCTTCAAGTACTGCCGCACGTTGGGTATAAATGTCGCCGGCC
>Ga0308164_10004609_pt1 | contig 11569 bp, 10 predicted proteins | sample PhyTR2_FD_201031 | JGI IMG/M metagenome (GOLD analysis project Ga0308164, IMG submission 201031) | Phyllosphere microbial communities from UC Gill Tract Community Farm, Albany, California, United States - DLSLT.R2 | ecosystem: Host-associated > Plants > Phyllosphere > Unclassified | place: USA... | reverse complement strand
CCGCCACTTTACGCAGGGGGGCATCATCGCGGCGCACATCATACACCAGATGCGCCAGGCGTTTCAGCGTTGGCTGATCCAGCGGGCCATTCAGGGTGATTTCACTGAATTCCGGCACCGGCAGTAAGGTACTGAGCGGCACCTGCTGCGGCTGACCAATAAAGTCGCACCAGGCTTCAAACACCTGGGTGGTGCCGCGCGCTTTGCCTTCCAGCGTGTAGCCCGCGATGTGCGGCGTGGCGATATCGACCTTATCCAGCAGCGCCAGCGACAGATCCGGCTCCGGCTCCCAGACATCCAGCACGACGCTAAGATCGTGCCGCATTTTCAGCACCTCCAGCAGCGCGCTGTTGTCCACCACCGGGCCGCGACAGGCGTTGATCAGAATAGTATTAGGCTTTAGCGCCATCAGCAGCGCCGCATCCGCCAGATGCCAGCTTTTATACGGGCCCTCTTTAAACAGCGGCGTATGGAACGTCAGAATATCAGCCTGCCCTGTCACGGCCTCCAGCGACAGGAAATCCCCCTCGTCACCGCGATCGGCGCGCGGCGGATCGCACAGCAGGGTTTTGATGCCCCAGGCCTCAAGACGCTTTTGCAGTCGCCCACCGACGTTACCGACGCCAACGATGCCGACAGTGCGGTCACGCAGCTGGAAACCATCGCGTTCCGCCAGCAGCAGCAGCGCAGAGAAAACATATTCCACCACCGCAATGGCGTTACAGCCGGGTGCGGCAGAGAACGCAATGCCCGCCTGCTGCAGCCAGTTCTCGTCGACATGATCGGTGCCCGCCGTGGCGGTTCCGACAAATTTCACCGGCTTTCCTGCCAGCAGGGCCTCATTAACCTGGGTGACTGAGCGCACCATCAGGCCATCGGCATCGGCCAGTTCAGCCACCGGCAGCGGACGCCCCGGCACCGCGACCACGTCGCCGGTACGGCTGAATAGCTCACGGGCATAAGGCATATTTTCATCGACCAGAATTTTCACCACGGCTTTCCTGTCAGTTACATATCAGGCAATTATTCTGGCACAAAGCGACGCGTTAGCCTAACCGTGCACGGTAGCGTTCGGGCGTGGTTCCCGCCTGTTGCTGGAACATCACAATCAGCGCCGAAGCTGAACTGTATCCCAGCTCATGGGCGATGCTCTGCACGCTTTCCCCCTGCTCCAGCAGCACAATGGCGCGCAGAAACCGCAGCCGCTGCCGCCACTCGCCAAAGGTCATATGAAGCTGCTGCTGGCAGCGCCGCGCCAGCGTCCGTTCGGTGGTAAAGACCCGCGCCGCCCAGCCTGCCAGCGTGGTGTTATCGCCCGGATGCGCTTCCAGCGCATGTAACACCGGCGCCAGAAATTTATCGTCAGAGGTGGGCAGATAACTCTCCTGTACCTGCGCCAGCTGCAGGCGATCGCGCAGCACCTCGCACAGCCGCCACTGCGCATCCGTTTCGGGTTGCTCGATTTGCTGCTCAGCAAACTCATCCATAATGGCATGTGCAATGGGATCGACCAGCAGCAGGCAGGCGCGCCGGGGCAGATCGGCGCATAACGGGGCCGCCAGATTAAAAGTACGGAACTGTGCCTGACGATGGTTATAGCTACTGTGAAGCTGACCCGGAGGGATCCAGACCGGAATATCTGCCGGTGTCAGCAATCGTTCACCCTCGACCTGCATCTCCAGTACGTGGCTTTTCACCATAATCAGCTGACCCCAGGCATGCGCATGCGGCAGATATTCGGTGCGGGCATTGGCCTGTTCGTAACGCATAAAGTAGTGCAGCTGCGGCGCGTCAGGGGGCGGCTGGTAGATCACTTTCAGGGTCATTCTGTCCGCTCCACAACTAATTTTGTCCGATATTAACTATCTGAATAAATCCGGACAAGCGTACACTGCGCCTCATTATGGCGTGTGGAGAGTCAGCATGTTTTTCCTGTACCCGCTCTTTGCGGTAATAATCTGGTCGATCAACTCAATTGTCAGCAAACTCTCGGCGGATGCGATCGATCCGGCGGCGATCTCATTCTACCGCTGGTTACTGGCGCTGCTGGTGCTGACGCCCTTTGTGCTGCCCGGCGTGTGGCGCACGCGTCAGGTCATTAAACCGCACCTCTGGCGGCTGGCGATCCTTGGCCTGCTCGGCATGGTGCTCTATCAGAGTCTCGCCTACTACGCAGCACAAAGTGTCAGCGCACTCTTTATGGGCATTATCGGCGCCCTCATCCCCCTGCTCACCGTGCTGCTGAGCGTGGTGATCCTACGGATTGCGCCGACGCTGGGCATCCTGCTCGGCAGCATCATCTCCTTTACCGGTCTGGTGTGGCTGGTCAGTGAGGGCAACGTGATGCAGCTGCTGAATCACGGTCTGGGCAAAGGTGAACTGCTGATGCTGGCCGCCTCTGCCGCCTATGCGCTGTATGGCGTGCTGACACGCCGCTGGGCGCTACCGCTGCCGATCTGGCAAAGCCTGTATGTGCAGATTTTATTTGGTGTCGTACTGCTGTTGCCTGGTTTTCTGCTGGCCCCCGAGGTGGCGCTTAACCGGCACAACCTGCCGCTGGTGGCCTTTGCCGGTCTGTTTGCTTCGATCATCGCGCCGTTCCTGTGGATCCACGGTGTGCAGCGTCTGGGTGCCAGTACCACCAGTATCTTTATGAATCTGATCCCGGTATTTACCGCGGTGATCGCGGTGATTTTCCTGCATGAGCAACTACACAGTTACCACTGGATTGGCGGCGGTCTGACGCTTGGCGGTGTGATACTGGCGCAGCGGCTGCGTACACCGCTCACCCGAACAAAACCGGTCAACCTGCGTCGGCTGTAAACCGTACCGTCACGCGCAGCCCGCCCAGTTGCGGGCTGCGATCCAGCTGCATACGGGCACCATGCCAGGCACAAATATCCTGTACCAGCGCCAGCCCAATGCCGGCACCCGGCTGCACGCCGACATTATCCAGCCGCTGAAAGGGCTGTAACGCCTTCATCTGCTCTGCTTCGGAAATACCTGGCCCGTTGTCCTCGATTTCCAGCTTTCCCGCCACCACCCGCGCGGTAACGATACCGTGATGCGGAGTATATTTAATGGCGTTGTCCAGCAGGTTGGCACACAGCTCGCCGAGCAGCACGCCGTCCCCGATCACCTCACTGCTTTCATCGCCCTCATAGCCAAGATCGATTTGCCGGGTGCGCGCCGCCGTGTAACGGCTGAGACAGGCTTCACGAACGATGACCGCCAGATCGACCCGCATCATCGGCTTATCTTCACCGTGACGTGCCTTGATTCGCGCCAGCTGCAGCAGCCGATCGGTGAGTAAGATGGTCTCATCCAGTGTATGACGCATACCATGAAGACTCTCCTGCCACTGCTCGGGTCGTTCACTGCTGAGCGCCACGCTCACCTGGGTTTTGAGGATAGTGAGCGGCGTGCGCAACTGATGTGCTGCGTCTGCGCTGAAGCGATCCTGACGCGCCAGCAGGCCGCGCAAACGCTCCAGATAGCGGTTAAAGGCGATGATCAGTGGTTGCAGTTCTGACCACGGCAGCGAGGGCAACGGGGTTAATTCTCCGCCGTCGCGCTGTAATACAATCCGTGACAGACGCCGCAGCGGGCGTAACACCCGACGCAGCATCAGGCTGGCCAGCAGCAATGTCATCAGCACCAGCCCGCTCTGGCTGATCAGCGCGGTACGCATCAGCCCGCGGGCAAACTCCTGGCGTGAATTGACCGTTTCCGCCACCAGTACCAGCGCCATACCGTCGACGCCCGCCTCGCTCACCGGTTGCCACAGTGCCGCTACCCGAATGCGATGCTGGTGATAACGCCCGTCATAAAAGTGCACCAGCGCCGGGTAAGCGGTCGACATTTCGCTGGCGGGGGGAATCGGCGGCAGGTCGTCGTAACCGGACAGCGTCTTTCCCTGTGGGGAGATCACCTGATAAAATAACTGGTCATTCATGTTGCGTTCGAAACTGTCCAGCACCACCCAGGGAACATCGACTTCCAGATGATGCTGGCGCACTACCAGCCGTTCTGCCACGGTGCGCGCCGAGGCCAGCAGCGAGCGATCGTACGCCTGATTAGCGGCCGCCAGCCCGCTCTGATAATGGGTGTAAACCGACAGCGCCCACAGCAGCAGCAGCGGCAGGCCGAGCCAGGCGAGCAGCTCGCCGCGCAGTGAATGGATCAACCGCACGGCAGCGTTTCCAGGCTGTAACCGAGTCCGCGTAACGTCACGATGGCGACATCGCTGCCCGCCAGTTTTTTCCGCACCCGATGGACATACAGCTCAATACTCTCCGGGCTGGCCTCATCCGCCAGGCTAAAAGTCTGTTCATACAGATGCTGACGGGAAACCGGCCGGCCGTGGCGCTGCATCAGCGTAGTCAGAATGCTCGATTCACGCGGCGTCAGCGCCAGCGACCGGTCGCCCAGCATGAAATAGCCTTCGCCATCCAGCACCAGCTGGCCCAGCGACTGCGTTTGCGCAGCCTGGTTCTGGCTGCGCCGCAGCAGCGCCCGTAGCCGCGCTTCCAGTTCATCCAGTTCAAAAGGCTTGGTCAGGTAGTCATCCGCCCCGAGGTTCAGGCCGCGAACCCGATCGTCCAGCGCACTGCGCGCTGTCAGCAGCAAAACGGGCACGCTCTGTCCGCGTCGCCGCAACCGCGTCAGCACCTCCAGCCCATCGATGCGCGGCAGTGAGACGTCCAGCACGACCAGCGCATAGGCTTCACACTGCAAGGCGTGATCGGCGGCGACGCCATCCGCCACCCAGTCAACGGCAAAGCCTTTTTGCGTCAGCGCTTTCTGCAGCCAGCGCGCCAGGTCAGCCGTATCTTCCACCAGTAAGAGACGCATATCACATCCTGTCATTAAATCCGGGCAGTGAAAGGTAAATGAAAGGTAATTGTTTTAACAATTCAGCAACGCCAATAGTTCGGCAGCAATCACACTCTGGAAGAATGAATGGAGCCTACGATGAAAAAAATAATCCATACCGCCCTGACCACCGCTCTGCTGGCACTGATGGTGCCTGCTGCAACCGCCGCCGACGGCCCAGGCCGTACTGAATGTATTGCACCGGCCAAACCGGGTGGCGGTTTTGACCTCACCTGTAAGTTGTTGCAGGTTTCGCTGCAGGAAACCAAACAGATTGAGACGCCGATGCGCGTCACCTACATGCCCGGCGGCGTCGGCGCGGTTGCCTATAACGCAATTATTGCCCAGCGCCCGGCTGAAGCCGGCACGGTAGTCGCCTTCTCGGGCGGCTCGCTGCTGAATCTGTCGCAGGGAAAATTTGGCCGCTACTCAGTTGATGACGTGAAGTGGCTGGCAGCGGTGGGCACTGATTACGGCATGGTGGCAGTCCGTGAGGATGCGCCGTGGAAAAACCTCGGTGAACTGATGGCGGCGATGAAAGCGGATCCGACCAAAGTGGTAGTCGGAGCCGGAGCTTCTATCGGCAGCCAGGACTGGATGAAAACAGCGCTTCTGGCACGAGAAGCCGGTATCGATCCACGCAAGATGCGCTATGTCGCCTTTGAAGGCGGCGGCGAGCCGGTGACGGCACTGCTCGGCAATCATATTCAGGTGGTCTCCGGCGACATGAGTGAAATGGTACCGCATCTGCAGGGCGGCAAAATGCGGGTACTGGCGGTGATGTCCGATCAGCGCCTGCCGGGCCAGCTGGCACAGGTACCTACCGCCAAAGAACAAGGCTTCAATATCGTCTGGCCGATTATTCGCGGCTACTACCTTGGACCCAAAGTCAGCGACGCCGATTATCAGTGGTGGGAGCAGGCCTTCAAAAAAATGGTGGATACCCCGGAATTCAAAAAGCAGCGTGATATGCGTGGCCTGTTCGAATTCAACCTGTTTGGACAGGAACTCGACAGCTACGTGAAAAAGCAGGTGGCGGATTACCGTGAGCAGGCAAAATCATTTGGCCTGGCCAAATAACAGGAGCACATCATGAGCGATCGTATTTTTGCGGGCCTGTGGCTGGCGCTCTGTCTTGGCGGCATGGTGGTGGCCTGGCAAATCCAGAGCGAATACAGCTATGAGCCGGTGGGGCCGCGGCCCTTCCCGATGGCGATTCTCGGCCTGATGGCGATCTGTGCCCTGCTGATGCTGTTCCGTAAACCCGACACCATTCACTGGCCTTCACGCAGCACGCTGAAACGGCTGGTCGCGCTGGCGCTGATGATGCTGCTGTATGGCTGGTTTTTTGAAACGCTGGGCTTTGCCATCTGCACCACCCTGCTGACCTTCGGTATTGGTCTGCTGTTTGGCGCGCGCTGGTGGGCAGCAGCGCTGGCCGGTCTGGTGATGGGCAGCACGCTGTTTTACGCCTTTGATCGCCTGCTGGAAGTGACCCTTCCGGTCGGCAGCTGGCTGAGTTAAGGAGAGCATCATGGATACCTGGTCCTTTTTAATGCAGGGCTTTGCCGTCGCCATGACGCCAGAGAACCTGCTGATTGCCCTGATTGGCTGCTTTATCGGCACCATCGTCGGCCTGCTGCCGGGTCTTGGCCCGATTAACGGCGTGGCGATTCTGATGCCGCTGGCCTTTGCGCTGCACTTACCGGCGGAATCTGCGCTGATTCTGCTGGCAACGGTCTACATCGGTTGTGAATATGGCGGACGTATCTCCTCTATCCTGCTTAACGTACCCGGTGACGCCGGCGCAATCATGACCGCGCTGGATGGCTATCCGATGGCACAACAGGGCAAGGCGGGCGTCGCTCTGTCGATTTCGGCGGTCAGCTCCTTTATCGGTTCTACGATTGCCATTATCGGCATTATTCTGTTCGCTCCGCTGCTGGCAAGCTGGTCGCTGGCCTTTGGTCCGGCAGAATATTTTGCCCTGATGGTGTTCGCTATCGCCTGTCTTGGCAGCATGATGAGCCATAATCCGCTGAAATCGTTCCTCGCCGCGCTGATTGGGCTGGGAATGGCCACGGTGGGCGTTGATGCCAATACCGGCGTCTACCGCTTTACCTTTAACAGCGTTCATCTTTCCGACGGCATTCAGTTTGTGGTGGTGGTGATTGGCCTGTTCTCGGTCAGCGAAATTCTGCTGATGCTGGAGTCGACCAGCGGCGGGCAGAAAGCGGTTCGGGCCAGTGGACGCATGATGTTCAATATGAAAGAAGCGGCAATGGTGACCGGCGCCACGCTGCGTTCCTCTTTCATTGGTTTCTTCGTCGGGGTACTGCCGGGTGCCGGTGCAACCATTGCCAGCGCCATCGCCTATATGACCGAGAAGAAGATCAGCGGCAGCGATCAATTTGGTAAAGGCGATATTCGCGGTGTGGCTGCGCCGGAAGCAGCAAACAACGCTTCCGCCTGTGGATCCTTTATCCCGATGCTGACGCTGGGGATCCCCGGCTCGGGCACGACTGCGGTGATGGTCGGCGCGTTGACGTTGTATAACATCACGCCGGGACCGGCGATGTTTGTTGAACAGCCAGATATCGTCTGGGGTCTGATTGCCGCTCTGTTAATCGGCAACGTGATGCTGCTGATCATGAATATCCCGATGATCAACGTCTTCGCCCGTATGCTGACCATTCCACTCTGGTTCCTGGTACCGGCAATCGCCGCCATCTCGGCCGTTGGTGTTTACGCGGTTCACAGCACCACCTTCGACCTGCTGTTGATGGTCGGGCTGGGGATCTTCGGCTATATCCTGCGTAAGATGGATTTTCCGATGTCGCCATTGATTCTGGGCTTTGTGCTGGGTGAAATGCTGGAGCAGAACCTGCGTCGTGCGCTGTCGATCAGCAACGGGAATATGGTCATTCTGTGGGAAAGCCTGATTTGCAAAGTACTGCTGGCGCTGGCGATTGCGGTGCTGGTCGTGCCGCCAATCTGGAAACGCTGGCGTCGTCATCGTCTGAAGCTGGCAGAAGAGTAAATCTCCCGCCGAAACGCGTGCGCCCCCGTGGGATTTCCCGGGGGCTTTTGCTATCATGGCCTATTCATTTTCCGGCGCACCCCACGCTGTTCTGTTTTCCCAAGGAATCCGCCATGCAACCACTCAGCGGCCCCGGTGTGCCGGTCGGCGATCGTTCATCTGTCAATCCGCAAACTGGCGTAACGCGTCACGGTTCAGTGGCCGGTGAACAGCCCCTCTCCCCTGCGCAGCGCACAACGTTAGAACGCCTGATCGTGCGTATCTCATCGCTCAGTAATCTTAAAGCGCCTGAACTGTGGGCGGGCGTACGCCATGAAGTGGGCGTAAAAAGTGAAGCGGAGTTGCAGTCGCGTCATTTTCCGGCAGCGGAACAGTACCTTAATGGCCGCCTTACGCAGACGCAAAATGGGCATGCCACACGCCAGCTGATGACCCAGCTCACCGATCTGCTGCCGAAAGGGAATAACCGTCAGGCCGTCAGCGATTTTATCCGTCAGCAATTTGGTCAGACCGTACTGAGCGCGCTGAGCCAGGATCAGCTGCGCCAGGTGCTGACGATGCTGCAGAACGGGCAGATGACGATTCCTCAGCCGCAGCAGATCCGCGTCAGCGATCGCACGCTGCTGCCTGCCGAGCACCATACGCTGAATCAGCAGGTGGTACGCCTGGCCGCTGCCACTGGCGAATCCACCGGTAAGCTGTGGACGGCTGCGCTGAAACTGGTCAATCTGACCAGCGGTGATCCCATCCCGTCGCGCCACTTCCCACTGCTGACACAGTATCTGCAGGTACGTCAGACGTTGAGTCAGCACAGCGCACCGACGCTGCAATTGCTGGAAGCGTCCCTGAAACAGCCGCTTGATCAGCAGGAGCGGCAGCAACTGGAGGATTACAGCCAGCAGCGTTTCCAGGCCACGCCGCAGACGGTGCTCACCGTAACGCAGACCCAGGATCTGCTGAACTTCCTGTTCAGCCGGCGCGCCGACCGGGCAGAAAAACTTCTCGAACAGCCGCTGGCTGCCAGCGAGATAAAACCCCAGCCGATCTGGTCACCCTTTGTTGCGTCGCTGCCGCCCGCGATTCAGCCTCTGGCAGAGCGCCCCCTGCTGGGCTTCTTTGTCGCACTGGTCGTCATCACCCTTTTACTCTGGCTGGTCCTCTGAGTTAACAGCCACAGAATGCTTTGGGCGCGGCGACTGGCCATTCGCCCGGTGCATCATCCCAGGTCAGCGGATGACCGTCACGTTTCCAGAAATCCAGCCCGCCAATCAACTCCTTCACCTGAAATCCCAGCGAGGCCAGTTTCCAGGCCGCTTTCGTCGAGCCGTTACAGCCAATGCCGTCACAATACGTGACATAAACTTTGCTGCGCTCGAGCCGGGCCGTGGTAGTGGCATCCATCTCGCGATGCGGAAAATTGATCGCGCCACAAATATGCCCGGCGCGATAAGCCTCCGGCGCGCGAGCATCGATCACCACGATATCCGGGATTTGCCGCCCCAGATCTTCCGCCAGATCCCAGGCGTCAGTGTAAAAAGCGAGTTTTGCCTGCAGGTAGTCGAGGCTTTGCTGCGGGGTGGCGGCCGGAATTCGTAAAACCGATGACATAGTGATTCTCCTGTTGTGGTGAGTCTGCAGTTTACGGCAAAGTGGACTGCTTACTGATACCCATTCTCCATCAGGTATAAGACCCATATGTCTGCTCCGTTACTACAACTTTTCCAGCATCAGACCAGTGGTGGCGTTCGCGAGCGGCTCTGCTCTACCCTGCGACTGGCGATCAACCGGCACCATCTGCATGCTGGTCAGCAGTTGCCGTCCAGTCGGCAGCTGGCGCAGGATCTGCGTCTGTCACGTGTGACGGTGGAAGCGGCCTACGGACAGCTGGAGAGTGAAGGCTATCTGCGACGCGAGACCGGTCGCGGTACTTTTGTTGCCATCATCATTCCCACCCACTCATCATCATTACCTGCCCGGCCTCAGCCCGTCCGTTTCTCGGCCCGGGGCCAGCAGGTACTGGCAACCGGTGGCTGTCAGGATCCCCCTTTTCCTCATGCGTTCGCCGCCGGTTCACCGGAGTTACGCGCTTTTCCCCACGACACCTGGCGACGCCTCGGCAGCAGCGTGCAGCGTTCACTGGGGAGCGCCGCAATGGGATATGGCGATCCCTGCGGCTACCTGCCGTTACGCAGCGCACTCGCGGATTATCTGGCGCTTTCCCGGGGCGTGGTATGCCAGCCGGAACAGGTGATCATTCTGACCAGTTCACAACAGGCACTGCAGTTACTGGCAATGATGTTCGTCGATCCCGGTGATGAGGTATGGATGGAGGAGCCAGGCTATCCTGGTGCGCGTAACGCCTTTCTGGCTGCCGGCGCACAGGTGTGCGGGATTGGGGTCGATGCCGAAGGTGCCATCCCCGCCAGCGGCAATGCAAAGCTGATGTACCTGACGCCATCGCATCATTATCCTGGCGGCGTGACGCTGAGCCTGGCGCGACGCCTGGCGTGGCTGGACTGGGCGCAGTACAACCGGTGCTGGCTGATCGAAGACGATTATGACAGCGAATTTCACTACGACGAACGTCCTATCCCTGCGCTACAGGGACTGGATCGCCATCAGCGGGTGATTACGCTGGGTACCTTCTCGAAGTCGCTGTTTCCCTCACTGCGGCTGGCCTGGATGGTGGTCCCGCCCGCGCTGATTATCCCCATCGGCCAGGCACGCAGCGTGCTGGATGGACACAGCGCCCTGCTGCCGCAGGCTGTCACCGCCGCCTTTCTGCAACAGGGACATTTCGCCAGCCATCTGCGGCTGATGCGTCAGCTCTATCGCAGCCGTCGCGATCTGCTGCTGACGCTAATCGCTCAGCAACTGTCGCCGTGGATCACGCCGATTGCCAGCGGCGGCGGGTTACAGGTAACTGTCAGACTGCAACAGGATGAAGCGCGATTAACCGCACTGGCGGCTCAACAGGGTTTGCTGCTGCCGCGTCTGAGCCCGCTCTATGCCGGGCCTTCGTCTCAGCAGGGCTGGATGCTGGGCTTTGCCGCACTGACGCCTGACGAGATTGTGGCAGGATGCGATACATTGCTGCGGCTGCTGCAGCGGGAGGGCTAAAACGGAGGGTTGAACGAGGTAAAGCGGATGGGCTGTAAAACGTCAGACGACTGACCAACCCCATTCAGGATATATCTTACCGCAACACAGTAGCACAACGCGCAGGGAACAGGGGCAGAGGAGGAAAGCGTCCCGCCGCCCGGAAAAAAACGCCGGGAGCGTTGTTGAACAACGCAAGGTGTTGGCCCGGCTACGGGCGCACCTCAGGGATGAGGTGCGTAATCGCGCGGGCCAAGCGGCCAGGGATTGGCTTTAGCGTCTTTCCGATCTGCCCGTGTTCCCTGAGCATACCATGCGTTGCAGCGAAGCATGTTCACAAAAAACAAAAGGGCCGGCAAGCCGGCCCTTCAGAGTGCTGACGTAAAAATTACGCCTGATATTTACGCATGGTCAGCGTGGCGTTGGTGCCGCCAAAACCAAAGCTGTTAGACATCACGGTAGTCAGCTCTTTTTCCATCGGCTCAGTGACGATGTTCATACCGGTTGCTGCCGCGTCAAGCGAGGTGATGTTGATGCTTGGCGCGATAAAGCCAT
>Ga0308164_10004607_pt1 | contig 11571 bp, 7 predicted proteins | sample PhyTR2_FD_201031 | JGI IMG/M metagenome (GOLD analysis project Ga0308164, IMG submission 201031) | Phyllosphere microbial communities from UC Gill Tract Community Farm, Albany, California, United States - DLSLT.R2 | ecosystem: Host-associated > Plants > Phyllosphere > Unclassified | place: USA... | reverse complement strand
AGGAACATCAAGCCGGATCATGCCGACACCGGGATCGCCTATGGCACATCCGGGGTCCATAACGACGCCCGCTGGGTAATGCTCGGCTTTCCGGAAACCTCGTGGGGGGCTCAGGTGGAAGACCTGTTCGAGTTACTCGAAAGCTCGCTGCACTGGCTGGCGCACGGCGTGGCGATAAGCAAGCCCAGCTGGCCGGTACCGTATGAAGCTGCCTACATGGTCGAGATGGATACCGAAGAAGGCTTCGAGAATGCCCCTCGCCTGGCCCAGATGATGGAAAGCATCAATGCGCCGGCCACGTTCTACTGCCTCACGCGTGAAGCATTGCGTCATCCGGAAATGGTGCGGACGCTCGATGCACACCATGAAATCGCCTTCCATGGCGATGTGCATGATAGTTTTCTCTATCAGGTCGGCGCAGTCCAAAGCGATCGCATGGACAAGATGCAGCGGGAGATGGCCGGAATACTGGGCCAGACAGTCCGGTCCGCCGGCTTCCGGGCGCCAAAGGAAGAATACGACCAGAACACGGAGCGGCAACTGGCGGCGAAAGGCTTCGGCCATCATGTCGTCGATCCGAATCGGACCGATGCGCGCCTTCCATTCCTGTATCACGCCGACGACGGGAAAAAATCCGGCAGCGAACTGGTGATCCTTCCGCGTACGCAACGCGACGATTTCAATCTTCCTATCAGTTCACCCGACAAGAATGCCGAAGAAAAGCTTCTTGGCGCGTTGATCGTCGATCTCGAGGCATCGCTGAAAATGCGGGCGCTGGGCCTGCTGAGCGTGCACTCGCAGCATTTCGGCACAAAAAGCGCACTCGCCGATGTGATGCCGGAATTTCTCCGGCATTTGGCGCAAAAGCGTGATCGGGTCTGGATCACGACCGGTGGACAGGTCGCGCAATGGTGGCGTGATCGGGAACGCTTCATGTACAAAGTCGAAGGCCATTCCGACAAATTCAACCTGACGATCAGCGTGCCGGACAAGGCGCTGGGAAAAGGCGCGCTGATCCTCACCAACGCCTGGGCCGGCATTCCCCCGACGGTGCGGCCGATGCAGCCAAACGTGGCGCCGCCGGCAATCAGAGTGCTTGATGAGCAAAGGACTGCGCTGGTGCTGGACGGCATGCCCGCCGGGAGCTATTCATTCGAAGTTGTCGCGGGCATGCCCGCTTCAATGAAATAAAGCCCGGGTCGGCGCAGCCTCAAGCGCCGCTTGCAATGCGTGCCGGGAAAATACGCACATCGCGGCCGACGCCATCAACACCGATGACAGGGTCCTGGAACCCGATCCGCTATCGGCCCAAGATGCCCAAGCCTCCCGGGTAAGCGGCACAGGAAGGGCTGGTGCAAGTGATGGGACTCGCGTCCCGACGGCGATGCATCACTGGTTGGGATAGAGACTCGTCGTGCACTTGCCGTCCTTATAAATCGGCGCCGTGGCGACCGGCAGGTTCGGGGCCGGATTCACGATGATGACGCCGGTGCCTGCGCGGGCGCTGCCTTGCGTCAGCTTGTTCTCGCATGCGTAAAGCTGCGTTGCGTTCTGCTCGAACGACGGTCCCATCCACAGGTCGACGTGATAGCGCTTCTTTTTCCAGTCGGCGATGCATTCGAAACACTGGTCTTCCATGATGAAATATTTTCGGACCATGGGCACGTAGATGATGGTGCCTGGCTTGAATTCGGCATTTCCACCATAGTCGTTCGCCGCAGTGGCGAACGTGATCGGATCGGCGTACGTGCCCTGCCCTTCCGTCGCCACTTCATGCTTGACCGGATAGCCATCGCTTTTTGGAAAGGCGATGGTATTGCAGTTGTACTGGGTTTCAACTTCGCAGGAGTTATCGTTGAAGCCATACCAGGTGATGTACACATTGCTGATCTTCTGGCTGGTTTGCGCAAATACGCCGGACGACGATGCGAGGAGCGCCGCGGCTGCCAGCATCGCGAAGTGACGTGAAGGACGGGGGGTGCGGAACAATTTCATGGATAAGGTCTTTCATCAGAGATAAGTGATGTACGTTGGTGAAACGCACATTGCATCGGTCCTCTTCCTTCTAGCAAGCGGGCGAACCAGGCCGCTGCCATTGACAGCCCTGCAATCAGTGGATCGTGTTGCGTCTCTCCAGCCGCTTGTGGCGCAGCGCGGCGACCGCCGGCTCCACACCCTGACCCGAACGTTGCATCAACATCTGCGCAGCACCGAGTTCGCCGGCCTGCTGTTGCGTTGCGGACCAGTCCTGCAACGCAGCCACGCTCGCGCAGCTGGCTGGATGCTTGTAGAAAGGCGCATCGGCAGCAGCCTGGCTGAGCACGTCGCGGCGCAGCCGAAGGTCTTCGACGCGCCGGGCATCCCAGCCGATATGTCGACCGATACGGATGCCGTCGCGCAGTTCCGCAGGCGTGGTGCCTGCCCGCACGAAAAGTTCGGCTGCATCGCTGCAGACCTGCGCCCGGTTCACGTCTGCGGACTGCTCGCAGAACTGCAGCAGCCCCTGGGAGGACGCCGGCGTCCAGTCTTCCTGCGCATCCCATGCCTCCCGTACCGCCACCGTGCGGCCCAACGCATCCATGTTTTCCGGCAGGCCCTGCACGGCCAGCACCGCAACATCATTCGCATGCCAGTCGATCTTTCTTGCCTGGGTAATCCGGTAGATGGCCTCCGCCAGGGCAGGCGCATCACGGTTCGCCTGGGCCTCCTGGGCAAGGCGCAACCAGGGCGCCGCATTGGCCGGCTCCAACTGCGCCCATTTCGCGGCGTTCAATGAGTCGCAACCTGGCGTCGATGTACCCTTCTGCAGCATCCCGCAGGCTTCGAGCGCGATCGCATACACCACGGGGTCGCTGCTTCGCCTGGCGATCTGCGCAAGCTGGTCGGCACTGCCGCCGGCCTGCGTCATGCCGTCTCGCGCCGCCCTTTCCTTCAATAGCAGTCCTGTCGCCTGGATCCGCTCGTCGGTACTCGATGTCATCGCGTGGTAAGCCTTCTGCTCCGCATCGCGCTTCAGCGGCGCGGGAATCTGCGCATAGGCATCGGCGGCGCCGCTGCCGGTCTGCACGAAGCCAAGCCCGCAGACTTCCTCCTGTCCCGCCCTGGGCTGCCTGTCCGCGGCCAGCGCAGGTTGCGTCGCGACAGCAGCGGAAACCGGTGGCCTTGCAGGCTTCCGTTCGCCCGCGTCGGTGCGTTGCAAGGTCGTGATCCTTGGCCGCGCATCGCCGCTTTCCGCCCCGCCGACAAAGTAGGCAGCGCCAAGCGCCAGCACCGAGAACGCCAAGGCAATTGCGACAACCTGCCAACGCACATAGCCGCCTGTCTTCACGGACCGGATGGCGCCATGGCCAAGCCTGGCCGACCTGCTTTTTCTCATCTGTGATCCCTTAATTCTGATGCAGCGAAGACGCCGTGCAATGCCGTGCCGATGCGCAGCCCGCGCTCCGCAAAACCGGCGCCGCCGTTAAACCCAAACCACGCTGTGCCGGAGCGCCCGGACCGTTATGGACAAACGGTGTCGACGCGCGCTGCACGCAGAAGGCTGGTCCGCGTAAGGCGGACATGCCGTGAACGTATCGATTTAATTAATTAATGAATTACCGTTAATCCGTGCGCTTACGAAGCGCTTGGATTCAGGCCGCGTTAAACCTGGGCGGCAGCTGCGCATCAATGTATAGCGGGCACCCGCGCCGCGACGCCCCGTTAGGAAATGCGCAATTCCAACGACCCTGCAGGCACGGCCCGGTCAGCGCGTGATCCAGCAAAACGCGTATGGATATGGCTGCCATCGATCGGGGCCGGAAATCACACGGTCAGAGCGCAAGGCGCAAACATTAACGACAAAAAGGCCCGCGCATGAAATGACAATCTAAAGCATCTCGCGAATTCATCCATGAAAAATTGGTGACAGCGGGCCGCCACGCGGCCCTACCGCTGCACTCGCAGCAGCCATGCTGCGAACTGCCCTTCAGAGATCGCGTAACCTTCAGTAGTTCCTGCAAATATTTCAATGCAGAATGGTTCTTCCATAGCACTGATGCATATTCAAAGCCTAATGCGGAATTTTTTCCGCGGGACTTTGCGCAGTCTGCAAGAATCCCAGCATCGACGGGCCTTTGGCGGCAATTTCCGATCGTGGAAACCGCGGCCGCTTGCGTCGAACGGCAGGCACGGTAAGGGATGGTAAGGGATGGTTACAGCACATCGGCGGATCGACGCCGCAATCCGGTTGGGCGAGGGACGGCTGCCAGTGGAAGGGCCGACAGCCCGTGTTCAAAAAGGGAACGGCAAGGAACTGCATGCGGCACGCACACCGCTCGACCTGCCGGACGCAGCGGAAGACCAGCTATCACGCCATGCGTTCCAGGTTGGCGGCGGCAACCGATGGCAAGCGCCGGCAATGCGCTATTGCACGTAGAAAGGCGGCATGCCGTATGCGTCGAGTTGCAGACGATCGGTCACCGGGACTACCTTGCGCTCGGCTGTCGTGGCCAGGCATTTCCCTTGCGCCTGCAGATAGGAGTGCGCCGTGATCTGCTGCGGCTCGCCGGCGTCCCCCACGTAAGCGACCCATTTGCCGTCCTGCACGAAGACAGCGACCGGGCGCCGGCTCCCAAGGTTGCCGAAACCTACGTACGCGCGGCCCGAGCAGTCCGCCGACGCATAGATCAGCGGTCCGGAAGTTTGCCAGGTCACCCCGTTGGACGCGAGGACGCCATTGCGGTCCAGGTCGTAATTGAGATTGAAGACCAGCACATCATTGCCGACATTGATCGCTACGGACCCATAGGAGCCGGGAGGCGACAGCGCAAGCGGCCCAACGACCTTCCCGGCCCTGTCGGCCAGCATGGGCACGACGGGAACGTTGGCCATCGCCGCGGCAACGGCATGCTGCCCTGCGGTCGGCCCAAGGCCCAGGCTCAACAACGCGCATGCCAGTATCCTGGGTAAGAAATTCATCGCCCCACTCCCGATCGGTTCAGTCAGCCTGCCGCCTGCCGCGCGCGGTAGCGGCCGGCGCTTGCTACCTGGCGAAACTGCCGAACGGGCTGAGCAGCGCATCGCCGGAATTGCCACCCGGCCGTGACGCGGTTCGCGCAGCCTGCAGCGCTTCGTCGAGCGACACATTCTCGCTGAGCGGATTGCCGAGCGCGGCATACTGCGGACTTTGTTCATAGGCCCGCACCGCCGCTCCCAGGCTGCCAGGCGCCGGCGCGGACGGGTACATGCGCTCTTCCGCCTCCGCCATGTTTGCAGGTTCCGTCACCGGTTCGGGTGGGAACACGGAAATATGGACCACGTCATTCCGGCCGGACAAGGACCGCTGCGCCACGGAAGACTCGGGCGCCCCAGGCATCGCAGGCGGCACGGATGCGGCATCCCGATCCGGCGGTTCCTGCAGCATCGCCTGCCGTGGCGGCGCTTCGCCGGACATGGCCTTTTTTTGCGTGGGCGCGGCAAGGCCCTGCCCGTCCTTTGGCATCACGCGATCGTCCTGCGCCGGTTCGGCGAACAACGCCCGCAGCATCCATACGATGCCCATGACTACGATAAGGATGGACGGCGTGAAAAACAAAATGCGCCTTCGACTGAACATGGCTCCCAGGCTCCCTCGTCGTTAAAACACCGGTTGATCTGAGCGGCATGCCTGCGCATGCCGCTTGCCCGCGCTTACTGGGCCCGCGGCGCCGGCCAGCGGAATTTCTTGCCCAGCTTGCCGACCTTCTTCAGTTTCCCGGAAGAGTTTTTCATGTCGTCCTCGGACGTGCCGTAGCCGACATACAGGTCGGCTCCCGGCAGCGACGTCAGGTCGGCTCCCTTGGCCACGGTCAGCTTGTTCAAGGCCCCGAGTTTGAGTCCCTTGCTTGCGGACGGAAGCGGTCCGCCGGCATAGCGGACCCATGACGAACCATTATAGAAATACGCGACGCCTTTATAGACTGCGCTGATCCAGAGATCCACCGGTTTGCCGGTATGGCCGGCGTCGGCCTCGATGCTGGCAAGGACCACCGTGTTATTGCCTTCATTGCTTATTTCGAGATCGGCGGCATAGGCTGGAAAGGCGCAGGCCATCACAGCCGACAGCAACAGGATTCGCGGGTACAGTTTCATCTCAATCTCCAGTTTCAAAGTGCTGCCGCATGAACATCGATTGCGGCTGCATTGGCTTCGTTAGGCATTTCACTTTCATCTATTCCAATTCACCTGGCACTTGCGAGGAAGCGGAAGCGTTTCCCGCCTCCCCGCCGTGGCTTCCCTGGATGTCATGGATTGAGCAGCTTGATCCCCTCCTCCAGGGTCACAGCCTTGATGCCGCTGCTCTTGATGTAGTTGATGATGTTCTGCATCAGCGTTGGCGTGATCGTGTAATCGTCGGCATTGTTGTCCACGCCATGCAGTTCAAATATCAGCCAGCGCTTGTCGGCGATCGCCTGATCGATCGCCTGTTTCGCTCCAGCCAGCGTCGAGGTGGCGTCGAGCCGGATGTCGGAGGCAACGTAGCGCTTGCTGAATGGCGCATTCAGGCCGTAGTAGCTGCCCCGGGCACCCAGGGGGCCCGCCGCCTTCACCATCTGCTCGATCGCCGGATTTTCGTCGCCGTACGGATAGACGAAAGTCGTCGGCGTCAGACCCTGTGCGGCGAGATCGCTGACTGCGCCCTGGATTTCCTGCTGGGCCTGCGTGGCGGTCAGCGAAGTCAGCGACGGGTGAGTCCTCGTGTGCGCCGAGATCTCGAATCCGGCCGCTTTCAGCGCCTTGATCTGCGTCCAGCTCATATAGTTCGGATCCTGAGCGGGCGGATAGCTGGTGATGATTGCAAAGGTTGCCGGCAAGCCGGCCGCCTGCAGCATCGGCATCGCATTGGTGTACTGCGAGGTATAGCCATCGTCGTAGACCAGGCTCACCATGCCAGTGGCGAACGGGCTTGCGGGCATTGCCACCAGCGAGACATTGTCCACCGTCAGCGAACCGACGCTGCCCAGGCCATGAACCACGGTGAACGACACGACATCCGTCGGCACCGAAATATTGATGGTCTGGTGCTGCCACGAGGTACCGGTGGCAGGCGGCTGGTTCACCCACTGATACGAATAGCTGCCATTGGAGTGCAGGTACTCGATGCTGACATTGGTGATTACGTTGGACTGGAAGTCATTGCTGAACTGATAGATCGTGTGGCTCGACGCATTGACATGCGGGAAGGACCACGTTGCACCGCCATAGGCAGCCGCATTCACCTGGGTCGTTGTGACTTTCGCAGCCTTGGCGCTGCCGTTGCCCGCAACCGGGTAGCTGAAGGTCGCCGTTGCATCCCAGACGCTTGCGCCCCAGTTGAGCGGCGTGGAAGCGCTGCTCGGATCGGCGGTCTCGAAATTGCCGTTCTGGATCAGGTTGGTGCTCTGCGGCGGCGCAGTCACGGTCACGTTGGTGTTGCACGAGCTGGTGCCGCCCGAGCCGGTCACCGTGGCTGTGTAGGTCGTCGTGGCGGTTGGGGACACGCTCTGCGATCCGTTGGGCAAGGCGAGGCCGAAGTTCGTGGTCGCGCTGGTGGCATTGGTGGACGCCAGTGTCATCGTGCTCGAACCGCCGGAGACAATGGAAGTCGGACTGGCGCTCAGCGTGCAGCTTGGCGGCGGCGCGGTTGCCACGGTGACCGTTTGCGACGCAGTGACGCTTCCGGCCTGATTGGTCGCGGTAAGCACGTAGTTGGTCGTGGCGTTGGGCGTGACGACTTGCGACGGGCCTGTTGGCGCCGAACCGTTGATGCTGAGGTTGGACGCGCCGCTCACGGACCATGTCAGTGTGGAGGACTGGCCCTGTGAAATGCTAGCCGGCGTGGCCGTGAAGGACGAGATCACTGGCTTGGTTACTGCCGCGGTGACGGTGATCGTGGCCGCGCACGTGCCGGTTGCGCCATTCGTGCCGGTGAAGGTCGCGGTATAGGTGGTGGTCGCTGCCGGCGTCACCGCCTTGGTGCCGCTCGTGCCGATGGCGCCGACGGCCTGGTCGATCGTGCCGCCCGTTGCATTGGTCGACGAGAACGTCAGTGTCGATGTCCCGCCAGCCGTGATGGATGCCGGCGAAGCGCTCATCGTGCAGGTCGGCGGCGTGTTATCCGCGGTGATCTCCTGCAGGGAATAATTGTCGACCGACATCGTGCCCTTGGCCTGCAGCACGTGCTGGATGCGCGCGCTGACAACGTTGGCCGGTATCGTCACTGTCGTCGTGAACTTCTGCCAGGTATTCGTCCCGCTGCTGGTGCCCAGCGTTGCGTAAAGCTTTCCTCCGCCGCTCTTCGTATAGGTCGCGATGATGGGCACGGCGACGGAGGAATTTGCGTAACCGGTGAACTGGTATTGCTTTCCTGCGGTGACATTCGCCGTGGGAGGCTGCCAGTATTCATCGCCGGAGACATAGGCGCTGGCCGTCACCTTTGCCGCCTTGGCGCCGTCCATGCCCGCAATTGGATAGGCAAACTGAACCGTGGCCGTGCCGCTCTTGACGGACTGCCACTGCGTCGGCGTGGACGTGCCGGTTTCCAGCGATGGATTCGCTATCAGGTTCGCACCCAGGCCTGCGTGGGCGTATGTCAGATGGAACAGCATCGCCAAAAGCAGCAGTAAATAAACCAAGCCGTTCCGCAACTTCGATTCCCACGCTGGATTACGTGTCTTCATTTTCTTTCTCCGTCCTTATGCGCAACCTATATGAGGCGATGCAGCGCATGCCGCTGATTAAAAACCGGTTTCCGGAATCCATTTCCTCCGCCATTCCCGATATCTCTGCTGGAATTTTTTAAAAGGAAATAAACGCTTTTGCTCGTTTTGCACGGCCAGCATGTACTGCGATAATCTCGTCAGCTTTGAGAAACCACAAACTCGATAAACGACACCGCATTTGTCGCAATTAATGCAGACACATTCAATTCCTTGCCGAAACAAAAAGTGCGCGTGCCGATACACGCATCATTAGAGGCGGGAATGAATTTCATTCCATCGATTACCGCGCCATTACGTTCATCCGGTCAACTTATTCCCTGTGGCATTGCCTTCCCGCGGCAAATCCTGTTGGAATCCGGAAAATTTATCTGAAATTAACAGAAGAAATGACCGTACGTTTTTTCTCGTATTGTCGATCTATAATTTTATGCCTGCGCTATAGCCGCAATTTCCGTTCAGATTCGCGATGTGGCTTTTAGCCGACGTCCATTCCCAATTACTGATGTACATCAAAAAACCAAATTACTGCCCAACTATATTGGGATTTAATGAATGACAACGCCACTAATCTTTAACCCGCAAAATTTTATTTAATTTTTTAATTGTTCGGAAAATTTTATCGCATGCGAAACTAAAATTTAGATCGAATTGCCTTGGCGTCAGGACTTGGCGCTATCAGAACGAACAAACAAATCGGATACTTTCAATCATGTAGAAACGTGCAGCCTTTTTCGACTTTAAACCCATCCAAGAAAACTGGCACATTGTGTTTGCACAATTGGCCCGGTCTATTGTTTTTCAAAACGGGCCGGCCTTTCAGGCGAAGATATATTTTATATAGCTGCTCCTATAAAAATTCAACAACACCGGAAAAGAATAATGCAAACCAAAGCCCGTGCGTTTTCATTGCCTGTTCCATCCATCCCCGCGATATTGACTGCTGCGTTGAGTTTCCTGCCCATGACATCGAATGCACAGACTTCCGAAGCGACCGGGGCAGCCACGGCAGCGCCAGCCACGCCGCCGCGAAGCGCGGAGGCGGAAAAGGTTCTCAAGGTGTACAACGATGCCGGATACCGGGAGGCAGCGAAGTTGGGGAGTGTCCTTCTGGCGGCAGAACCGGACAATCATGAATTGCGCTTTGCCGTGGCGAACAGCTACGCGTGGACCGGCAACCTGACTGAAGCAGCGACGCATTACAAGGCCCTGCAGGGCACGAGCTACGCGCCCCGGGCGGCGCTCGGCCTCGCCAATGTATACCGGTGGGACGGCTTGTATGGCCTTGCGCTGCCGCTGTACCAGGAAGCGTTGAGCGCGATGCCGGAGGACAAGGATGCAAAGGAAGGCATGACCTACCTGATGCGCGAACTGCGGCAACGCACGCAGGCTGGCGAGATCTGGGCGCAGGATTCGCTGAACACGCTGCGCAACGGCGCAATCGTCGCGCACCGCTGGACCGACCCGACGATGCGTCATCGGATGGAAATCGAAGTCGACGCGATGCGAGACAGGCGCAACGACCTCGGCGTCAACCAGCGCGACCTCACCTTCCGCTATGAAGGCATAGCCAATGTGCTGAAACCCCGCGTGGTCATTTCAGGACAGCAAGCGCCTCGCGGAGCGCTGTTTGCCGCTGGTGAAATCCAGCTTCCCAACCTGCCCATCGCAGTGAGCGCCGGCCATGTGAACTGGGGCAAGCTTGCATTCGATCCCAATGCGCTGAACGCCAATCTTTCGGCAAACCGGTTGGGCATACAAGGAAGGGTGCCGTCGGATATCGGTCAGTTCAGTTTCAACTACATCGCTTCGCGCGTCACGGACGGCAATACCGTGCAGGACTTCAACTTCAAGTACAAGCCAGCATGGCAGCCGGTAAAGATTCCGGAAGTGAAGTTTTACGTCGGTTTCGAAGGCCGCAAGGCACTGTTCAATTCCCCTGCCTACTGGTCGCCCAAGGACGGCAGCTACCTTGGGGTGATCGGCGTCGAGGCCGAATGGCAGGACCTCAAATGGGAAAGGGGCATCGTGCTCGCGTACGGCGTCCCGCTGGGCGGGGAAGCCAGGACCAGCACCAGCGCTTATGGGCGGCTCAAGCGCTGGATCAATAACGAATGGGCGGTGGTCTTCACGGCAGGTTATCAGCAGTCTTCCCGCAGCGGCGCCTACCGTGCCACCAGTGCCAACCTTTCGCTCGAAAAATTATGGTGACCCCTTCTTCCAAGCGGGTGCGCATCGTCGGCGCACTGGTGCTGCTGGCGATAGCCGCGTGGCTGGTCGCCAGCTTTGCCTTCGGGTTCAGCGCCGTCGACTTGACCCTCCGCCTGGTCGATGGCGGCATGGGAACCTACATGTCGGTTTTCTTCGCGGCGGTCGGCCTTCGGTATGCCGCGCTGATCTGCTTTTCCTTCATGGAGCACATCGACAACCTGCTGTATGACAAGGGCCAGCCGGACGAGCGCGATGACGACATGTTGCCTTTCATTAGCATCGTCATCCCGGCCTACAACGAAGGCGTATTGATCCAGTCCTCGATACGCTCGCTGCTGGCGGTCGACTACCCAAACTACGAAATTCTTGTCGTGGACGATGGGTCGACCGACGACACCTATGCCTGCGCGATGGAGATCGCGCGCGCCGAGCAGCGTGTCCGCATCCGGGTCTTCACCAAGCCCAACGGCGGAAAGTCGGATGCGTTGAACGTGGGCATGGCGCGCGCGCACGGCGAATTCATACTGAACATGGATGGCGACACGCTGCTGAATAGCCAGGCGCTGCGAAAATGCATACGTCACTTTGACGATCCGCAGATCGGCGCCGTGGCCGGCAACATCAAGGTTTATAACCGGGAAAA
>Ga0308164_10004606_pt1 | contig 11572 bp, 10 predicted proteins | sample PhyTR2_FD_201031 | JGI IMG/M metagenome (GOLD analysis project Ga0308164, IMG submission 201031) | Phyllosphere microbial communities from UC Gill Tract Community Farm, Albany, California, United States - DLSLT.R2 | ecosystem: Host-associated > Plants > Phyllosphere > Unclassified | place: USA... | reverse complement strand
CATAATCTTAGCTAGAGATTTTGTGGAACAAACTCGGTTTCTAGGATTTCCAACCCGTTTACGGTCATGCCACAAGTTCGAGCGGATGTTTTACTCTTGCAAGTGCTAAAACTTAATTCACTTGTGGTCAGGAATTAATTTTTTTAATCCGAAATGATCTTATAAACTAATTTTTGTGGCAGAGGTGATTCTACCAGTCAATGTATTTTGAAGGTAGGCGATGATATCATAATCGGTTTTTATATTTGGCGATTCTAAATTAACGTCTCCGACCATTTTATCGCCAATATTATAGGACTCCAAATAAGTAACAATTTGTACATGATTCAAGGTCCTACCTTGATTTTCCCCACTATTGATTTTATTTTTGGCGTAAGGTTTTACAAGCGCTATCACTAGATTTTCGCCCTTTGTTTGTTCATTGGTATTGTAGCTTAGAATAATGTTGTCGGCAGTGTGTTTTTTAAATGATATTTGCAGATGACTGCTACTAGTTTTTGATAAAGCATTTTCCAATGAATTTCGAAGGATTTTCTCATCTGATCCTACAAATTCCTGTTTGCCGTTCACAACAATCTGTGGCGTATATACGCTGCTTAAATTTAACCAATGTGCATATTGATGTTGTCTTCGTGAAAACTTCACATCACTAAACCTGTCTTTCCAACCTAGCCTGTCCCAATAATCTACATGATAAGCCAGTATGTAAACAGGCCTGTTCTTATATTCTTTTTGAATCTTGGCGATCAATTCATCTGCTGGGGGGCAGCTCGAACAGCCTTCTGAAGTAAAAAGTTCCACAACTGCAAAGCTATCTAAACTTGAAACTCTTGACGCAAAACTGAAGCCAACCGATAAAATTAAGCAGACATAAAGAATCCATGTATTTTTCTTAAACATGATTTTTGGTTTATTTATAAACAATCCTTATTAAATAAAATTCGCGATACAGTAATCACTGGATATACGGCTATAAATGAGCCCTTAGCATCCACGCCATTGTCTCATGGGTTTCCATCAGACTGGTAATGTAGTCGCTGGTTCCCGCATCCTTGAGCGCACCTGCGTAATTATTGATATTTTCTCTAAGATGAATCAAAATGCTCTGATGGTCATCCAGCAGAATTTTAATAAAATGTGGGTGCGTCATTTTCGCCGCCCTCATCCTCAATTAAATGGGTAAGTTCCAAAAACTGTTTTAAACTAGCAGGAGGAAAATGTCCAAGCTTGCGTATGCGCTCCCCTACTTCGTCTACGATCTTTTCAAGCTGTAGATACTGATCTTCAAAAAACTTATGCTTATTATAGAAATCTGGGCCTACCACATTCCAATGCGCCTTTCTTGTTTTCGTATAAAGAACATATTCGTCTGCAAGAATTTTACTTAATGAATGGGCAACCTTTCCAAGGTTGTCCTGGGTTATTCCAATTTTAGCTTCCATAATGCTGCTGTGCTAGATAGATTTATAATTAGTATAATATTCGTTGGACTGTTTAATCCAAAAGGCAGGCCATATTTAAATTATTGAATCTCAAATATTTAAAACAATTTAATATTAAGTCTAGTCATGATATATCGCTGGGATTTGTGTGATTATTGAAAATAATTAACAACTATCTAATCAAATTTAGGCAAGCAAATGCAGCTAGAGTAAGTCGCTAAAATCAAACTTTAATCCTACGACTTAAAAATCCACCTCGAAAACTATAAACAAAGAAATATTAAATCGGTATTCGAGGACTTTTTATCAAAATAACAGAAATTATTAACCTGAAAATCTACCTGTTAGAAATAAGCTGTAGCATTCGGATGAAGTCTATCGTTTCCATTAAACATAAATATATATCATGTTGAAACTAAAATTCATTCTTCCCGCAGTACTTATCGTTCTTGCAGGTTGTAGCCAAAAGTTGCATAATTCTACCTCCGGCACTTCATCCAAGAATCCAAATGACTCACTAAACGTAGTTTTAAGAATTAAGAACGTTATAAAAAGTGGGGAAAAGGTAAATTTAAAATTCATCGTACGTAATGATCAGGTAAAAGGAAAGTCATTTTGCAAATGGCATACACCATTTGAGCCTTTGATGAGCAAATACCTCGATATTACAGATGAGACTGGCGCTGAAGTAGCTTACAGAGGGCCAATGGCTAAGAGAATTATGCCTCCTCCAGCAGACAGTTACCTAGTCGTAAATCCTAAAGATACAATTTCATCTGATGTTGACCTTTTAAAAGCCTATCAGCTAGAAACTGGCAAGAAATACAAAATTTCATATAATTCAAGCGGAATAAGTGGACTTAAATCTACTAACACAGTTTTGTTCCAGTTTATAAAGTAGTCAGCTAATTCCCAAATCTTGGCTTCTGCTATAGATTACAATGCATAAAATAAATTTACGGTGTATTAAAATTTGTTGCAGGGGACGAGATTTGGGGTTTAAAATATTGATTCGACAAAGTTATTTTCGGTCTACACTACTTTTTTGAGTATTGGTAGCTTTGGATTAAGTTTATCAATTGCTGGTTTTTAAAATATTTTTGTTTGCCAAAAAAGAGTCCGTAGCGATCAAAGCAATATTTTACGTACGATTTTCTATAGTTGAAAGTGATGATACCTCGCACATCAATTTTAGCAGCCCCGCCTGGCAAAACAAAGTGCTTTGCTGCTGTTTCAAAAACAACTAAATATTTGTTATCTGTAATTTTATATCTGTTGATCGTTTTGGCAAACATTTTATTAAACTGTGAACAGCCAACTGCAACCAGAGTTTGTGTACCAAAATCTGTAGATTCAATAACAATTGAAACGATTTTTTTCTTTTGGGCAAATGAATCTGTGGAGCTTAGCAGTATGCTAGCAAGCACTGCAATATAAAGGGTATACTTCATAAAAATTATGATGTCAAGTTTTTAGAATAACTGGAAATTTCCAGCGAATATAATCCATATAATAATGCTTCGGAAGGTAATTGCTAAAAGTTGTAACTCAAGTGGACTTGGGTAGAAAATCGGGTTCCTGGTGTAAAAGTGATCCCATTATCTACCGGCTCCCCTCGAAGCCTTGTCTCTGCCTGAAACTGAGACTCTTTCCAACGAACCCCACAAAGATTATTGATAGTGACTCCAATCTCGTATTTTTTGGTGGTGTAATTAAGCACCAAGTCATTTACGAAATAGCCTGATGCGGTTTGGCTGTAATCTTCAACTGCGGGCCTGTCCGATAAATAACGGTAACGCAAGGAACCATTTAGTCCATCTTTTAAAACGTAGGTAAGTCCTCCAGAACTGCTCCATACTGGGGCTAAGGGAATGTAACTATTCCCTGGACTGATGTCTAAAGATCTACCATTAGCATAGTTTACATCCAGATCAAAATATATAGAGGGAAAGGGCTGGTAACGTGCCGAAAAATCAAAACCCAATCTTCTTGTCCTTCCGCTAAAATCAATGGTTCCGCCATCACCTGCATACAAGTATTCCTGTTGAAGGTAACTGTACCATAATACCGCATTGAGCAAAAGATTCTTTGCTGGTTTCATCGTTGTACCCAGGTCAACACCGTACGCGGCCGGAAGAGTTGGTAGATTTTTTATAGCCACTACTGCGCGTGTATCGTTAGAGTTAAATCCCTTTCCGAATAAAAGATAGATCTGCGCCTTTTCACTTACTGCATAATAGAAATTTAATTTGGGACTGAAAATACCATTTCGTGAATTATATCTGCCAGCCCCATTAAATGCAGAATCACCTGATAGCTTATTTTTGTACAAAAAGTAAAATTGGTCATATCGTATCCCCGCTCTTATGGTCAATTGAGTATTCAACTGAAAACTATTTGATAAGTATGCACTATAACTTGACTGGGTAACATTTCCTAATTTTAAAATTTCAAGTGTTTGATACCTATTTTTGGTATGATCAAGCTCGGTATCTGTCGTAGCATCAAGTCTCAAATTAAGTCCTGCATCAAATGTAGTTTTCATGCCAAAAATTTCTCCATTATGTATATAGCTTCCATTATAGCCTACCAGATTCCTCTTTTCACGCTGTCTGATTTCATCCCCATTTGGATAAACCAGAGTGGATTGACCCCCTCTCACCAAAAATAAAATCATAATAAGGTATTGCTTGCCTGACTTTTAGCAAATTGGCGCGAAGGGGTCAAATCGATTGGTTTGTCCACCTAATTAAGTGTATTTATAATTTTACCTCATCAGTATGATACCTTGAAATAATGATCATAGAAATGATGACAAGGATAATCGGAAGATAAACATAAGACATATTTATTGCGGCAACTACCTGAGCACTGTGTTTCACTCCTTGTTGATAGCCACCATCAGCCATTAAAAAACCTACAATCAAACCGGAAGCTGCCATAGTAAGTTTGCCTATGAACTGATTCAACGAGGCAATCGTTCCGGAAGAATCAATCCCTGTCAATTTTTGCCCGTAAATAACCGTGTCTGCCTGCATGGAAAAGTATATGGTGTGACGAATCCCAAATCCGATTGAGGATACCACAATCGCACAAATCAAGGTCTGCTGGCCATTGGGCGGTATGGCCAGCATGGCAATCCCGGCGATGTGAATCGTACTGGAGATTAGAAACAAATCTCTCTTATTAAGGAATTTGGATAACAGAGGTGTTGCCAGTGTTCCAAGTAATGGAACTACTGTCGACAAGGTTATTATCAGTGTTGTGAGATCTGTATTTGCTTTTACGGAATACTTAAGAAAGTATATAAAGCTCGCCTGCTGAATAAAAAATGCCCCCCACATAAAAATAATATTGAACGCAAAAATAATCCATTGCCGATTGACGATCAATGATTTGAATGATCTTTTCCAGTCAATGAGATTCTCCGAGGTTTGCATCTTCTCCCTCACCAATATAAACGAAAGGAACACCGTCAGTCCCGCCAAAGCTGCATAAAGCGACATCGTTCCTGCAAATCCCTCCCTCAGATTACCCATCCCAAAATACTGCACTAAATACAAGGTCAAACCGCTTACAATCGAGGAGCCAACGAATGAAAAGAATACCCTGCTGGTTACCAGATTTGTCCTTTCGCGATGGTCAGCTTCCATATTTGGTAAAATTGACGTCAATGGAAGATTAACCATGGTGTAAAAAAGAGAAAGTAAGATGCTCGTTATCAGCGCATAAACTGTTCGTATATGAGGATCCCCATGTGGGGTGTAAAATGCCAGATAGGCGAAAACCGCAAAAGGCAAGGCACCCCATAAAAGATATGGTCTGGACTTTCCCCATCTAGATGTCGTCCTGTCAATAAGTAAGCCCATTATCAGGCCACCAAGAGCATCAACTAGGCGGGTAATAAGCAGTATCAAACCAGCAGTAGCCACAGGCAGTTCAACAACATCGGTATAAAAATAAAGCTGATAAATGGTAATCATCTGCCATATCAGATTACAGCCAAGATCTGCAGATCCGTAGCCTACTCGTTGCATCCAAAGCTTCTTTGGTGCTAGCATTCGATAATTAATTTTAAATGTTTAATGCGGTCAAAAAATTAAATGATTATAATTGAGAATTAAATGTAATTAAATTATATCAGTTATGAATATGCAAGAGCAGGAAGACTGGGATTCGATTGTCCTCAAGGGTCATGAATATTACCTGCCGCATTTATCTGTAGACTGCGTTGTCTTGGGTTTTCATCACAATCAACTCAAAGTACTGCTTTTAAAGCCTAAACAAAAAAAAAACTGGGCACTTCCTGGTGGATTTGTTAAAAAGGACGAGACACTGGAAGATGCAGCGTATCGAACCTTATTGGAAAGGACTGGGCTGAGTGATACCTATTTGCAGCAATTTCATATATTCAGTAACCCCAACAGGACCAAGCATTACAGAAATGATGAGGAATTCGAAAGTATCGGAATCAAGATGCCGGAGGAAAACTGGCTTAGAAAGCGATTTTTGACAGTAGGTTTCTACGCATTGGTCGAATTTTCAAAAGTCGTGCCTATGCCAAATGTGCTTTCCGATCAGTGCGAGTGGTGGGATATCGATGGGATTGGCGAACTGATACTTGATCATAACGAGATACTTGAAACCGCCCAGAAGTCTATTCGCCTTCAACTCAAATATAAACCCATCGGTTTTAATCTTTTGCCAACGAAATTTACCCTTTCAGAACTTCAGAAACTGTATGAGACATTGCTTGGCAAAAAGCTAGACCGGGGAAACTTCAACAGAAAGATGCTCTCCTATGGTTTTCTGATTCAGCTTGAGGAAAAGAAAAGTGGGGTCAGACATCGTGCACCGTACCTATATTCTTTCGATATCGAGCAATATAACCTGGCACTCAATGAGGGGCTGAATGGTGGGATTTAGGTCTGAGCAACTTTGTTCAGTAAAACGCCGCTACGACTATTACAGAGAGTTCCTGGAGGTCACATAAAATGGAACAGTGAGTTGGTCCGATCGGTCGCCCATTACAAGATCTGCCATCATATTCCCCATCATTTGAAAGTCGGCGGATATTGTGGTCAATCCGTTTAAGATGTGTTTTTTTAAAGGGGTGTCATTATAAGATATCAGCCCGATATCCTTTCCAACCCTTAGTAAGGAATCAGGGATTTTTTCCAGTAGTATCATAAGATCATCTTCCAGCAAGCTAATATAAACGGTATTAATGGATAATTCTGTTGATGCAATGTCGTCTACTCTCTCAAAGGTAAAGTTATTAACTTTGCAAAATTTTTTAAGACCATTAATTATCCCAAGCGGGTAAGGCGCAAGAACGGGAAATATAATACTGATTTTTTTGTATTTTCTGAGTTTTTCAATCAATTGCACCATAGCAAGAAATATGTCCTTTTCAAAATCCTCGTACACACTCCCTTTGTATAATCGCCTGACGTCTACCTTATGGTTTAAAATAAACATCTCATGCGGAGGAATGATTGATATAATGCTATCGATATCTTCTTGGGTTGCCTGACAGGGCGGAATCAAAACAAAACTATTATAAGCGGTTCGCCTTTCCGTCAACACCTGCCGCAATTCTTGTAAATCATTGTTATATACACATAAATCTACTGAAGCTACCTGATTAATCTTTCTGACAAAGGCATCAAATACGAGCTTTTTATGAACACTGATTTTATTGAACAAGAGCAGAATTCGCTTTCTCGACCGTGCTTCCGGTTTTATGTAGAACCCTTTTCCCTGTTTACTGACTACCATCCCGGATTTAACCAGTTGCTGATAACCCTTCTCAACAGTATTTCTTGAAAGATCCAATTCAGTGCATAGATCATTGATTGAAGGCAAGGCTTGACCGGAGGGGATTATCCCACTTCGCACACCGTTTTGAACTGCCTCAAAGATTTGCAAATACAGGGGAACTTGTGAGTTTCTGGAAATGGAAAATATTTTGAGAAAGTTCATCATCATATGCTTAGGAATTAACCTCATTGAGTAAATCTGACACAATATAACGGTATTTACTGCATGAAGAAAAAAAAATAACATTTAAATATAAGAAATCTTTGTTTTTAGCTAACCAACAAGGGGTAAGTACAGGACAGTCGCAGAATGACTAAAATATTATATTTGATAATATCATTGAGTTATTATTACTCAATGATATTATAATTATGCCGGGGGTGACTCCGGCAACTAACCAAATTCAATTATGAGAAATTTTTACAACAAAACCTTTCTGTTGAGCTGTCTGTATTTTTTACTGATGCTCATCTATTCAGGATCAGCTGTTGCACAATCCAGAGTTACAGGTACCATCAGGGATGAGAAGAACCAGGCAATACCCGGCGTGAGCGTTATGCTTAAGGGTACGAAAAATGGAACTGTGACAGACAAAGATGGAAACTACAGCATCTCCGCAAAATCTTCGGATGTTCTGGTCTTTAATTATGTAGGTTACAGTGAGAAAGAGGCACCTGTAGGCAGCCAAAACACCCTTGATATCTCACTCTCACCCCTCTCCAAAAATCTGGATGAGGTTGTAATTGTGGCCTACGGAACCCAAAACAAAAGGGCGGTCACAGGCGCAGTTCAGACGGTGCTTCAAAAAGAGCTACAGGACATTCCGGCAGCACAGATCACCCAAAAACTACAGGGAAAGCTTGCGGGTGTGCAAATAAACCAAACTACCGGTATACCAGGACAGGGTATGTCAGTACGGATCAGAGGACAGGCATCAATTTCTGCAGGCAGTGATCCGCTTTATGTGGTAGATGGCTTTCCGATTACGGGAAACATCGCGAATATTAATCCTGATGAAATTGAATCTATCACAGTACTAAAAGATGCATCATCCACCTCCCTATATGGCTCCAGAGCGGCAAATGGTGTGGTGATTGTTACCACCAAAGGCGCAAAAGCGGGCAGCACGAATTTAAGTGTTAGCGCATATGCCGGACTTCAATCTTTACCGGCAAAAGGTAAACCCGATTTGATGAATGCACAGGAATTTGCACAGTTCAAAAAAGAGGTAGCGATACAGAACAACCAGCAAGTTCCTGCGATTTTTCAAAATCCTGAACAATATGGGGAAGGAACCAATTGGTATGATGCCATTACCCGAACTGCCGCTATTCAAAACTATTCTATATCCTACAGCAGTAATAAAGACAAACTTAGCACCTCTGTGGTTGCGGGCTACTTTAAACAAGAAGGTATCCTGATCAATTCAGATTACAAGAGATTTTCTTTACGTTTAAATACCGAATACAAATTTAATGACCGCATCAAGTTGGGATTTAATGCGGCGCCGACCTTTAGCAGCAACAATACACCTCAAAGTGATGGAATCTGGTACAATTCTCCCAGCATCATACAGTCTGCAATGTTGACCTCGCCGCTGGCTCCCTTCATCAACGAAGATGGTTCGATTCCTTTGAGTTCAAGTGGTTATGGAACAGCTGATGGACCCAATTGGTATAATCAGGCACAGGTAGTCAAGAACAGGTCGAAGAATACGGGCATTCTTTCCAATGCTTTTGTTGAGATTGTTCCCCTGAGGAATTTCACCTTCAGGTCAGCGATGAACATAGACCTTGGAAATTCCGTAAATGACTTCTTTTATCCATCAACTGCGGGTAATGTGTTCAATGCGCCGAATGAAGCTGATGCGTCGAGGATTAACGCTTCCCATGGCAACTCCTTTGGCTATAGCTGGCTTTGGGAAAATACTTTGGGTTATAAAAGAACGATTGGTGATCATGCTTTTGATGTCCTGGTTGGATATAGTGCCCAAACTGCGCATAGTGAGACAGGAAGTTTCAATGCCACTGGTTTTCCAGACAACAGAATACAAACTTTTAATGTAGCAAAAACGATTACGGGTTCAACCGACATACAGGACTGGAGTTTAGTATCAATGGTTGCCCGGGCCAATTACGCCTACAAGCAAAAATATATCCTGTCTGCTGCGATAAGAAGGGACGGATCATCCAAGTTCGGGGTGGACAGGCGATGGGGTAACTTTCCTTCGGTATCTGCCGGATGGATTGTTTCTGATGAGGATTTTATGTCAGCAATTAAACCAATCTCGTTTTTCAAGATCCGTGCAAGCTTTGGAGTGGTTGGAAATAACAATATTGGAAATTACACTCAATACGCCACTGTGGTTGCAACAAATAATCCGGTCGGAAACCAGTACCTGAGCGGCAAAAGTATTGCCGGACTAAACAATACGCTACTTGGTTGGGAGAATACAAAGCAATTCGATGTAGGCTTTGACCTTCATTTCCTGCAGAATCGCATCAAGTTTGCTTATGATTACTACGACAAAAAAACTGATGCCCTGCTGTATACAGTCGATATTCCTATCTCATCCGGATTTTTCAATTTTGCAACAAATATTGGAAAACTTGCTTTCTGGGGTCATGAATTCACTTTAAGTAGCCAAAATACAACAGGGGCATTTAAATGGAATACGGATTTGAACATCTCTTTTAACAAAAACAAGGCGCTGGCGCTGGGAACAACAAATGCTGCAATCTTCGGAGACAATACCATTACCACCGTGGGGCAGCCTCTGGGCCAGATTTATGCGCTTGACTGGCAGGGAGTATACACGAACCAAGCTGATTTTAATGCTTCTCCAAAATACGATGGTGCCCAGGTGGGAATGGTTAAGTTCAGGGACGTAAACGGTGATGGTATTGTAACCAATGATGACCGTGATAAGACTGTAGTTGGCAGTTCTGCACCTAAAGCCATTTATGGCATTACAAACAACTTCACCTACAAGAACTTCGACCTATCTATTGTAGCTGCGGGAGCTTATGGCAACAAGATCATCAATGTCAGCGAACGCTTCACAACCAACCTTGATGGTACATTCAACGTATTAAAAGGGCTTGCCAACCGTTGGAAGTCTGAAGCTGATCCGGGAGACGGAATTTATGGTAAATCACTGGCGAATACAACCGGCCAGGAACGCGACTGGTCCAGTTCAAAATTTGTTTACAGTGCGAATTACCTGACCATTAAAAACATTACCCTTGGTTACCAAATTCCGTTTAAGCGTGAGTCGTATATCAAGGGGATTCGGGTATATACCAGCGTGCAACAACCTTTCGTATTTACTAAATATCCGGGAGGGAATCCTGAGGTTTCTGCTGCAGGCGGCCTTTTCTCGGGCAGTGATTATACCGCGTATCCAGTACCAAGAACGTTCACGCTTGGATTAAACGTCAATTTATAAACCCTTAGATCAAGATTATGAAAACGAAAATATTATTATCACTTATTGCCGTAATCGTCTTATCGGGCTGTAAGAAAGAATACCTCACCAATCTTCCGGAAACAGTGGTTTCGGTAGCGGACTTCTATAAAACCGAAGCCGACTTCCAGCAGGCAAATATTGGGCTATACCAGCCATTACGAACACTGTACGGAAGTGGTCTTGCAGACTACGGAGCCTGGGCGATGGGAGAAATGCGTTCTGACAACACAACATTCAGCTACAATTCGGCAAATCGTGGCTATGCGGACCGAGAGAATGTCGATCTTTTTATGGATGATGCCAATAGCGGTGCTATTTCAAACAAATACAATAACGATTATATTATTATCGGTAGGGCCAATCAGATTCTAAAAACGATTGATGAGGCCAGTTTTGACCAGACCAAGAAAAATAACTATAAGGGCCAGGCATTATTCCTGAGAGCCTTTGCCTATTTTGATTTAGTTCAGTACTTTGGAGATGTACCGATATCCTTAGTCCCACCAACTACTTACGAGGAAACATCATTGCCACGTTCTCCAAAGGAAACAGTCTACAATCAAATTATTGCCGATGCCACAGCTGCGGCAGGGCTTCTTCCAACTCCATCGGGAGACACAAAGGGCTATGTTGTAAATGGGGCAGCCTATACGCTTTTAGGAAACGTTTATCTGGTTCTAAAGCAATGGTCCAATGCAGAAACTGCTCTGAGTAAGGTATCCGGCTACTCTCTAATGAGTGACTTTGCAGCCATCTACAATCCCAACAATAAAAACAATGCCGAGAGCATATTCGAGGTTCAGTATCTGGATGAGCCAACAGCAGGATCCGCGAGCAA
>Ga0308164_10004605_pt1 | contig 11574 bp, 5 predicted proteins | sample PhyTR2_FD_201031 | JGI IMG/M metagenome (GOLD analysis project Ga0308164, IMG submission 201031) | Phyllosphere microbial communities from UC Gill Tract Community Farm, Albany, California, United States - DLSLT.R2 | ecosystem: Host-associated > Plants > Phyllosphere > Unclassified | place: USA... | reverse complement strand
TCTCGTCGACGCAGCGCAATTGGCGACCGTCCGCAAGCTGGTGGCGTCGCTCAACGCCGATGCGCGCATCGTCGAGGCACGCCACGGACACGTACCGCTCGACTCGGTGATCGAGACCGGCCTGTTCAACGACGAGAAGGCGGAACTGCACCCGCTCTGGGCCAAGGAACTCTACGGCCATGCCGATCATCGTCCCGAGAGCGAGGAATACGGCGTCGAGAGCTTCGTCTACCGGGCTCGCGCACCGTTCGATCCGGTCAAGTTCCACGCCTTCGCACGTGGCGGCTGGCCGGGTGTGGTCCGCGCCAAGGGACATTTCTGGCTCGCGACGCGCCCCGACTGGTGCGGCGAGCTCGCGCAGGCCGGAGCGCAGTCGGTGACGGAAGCGCTTGGCCGCTGGTGGGCGTGCGTACCGGAAACGAAGCGCCCGAGCGGCGACGCGTGGGACCGGATGGTGGCGGCGAAATGGTCGCCGATCTGGGGCGACCGACGGCAGGAACTGGTCTTCATCGGCATCGACATGGACGAGGCCGAGATCAGGCGTCGCCTCGATGCGTGCCTCGTGCCCGCCGCCGCGTTCACGCCTCGGCTGTGGGAGGGGCTGCCCGATCCGTTCCCCGCCTGGGGCGTGCGGGAGATGGCGTGATGAACGGCGCAACGATACTCGTGCGAGTCCGATCGCACGTTCACCGCGCGCCGACCGTCGAGGCTTTCGCGGCGATCCTCGACCCCGACGTCAATCTTGCAATCTGGGAGCGTCCCTCGATGCCGTCGGTCGGATCGCTGGACGGTTTCAGCACGATCCAGATGACGGCAACGGTCGATCGCGCGCATGCCGCACTGATCGACGCGTTGGCGCAGCAGCCGCCCGCCGCCTGGCATGCGGACATCGCAGCGGACATCGCTGCGCTGGCCGAGTCCTTCGCGGCGATCATGAACCTGTCGCACGTCGTGATCCGGTTGGAGCGCGTGGTGGGCGACGCCTGCAAACGCTGGCATGCGGATTACGTGTCCGTCCGGCTGATCTGCACCTATCGCGGGTCGGGGACGCAGTGGATCGAACGATCGGTAGAGACCGCCGATGCGCCGGCTGTCGAGACATCGCGATCGCTCGCTCCCGGTGCGGTCGGCCTGTTCAAGGGCCGTATCCTGGCCGGCGAGCAGGCGATCGTCCACCGTTCGCCGCCGATCGCGGGTACCGGCGAGGAGCGGTTGCTGCTCGTGATCGACGGTCCGCCGCCAGCGGAGACCGCTGCGCTGTGGGAGCGAGCGATGCAACGTGACTGACATATTCGCGGCCCATCATCGTCACGCGATCGGTGGGCGCCTTCTCACGTCTCCCATGATCCAAGCCATCAGGATGCCGACCGCATGACCCGTTTGCCGCTTATCCTCGCCGTCACGCTTGCAAGCCTCGGTGCCGTCGCCGGTGCGCAGCAGGTACTCGGGCCGTCGGGGTATCTAAAGCCGGACGCGTTCGATGTGTTGGCCGTCCTGCCGCCTGCGCCGAAGTCGACCGATCCTCGCGGTCTCGCCGACCGCGCGATCTTCAAGGCGACGCGGGCTTTGCAGGGCAGTCCGCGCTGGGCGATGGCCACCAGCGACGTGAAGTCCGCGCCCGCCGACCTGTTCCGCGACTTCAGTTGCGCCATGGGGATCGCGATGACGCCTGAAAATGCGCCGCGGACCGCCGCGCTGCTGCGGCGCGCCATGTTCGACACCGGGCGCCAGACCGGCATCGCCAAGACCTTCTACAAGCGACAACGGCCGTTCCTGATCGACCGCGGACCGATCTGCCAGCCCGCGGCCGAAGTTGCGGACAGCTATGATTATCCGTCGGGCCATACGACCGCCGGCTGGACGATGGCGACCTTGCTCGCGCAGATCGCGCCCGATCGTGCAACCGCGCTTCTCGCGCGCGGTCGGGCATACGGCGAAAGCCGGATCGTGTGCGGCGTCCACAATGCCAGCGCGGTCGATGCGGGGCGGCTGTCGGCCTCGTCCACGCTGACCGCCATGCAGGGCGATCCGGCCTTCACCGCCGATCTCGCTGCGGCCGGACAGGAGATCGCGGCGCTCCGACAGTCCGGCGCCGTAGCAAAACCCGATACCGCCCAGTGCACACGCGAAGCGGCACTCGTCGCCCAGCCCCTCTACTGACGAGACACCCATGACCGACACGACCGGTTCGCGCCTGCTGCTCAATCGCCGCACCATGATCGGTGCCACTGCCGCCATGATCGGCGCCCCCGCGATACTGCGCGCGCAGCAACTCTTTGCCGCCTACCCGTTTCGCCTCGGTATCGCGGCGGGCGATCCGGCTGCGGACGGCTTCGTCATCTGGACCCGGCTCGCCCCCGATCCGCTGGCCGAGCATGGCGGCATGCCGATGCAGCCGGTCGAGGTGGAGTGGCAGGTTGCGACCGATCCGCGCTTTGCGACCCCGGTGGCCGGCGGCAAAGCGCTGGCGCGTCCCGAACTCGCGCACTCGGTCCATGTAGAGGTTGCCGGACTGCTACCCGATCGGCCGTATTGGTATCGGTTCACGGTCGGCAGCGAGCGTTCGACCACGGGATGCGCGCGCACCCTGCCGATCGCCGGCGCGTCGCTCGACCGGTTGCGTTTCGCGGTCGCCGGCTGCCAGAACTACGAAGACGGGCTCTACACCGCCTATCGCCACCTCGCGGCGGAAGAGCCGGCGTTCGTCTTCCACTATGGCGACTATATCTACGAGGGCCGGAGCGCGCCGATGCCGGTCGGCTATGACGGCAAGCCGCGCACCTTCGTCCGCGAGCATGCCGGGCAAAAGCTGTTCGACCTCGCCGATTATCGCCGCCGCTACGCCCAGTACAAGACCGACCCCGACTTGCAGGCCGCACATGCCGCAGCCGCATGGTTCGTGACGTTCGACGACCACGAGATCGAGAACAACTGGGTCGGCGAGATCGACCAGGAGAAGGATCCGCCCGAAGTGTTCGCGCTGCGCCGGGCCGCCGCGTTCCAGGCCTATTACGAGCACATGCCGCTGCGCCGCTCGGCCTTTCCGGGGCCCGCCGGCATGCAGATCTATCGCCGGGCGACGATCGGCAATCTGCTCGACCTGCATCTGCTCGACACCCGGCAGTTCCGGACCGACCAGCCGTGCGACGACGGCTTCAAGACCCGCTGTGCCGGCTGGGCCAACCCCGCCGCCCAGGTGATGGGACGGACCCAGGAGGCGTGGCTCGGCACTGCCCTGAAGCAGAAGAAGGCTCGCTGGAACGCGCTGGCGCAACAGGTGATGATGATGCCGCTCGACCGGCGGACCGGCGACGAACCCGCACCGATCCGCAACATGGACAGCTGGGGCGGCTACGACGCGCCGCGCGAACGCGTGCTGAAGATGGTCGAAGGGCTCGGCAACATGGTCGTGCTGACCGGCGACGAGCATCAGAATTATGCAGGTGTGCTGCGTACCGAAGGCGGCCAGAGGAATGCCGTCGCGGTCGAGTTCGTCGGCACGTCGATCACCTCGGGCGGCGACGGCGCGGACCGGCGGGTCGGCGAGGATCGTATCCGCGCGCGCAACCCGTTCCTCGCCTGGACCAACGACCGGCGCGGATATCTGCTATGCGACGTGAATGCCGACCAGTGGAAGACAAACTTCCGTACCGTCGATACCGTCACGCGGCCCGACGGCGTGATCAAGACGTCCGGTACGGCGATCGTCGAGCACGGCCGTGCCGCCGTGACGATGAGCTGAACGCACCTCGATAGGATAACCTGAACCTCGGTCAGCGGCGCCGAGTGGGGCAAAGATGTCGCGGTGTCCGGCAAAAACGCATCGGGCTTAACCCCGCCTATTGCCGCGCGTTACAGCGGTGTTACCGGTCGGTGACGGATCCGGGTCACACGGATCGACGCAGGAGGATGTTCGAAACCCAAGGGGGGACCATCCATGATTCGCTTGCCCGTTCGTACGTCTGCCATCGCCCGCCTGCTCGCCGCCAGCGCGCCGCTGCTCGTTTTCGCCGTGCCCGCCATCGCACAGGAACAAGTGTCGGCTGCACAAGCCGTGAGCGATCCGGCAAGCGACCAAGGCGTCGGTGAGATCGTCGTCACCGCGACCCGCCGCCGGGAATCGTCGAAGGACGTGCCGCTCGCGGTCACCGCGATCAGCGGCGAGAAGCTCGACGTGCTCAATTCGAGCGGCCTCGATATCCGGTTCCTCGCCGGGCGCACGCCGAGCCTTCAGGTCGAGTCGTCGTTCGGTCGCACCTTCCCGCGCTTCTACATCCGCGGCCTCGGCAACACCGATTTCGATCCCAACGCGGCCCAGCCCGTCTCGGTAGTGTATGACGACGTCGCGCTCGAAAACCCGATGTTGAAGTCGTTCCCGGTCTTCGATCTGCAAAGCGTCGAAGTGCTGCGCGGGCCGCAGGGCACGTTGTTCGGGCGCAACACGCCGGCCGGCGTCGTAAAGATCGATTCCGCCAAGCCGAACCCGGACAAGGTCTCGGGCTATGCGACCGGATCCTGGGCGACCTACAACACGATCAACGGCGAGGCGGCGCTCAACCTGCCGATCGGCAACGGCTTCGCGTTCCGCGCCTCGGGCATCATTCAGTCGCGCGACGACTGGGTGAAGAACGACTCCACGACGGGCAATACGGATCGCAAGCTCGAAGGCTATCGCGACGTCGCCGGCCGCTTCCAGCTTGGCTATACCAGCAGCGATTTTAACGCTTTGCTGAACGTCCACGTCCGCGACCTGACGGGCTCGCCACGCATCTTCCGCGCCGGGCTGTTCAAGCCGGGCACCAACGACTTCAACACCGGGTTCGACCCCAAGCACGTCACGCTCGACGGTTACACCAGCCAGAGCCTGACGCAGTGGGGCACCAACCTCCGGCTCGACTATCACCTCGACGGCATCGGCACCTTCTATTCGGTTACCGGATACGAGCAGGCCAAGGTCGAGAGCACCGGCGATGTCGACGGCGGCAACAACTACACGTTCCTCGGCGGAACGATCGGCGCGATCGGCGTCGGGCTGTTCCCGTCTAACACCGGCGGCCTCACCAAGCCCAAGGAGTTCAGCCAGGAGCTTCGGTATGCCAGCGAGGACATGAACGGCATCCGCCTCCAGGGCGGTCTGTATTATTTCCACCAGACGCTGCGGTACCACCAGTACGACTATGCGTTCGGCGGCACCGGTTCGCGCGCGACCGACCTCGACCAGGATATCTACCACGACAACCGCAACGAGAATTACGGCGCGTTCGCCTCGATCGAGGCCAAGCCCGTCGACCTGCTGACGTTGCGCGCGGGCGTCCGCTATTCGCACGACTATCGCAACGACCTCGTCACAGCACCGATCCCCGGCACCGGGATCAGCGACACGCTGCCCGCGCGTGCGATCGTGCGTGGCTCGAACGTGACCTGGGACGCGAGCGCTACCTACGAACTGACGTCCGCGATCAACGTCTATACGCGGCTCGCGACCGGCTATCAGGGCCCGGCGATCCAGGACCGCGTGACCTTCGGCAGCGTCCAGAGCACCGCGCCGAAGCAGACGACCTTCTCGGGTGAAAGCGGCTTCAAGGGCACGTTGCTCGACCGGAAGGTGAACTTCTCGCTCGACGCCTATTGGTACAGCACCAAGGATCTGCAGATCACCGCGGTCGGCGGCAGCAGCAATTCGGCACGCCTGATCAGTGCGAACAAGGCGATCGGCTACGGCGTCGAGGGCGAGTTCGAGGCGCGGCCATTGCCCGAACTGACGCTGACCGCGAGCGGCAGCTACAACTTCACCGAGATCCGCGATCGCGGCATCGGTGTAGGCGTGTGCGCGACCTGCACCGTGCTGGATCCGATCGTCAACGGGTTCGCGGTGATCGACGGCAACGATCTTCCCCAGGCGCCACGCTGGATCGCCAACTGGACCGCGCGCTACGGCATCCCGCTCGCGAACGGGGGCGAGGTCTACGCGTACACCGACTGGGTCTATCGCAGCCGCATCAACTTCTTCCTGTACGAAGCCGTCGAGTTCACCGGCAAGTCGTCGCTCGAAGGCGGGCTCAAGGTCGGCTATAAATCGCCCCAGGGGTATGAGGTCGGCGCGTTCGTGCGCAATATCACCAACCAGTATCGCAGCATCAGCGCGATCGACTTCAACAACCTGACGGGCATGATCAACGAACCACGCATCATCGGTGGCCAGTTCAAGGTCGCATTTTGAGATAAGACACCGGACTGAGCGCCTTCGGGGCAATTTCGGTGCGCAAGCGAGCTGAGGCACCGTCGCCTGACGTGACACTACGGTGAGCCGGTGCTTTGCCTTGCGGAGCGCTTTCGGAGCTTGCTGCGCTGAGCAAGCCGGTCGTCGTCGCATAGGGCCCAGTAGCGGACGTTCCGGAGTGGTTTCCGGCTCTCGAGGTTTTTTCATCCGCCTCGTGAGTTGGGAATGGCAGCATGACAGCTGTCACCATCTCCACCGGGAAGGGTTCCGGAGGGCGGGAAGTTCGGGGCCCGATTTGCCGCGCCGAAGCGATCTGGGCCCCGTCGAACCGGTGTTCGAATTCCTCCTGTTCTTTGTTTTCAGGCATGTAGCTGCGCGGTAGACAGTCGCCATGAGCCCGCCCCCTGCGACCGACCTGCGTGACCGATATGCCGACCAGGAAGCGAAGCTAACCCTTCTTCGAACGGTGCTGGCTAGCGAGGAGGGTGGCCAATTCGGACCTCGCAAGGATGTCTTGTTTTCGGCCATCCAGACATCGCAGATGCCGATGATCCTTACCGATCCGCATCAGCCCGATAACCCGATCATTTTCGCCAATCGTGCCTTTGCGTCACTGTCGGGCTACTCGGCCGACGAACTGATCGGCAAGAACTGCCGCTTTCTGCAGGGTACCGACACGGATCCGGAGAATGTCGCCAGGTTACGCAACGCCATAGCCGCGCGCGAACCGATTGCGATCGACATCGTCAATTACCGGCGGGACGGGACTAAGTTCATCAACGAGCTGTACGTAAGCCCCGTCAACGATCCCGACGGAAACCTGCTGTATTTCTTCGGCAGCCAGGTCGACGTCACGACCTTCAGGTCGGCAAGCCAGCAGCTACTGTTGAGCGGTGAGAAATATCGCTCGATCTTCGAGGCCATCGATGAAGGCTTCTGCGTCATCGAATTCATCGACGGCCCGCATGGCCCGTTGAGCGATTATGTCCATCTCGAAGCCAATGAGGCGTACGCACGCAATGCCGGAATCACCGACGTCGTAGGTCGGAACGTTCGCGATCTATTTCCGGACGAGGCGGATAGCTGGGTCGCCGTCTTTGGCGAGGTGCTGCGGACTGGTGAGCCGGCTCGCTTCGAACGAGAACTCGACGCCACCGGGCGCCATCTGGAACTGTCGGCTTTCCGCATCGAGCCTGCCGGCAACAACCAGGTCGCGGTCCTGTTCAAGGACGTCACCGCGCGCCGGCAGACGGAGAACGAACTCCGTGAATTGACCATACGCCTTGACGCGCTGGTCCGATCATCGACCGAGGTCCGCTATCTCATCAACGCGGACTGGACCGAGCTGGCAGAATTGTCCGGCGGCGGCTTCCTGGCGGATACGCCCGCGGCAAACGCCAACTGGCTCAACGACTATGTCCCGCCGGAAGGCCGGGATGCCGTGCGGGCCGAGTTCGAGCGTGCGATCAAGGCTCGCGATACATACAGGATCGAACATCCGGTCTACCTGGCCGACGGATCGCTCGGATGGGCCCAGGTTCAGGCCGTGCCGCTGTTCGACGATCATGGTGAAATCACCCATTGGTACGGCGCGGCATCCGACATCACCGACCGTCGCAAGGCGGAAGCCGAGCTTCATGAACTGGCGGTCGAACTCAGCCATCTCAACGGCACACTCGAAGCGCAGGTTGCCGAGCGTACAGCCGAACGCGACCGCGTCTGGCGTCTGTCGCGCGACATGCTGGGCGTTGCCGATACGCAGGGACGCTGGACGAGCATCAACCCGGCATGGTCGCGTATCCTTGGCTGGAGCGAGGACATGTTCATCGGACGGACGTCCGAGTGGCTCGAGCATCCCGACGACCATGAGAAGACGCGCGCCGAGATAGCGCGGCTCGCGGCCGGCCTGGAGACTGCTGCCTTCGAGAACCGCTTCCGGCACCGGGACGGGACCTATCTTTGGCTGTCCTGGACCGCGGCGCCGGAGAACGGTCTCCTCTATTGCGCGGGGCGTGATGTCACCGCCGAAAAGGAGCGTCAGATCGAGCTCGACGCGGCGCAGGATCAGCTTCGCCAAGCGCAGAAGGTCGAGGCGGTGGGGCACCTCACGGGCGGCGTGGCGCATGACTTCAACAACCTCCTCACCGTCATCCGTGGTTCGGTCGATCTTCTGCGCCTGCCCAACCTGACGGACGAACGCCGCGAACGCTACATTCAGGCGATCGCGGAGACCGCCGATCGCGCGGCCAAATTGACGAACCAGCTGCTCGCCTTCGCGCGACGCCAGGCCCTGCTGCCTGAATCCTTCGACGCCCAGGAAAGCGTTCGGGTGCTGGCGGACATGGTGCGAACGCTTGCCGGTTCGCTCATAGAGGTCGCGTTGGAGTCGGCGTCCTGCCCCTGCCATATCCACGCCGATCGCAACCAGTTCGACACCGCGATCATCAACATGGCGGTAAACGCGCGCGATGCGATGAATGGCGACGGGCGTCTTACCATCCGTGTCGAGTCGGTCGACGGCATGCCGTCCGTGCGGTCGCACCCAGCCGTTGCCGGTGACTTCATCGCGATCTCGCTCACCGATACGGGCGAAGGCATTTCCGCCGATCGTATCGATCATATCTTCGAGCCGTTCTTCACGACCAAGGATGTCGGCAAAGGAACCGGGCTTGGGCTCAGCCAGGTGTTCGGTTTCGCCAAGCAATCGGGCGGCGAGGTCATGGTCGAAAGCGAGGTCGGCACCGGCACGACTTTCACGCTGTACCTGCCGCGCATGATGGGAGAGCAGACCGCGATCGTTCGCGACGACACTCCCCGGCAGGTCGCGTCGGGTGATGGCGCGTGCATTCTCGTCGTCGAAGACAACCCACAGGTCGGAGAGTTTGCCCGGTCGGCCTTGGCCGAACTCGGCTACACCACGGTGCTGGCCAAGGACGCCGCCCATGCGCTCGGCGAACTGGAAGCCGCGGCCGACCGGTTCGACGCTGTCTTCTCCGATGTCGTCATGCCCGGAATGTCAGGCATCGAACTGGGTCAGGCGATACGGATCCGATATCCCGACCTGCCGGTGGTACTGACCAGCGGATACAGTAACGTGCTCGCGCAGGACAGCAGCCACGGGTTCGAGCTGATCCACAAGCCCTACTCGATCGACCAGTTATCGAGTGTGCTGCACCGGGTCATCGCGATGCGGTGATGCGATCATCTGACGGGGACTTGCACCGAGCGGGACGGTCCCCTTGCCTGTTTCGTTGCTACCGACAGCGCGCCGTACTGCAGATATTCGTCACCGAATTGAGTCCTGTGGTCGACAAGAGGTTCGGATAGCAGGCAAAATCTGCGCGTTGCCTGCCGTTAGAGAGGTGGTAGTGGACCACTGGCGCACCTCCCAAGACAGAAACCGAACCATTGGCAAACCTCGACGAGTTCAACGATTCCGAGCGGCACCGGCTGGCGGCGTTGGCGTGCTACGACGTGATGGACTCGCCACGCGAACGGTCGTTCGACGAGCTGGCAGCGCTTACTGCCAAACTCTGCGATGCCCCCATTGCCGTCGTGAACCTGGTCGGGGACGGACGGCAGTTCTTCAAGGCGGAAGTCGGCCTCGGCGTGCGCGAGACGCCGCTCGAAAGTTCGTTCTGCGTCAAGGCGCTGCTGGAAGACGATCTCCTCGTCGTTCCCGACCTGACCAAGGATCGCCGGTTCGACTGCAATCCCCTGGTCACCGGGGACCCGCACATCCATGCCTATGCCGGCGCGTTGCTCAAGACCGCGGACGGACTGGCGATCGGGACGCTCTGCGTCTTGGATCATCGTGCGCGGGAATTTACCGAACTCCAACAGGAGACGCTGCTCGTCCTGGCGCGGCAGGTCATGGCACAGCTCGATCTGCGGCGCACCGTCGCGGACCGCGATCGCCGCTACGACGAGCTTCAGGTCAGCCGGGAGCAATTGACCCACAGCGACGCGCGCTATCGTACGCTGTTCGATTCCATTGAATCCGGGTTCTGCATCGTCGAGGTCGACCTTGGCGACGCGGCAGCACCGATCGACTACCGCGTCATCGAGGCGAACCCGGCATTCTATCGCCAGACCGGCTTCGTCGAGGCGGTCCGGGGCCGTTGGTTGCGCGACGCAGTCCCCGATCTGGAAGAGCATTTCTACGAGATCTACGGACGGGTCGCACGGACCGGCGAACCGGTTCGCTTCGAGGAGGGCTCCGCGGCGCTCGGTCGCTGGTTCGACGTCTACGCCTTTCGCGTTGGCGATGCGACGGATCGTCGGGTCGCGATCCTGTTCAACGACATTTCCGCCCGCCGTGCAGCGGAGGAGGCGTTGCGCGACCTCAACGAAACGCTCGAAGATCAGATCGACAAGCGAACCGCCGAACGCGATCGGATGTGGGATACCTCGCCCGACCTGATGCTGATCATCGATTTCGACGGCGTCTTCCGTCGGGTGAATCCTGCGTGGACGACGGTGCTTGGCTATAAGCATGACGAGCTGGTCGGACATCATGTCAACGAGTTCGTCCTTCCAGACGATCACCAGGACACGGTCGACGCCTATCAGGCCGCAAAGGCTGGCGAGCAGCCCCATATCCAGAACCGCTATCGCCATAAGGACGGCTCGTTCCGATGGATCGCGTGGGTTGCCGCGCCCGCCGGCGACCTGACCTATGCGACGGGTCGCGATATCACCGCGGAGAAAGCGCGCGAGGCGGAACTCGCGCATACCCAGGATCAACTCCGCCAGGCGCAGAAGATGGAGGCGGTCGGGCAGCTTACCGGCGGGCTCGCGCATGATTTCAACAATCTGCTGACCGGCATGATGGGCAATCTCGAGTTGCTTCAGATGCGCGTCGCACGCGGGCGGCTCGACGATCTCGACCGCTTCGTGCTGGCGGCGCAGGGCGCAGGACGGCGCGCGGCGTCGCTGACACAACGCCTGCTGGCATTCTCGCGACGCCAGACGCTCGATCCGAAGCCCACCGAGGTGAACCGGTTGATCGCCGGCATGGAAGACCTGCTCCGCCGGACGGTCGGGCCCGCGATCGATATCGAGGTCGTCGGTGCGGGCGGCCTCTGGCCTGCCTGCATCGATGCGGGCCAGCTGGAAAACGCTCTCCTCAACCTCAGCATCAATGCCCGCGACGCCATGCCCGACGGCGGGCGGCTGACGATCGAGACCGCCAACAAATGGCTCGACGATCGCTCGGGCCGCGAACGCGATCTGCCGCCCGGCCAATATCTGTCGATCTGCGTCACCGACACCGGCACCGGGATGAGTGCGGAAACCATCGAACGCGCCTTCGAACCGTTCTTCACGACCAAGCCGCTCGGCGAGGGTACCGG
>Ga0308164_10004602_pt1 | contig 11581 bp, 9 predicted proteins | sample PhyTR2_FD_201031 | JGI IMG/M metagenome (GOLD analysis project Ga0308164, IMG submission 201031) | Phyllosphere microbial communities from UC Gill Tract Community Farm, Albany, California, United States - DLSLT.R2 | ecosystem: Host-associated > Plants > Phyllosphere > Unclassified | place: USA... | reverse complement strand
AGGGTGGGCGAGTGGCCCGAGCGCAGGAACGATTTGAAGGTCGACATGGCAGTTCGAGATGCGATGCCTCGACACGGTCCCTGGCGGGGCGCATCGTCGGCGGGTTGGGGGGAGGATCCCGGCGGCGTCGCCGGCGGTGATGGGCCGGGGGGCGAACGCCACCGGGATCCGCGAAGCCGCGGAGAGATCACCAGGACGGTGCTTCGTTGCACCGTGAGTCCTTGCACACGCAAGCTCCGTGCCCGATCCGATCCGGGTTAGCCTCGGGTCCTTCCGGGGCCCGCCACGCCACCCTTCCAGCCACTCCGATGACTCCGCCGATCCCCAGCCCGCCGCCGCTCCACCTCGTCCTGATCGACCCGCCCGCCGGGTCCGCCCACCCTCTGCTTGCGCTGGTGCGTCGCGCATGGGCGCCGGCCGGCGGCGGGCCGGTCGCGGTGCAGGCCGATGCCGAGGCCTTCCTGCGCGAACTGGCCGAGCCGGTGGCGGTCATGGACGGGGCGCCCGGGCCGCCAGCGCACTGGCTGTTCTGCGCCGGCACCGATGCCGGAGCCGATGCCCTGATCGAGACGCTGCGGCGCGTGGCGGTCGTGCGGCCCGACGGTCTGCCCGGGCCGGTCGCCGTGCTCGGCCCATCGCTCGATGGCGCCGCGCACGTGGCATTGGTCGAGGCCGGCGCGCAGGCCTGGGGCGACATCGGGACGGTCGACGAGGCGGCCCTGCGCGCGCTGCTCGATCGCGCCGGTGCGCGCTGGCGCCGCGAGCACGCGTTGCGATCCGAACTGGTGCGGCTGCGCACCCGGATGGACGAGCGCCAGTGGGTCGACAAGGCCAAGGGCCTGCTGATGCTGGCGCGCGGCATGGGCGAGGACGAAGCCTTCGCGCTGCTGCGCAGCACCGCCATGCATGCCAACCTGCGGCTCGGCGAGGTCTCGCGCGCGGTCATCGATGCCGCCCGCTGGGCCGGCAGCGTGAACCGGGCCGGTCAGCTGCGCATGCTGTCGCAGCGCTTCGCGCGCCTGGCCGCGCAGGCCCGTGCCGGCATCGAGCCGGCGCGCAGCCTGGACCCGCATCGTGCCGTGGCCGCGCGCATCGACGACAACCTCGACCAGCTGGCGCGGCTGCCGGCGCAGCCGGATTGCGCTGCCGCGCTGGCGCGGGTGCGCGCGGCCCGCGACGGCCTGGTCGCCGCCTGGCCGCCACGCGCGGCGCCGCGCGACCTGGTGGCCATCGATGCCGCCGCCGAGGCGCTGCTCGAGGGCGCCGAGGCGCTGGTCGAGACGCTGCAGGTCGCCGGCGGGCGGCGCGCGTTGCGCATCGTCAACCTGTGCGGACGCCAGCGCATGCTGGCCGAGCGCATCGCCAAGAGCGCGCTGCTGGCGGCCGCCGGGGTCGCGACCGATGCCGCGCTGCTGCCGGCCGCCGCGCAGGCCTTCGAGAGCGCGCTGGCCGAGCTCGAGCAGGCGCCGCTGACCTCGCCCGAGGTGCGCGCCGCATTGGCCGAGGCGCGCGAGGAGTGGCTGCGTCTCGCGCGCAGCCTGCAGCACCTGGGCCGGCCGCAGGGTGGCGTGGCGCTGGCCCGCTCGGCCGAGGCGCTGGTCGACACCTTCGACCGGCTGGCGGCGCAGTACGAGCACAGCCTGCAGGTGCTGCTGGCCTGAGCCGGCCAGGCGCGCCGCCTGGCCCGCCCTCGGCCGCCGGGCGCCCCGGTGCGGGGGCGCCGCCGCCTCACGGCGCCGTGCAGGTGAAGCTGCCGGCCGCGTTCACGTTGCCCGCGACATAGCGGGCATAGGCCGGATAGGCGCACAGCGGCCGGGTGCGGCCGGGCACGCCGGCGGTGTCGGCCACCACCTGGGCCGGTGGCACGTTGCCGCCCTCGACCCAGTTCTCCAGCGTGGTGAGCGAATCCCAGGCGGCGTTGAAGACGCTGCTGGCGGCGTGGCCATAGCCGGGGATCTCGTAGTAGCGCACGAAGCCGTCGACCTGGGCGGCGCCCATGGCGTTGCGCAGGCGCGTGTAGTACTGGGCGGTGGCGCGGGTGCTGACCAGCGCGTCGTGCGAGCCATGCGCCATCAGGATCTTGCCGCCGCGGGCCTGGAAGGCCGACAGGTCGGCGCTGTTGACGTCCTGCAGTCCGGTCAGCTCGACGATGCGCGACTGCAGCGCGCCGGGGTTCTGCGGATCGACCGCCAGCGAATTGGCATTCGCGTCGCGCGTCACGAAGAAGCGGATCCACTGGTCCCAGAAGGTGCTGCCATAGGGCGGGGCGCCCGCCGCCGTGACCGGTGGCATCGGGTTGGCCGGGGCCAGCGTGCCGAGCGACAGCGTGACGATGGTGGGTTGCAGCGGACTGGTGCCGGTGGCGCCGAAGTCGGTGCCCCAGGTGTTGAAGCCGGGGTAGGTGGTCTCGCCGCTGGCCAGCCGGTAGGGCAGCACCAGGGGCGTGTTGGTGACCTCGAAGGCGTTGATCTGCGCATCCGACAGGCAGCCGTCGCCGGTGTCGGTGCCGCCCGCGCAGCGCAGCGCGGCGCCATTGAACTGCGCGGTGCGCGGGTCGAAGCTGGCGTTGCAGGCGGCCACGTTGCTCACCAGGCCGTCGTTGACGCCATCCAGCGCGTCGCAGGCGGCGGTCGAGGCGTCGAGCAGCAGGCGGCGCTTGGCGCGGCTCGGATAGGCGTTGGGTTGCGCCAGGGCACGGGTGATGCGGCCGAACTGCAGGTCCAGGGCCGCCGCGTTCCAGGCCGGATAGAGCACGATGGCGCCATCGAAGTCGGCCGGCCAGCGCGTGACGGCGAACAGCGCCTCGCGCCCGCCGGTCGAGCCGCCGGCGAAGTAGGTCCGGTCGGGGCGTCGGGCATAGCGGGCGTCGATCAGCGCCGTCGCCACGTCGCGCGTCTTCTTGATGGCGTCGCTGGCGAAGTTGCGCAGCATCTCGTCGTTGGCGCCGAAGCTGCCGTCGCGGCTGGTGGTGACGGGGTCCGCCTGGTGGCCGGAGTCGCTGCCGAAGGTGGCATAGCCGCGACCCAGCGGCACCTGCTTGTCGGTCGGGCCGGCCGGCACGTTGCCCACGCCGGTGGCGATGGTGCCGTTGTAGCCCCCGCCGCCGAACATCATGGCCTTGCCGTTCCAGGTCGCGGGCAGGTTGAGCTGGAACTTGATGTTCTGCGCCGCCGGGTCCACCGGCCGGATGTCGCCCAGCACGCGGCAGTACTCGCCGACCGCCGTCGCGCCGCTGCCGGCGGCCGGCACGACGGTGGCGCTGGTGACCACCGCGCCGGTGGTGGGCAGTCCGATCGAGCCGGCGGCGATGCTCATGCCGCCGAGCTGGGCGCAGCTCATGGCCTGGCGCGGCGGCGCCACCACGTCGTCGTCGTCGCCACCCCCTCCGCAGCCCGCGACGCAGAGCGTGGCCGCCAGCACCGCGCCGAGGGTCGGGCGGCGGGTGGGACGTGGGACTTCGACCTGGGATGGCATCTTCATGGCGCGTCTCTTTCTTCGTTGGAATCTGCGCGTGCTGGCGGGCCGTCGGAATGGCGGCGCTCACGGCGGATCCAGCTTAGTGGCTCGCGCGCCGCGCCGTATCAGTGCTTTGCCGGGTGTCCGGGCGCGGGCTGCCGCGGCAGCGCGCAGACGAAGCTGCCGGCCGCGTCGACGGGGCCCGCGACATGGCGCGGATGGCCCGGCCAGGCGCACAGCGGCCGGGTCCGGCCGGGCACGCCGGCGCTGTCGGCCACGACCTCGGCCGTGGGCGCGACGTCGTCCTCGACCCAGCGCTCCAGCGCGGCCAGCGAGTCCCAGGCGGCGTTGAAGACGCTGCTGGCGGCATGGCCATAGCCGGGAATCTCGTAGTAGCGGACGAAGTCGTCGACCCGCTCGGCGCCCATGGTGTCGCGCAGCCGCGTGAGGTACTGGGCGGTCGCGCGCGGGCTGACCAGGGCGTCGTGCGCGCCATGCGCCATCAGCAGCTTGCCGCCGCGCGCCCGGAAGGCCGAGAGGTCGGCCTCGTTGACGTCCTGCAGTCGCGTGAGCTCGAGGATGCGCGAGCGCAGCGCGCCGGGATGCCGCGGATCGACCGCCAGCGGATCGGCGGCGGCGTCGCGCGCGACGAAGAAGCGGATCCACTGGTCCCAGGCGATGCTGGCGGAGGGCGGCGAACCCAGGAACGTGACCGGTGGCATCGGCGTGGCCGGGGGCATGGTGCCCAGCGCGAGGGTGGTGACCACGCGCTGCAGCAGGCCGTCGCCCGGCACGCCGAAATCGGTGCCCCAGGTGTTGAAGCCGGGGTAGGTGGTCTCGCCGCTGGCCATGCGGTAGGGCAGTTCCAGCGGCGTGCGGGCGACCTCGAAGGCATCGATCTGCGCATCCGACAGGCAATCGTCGTCGGTGTCCGCGCCGCCCGGGCAGCGCAGCGGCAGGCCGGCGAGCAGGGCGGTGCGGGGGTCGAAGATGGCATCGCAGGCCTCGACATCGCTCACCAGGCCGTCGGCGGCGCCATCGAGCCGGTCGCAGGCGGCGGTCGCGGCATCGAGCAGCCGGCGGCGCTTGGCCTGGCTCGGGTAGGCGCCGGGCTGCGCCAGGGCGCGCGTGATGCGGCCGAACTGCAGATTCAGCGCGGCCGGGTTCCAGGCCGGATAGAGCGCGATGGCGCCGTCGAAATCGGCCGGCCAGCGGGTGATGGCGAACAGCGCCTCGCGTCCGCCGGTCGAGCCGCCGGCGAAGTAGGTCCGGGTCGGCGGGCTGGCGTAGCGCGCCTCGATCAGCGCCAGCGCGACGTCGCGCGTCTTCTTGAGGGCGTCGCCGGCGAAGTTGCGCAGCATCTCGTCGTTGCCGGCGAAGGCGCCTTCGCGGCCGGTGGCCAGCGGATCGGCCTGGTGGCCGGAGTCGCTGCCGAAGGTGGCATAGCCGCGACCGAGCGGCACCGGCCGGTCGACCGGGCCGGCGGGCAGGTTGCCGGTGCCATCGGCCACGATGCCGTCGAGGCCGGCGCCGCCGAACATCAGGGCCTTGCCGTTCCAGGCCGTGGGCAGGTTGAGCTGGAAGCGGATCGCCTGCGCGGCGGGATCGACCGGATGGATGGCGCCCCGCACGCGGCAGTATTCGCCGACCGCCGCCGGGCCGGCACCCATCGCCGGCACGACGGCGGCGCTGGTGACGACCGCGCCGGTCGTGGCCAGGCCGATCGATCCGGCGGGGATCGTCATGCCATCGAGTCGGGCGCAGGCCATGGCCTGCCGGGGTGGCGCGTCGTCGCCGTCGCCTTCGCCGCCGCAGCCCGCGACGCAGAGCGCGGCGGCCAGCACGGCCTGGAGCCTGGAACACATCTTCATTGTTTTCTTCCCTGGGAGAGTCGGCGCGCCGTGGCTCTCCGTCGGGATGGCGGCGGTCCCGGCGGACCGCTCCGCAGTGGGCCACGTCCCGGTCGCCGCCGAGGCGCTCGCGACGGCCTTCCGTCGGCCGGCGCCCGGCCCGGGTCAGTGGCGATGCACGTGGTTGCGGTAGTGGTCGCGCCGGTGCACGCGGCGGTCGTGCCGGCGGTCGTGGCGGTGGTAGTAGCGATGTTCATAGCGCGGACCACGATCGGGCCGCACGAAACGCGGCGGTGGCGGCGGCGGCACCACGATCACGCGGGGCCGCTCGTAGCGTCCGCCCGGATGGGGCTGGGCCTGCGCCGGCGTCGGCGCCGAGAGGGCGCCGAGGGCCAGCAGGGCGGCGGTGCCGAGGGCGATCAACATCTGCTTCATGGCGACTCCTTGGGTTGCATGTCGTTGCGAGGAGGCCATGGTGGCCGCCGCATGTGAACGGCGTGTCGCTGGCGAGAGAAATCTCGTGAATCTTGGCAAACGTGGGCAAAGACCCGACGCCCCGGCGCTAGGCCGCCATCGGGGAGAACGTCGTCGCGAAACGCTGCGCGAAATGCGCCACCACCGCCCGGTTCACGACCGAGCCGCGCCGGCTGCGCAGCATCACGGCGTGGATCGGCAGCGGGCGCAGCGGCCAGTCCGGCAGCAGCACCTGCAGCCGTCCCTGCGCCAGGTCGGCCTGCAGCATCCAGGCCGGCAGCATCGCCACTCCCAGGCCCTGCAACGCGGCCTCGTGGATGGCCTCGCTGGCATTGGCCTCGAAGCGGCCCTGCACCGGCACCTCCACGCGCTGGCCGGCACGCGTGAAGCGCCAGACCCGTGGCGCGCCGATGCCGCCGAAATGGATGCAGGGATGCGCCGCCAGCTCGCGCGGATGCGTCGGCCGGCCATGCAGCTGCAGATGCGCGGGCGCGGCCACCAGCAGGCGCCGGGCGGTGCCGACGCGGCGCGCGACCAGGGTCTCGTCCTTGAGGTCGGCGACCCGGAAGGCGAGGTCGATGCCATCGGCGGCGAGATCGACCGTCGCATCGCTCAGCCGCAGATCGACCGCCAGGCCCGGATGCGCCTGCAGCAGCCCCGGCAGCCCGGGCACCAGCTGCAGCCGGCCGAAGGGCACCGACGCCGCGATGCGGATCGTGCCGGCGATCCGCTCGTGCCGCTGGCCCAGCAGCTCGCGGCCACGCTGCAGGGCGGCCAGCGCCGCCTGGGCGTGCGGCAGGAATTCCGCGCCGGCCGGCGTCAGCGACAGCCGGGGGCGCGCGCTGCGTTCGATCAGCGTGCCGCCGAGTTCGCGCTCCAGTGCCGTCACCTGCTTGCTGATGTTCGACTGGGTGGTGTGGAGGGCGCGCGCGGCGGCCGAGAAGCTGCCGTGCTCGACGACCCGGGCGAAGGCGTGGAGGCGCTTGAGACTGTCCATCCGAGGGACTCCCTTCAGTCCGAATTGGAATGGCAACAAGTCTAGATCGCTGGTTCCTGGAATGGGCGCCGTTCCCTAGAGTCCGGGCTGCCGCCGGCCGAGCCGGCTTCTCTCCACACCGAAAGGGACCGCTCCGATGACGACGACCTCGACACCCCATGCCCGCCGCCCGGAAGCGGCACTGGCGCTGGCACTGACACTCACGCTGGCCACGACCCTGAACCTGACCCTGGCGGCGACCGCCGCGCACGCCGATGTCGCGCCACCCGCCCGGCCGACCCTCGTCGCCGGCGTCGAGATCCATGCCGGCCCGAGCGAGGCCGTGCAGGCCTGGCGCCGTGCCGTCGAGGCTGGCGATGGCGAGGCCATCGCGCGCATGAACGGCCCGCGCACCGTGGCCTATGGCGTGGACAGCGCCTTCACGCATGGCGGCAAGGCCATCGCCGCCGGCTACGACGCGATGTTCGCCAAGTACGTCGCCAAGGTCGACATCCGCGACGCCGCCTGGGTCCGCCAGGGCTCGCTGCTGCACTCCTGGGGCCTGTTCACCCTCACCCTGACGCCGCGCGGCGGCGGCGAGCCGGTGCGCATCGACGGCCGCTTCTCCGACCTGGCCGCCTGGACCGACGGCGGCTGGCAGTACCTGATGGACCACGCGTCCGTGCCCACCCCCTGACCGAAGGACCCCCGCATGACCTCCTTGTTCCAACCCCTGAAGGCCGGCGCTTTCGACCTGCCCAACCGCGTCGTCCTGGCGCCACTGACCCGCTCGCGCGCCGACAACGAGCGCACGCCGACGGCGCTGATGACCGAGTACTACGCGCGCCGCGCCGGTTTCGGACTGATCGTGACCGAGGCGACCTCGGTCGACCCCCTGGGCGTGGGCTATCCGCGCACGCCGGGCCTCTGGAGCCGGGCCCAGGTGCAGGGCTGGGCCCGCGTCACCGATGCCGTGCACCAGGCCGGGGGCCGCATCGTGGCCCAGCTGTGGCACGTCGGCCGCATCTCCGACCCGATCTACCTGGGCGGGCGGGCCCCGCTGGCGCCCAGCGCCGTGGCGCCGGGCGACGCCGCCGGCACGATCTCCCTGGTGCGGCCGCAGCGCCCGTACGGCGTGCCCCGGGCGATGGACGAGGCCGACATCGCGCGCGCCATCGCCTCGTTCGCGCAGGCGGCGCGCAATGCCGCCGATGCCGGCTTCGACGGCGTCGAGATCCATGGCGCCAACGGCTACCTGCTCGACCAGTTCCTGCAGACCGGCAGCAACCACCGCGCCGATGCCTGGGGTGGTTCGCTGGAACGCCGCGCGCGGCTGGCGCTGGAAGTGGTGGATGCCGTGGCCGAGGTCTGGGGCGCCGACCGGGTCGGCTATCACCTGTCGCCGCGCGCCGACATCCTGGGCATGGGCGACGAGGATCCCGCGGCCACCTTCACCCACCTGGTCGACCAGCTGTCGCAGCGCCGCCTGGCCTTCGTGATCTCGCGCGATCCGGAGGGCCCCGGCACCCTGGCGCCGCTGCTGCGGCCGCGCTTCCACGGCACCTGGATCGCCAATGGCGGCTTCACGCCCGAGCGCGCCGCGGCGGTGGTCGAGGCCGGCGCCGCCGATGCCGTCGCCTTCGGCCAGCTCTCGATCCCCAACCCCGACCTGCCCGATCGCCTGCGTCGTGGCCTGCCACTGGCGCGTCCGGTGGCGGCGACCTTCTACAACGAGCATCGGTTCCTGTTCGATGGCGAGCGCATGCCGCCCGAGGGCTACCACCCGAGCGACCGGCGCGGCTACCTCGATTTCGAGCGCGCGACCGTGGACGCCTGAGCGCGGCCAGCGGATGAACGTGACTTCGTTCACGGCATCCGTAGAATGCGCCGCGTTGGTGCTCGCGCCGCGGTTCGCGCGGCGCAGTTGAACGGGAAGCAGGAGTCCCGGTGTTCCCGCGCGGAACATCGAAGCCACCTGCGCTGCCCCCGCAACGGTCAAGCAGACGGCGTCCCCCGGGGCGCCACCCCCGACGATCCAGCCACTGGGCTCCCTGAAACAGGCGCCCGGGAAGGCCGTCGGAGGCCGCGCTGTCAGCCCGGATACCGGCCAACGAGGCGGTCGCCGTCCATGTCCCCGACCGGGACGCGGAAGGCGGCCATGACACCCAAGCACCGGCGGGGAGGCCGGTGACGGGCCTTGCATCGTCGGGTCTTCATCTTCATGTTCGCTTTCGAAGCCGTTCTGTTCGAACTGGCACGCCTGTTCCTGTGGCCGGTCACCCTGGGTGTCCTGCTGTCCTTCCTCTACGCGGTCTATGGCCTGGGCGCCTTCGGCATCGAATACCTGCAGCGGCGGCGTCAGCCCGAGCGCGCGCTGGTGCTCGGCGCGCTGGCCGACCAGGGGCAGGACCGGATGGAGCTGGCCGTGCTCAAGGCGCTGGAGGGCGTGCGGCTGTGCAGCCGCGTGGCGCCCATGCTGGGCCTGATCGCCACCATGATCCCGATGGGACCGGCGCTGGTCGCCGTCGCCTCGGGCGAGTCGCAGGGCGTGGCCCAGAGCCTGGCGCCGGCCTTCGCCAGCGTGATCGTCGCCCTGGCCTCGGCCTCGATCACCTTCGTCATCTACACCGTGCGCCGGCGCTGGCTGATGCGCGAGCTGGTCATGGTGCTCGACGCCCGGGAGCGCGCGTCGTGAGCCGGCGGCGCTTCTCCATCCTCGACGGCCTGGATGCCGAGGACGACGATCCGGTGCTCTCGACCATCAACCTGATCGACGTCTTCATGGTGGTGATCGGCATGCTGATGATCGCGGTCATCAACAACCCCATGAACCCGTTCGCCCAGGACAAGATCACCGTGATCCGCAACGAGGGCCGGCCCGACATGGAGATCCTGACCAAGGAGGGGCAGAAGGTGACGCGCTTCAAGGCCAGCGGCGCCTCCGGCGAGGGCGATGGCGAGAAGGCCGGCACCGCCTACCGGATGAAGGACGGCACGATGGTCTACGTGCCGGCCGACGCGACGCCGGTCAAGCCGTGAAGGGCGTCACCCGGATCTGGGCTGCTTCGTGGCCGTGGGTCTTCGCGCTCGTCGTCGCGCTGGTCGGCACGGGTCGACCGGCGCTCGCGGCCGAGGTCGGCACCGGCACCGGCGCCAGTGCGGCCCGCGTCGTCCTGCTGACCACCTACATCGTCTCGCCGGCCCGGCTGGCGAAGCTGCAGGCCGCCGCCCGCGCGGCCGGGGTGCCGCTGCAGACGCTGTCGGCCGAGCGCGACACGCCCGAGGCGCTGGCCGCCGGCCTCGCCGGCGCCGGGCTGCTGATCCTGGATGCGCCGCATCCCGGTGTCGGCGAGGCCGCGGCGGCGCGCTTCGGCGAGGTCGTCGTGCGCAGCGGCGTGCCCTACGTGCTGGTCGGCGAGGCGGCGGCGGTGGCGCGCGGCGAACCCTTCGCCGCCGCGCCGCTGGCCGCCGAGCAGGGCGTCGATCCGGCCTGGGCCCAGCGCCTGCGCGCCTACTGGCGCAACGCCCGACCGGCCAATGTCGCGGCCTCGATGACGGCATTGGGCCGCATCGGCGTGCTCGAGGGCCTGCCGGCCGCCGAGCGGCTGCCGGCGGCCGGGCTCTACCACCCGGCCTGGCCGCGCATCGAGGACGACACCACCGCGCTCGAGCGCCTGCCCGGCCCGGCGGCCGACGCGCCGACGGTGGCGATCGCCGTCAACAACGCCGTCTTCACGAGCGACGACACCGGCTGGGTCGATGCCCTCGTCGGCGCGCTGGAGCGGCGCGGCCTGCGCGCCTATGCGTTCTACGGCCCGCGCCAGCGGAAGGACCTGTTCTTCGCCATGACGCATGCCGGACCGGCGGCCGGGACCGGAGCCGGGGCGCCGCGCCGCGTGGCGGACCTGATCGTCAATGCCGCGCTGGTCTTCAATCCGACCGAGCGCAAGGCCGAGCTGGAACGCATCGGCGTGCCGGTGCTGCAGACCATGCCGGCATTGGCCATGGACGCGGCGCAGTGGGCGCAGAGCAAGGCCGGCATGGCGCAGGCCGATGTCGCCTACTACTACACGCCGAGCGAACTCGCCGGCATGGTCGATCCGATGCTGATCACCGCGCGCGATGCGGCCAGCGGCGCACTGGCGCCGATCCCGGCGCAGATCGACGCCGTCGCCGACAAGGCCGCCGCGCAGCTGCGGCTGCGCCGCACGCCACCGGCCGAGCGACGCGTGGCGATGCTGGTCTACAACTACCCGCAGGGCGAAGGCAACTTCGGCGCCTCGTTCCTGAACGTGCCCCGGAGCCTGCACCACATGCTGGTGGCCCTGCGCGGCGCCGGCTACCGCACCGAGGCGCCGGAGGCCGAGCGGATCACGCCGCAGGTGCAGGCCACCATGGCCTCGTTCTACCGGCCCGAGGGCCTGCGGCCGCTGCTCGACCAGGACCTGGCCGAGGCCCTGCCGCTGTCGCGCTACCTGGCCTGGTTCCGCGCGCTGCCCGCCGCCACGCAGGCGCGCATCGAGGCCCACTGGGGTCCGCCCGAGCGCTCGACCCTGCTGCGCGACGTCGACGGCCAGCGCGCCTTCGTCATCCCGCGCGTGCGCATGGGCGCCGACAGCCACGTCGTGGTGCTGCCGCAGCCGCCGCGCCAGGAGCCCAGCGACGATCCGGCGCAGAAGGCGCGCACGATCTACCACCGCTCCTCGACGCCGCTCAGCCACGGCTACCTGGCGACCTACCTGTGGCTGCGCACGCAGTTCGGCGCCAGCGCGGTGGTCCACGTCGGCACCCACGGCACGCTCGAATGGGCGCCGGGCAAGGAACG
>Ga0308164_10004600_pt1 | contig 11585 bp, 5 predicted proteins | sample PhyTR2_FD_201031 | JGI IMG/M metagenome (GOLD analysis project Ga0308164, IMG submission 201031) | Phyllosphere microbial communities from UC Gill Tract Community Farm, Albany, California, United States - DLSLT.R2 | ecosystem: Host-associated > Plants > Phyllosphere > Unclassified | place: USA... | reverse complement strand
GCTTGAAGCCAACGCCAGCACCCTGTCGGTGGTGGCCAACGTGGCCCATCCCTTGCTCACAGCCGCTGGCCTGCCTGCTACTCATGGCGGTATCCGTATCAAAGTGCCAAATCCCACATTGGCCGTCACCGTCAGGTTTGCTACAGGCTTGCCACTTCTAGGCAGCCCCGTGTCAGCCATGCCTACGTTCGCGCCTCCCCCACCGCTTCCCGATGTGGGTAAGCACCAACCGGTCGACGTTCTGATACCGGTCTACGATGGCCTCGAGGAAACGCTCGAGTGCATCAACAGCGCCATCGCTGCGCGCAAACTCAACCGCACCCCTCACAGACTCGTAGTGGTGGACGACGCTACGCCCGTACCCGCACTGCGCAAGGCGCTCAAGGTATTAGCCAGCAAAGGCAAGATCACGCTCGTGCAACAGCCGGTGAACCTGGGCTTCATACGCACCATGAACCGTGCCATGGCGCTGAGCCCTCGGCAGGACGTCGTCTGGCTGAACGCCGATACCCGCGTGCATGGCAACTGGCTGGATCGCCTGCGTGATACCGCCTATGGCTCTGACGATATCGCTTCGGCAACGCCCTTCACCAATAACGGCGAACTGATGAGCTTTCCGACCAGCCGTGTGAGTTCGCCCATGCCCACGGCCGAGGAACAGGCCGAGCTGGATCGGCTGGCAAATGACATCGCCAGCCCAGCAGTGGAACTGGAAACCGGGTGCGGTTTTTGCCTGTATATCAAGCGCGCTGCCCTTGACGCGGTGGGTTACCTGGATGAAGTGCACCTGAGCCGTGGCTACGGGGAAGAAACGGACTGGTGTCTGCGGGCGCGCCGTCTAGGGTGGCGTCATATGGGCGCGACTCATGTGTTCGTTGCCCATAAAGGGGGCGTTTCTTTTAAAGAGGAAAAGATGCTACGAGTGGCCTACAACAACGCCATTTTGCGCAAGCGCTTCCCAACTGCCGAAGCTGATTATGAAGCCTTTTGCAAACGGGACCCGCTGCAGCCAGCACGCAATGCCTTGCAAGGTGCGCGTCTGGGCAAGCTGTTGAAGTGGTTCAAAAGCGAAGTCACTCTTGCTGGTGCTTCCATACCTCTTTATCTCCAGCACGAGTCCAGCGACGACCTACCCCTTACCTTCAGCTACCACCAGGGTGATGCAGGGATAGTAGTCACCCTTGAGGCGGCAACTTACCCGCTTAAAACGTCGATCGACTACACCCTGCCCCGAGACAACGAGACACTGCTCCATACGCTTGCACTCCTTATCAACAACGGTGCAGACCGGATACTGAGATCGAAGCGCGAGCACATACCTGAAGAATTGCAGCAGCTGTTCACAGCACTTCGCCTGGACGTTTCGGATGAAGCCGCGGCGTCGATTGACTCTGCTGACTGCATGACTCACCTCCTGGACCAACGCGCGATCATTGCTGACGATCTGTCAAGACCGGACTTACTGCACAAGTGGCTCGATCTGGCACGAAAGCTTTCAAAGAATTCCGGTACGCACTTCCCCTGCATAGAAGGCGATACCCCCGCAGCAAGATCACTGCGCACCACTGGCAAGGTACGCGACATGGTCATCCTCAACGGACTCGATCATGCGCAATGCGCAGCATTGAGTGGCTATGAGAAGTTGGTCAGCTTGAACCCAGGCTGGACTGCTGATGCTCATTACCAGCGGATGGCTGCACTGTATGACTTGCCTTTGCACATGCTGGATCATGACAGCTTCACCGAAGCCAATCCCCATGCCTCTGCGCATCTGGACACATCAAGGAAAGAGGCTTCGAGCCTGACAGAACTATGAACGACCTGACTACCACCGGCCTGATTTGCGGACAAATCACCGGACTATATGGCGACGTACTTCAAGGGTGGGCATTGAACTCAGCCAAACCTGACATGCGCCTCGTGGTCGAGATCTACATCGACGGCAGCAGCGTGGCATTTGCAAAGGCTAGTGAGTTCCATCCCAACGTGGCTGCTAGCGATGACTTCAATGGGTTTGCCGTGAAGCTTCGTGAAAGCTGGCTCGCCGGCGCCAGGACCATTTCGGCACGCGTTGCCAATCAGGAGAACTGGCTGGACGGGACGATCCAGTTGCCAACGCCCTCGCCCTCCGAACCGGCGCCTGCGGCTTCACAGGTCTGGCATACCGGCGGATTGAAAGTAAGTGGCTGGGCCTTCGATGCTAACGACCCCAACCGCACAGTGACCGTCACCGTAAGGAAAGGGACAGAGGTCGTGGCCACGGTTGCGGCTGACCGCCTGCATCACGCACTGACCTACAAGGCCAGTCGCAAGCACGGATTTGAACTCGATCTACCTTGGGCGCTCGCAGATGGCCAGGTGCACTCCCTCGAAGTGCTCAATGATCTGGGCCAGCCGTTGTCAGGTAGCCCGCTGACGCTATGCTGCTGGCCAGAGGGAGTAGAAGCCCTTCTGCGCCACAATACAGCGAGCGTAGGTGACGAAGCGCAAGTGGAGTTACTGGCAAAGGTCGCCCGTCATCAGGAACTGCTTCTGCCAAAAAGCGCTGGCTTTCATCACTACGCCGAGTGGTTCGAAGTTTTCCAGAAGCCGGCGCCTCTCAACCCAGAACTGAAAGCCATCTGCGGCGTGCTGATTATCAGCGATAGTGACGGGAAGATGGATGCAGTCTCGCAGTTGAGCGTCAGCCAACAACGCCACCCGGCTGCGGCTATAGAAATTGTGAGTTCCAAAGATGTAGTTCCAGGTTTGCAACGCCTGATCGCACTGGGTTGCGACAGCATAGTCCCGTTGAGCTCAGGAGACCGACTAGCGCCTCACGCACTGGACCATCTGATCCCATTGTTGAACAACGAGACCGCTTGGGCCTTCGGTGATTGCGACTGCGATGGGCTGGCTGGGGAACGATCTTCTCCATGGCTCAAGCCGGTGTGGGATGTTGATCTGTTCATAGGGGCAGACGTGTTCTCGCCGGGTGCAATCTTCGCTACTCATATGCTCGAAGAGGTCGTGGACAGGGTACAGAAGGGTTCAGATCGCCTGGAGACGGACTGGCAGATGGTGCTCGCGGGGCTGGCTCTGATTACAGAGCAGTCGGAACTGAACGTTGTGCATTTGCCGAAGGTGATTTATCACCGCCACGCAAGCCGCCCAACCACCCCAGCCGACGCTGTGCATTGCAGTTTCCGCGAATCGGCAATGGCATGGCTGGCCGATTCCCTAGCTGCGGGGGCAAGCGTTGAGCCAGTAAACGGATTTCCTGGTCTGCTGAGAGCGTGCTGGCCATTACCCGAGGAATTACCGAAGGTCTCGATCATTATTCCGACCCGGGATCAGGTGAAATTATTGAGGACATGCGTTGAGGGGGTTTTGACGGGGACGGACTATCCTAATATGGAAGTCATCATTGTCGACAATGAATCGAGTGATCCAGAGACACTTACGTACCTTGAGGCTCTGAAGACACGAGGTGTGCGGGTACTCCCTCATCCGTTTAAATTCAACTATCCCGCTGTGAACAATAGAGCAGCCGAGATAGCAACGGGCGAACTTGTATGCCTTCTGAATAATGATATTGAGATTTTGGAAAGCAACTGGCTGAAATTATTGGTGAGCACTGTAGCACGGTCTAATGTAGATGTTGTAGGTGCAAAGCTGTTATGGGCAAATGACATGGTACAGCACGGTGGTGTCGTGATCGGCATCAATGGGCTCGCAGCACATGCCGGCAACGCTGACAGTAAGCATGATGCAGGTTATCTTGGAAATCTTCAGATATCCAGAAGGGTAAGCAGCGTGACAGGTGCGTGCATGCTGATGACCCGAAATTTGTATTTAGAACATCGCGGGATGGAGGAAGAAACATTCCCTATCGCATTCAATGATGTGGATTTATGCCTGCGCATAAAGGCGCGCGGACTAAAAATCATTTGGAATGCTGATGCATGTTTGATACATGCAGAATCTGCCAGCCGTGGAAAAGATGTGTCCAAGGATCGTCGGCTCCGAGCGCAAAGAGAACAATCGAACTTTATAAACCGGTGGTGTGCGCAAAGCGAGATTGACGAATTCTATCATCCTGCGCTGTCTCGAGATTATTTGACAGGTCCCTTCAAGGGCCTCGCGATACCTCCTATCCAATGCCGATCCAGAAGCACCCATATGGCGAATCAGCAGGAGGAAAGTAAATGACGAAGCCATCCACGTCCGCTACGCGCTTCGGAGTCTGCCAGCAGAATATCGTGAATGAGGCCGGAGCATCCGAAACCTGCTCCGACGAGCACGTCGAACATACGTGTAGTACAATCACACGCTACGTGACGGCCACAGCCCGGTGAATATCTGTCTACTCACAGTTAAATCAGTTCTCCCGCGCTCAACTAATTTCCACCTAGTCCACTTTTCGCAGAAGTTTATATGAAAAGCATTTGTGTAACTGGCAATTCAGAATACGTCATCAACACGATGGCGGTGGCTTTGGAACAATTGGGCGCGACCCAAGCAGTACCGTCCAAAAGCAATCCGGATATGACGATGCAATCATGGCTTAGCCATGTGTACGGCACCCCACAGAAAGCGCAAGACAACAAAAAGATTGGTAAGCTTTGGGAAAAGGTGCTCATAGACATCTTTCTCACGAATCACAAGAAAGCGCTGTGGCAGTGGAGTGACAAACGATCGCTTCTTGCGTTCGAATATCTTTACGAATTCGATACAGACACAAGCTTCCTTATTATTTCTACCTCGCTTGCTGATCACCTTGTTTTAGCGCTAGAAAACGCATCCAGCCACAAGGAATTGAACCTTAACGCTGAGGTGGATGAGTGGCGACTCTACACCAATCGCTTGAACGCTATCCTCGCGAAAGAGAGCGCACGGATATGTTTTGTTAATCCAAGAGACGTGACCTCAATCGAAGAAGCATTCAGATTTTTCAACGGAACTATTACCGAGGACCAATGCAAAAGAATCATTAACTTAAATTCATCCTGGAACGACCCGACCTTTATTTACTTGGCAACCCAACTGGAGACAGCGCTGCTGAGTGCCGATCGTAATATGGACACCGAGTTTGATCAGCCAAATGGGATAGCACAGTCGATAGTCGCATTGGATTTCTACATTGAAGCACGGTATGCACAGGTAACCGTATCGAATGAAAGTCCAAGGTATGAGCCATTGGTCCAGGAAGCGGACACCCCTAATTGCGATCACTCTGACAAGATCGAAGAATTGGAGAGTGAAAACGACCTTATTTTGTTTCAGCTCCATGAAACTCAAGAAGAATTCGAGCATTATATTCAGAAATCAAAACTGGCTTTGAAACAAGCCGCAATATCCGAGCTAAGACTTTCGAAAGCGCTGGAGAAACACCCTGAATACTGGGAGTATGAATCGCTGGAGGCAGAAGCTGTTCCAGGCAAAAATGTAATCAACTGGCAAATAAAAAATACTTATTTGAAAACCTATCACTGCGCAAGCATGGCGCTGCAAACGAGCGGGGAAGGTGAAGGGTTTACCTTGTCGCTATTAAATAGCGAACATACTACATCTCCTTTTTTCGAACTGTCTCCATTTACCAAGCAGATCGACTTCCACCTCAACAATGCCAGGAAAGATGTACCCAACCCTTTTAGCCTGTTAGGGCCAACGGATTGGGACAACTTGGTTTTCCTGATCGATCGCCTTATCGGCTGGATAACTAGCGACGCTGCCATCGCAATGCTTCCTAAGGCGACGATCGGCAAGACATCCTTAGAGCTGCGAAACATCCGGAAAACGCTTGATAAATGGCCACTCACCCTACGGTATGACCATATCGCACTTAAAGAAGTGGTCGATGTTGATGGCTATAAAGCTCTGGGGATCAAGTTGGATAATATCCGACTGGGTGCGGAGAGTTGGCAGACCCTTGAGTACAGGGTAAGTACATTCAGTGATGGTCGCGGTGACAACGCGGCGCATCCACGCCTGGAGTTCCCTGAGTCCTCGCGCCACGCCATCCAAAGTTGGTACCCAGAAAGCAACGATGACCGTGGGCCGAGACTTGAGCTGCGGTTCAGCAAGCCTGACGCAATGGATACAGTTGTCTGGTCACATTTGGCTGACGCAGACAAGTTACTAATCGCAGCATTACTCACCAATCTCAATATCCAAATTCACAAATTGGAAACAGCACAGCAGGGAGCGCATGTAATGTGGCGTGAATGGCACCAAATGGCTAACTTCATGCGCGTTACGCTAGCGAAAATTCATCAGTCTGCCAAATAAACCCTCCAGCCTAATGAAGACACTCCCGACCATGAACAAAGCTGTCACAAACCAAATGCATTCAGAAGTCCCTTCCGCTTTGAAGAGCGGCAACGCTGCAACAAAGGAAAAGCGATATGATGAGGCGCTTGCTTATTACGCGAGAGCATTGATTGAACAGCCCGAGATGGCCAAGATCATCAGTTACAGCATAGACTTTGTGCGCTCTAAATCCGAAGGAAAGCAGCACTATTCTAATACCCGGCCCACCTACACGATCGTCCGTGACAGCGAGAAAGCAGACCTAGATTCCATTCATGAATCATTATCTTCCAGCCTCGAGACAAAAAACAAAGCTTTTCCTCCAACGCAAGAGCAAATTTTCGATGAGGAATGGTACCTCCAGACCTACAAATACAACAAAACTGATCAATCAGATTGGTTGAATTACTACAATAAAACAGGATGGAAACGGGGCGAGGATCCTAGTCCTTTATTCTCAACATCAACCTACCTGAGCTCCGAGTCCGGATTAATGGAATCCTTTCTGGAAACGGAGCAAAGTCCTCTATCTCATTATGTAAGTATTGGGCACACCGAAAAACGTGACATTTTTTTTAACCCATTGATACCCTTTCATCAGCGCTACACGACCAGTAGCCCAGTGGTCAAATTTGCGAATAATGATGAAAAGCGGACTAGAAGTAAAGCGGCAGCGTTCGTTCACTGCTACTACATAGACATCGCAGAACGAATCATTGAGCAATGCCTAGCGCTTGGCATTGATGTGTACGCGGCATTCATCGAAGGCACCAATTTCCAATACCTCGAGGAGAAATTTGGAGCCCATATTACATATCGAATATTTCAGAACCGGGGACGAGATATAGCGCCTTTCGTAACAGGTTTCCTGGAAGATATTAAAAACTACGAATACGCTCTCCACCTTCATACGAAACGCTCTCTTCATTATGGTGAAGCCCGTACGGATTGGATGGACTATTGCCTAGAATCACTACTTGGCAACATATCGAAAATTGAGGAAATTTTCGTAAAGCATAAAAGTACGGCGATCGTGTTTCCTGAGCCTCCCGATTTCTTGAAAGAGCAAATGAATTGGGGGCACAATTTCCGGCGTGTCAGTGCTTTGCTCGCCCGACTTGACTATAAACTCTCCATCAATGATCGCTTGGATTTTCCCGCGGGCTCTATGTTCTGGTTCAGAACTAAAGATTTGATGCCTGTTTTTGAACTCAACATTTCGCCTTACCTGTTTGAGCATGAGTCCGGGCAGGTAGACGGGACATTGGCACATGCTTTTGAACGACTTTTCGGTGTCTATGCTCTCAAGGCGAATAAGAAGATAGTGCCTATCAGGAAGGCAAACTCCGCTATTTTCAAATTCGACAAAAATCGCTCTAAAATCCAGCCGGAGCCTATCTCCGAAGTATCCAAAAGCCATGAAAACTACAATCTTTCTCTGAAGCATTTCTACCCCGAGCTTACGCCATTTACTTTCCGAAAATCGAATTCCCAAAAGCCTCGACTCAACTTACTTGTCCCCACTATAGACCCAGCGCATATTTTTGGGGGCATCGCTACTGCGATCCTATTCTATGAAAATCTGCTAGCTGAACTGGGTTTCGAAGGCAGGATAATCAGCACCGACGGCCCCGCCTCTTCATTGTTCCTGAGTAAGTTTCCGAAATACTCTTGCTACACGTTAAAATACTGCACGGACTCAGATCCGTTGCACATACTATCAGGCGTACCTCGTATGGACGGGGACCTCATGATTCGTAAAAAAGATGTTTTCATTGCGACATCGTGGTGGTCTGCGAACCATCTTCAGCAGATATCAAACTTTCAGCTTGAGCAATTTGGTAGTGTGCAGCAGAATGCCTATCTTGTGCAAGACTATGAGCCTCACTTTTACGGTTGGTCTTCCAAATCACAGCTCGCTGATGAGACCTACAAGAATCAATGGCTGAAGATTTACAATACACAGCTGCTGCTGGATTACTTCAGGGCGCGACATAAGTCCGACGGACCAGAGTATGTATTGAAGCCTGAACTGAACAGTAATATCGCCAACGCGCTACAGCGTCTGAATGGCACACACAAGGAAAATATAATACTTTTGTATGGCCGGCCCTTTGCTGAGCGTAACTGTAATGAAATCTTGCTTGAAGCTATTTCGATTTGGCGAGCAAAATGTCCTCATAGCCAGGGATGGAGAATCATTTCCCTTGGTCAAGAGTATACCCACCCGCTCTTGGGTGAACTGGGTGTCGAGGTGCTAGGCAAAGTGTCTCTCGACGATTACGCAGGCCTGCTCGCGAAATCGAAAATAGGGATATCACTCATGGTCTCTCCTCACCCAAGCTACCCGCCCTATGAAATGCTTGCGGCGGGGCTGGCTACCTACACCAACACGTACGATAACAAAGTGGTCATATCCGCCTCTGAACGACTGACCATGGGAACGGGGAGTCCAGCAGATATCGCTGCTTTTCTAGAGTCGACTTCGTCATCAGCCCCCGATCGCTGTATCTATGACGCGGCTTCCTTAACCGAAGTCGACTTTGGGAATGGTCAATTGATGGCTGATGTTATAAGTGCTGTGGCAAAAGCAATAAAGTAAGTATTTCGGTAAAGGAAAAACGATGTCTAAATATACCGTCCGTATCCATGCTCATCCAGTCATAACCCCGGGTATCGCCTATTCTGTCGATACACCAAGGGAGGAAACCATTGACTTCCATGACACGGACTTTTTGCCTCTAAGGGCGTGGGCCTTTTCCAGCGACGGGGCTCCCTTACAGTTCATATTCAGCTTCGCACCCGACAAGCCTCTGCCACCCAATACGGAAAGACCTGATGTCAATTCCTTGTACAGTGAGGCGGACATACTGTGTGGCCTTTGTACGATCATCCCATTTGAGACTTCGTTCGACATCGGTGTGATCAAGGGGAATGTCCACATATGGTTAGCGACCATTGAACTTACTCAGGTGCAGGTCCTGGAGGGTAGCGACGGTTATCTATTTCTGGACAATGACGACAATGAAAGCGTTGATCAGTACTCTGGCAAGCGCAGGATTGACCCAGAAAACATGGTCGCATGGGCTCAGTATTTCCAAGCCGTGAACAATCGGTCTGACTCCAACCTATCCACATTCGCTTTTTGCATCGCGCCGGCAAAGGAATATGTTTTTCCAGAGCTATATCCGGTATTCAACAGTAGGATCACGCCATACGACCAGTTTAAGGAAACGTTCTCTCGTATGACCACCATGATTGATCCAATAAAGGGGCTCTTTCAACACAAACATCTTGCCTATTCAAAAAATGATACGCACTGGACAGACTTCGGTGCGTTCATTACCGCGCAGCTCATATGCGCAAGATTGGGCATAGCCTTTACTCCACCTAATATCATCTACATACCGCGCGTAACGACTGGAGACCTCGGCATCAAGTATAATCCACAAAAGCTTGAATACTCCTTCTTTGCCGATTTCACTCATTCAGGCATAGCGCGATTTGACAATACCATACCAGTTCGAGGAAACATAATTACCCTTAACAATCCGAACGCTGCAATTAACTCTACCTGTCTCATCTTCGGGTCATCCTCGTCCGAGTCAGTAGCGATACAACTGACTGGCGTGTTTTCGCGAGTGGTAAGGGTATTTTCGGGCGCCGACATAGACCTTGATATTATTGAGCATGAAAAGCCGTCGCATATCCTTGTAATACTGGCATCGAGGTTTTTGGTGAGAGCACCCACGCTCGATTTCACCATCCAATCCGAGATTCGAAGGAAACTTGAATGCCTGACGCCCAATGAGGCGCAAAGCTCTGTCACCCAGACCATAAAAAGTATCAGTCACGGGCTTGATGAATACTACCTGAGCATGTTGGAGTCACAGCCTTTCTAATTTTCCCACTTAGAGGTCATTCCTTATGAATCCTACCTTGCGTAATTTGTACGAGAACCATCACGGCAAAGTTTCGGATAAATGGTCTATATACCTGGATGAATATCAACGCCTTCTTCATTCACTTCAAGACAAGGAAGTGTGTCTTCTGGAAGTAGGTGTGCAAAATGGTGGATCGCTCGAGATATGGGGCAACTATTTTTCGAATGCCAGAAACATAGTCGGCTGTGATATAGACCCCAAATGCGCGGAGCTCTCCTATACCAACTCCTCGATTAAAATAGTCATAGGGGATATCTGCTCCCCCCTCACCACACAGGCCGTACTGAGTATTTGTAATGGCCCTATCGACATAGTGATTGATGATGGCTCGCATACCAGCCAGGATATCGTCACGACTTTCTTCAATCTTTTTGGACACTTGAAGGAGGGTGGAATCTATATAGCCGAAGATCTTCACTGCAGCTATTGGCCAGGCTTTCAAGGGGGCCTGCATCACTCTCACTCATCCATTTCCTTCTTCAAAAGGCTTATCGATATTGTAAATTTCGAACACTGGGAAGAGGACATGACCCGCTGCAGCTATATCTCTGAGTTAGTCCCGATAAATAATACATATGAAGAATTACTATCCAGCATTCATTCCGTTGAATTTATCAACTCATTGTGTATTATTAAGAAGCGCCCCTACAGCGAGAATACTTTAGGACACCGTATAATTTCAGGACGCGATGAAATAGTTCAGCAAGTGAAAGACAAAACTGGGGAAATTTCGAAACCTCAGAAATGAACTGAAGCCTCATGAATCTAGCCCTCACTCGCTGCAGCGCTGTTCAAGGAGTGTCGCTTTAGCTATCTGCTTCTCGACATCCATATCGGTAGCAACATTCACAGCATCAAAACCTAAGCTAGGTATCGCCCTACATAAATCTGCTTTACCGACTTATCTACATCAGTTCAAACTGTACAGTTTTCAGCGTGAACATCCAGGCAGCCTCAAACATTGACCAGGCTAACCTTATTTATTCATCTCACCCATGAAGCCATCAGAGCGCTCTGTTCGAAGTTCACAGGTATACCGACGAGGCTCGCCTAGTGCATCGCTGCCAAATTTCCCATATTGAGAAATGGATTTGGCTTCACTTGGCGATGTTCGAAAGCCGTTTCGAAGCAGGCGGCTTCATAAACTCCGAACGGGTCGCCTTCTGCTGGAGTTTTGGCATGGGCTATGACTATACATCCGCATACATTACAATTGGGCCCTCTATCCATCCAACGAGCACCGCCTAAATCATGGGAATCTTTCGCCTCCTTTTAGCCATCTCGGTTCTGATTTCCCATACTCAACGCACCTACTTGGCTTGAACCTCGGTGTTGTTGCCGTAATATCGT
>Ga0308164_10004597_pt1 | contig 11590 bp, 6 predicted proteins | sample PhyTR2_FD_201031 | JGI IMG/M metagenome (GOLD analysis project Ga0308164, IMG submission 201031) | Phyllosphere microbial communities from UC Gill Tract Community Farm, Albany, California, United States - DLSLT.R2 | ecosystem: Host-associated > Plants > Phyllosphere > Unclassified | place: USA... | reverse complement strand
GCCGGTAGTGGCTGCTGCCGAAGGTATGGTACTGGTGCAGAAACAAGTCGTGCAGGCTGGTGCGCTCCTGCGTGACGCGGGTAGCCGCCTGGTCGAGGCCCTCATCGAGCTGCACGTAGCCCCCGGGTAGGCCCCAGCCGCCGAGGCCCCGCCACCTGATTAGCAGCAGCTTAAGCTGCTTGCCGTGGTAGCCGAAAATGGCGCAGTCGGCCGTGATATGGTGCAACACGTGCTCGTGCCCGTGCTCAATAAAATCTTGAAACAGTTCTTCTAGCGAGGTTTCCATGCGCCTAAATTACCCACCGGGCGACCGTTAATAATGCTTATTTTTAAAGCAATAGGAAATCTGCCCCTCATTGCTTTATATTTACGCAATGAAAGGCTGGTGCGCGTGCCCCGCCCTTCACCAACTTTCCTTTACCACCAGTTAGCATCCCCACCCATGAAAAAGGTACTCCTTTCCCTCGCTGCCCTAGCCCTGCTGGCGGGCGCTTCCTCGGCCCAGGCCCAAACCGTTAAAACCAAGGTTAAGACGAAGCCAGCGGCCGCGAGCGCCACCAAAACCGTGACCAAGACCGCTGCCGCCACTGCAACGCCGGCCGCCGCCGCGAGCAACCTGCAGGACTACGCCGGCAGCTACGCCGTCGAAAACCTGCCCTTCGAGGAAATGAGCTTTTACGTGAAGGATAACCAGCTGATGGTGAAGGCCGGCGATAACGAAGGCCCCCTGCGGCCGGGCAAGGAAGCCGATACCTTCGACTCGGACCAGGCCGTGATGCGCTTCAAGCGTGATGCCAACCAGAAAGTGGTGAGCATGAGCATGGAGGCGGCCGGCATGACCTTCAGCGGCACCAAGAAGTAGGTTTTCGGCCGGCAGCTTGCTGGTAGGCCCTGACGGCGCCCGCTGCCTGATGGCAGCGGGCGGCCTGGTGGCGCGCGGCCGGGGCCCCCGCTGCCCAGGTAGCAGGTTTTGTATTGGTAGCCAGGCAAGTAGCTGGCTAAGCTTAGTAGCTATTCTTAACTTCTGGCGGTATGCTAACGATGGTCAAAATTGGGCGCGGCCTGGCCGCCTTGGGAGCGTGCGCACTAGCCCTAGGGGGACTGCGCGCCCAGCAGCACTCCGGTGCCCGGCGGCCGGCCACGGCGGGGCTGGCAACGTTCGAGTTTAGCCCGGCGGCTTTTCAGCACCCGGCCCTTGAATACGGGCCCTTCACGCGCTGGTGGTGGCCGGGCAATGATGTAACGCCCGACGAGCTGCGGCGCGAAATCAACCTGTTTGCCGATTTTCACTTTGGCGGGGTCGAGATTCAGCCCCTCGCCCTGGTGGCCATGAACGGCAAGGAGCAGATTGGGCGCATTATGAGCTGGGACACGCCGGGCTACTACGAGCACGTGCGCGTGGCGCTCGACGCGGCTCGCGCCCGCGGCCTGACCGTGGACATGACCAATGGCAGCGGCTGGCCCTCGGGCGGCCCCCACCTCACGGCCGAAGACAACCTGCTTACGCTGCGCTACGCCACCCTGGCCGTAGTCGGCGGCCACCCCGTGCGCGTACCCGTGCCCCGGGCCAGCACCGCGCCCACTAGCCTGCCGATGTTCGGCACCAGTTTCTACGGCAAGGTAGACCCTAGCCTCTCCCGGCTGCAAGCCGTGGTGGCCACGCGGGTGGTGGGCAACCCCCTGGCCGAGCAGGTGCAGCTCGACCCCACCGCCACCATCGACTTGACGGACAAGGTGGTGGATAACCAGCTCGCGTGGGACGCGCCGGCCGGCAACCGGACGCTCATCGCTTTTTGGGCGATGCCCGACGGGGAGAAGCCCAGCATCATCGCCACCAGCCCGAGCGGCTTTGTAGTCGACCACTTTGACTCGACTAAAGTCGTGAAGAACTACGAGCACCTCTTCGGCGAGCGCACCGGCCTAGGGCCGTATTTCGGGCAACCGCTGCGGGCCGTGTTCAACGACAGCTACGAGTTCAAGGCCGAGCGGCACTACTCGCACGATTTTTTGCGCTTCTTCGCCCAGCAGCGCGGCTACAGCGCCGTGCCCTGGCTAGCCGCCAACATGCACCCCGGCTACAGCAACCTGTACTACCACCTGAGTAAGCCGGATGCCAAAACCAACTTCACGTTCTCGGCGGAAGACTGGCGCCTGCGCTACGACTATGACCTTACGCTGAGCGACTTGCTACAGGCGCACTTCCTCAAGCCCAGCCGACACTGGCTGGAGAGCCGGGGTCTGCTGCACAGCACCCAGGCCTACGGCCTGAACATGGACCAGCTGGCGGCGGCGGGCCTGGCGTCCATTCCGGAAACCGAGCAGCTGGCGGGCAACTCGGAGGGCGGGCTCAAGCTCGTGACCTCGGGCGCGCACCTCTACAACCGGCCCGTTACGGCGGCCGAGGCCGTGGTGTACATTGACCGGGCGTACATGACCAGCCCCCAAAAAATCAAGCTTTCGGCCGATAAGGCCTTTGCGGCGGGCGTCAATCAACTCATCTACCACGGCACGCCCTACCGTTACCTCACCGACAAGACCGGCCCCGAGGGATGGGCGCCGTTTTCCAGCCCCGTATTTGGCACCAACTTTTCGGGCAATTACGGGGAGGGCAACAACTTCTGGGCTAATTTCAAGCCCCTGAACGAGTACGTGCAGCGCACGCAGTACGCGCTGCGGGCCGGCAAGCCCCACGCCGACGTGCTGGTGTACCTGCCCTTTCTGGACCCGGAAGGCCTAGCTCCCAATCCCGCCGAAATCCTGACCTATGGCTACGTGCCGGGCGTCGAGCCGAGCCTGCCTTCCAACCAGGAGGTGAAGAAAGGCCCCGTGGCCGACTGGAGCCGGCAGGTGTGGCCGCTGCTCAACCAGCTTATGGCCGCGGGCCTCACCTGGGAGTGGGTAAACGATGCCTCGCTGCAAGTAGCCCAGCTCGGGGCTGATAAGCAACTCAGCATCAGGGGCAATAGTTACCAGGCCTTACTACTTCCCCACGTGCCCTACATGCAACTGGGCACGGCGCAGCACCTGCGCACGCTAGGCCTAGCTGGGGCCAAGCTGCTGGCCGTGGGTGAGCTGCCTACTAAGCAGCCCAGCTTTCTCAACTACGCGGCCAACGACCAGTTGACCCGGCAGCAGCTGGAAGCAGCCTTTGCCGGCCCGGCCGCCCGCCGCTTAGCCCCGGCCGCTAGCCTGGCCGAGTGGCTAGGCCAGCTGCGGCAGCCCGTGCAGGTTGCCGCCGCCTACCCCTTCCTGCGGCGGGTGCAGCGCGAAATGGCCGATGGCAGCCGCGTCGAGTTTTTCTGGAATACTAGCGACCAGTGGCAACCCATCAGCCTGACGCTGGACGCCCGCTACCAGCACAGCTACTGGCTTAATGCCGAAACCGGCGCTATCACCGGTACTCAGGGGGCGACGGCCAGCTACGTGCTGCCTCCCTACGGCAGCATGCTGCTCTACGCCGCCACTACGGCCATGGTGCCTGGCAAGGAGCTGAGCAAGCTGGCGCCCACGGCCTACCAGGCGCGGCCCGTGGCCACGCTGCCCACTTGGACTATCAAGGCCGGCGACGTGACCCTGCCCAACAGCCCGCTGGTTGACTGGAAAACCACTGCCCAGCTCCGCTACATGGGCGAGCCGGGCGTGTACACGTCCTCCTTCACGCTGGCTAAGAAAAAGCGTGGGGCGCATTACTTCCTTGACCTGGGCCAGGTGTATTTCACGGCTCAGGTGCAACTCAACGGCCGGCCCGCCGGCCAGCGCCTCTACGCGCCCTACCAGCTTGACATCACGCCCTTCGTGCGCAAAGGCGCCAACCAAGTGGAGGTGCGCGTCACGCCCACCCAGCTCAACGGCTTCATTGGCAAGTCCTTGGCCCAGGATAAAAGGTACGCTCAGTTTAAGAAAAAGGGCGACACCCTGATGTCCGAAGGCCTGGTTGGCCCGGTCACCGTCACGGTGCAGGAGCGGCCGCGCTAGCGGCCGCTGGCTGGCCCACCCTTCACCTGCTTCATCTGCCGGGGGCTAGCCGCTTGGGCTACGCCTGGCATTCACTTTTGACATGAAAAATACTTTTACTACGCGGCTGGTGCTGGTGCTGCCCGCCCTGACGCTGGCCGGCGCGCTCGGCGCGCATGCCCAGGCCCCCCTGCCCCAGCTCGGCAAGGCTTCCGTGGAGGAAGTGCTGCGGGCCCTGACGCTCGAAGAGAAAGCCCGCCTGGTCGTAGGCACCGGCGCCGACTTTGGAAACAACACGCCCAAAGCCGAAGGCCCGATGGTGGGCCGGTCGCTGAGCCGGGTAGCGGGCGCGGCCGGCAACACCTACGCCGTGCCCCGGCTGGGCATTCCGTCGCTGGTGCTGGTCGATGGGCCGGCCGGCATCCGCATCGACTCGGTGCGGGCCGGCAGCGCGCAGCGCTTCTACGCCACGGCTTTTCCGGTGGCTACCTGCCTGGCTTCGAGCTGGGACACCACGCTGGTGCGCCAGGTGGGCCAGGCCATGGGCAACGAGGTGCGCGTGTATGGCGCGGATATCCTGCTGGCGCCGGCCCTCAACATTCAGCGCAACCCCCTAGGGGGGCGCAACTTCGAGTACTACTCCGAAGACCCGCGCGTGAGCGGCCACATTGCGGCCGCAATGGTGCGCGGCCTGCAAGCCAACGGCGTGGGCACCAGCGTCAAGCACTTTGTGGCCAACAACCAGGAAACCAACCGCGCCCAGATAAACGCCCGCGTGAGCGAGCGGGCCCTGCGCGAGATTTACCTCAAGGGCTTCGAAATCGCGGTGAAGCAGGCCCAGCCCTGGACGGTGATGTCGTCTTATAATCGCTTGAATGGCACCTACACTTCCGAAAGCCCCGAGCTGCTCACCACCATCCTGCGCGACGAGTGGGGCTTCAAAGGACTGGTGATGACCGACTGGTTTGGGGGCAAAGACGCAGTAGCCCAAATGAAGGCCGGCAACGACCTGCTGATGCCCGGCCCCAACCAGTACAAGAAGCTGCTGGCAGCCGTGACCGATGGCACCCTCGACCCGCAGGTGCTCGACCGCAACGTGGCGCGGGTGCTGCGCCTGGTTTTGCTTTCGCCCGCCTTCCACAACTACCAGGCTACCAACGCGCCCGACCTGAAGGCCCACGCCCAGGTGGTGCGCCGGGCCGGGGCCGAAGGGATGGTGCTGCTGCAGAATACAGGCGAGGCGCTACCGCTGAAGCCCCAGGCGCGAGTAGCGGGCTTCGGCAACACGACCTACGACTTTATTGCCGGGGGCGGGGGTAGCGGCGAAGTCAATAAGGCTTACACCGTGTCATTACTGGCGGGCCTGCGCGGGGCCGCCGTGGCGCTCGACGAGCCCCTGGCCAGCGCCTACCAGCAGTACGTGGCGCAGGGCAAGGCCGCCCGGCCCCAGCGCCGCTACGTGACGCAACTCATCAAGCCCCTGGAGGAGATGCCCGTGACCGATGCCCAGCTAGCCGCGGCCGCGGCGGCCACCGACGTGGCCCTGCTCACGTTGGGCCGCAACTCCAGCGAAGGCGCCGACCGCCAGCTCGCGGACGACTACTACCTGAACGCGAACGAGAAAAGCCTGCTCCAGCGCGTGAGTACCGCCTTTCACGCCCAAGGCAAGAAGGTGGTAGTGGTGCTCAACGTAGCTAGCGTGGTAGAAGTAGCCAGCTGGCGCGCCCAGGCCGATGCCATTCTGCTGGCCTGGCAGCCGGGCCTGGAAGCCGGCAACTCGGTGGCCGACGTGCTGAGCGGGCAGGTAAACCCCTCGGGCAAGCTGGCCGTGTCGTTCCCGGTCGATTACCCCGACGTGCCCTCCGCCAAGAACTTCCCGGGCCTGCCGGCCAACCACCCCGCCGAAGTCACCCATGAGGAAGGCATTTACGTGGGCTACCGCTACTACAATACCTTTAAGGTAAAACCGGCCTACGAGTTTGGCTATGGACTGAGCTACAGCAAGTTCGATTACCAAAGCCTCAAGCTCAGCAGCAGGAAGTTTCGCGCGTCGCTCACCGCTACGGTGACGATTACTAACCAGGGCCTGGTAGCCGGCAAGGAAGTAGTGCAGCTCTATGTGAACGCCCCCGGCAAGGCGCTGGCCAAGCCAGCCACCGAGCTAAAGGCGTTTGCCAAAACCCGGCTGCTCCGGCCCGGCGAATCGCAGACGCTTACCTTCAGCTTAACCGGGGCTGACTTAGCTTCCTTCGATACGGCCCGCAGTGCCTGGGTAGCCGAGCCAGGCACTTACACGGTGGCCATTGGTGCCTCCTCGGCCGACACCCGGCAGTCGGCCACCTTCGAGCTAAAGCAGGAGGTAATTACTGAAAAGGTGCACAAAGCCCTGGCCCCCACCGCCACGTTCCCCGAACTAACAAAATAGCAAGGAGTCGGAAGCTCCTGCGGGGGTAAAACAGTACGTTGCTGGGCAAGCATAGCCTAGGGCTTGTTAACAGTCCATCATGCTGAGCGTGCCGAAGCAGCTCTATCGCGCCACATCGGTTTGATAGAGCTGCTTCGGCAGGCCCAGCAGGACGGACTTTTTTCAGATTGCTGGTACGTGTGTACGGACCCTAGTAATGCGCCGGGTTCAGCTCACAGGCCCCTGTTCTACTCGACTGCTGGCCACACTCCCTGAGCTCCCAATTGCGCTAGTAGGAGTTCCAGCCAATGCAGCGTAGCCCCCGGTGCCCAACGCATTCATAGCTGCTTCATCCTGCCAAGAGTGCGCATTTGTCGAGCCGAACAGCATAACCGTCGATCGGCTTTGGCAACACTAAAAGGCTACCCTTCTTTTGTTTCACTATTTCTCCCAGCTACTTATCCCGTTTACCTGCACTACCTCATGGAAAGAAAGCATTTTCTCAAAAGCTTGTTCGCCGGGGCCATTACGGCTCCGGCCCTGCTGACCGCTTGCGGCAAGGATGACGTTACGCCCTCTTCTACCACAACCACGACGACCACGGGCGGCACGACGACGACTTCCTCAGGTAGCTGCACCGTGATTCCGACCGAGACGGAGGGACCCTACCCCACGCACACGCCGTCTAGCTACGTCCGCTCCGACATTCGGGAAGACCGCACCGGGTACGCCTTGACGATAAAAATCAACGTAACCAATACGGCAGCCAACTGCGCGGCCTTAAGTGGGGCCTTGGTTGATATCTGGCATTGCGACAAGGACGGCAACTACTCCGAATATGCCTCGGGCCTGACCAACGTGCACTTTTTGCGCGGCCGCCAGACCACGGATACCAATGGCCAGGTAACGTTTACCAGCATCTTCCCGGGCTGGTACCAGGGCCGCGCCACGCACATCCACGTGCATATTTTCACCAGCAGCGGCACTTCCCTCAAGATTGCCCAAATTGCCTTTCCCGAAGGTACGGGCTCGGCCGTGCTGGCCGTGAACGGCTACTCGAAGGGCCTGACGGGCTACACCTATTACACGAAGGACAACATTTTCAATGATGACAGCACAGGTTCGGAAATTGCCACCGTTACGGGCACTACCACCGACGGCTTCGTGCTGACGATTACCCTGCCCGTTGCCGCTTAAGTTCTCTGCTCAGGAGCCGAGAGCCGGGTGTCCGGCTCTCGGCCGACCAGCTTCTACCATGCAACCTCGTCGCATTATTCTCTGCTATCGCAAGCTGCTGGATGCCCAGGCAGTGCACCCGTGGGACAAGCTTGTGGTCAGCGACAGCTACCGCGAGTTGCGGCTGCAGGCGCAGTACTTCAACCCGCAAAACCAGTATCGCACCTTTGGCGAACTGCTTTACCACGTGCCCGCCGCCGAGCGGCTGCATGGGCTGGTGGGCGGGGCCGTGGTGGGCTACCTGCGGCAGTTGAATGGCCTAGTGCCCGACGTGGCGGATAACCTAGGCCGGCGCTTTCTGAAGTTCGAGAACTTTCGGTTTGAACTTATCAATTCTGATTTGCACGACCCAAGCCAGCACCGGGTGGCCATCAACTTTTTTACCGAGCCGCTTTTCTGGCACGAGTCGATACCGCCCTTCTTGTTGGTGAGTACTACCGAACCCGAGGCAACCAGTGGCGAGCAGCTTACCCATCTGCTTCAGCTCCAACCCTTCCTCTCTATTCACGCGCTGCTTCCGTCCGCTCCGTAATCTTTTAATTTGATGGCCGCTACCGCCACCCCAGGGCAAATTTACGTGGCCGACCAGCGCGGCCTGGTCAACACGCCCCAGCAGCGGCGCTACTGCACCCTCAACTTTGGACCCTATGCCGCCGCCGGCCGCGGCCCCGTGGGCAGCCTGCAGGCCGTGAATGAGGAGCTTATTGCCCCCGGCCAAACCGTGACCCTCGTAGCGGCGCACGCTACCCACCTGGTGCTGCTGCCCGTCGTTGGGGCCGTGGCGTTTCAAACCTCCTCGGGCCAGAGTGGTACGGCCGACGTAGAGCAGGTACAAGTACTAACCTTGCCCAGCGGTGGCACGGTCGACTTCCGCAATCCCTACGCGGCGGAGCTCATTACGTTCCTGCATGTGTGGCTTGAGGCCGACCCCGACGCGTCGGTTACCAGCGACTGCTTCGAGTACACGTTTGCCGCCCTCGACAACCACTTGGCCGAGTTGGTAGCGCCCACCCGGCAGCGGCGATTTGCCCTGCACCTAGGCTGCTTTCAAGGGCGCCAGGAGACCACCTACCAAGTCAGCGACTTAAGCCACCGGCTCTTTGCCTTCGTGCTGGCCGGCGCCTTCGAGCTGGAAGGCAGACTACTACACGAAAAAGACGGCCTCGCCCTGTGGCAGGCCGGCGCCGTAGAACTGGAGGCGCTCAGCAACAATGCCTTAGTGCTGCTGGTGGAGGTTCCCGGCCAGCCATAGTAACTTCTGCGGGTGGTCGAGTGAGTTCGCTCAGGGGGCGATTATACCCACTGACCTGACTTGGTTAGAAGCAAACTTTGCGGGCCGCTAGGGGGCTACCCCTGGCGAAAGTAACTCTTACTTGCTATCTTTTTTGCTTATGGCCACGCCTTCTCTTATACTCTTCCTCGGTGACCTGGGAGCTAGTGAGCTACTGCTCATTCTGGTGGTTATTTTAGTATTCTTTGGTGCTAAACGCATCCCGGAACTAGCCCAAGGGCTGGGTACCGGCATCCGGGAGTTTAAGTGTGCTACTAGTGAGGTTCGTTCCCAATTCGAGACGACCGGCCATGCACCAAGCATTCTTGTCCAGCCGCCGCTACCTGCTGCGCAGCTAGTCTCTAACTACCCCCTTCTACCCCCCCTGCCAGACCAGTTTACACCGACATCATTTACTCACTGAGTAGCGTTGCTTACTGGCACTAGAAAAGACCGTTCAGCAATAGTAAACGGTCTTTTTTATTACTGATAACTTAAGAAATTACGCCTAAAATGGTGGCTCGTCCGGAAATAAGTTGCCTGTATAGCGACAGCCCGCGCTAGGATTGACCAGTAGCTAAATACCCTGCATTCGGAAGGGCGCGTTGACCGGTGGCGCTACTTCGCGGCGGGTGCTTTTAATTCAGCCAGCGGCGTTTTAGGGGCTAGCAGGTGGCGGCTTTTGGCGGTGGTTACGGCCTGGGCTACCTGGAAGGTGGCGCGCTGCTTTGTAGCGAGCGACGACGCGCCGGCGCGCACGGTGTAGGTGCCCGCGTCGGTTACCCAGGCCGAGGCGGTGGTATCGTAGGAGGCCAAGTCGGCGGCGGTGAGGGTAAAGGTGAGCTTCTGGGCTTGGCCGGGGGCTAGCAGGGTGGTTTTGGCAAAGGCTTTAAGCTCGCTTTCCGGCTTGTCGAGCGCGCCTTTGGGGGCGCTCACGTAGAGCTGCACCACTTCCTTGCCCGCCACCGGGCCAGCGTTGGTGACGGTGAGCGAGGCCGTGAGTTGGCCCTGTAGGGTGGGCGCGCTGAGCTGAAGCGGGCCATAAGTGAAGGTGGTATAGCTCTGGCCGTAGCCAAACTCGTAGGCCGGTTTCACCTTAAAGGTATTGTAGAAGCGGTAGCCCACGAAGATGCCTTCGCGGTAGCTGTTTTCCGAGTCTTTGCCCATCAAAGAGTTGCTGGTGCCGGTGCCGCTCGGCAGCAGCTTGCCCGGAAACTCACTGCCGTAGGGCACGTCGGCGTAGGCCATGGGGAAGGTAGTAGCCAGCTTGCCCGAGGGATTTACCTTGCCCCCGAGCACGTCGGCCACGGCGTGGCCGCCTTCCTGGCCGGGCTGCCAGGCCAGCAAAATGGCATCGGCCTGGTTGCGCCAGCTAGCCATTTCTACCACGCCGCCCACGTTGAGCACCACCACTACTTTCTTGCCCTGCGCGTGGAACGCCGCCGCGACCTGCTTGAGCAGGGCTTGCTCGGAGGCCGTCAGCGTAAAATCGTTGGTTACCTGGCGGTCGCCGCCTTCGCCGGCGCTGCGGCCCAGCGTGAGCAGGGCCACGTCGGCCGCTTTGGCTTGCTGCTGGAGCAGGGCGGCGGTGGGCGCCAGCTCCGCAATGATGGGCGCGGGCGCGAGCAGGTTTTTCTTCTTAGGCAGCTTGGCCTTTTCGGCATGCAGGTACTGGGTATAGGTTTGATTGAGCGCGCCATTGACGGTAAAGCCCGCGGCGGCTAGCCCCTGCGCAATAGAAACGGTATAAGCGCGGTTGACGTCGCCGCTGCCCGTACCGCCCGCGATGAGGTTGTAGGAGGTATTGCCAAAGAGGGCCACCTGGCGGCCGGCCGCCAGCGGCAGGGTGTTGGCCTCGTTGCGCAGCAGCACCATGCCTTCGGCGGCGGCCGCCCGGGCCACGGCGGCATCGGCTTTGAGGGCCGGCTGGCTGGTATACTTAACGCCCTTGAAGGTGGGCGACTGCAGAACTAGCCGCAGCACGCGCACCACGTTGCTGTCGAGCTGAGCGGTGGTGAGCTGACCATTTTTGAGGGCCGCCTGAATGGCCTGCGTCTGGGCATAGGTGCCAGGCATGAGCAGGTCGTTGCCGGCGCGCAGCTGGGCAGGGGCATCTTGGCCACCGTACCAGTCGGTCATTACCAGGCCTTTAAAGCCCCATTCCTGCCGCAGCAGCGCGGTGAGCAGGTCGGGGCTTTCAGAGGTGTAGGTGCCGTTGATGCGGTTGTACGACGACATCACGGTCCAGGGCTCGGCCTTTTTCACGGCAATCTGAAAGCCCTTCAGATACACTTCCCGCAGGGCTCGCTCGCTCACGGCCGAGTTGAGCTTCATGCGGTTAAATTCCTGGTTATTAAGCGCGAAGTGCTTGATGCTGGTGCCCACCCCGTTCGACTGAATGCCTTTGACAAGGGCGGCGGCCACGTTACCCGCCACCACGGGGTCTTCGGAATAATACTCGAAGTTGCGCCCGCCCAGCGGGTTGCGGTGAATGTTCATGCCGGGCGCCAGCAGCACGTCGATGCCAAAATCGCGCACTTCGCTGCCAAACGCTACCCCCACTTGCCGCACCAACGTCGTGTCCCAGCTGCTGGCCAGCAGCGTGGCTACCGGGAAGGCCGTGGCGTAGTAGGTCTTGGTGCTGTCCTGGCCCCGGATGGGGTCGATGCGCACGCCGGCCGGGCCATCCGAGAGCGTGAGCGACGGAATGCCCAGCCGGGCAATGG
>Ga0308164_10004595_pt1 | contig 11592 bp, 12 predicted proteins | sample PhyTR2_FD_201031 | JGI IMG/M metagenome (GOLD analysis project Ga0308164, IMG submission 201031) | Phyllosphere microbial communities from UC Gill Tract Community Farm, Albany, California, United States - DLSLT.R2 | ecosystem: Host-associated > Plants > Phyllosphere > Unclassified | place: USA... | reverse complement strand
GTGCGCATCAGCATCGACCCGAACCAGCCGCTGGCCAACCGCCTGCGGCCCGGGATGTCGGTGGTGACGACGATCGATACGGCCGCTGCCACCACGGCGAACGCGGGGCAGCGGTGAAGCGGCGGTTAGTGGTTCTGGCGGCGCCACTCCTGTTGGCCGCCTGTGCGATGGCGCCGCAGCCCGCGCCGCCGTCCTCGGTGACGGTGCCGGTGGCGTGGCGCACGACCTTGCCCGGCGCAAATGCCAGCGTCGAGCGTGACTGGTGGCGCGCGTTCGGCGATCCGGCGCTGGACGCTCTCGTGCAACAGGCCCAGGCGAACAATGGCGACCTCAAGGTTGCACGCGCGCGGCTGCAGGAATACCAGGCGCGTATTCGCGTGGCCGACAGCGCGCGTCTGCCAGCGCTGAACCTGTCGCTGGCGCCGACCCGGGCGCGTGCCATCGGCCCACAAGGCACGCCGATTGAATCGACGTCGCTCGTGGGCGCGGTGCAGGCCAGCTACGAGCTGGACCTGTTCGGCCGCGTGGCCAACACGGTAGAGGCGGCGCGGTTCGAGGCGCTGTCGCAGGAGGCGGCGCTGGAAGCAGCGGCGCTGGCAGTGGCGGCCAATACGGCGTCGGGCTACCTGAATTTGCTGGGCCTGGACGCCCAGCTGGCGCTGGCCAAGGCCACGCTGGCCTCGCGCGAGCGCTCGTACAACCTGGCACGGCATCAGTTCGAAGTGGGCTACAGCTCGCGCCTGGAAATGTCGCAGGCCGAGGCCGAATTGCACGCGACGGCCGGCACCGTGCCGCAGCTGGAGCGGCAGGTGGCGCAGCAGGAGCAGGCGCTCAATCTGCTGCTGGGAGCGAGTCCAGGGGCGATTGCGCGCGGTACCGATCTGCTGTCGCTGCGTGAGCCGACCCCCGGCGCCGGCTTGCCGTCCGAACTGCTGCGGCGCCGGCCCGACATCGCCCAGGCCGAGCAGGCCATCGCGGCGGCCGACGCCAGCCTGGCCGTGGCGCGCGATGCGTTGCTGCCGTCGATCCGGCTGACGGCGTCGCTCGGGGCAGGGGCGGGCGGTATCTCGCAATTGCTGCGCTCGCCAACGGAACTGTGGAGCATCGGCGGCAGCGTGCTTGCGCCGTTGTTCGATGCGGGCAGGCTGCGTGCGCAGGCGGAGATCGCCGGTACGGTGCGCGATCGGGCAATCTATGGCTATGAGACCGTGGTGCGCACCGCGTTTGCCGAGACCGAGAATGCCCTGGCGTCGATCGACGGCTTGCAGCGGCAGCTGGTGGAAGCCGAGGCGCGCCGCGCGGCGGCCGGCGAGGTGCTGCGCGTGGCCCATAACCGCTACACGAACGGCTATGCGTCGTACCTGGAAGAGCTCGACGCGCAGCGTACGGCGTTCAGTGCCGATCTCGCCGCGCTGCAACTGCGCACGAGTTTGCTGGCAGCGCACGTCGATCTGTACCGGGCGCTGGGTGGCGGCTGGACGCCGGCACCGTGAGCGGTGCGGCTGGCTTGAAGCGCGCTGTCTGTGAGAGGTGTCTGCGGGCGCAATCGGCCTGCATCTGCCGCTGGATCACACCGGTACAGGCGCAGGCGCACTTGCTGATCCTGCAGCATCCGCTGGAAGTGGGCAACGCCAAGAACAGCGCGCGCTTGCTGCACCTGTGCGTCACCGGCAGTGTGATGGCGACCGGCGAAGCGTTCGATGCCGGGATGCTCGACAGCCTGCTGCATGCGGACGGGCGCACGCCCGTGTTGCTGTATCCGGCCACACCAGATGATGCCGGCCTGCCCGCACCGCCGCCGATGCCGGCGCTGCCTGCCGAGGCCCTGCGGCTGGTGCTGCTCGACGCCACCTGGCGCAAGAGCCGCAAGATGCTGTACCTGAACCCGGCGCTGCAACGGCTGCCACGCTTGGCACTGACCGACGTGGCGCCCTCGAACTACCGCATCCGCAAGGCGCACGCGCCGCATCAGCTGTCGAGCCTGGAAGCGGCGGCGCAGGCGCTGGGGCAACTTGAAAACGCGTCTCGGCACTTCGATCCGCTGCTTGACGCCTTCGACGGGTTTGTCGCACAACAAGCGGCCTACGTACGCACTTGCGCTGCTGGATCACGTGCAGACAACGCAAGTCAATCTGATGAACAGGGCGTGAACCGTTTAGCGGGGCATTAAACCGAAACACCCGTGACAGTGAACCGCATTTTGACCTGTTTCCTGTATGATCAAATCATGCAAGAACAATCCTCTACCTCCCCCACGGTGTACTACGACGGCGGCTGCCCGATATGCACCCGCGAGATCGCCCTCTATCAGCGTCAGGATGGGGCAGACCAGGTGTGTTGGGTCGACGTCGCCCACTGCGCGCCCGAAGCGCTTGGCCCGGGACTGAACCGCGAGGCTGCCTTGGCGCGCCTGCACATGCGCCGTCCCGATGGGACCCTCGCCAGCGGTGCGGAGGCATTCACCTTGCTGTGGCGTTCCTTGCCGCGCTGGGCCTGGCTTGGACGCCTGTTGGGGTCCAGGTTCGCATTGGCGTTGCTGGAGCCGGCCTATCGCCTGTTCCTGGTTATGAGGCCGCTGTGGCGCGGCCGCGGCGGCAAGCGATGAGTGGCACGAGCCTACGGGTGGCGGTGGTGGGGGCGGGCATTGCCGGGGCCGCCTGCGCGCGCTCGCTGGCAGATGCCGGGCATGCGGTGCAGGTGTTCGACAAGTCGCGCGGCGTTGGCGGGCGCATGTCCACCAGGCGTGTGACGCTCGATAGCGCCGATGCCGTGCTGGGCCTGGATCACGGGACGCCGTGCTTTGCTGCCACGGGCGCCGACTTCCTCGATTTTGTCGAGCAGGGGCAGCGCGCCGGGCTGCTGGCGCGCTGGACGCCGCGCCTGGCCCCGCACAGCGCAGCCCTGCCGGGCGGCGCGTTCTGGGTTGCCACGCCCGACATGCCGGCCCTGTGCCGCGCGCTGTTGAAGGACCTGCCGTTGCATACGTTTTGCACGGTCGATGGAGTGCGCCGCAGCGGCGCGACGTGGTCTCTGGAGAGCGCTGGTGTGACCCTAGGCGATGGCTTCGATGCCGTGGCGTTGGCGATCCCGCCCCAACAGGCGGCCGTGCTGCTGGGCATGCATCGCCCGGATTGGGCGGCGCGCGCGCAGGCCGTGTCGATGTTGCCCGTCTGGGTCTTGATGGGAACAACCGACGCGCCCGCAACGGGCTGTGACTGGGACCTGGCGCTGCCCGCATCCGGCCCGCTGGCGCTGGTGGTGCGCAACGATGCCAAGCCGGCGCGCGCAGTGCTGGCGGGGCAGGCCCAGTGGGTGGTGCACGCAACGCCCGCCTGGACCGGCGCGCATCTGGATACGCCGCCCGACCAGGTGCAGGCGATGCTGCAGGCGGCGCTTGCCGATTGTGTCGGCGGCACTCTGGCCTGGCGCTTCGCGGCCGTGCATCGCTGGCTGTATGCAACACTGGCAGCATCGCCCGGTGACGAGCAGGCCACCGGCGCCTGGTGGGACGCGGGCATGGGACTTGGCGTGTGCGGCGATGCCCTTGCCGGTGGCGGTGTGGAAGGCGCCTGGCGCTCCGGCCGCGCCCTGGCAGCGCTGGTGACCGCTGCTGCGAGCGGAGACCAAACATGAGCGCGCTTGCAGACGAAATCGCCCGCTTCGACCGCCTCGGCGCCACCTGGTGGGACCCGAACGGACCGATGCGGCCGCTACATGTGACGAACGCACTGCGCCAAGCCTATCTGCTGGCATGCATGGCGTCGCATTTCGGTCGCCCCGATACGTCGCTGGCGGGTCTGCGCATCCTCGACGTCGGCTGCGGCGGCGGGCTGCTGTCCGAACCGCTGGCGCTGCGTGGCGCGAAGGTGGTCGGCATCGATGCCTCGCCTGGCAACCTGGCGGCGGCGCAACGCCACGCCGACGCCAGCGGCGCGGTAGTCGATTATCGCCTGGGCGAACTGGAGACTGTCCTGCAGCCCGACGAATGCTTCGACGTCGTATTGGCGCTCGAAGTGGCCGAGCATGTGGCCGACCCCGACGCCTTCATCGAAGAGGTGGCTCGGCGCGTTGCGCCCGGTGGCCTGCTGCTGGCGTCGACGATCGACCGCAGCTGGAAGAGCTATCTGTTGGCCATCGTGGCAGCGGAGTACGTGATGCGCGTGCTGCCGCGTGGCACACACCAGTGGCACCGCTTCGTCAAACCCCCCGAGATGCTGGCTGCCGCCACCGGGGCGGGGCTGCAGCGGATCGACTTGCGCGGCATGCGTTACCTGCCGGTGTTGCATCGGGCGGCATGGTGCAGCGATACGAGCGTGAACTATCTGGCGACCTTTGCCCGTCCGACCTGACCGGAGCAGCTGGGAACAGTAGTCTGATGCTCATCTGGCAGCTGGCGCTTGAATTTGATGGGGTAGCGGCGTAATATACTGTATAAAAATACAGTATGGAGCAGCGGCCATGATCGACACCGATGAGCCCATCCGCCGCGAGCGGATAGAAGAACACGTCATGCTGGCGCCGCCCCGCGTTGCACGCAAGGGGCGTGGTGCGGTGTCGAATATGCAAGGACGCTATGAGGTCAACGGTCGCGAACGTTTTGACGATGGCTGGTCTGATGCCGATTCTGAATCGGCTGCCGGGTCGACCGGTGAATCGGCTGCGTTCAAGACGGTGGTCACCGACGAGTTCGCCAAGACGATCCTGTCGCGCAACACGTCGCCCGATATTCCGTTCAGCGTATCGCTCAATCCCTACCGGGGTTGCGAGCACGGCTGCATTTATTGCTTCGCGCGGCCCACGCACAGCTATCTCGGCCTGTCGCCGGGTCTCGATTTTGAATCCCGGCTCTTCGCCAAGGTGAATGCTCCCGAACTGCTGCGGCGCGAACTCGCCAAGCCCGGCTACGTCCCCGAACACATCGCCATTGGCGTCAACACTGACGCCTACCAGCCCTGCGAGCGCGAGCGCCAGATCACGCGCCAGGTAGTGGAGGTATTGTCCGAATGCCGCCACCCGCTTGGCCTGATCACCAAGTCGTCGCTGATCGAGCGCGACATCGACCTGCTTGCGCCGATGGCGGCCAGCAACCTGGCGTGCGCGGCGGTGACGCTCACGACGCTCGACGCGCAGATTTCACGAACGCTCGAGCCGCGCGCGGCCGCGCCGATGCGCCGTCTGCGCACGATCCGTACGCTGACCGACGCCGGCATTCCCGTCAGCGTGAGCGTGGCGCCGATCATCCCGTTCGTGACCGAGCCCGAGATCGAACGCATCCTCGAGGCGGCGCGCGACGCCGGCGCGGTCGGCGCCCACTACACGGTGCTGCGCCTGCCGCACGAAGTCAATCCGCTGTTTCAAGAGTGGTTGCAAGCGCATTTTCCGGACCGCGCGCAGCGGGTGATGAACCGCATCCGCGAGATGCGCGGCGGCAAGGATTACGATGCCGATTTTGCACAGCGCATGCATGGTGACGGCGTGTGGGCCGACCTGATCCGGCAGCGTTTCGAAAAAGCGGTCGAGCGCCTTGGCTTCAAGTCATTGCGCGGGCGTTTCGGGCGGCTCGATCGCTCGCAATTTCGGCGACCAGTGGTGGTGCCCGCGGCGACACGCCGCGGCAGTGCGCAGGGGGCAGGGCAGCTGGACCTGTTCTGAGAATGCAGCTGATGCGCCAGCGCTGAACGCAGATCTGCACAGCCCCTGCTTACACCTGCTTACAAGCGCTTAACCGCACACAACACGCGGTCAGCAGAGAATCGGTCGATCATCAAGGACACCGACTCATGAAACGACGCCACGCCACCATTCTTTGCCTTATCTTTCCCCTTGTCGCCGCAAGCACTTGCCGGGCAGGCGAGCCGGTCGTGGTTCCCGCCGCCGAATTCCAGGCCTTGCTTTCGGCCTATGCCCTGGTAAAAACCCGGTACGTCGAAGCGCCGGACGACAAGAAGCTGCTCGAAGGGGCGATCGCCGGCATGCTCGCCTCGCTCGACCCGCACTCGGGTTTTCTGGACAAGAACGAGCTCGATGAAGTCCGCAAGGACGAGGCTGGCGAGTACACCGGCATCGGCATCAGTGTCGACTTCGCTTCAGCAGACATGGCGGTAACGGCGGTCACCGCAGACTCACCGGCGTACCTGGCCGGCATCGAGCCGGGCGATACGATCGCGTCGATCGACGGTGCGACGCTCTCTGGCATGCGCTTGCCTGAGATTGCGCGCCGCATGCGCGGCGTGCCCGGTAGCGCGCTGGACATCGGGTACCGGCGGGGCGGCAGCGGCGCCGTTCGTACTGCCAGGCTGCACCGGGCGGCGTTGCTGGCGCAGACCGTCACGACACGTGCAATGCCAAACGGCGTCGCGTGGATCCAGGTGTCGGCGTTCGAAGGGCGCACCGCGCAGGACCTGGTTGCGGCCTTGAAAACGCTCGATGCAAGCGGGGCGCCGCGCGGCATTGTGCTCGACGTGCGCAATGACCCGGGCGGCCTGGTGTCGGCCGCGGTCGGCGTGGCCGGGGCATTCCTGCCGGCGGGGACGCCGTTGTTTTCGGCGCGCGGGCGTGCCACCGCTGCCGATCCTGATCCCGCTGCCGCTGCCGCTGCCGCTGCCGAAGCCACCGTCACGGTCGACCCGCGGTTCTACCAGCGGCCAGACGAGCCGGACGTGCTGGCCGACCTGCCCGCATGGGCGCGAACGGTGCCGCTGGCGGTGCTGGTCAACGGTGCGTCGGCGTCGTCCGCCGAATTGCTGGCCGGCGCATTGCAGGACCACGGCCGCGCCACCGTGCTTGGCTCGCGTACCTTCGGCAAGGGTTCGATCCAGAGCATCTTTCCGCTGACCGGCGACAGTGCCGTCAAGCTCACGGTGGCGCGCTACTTCACGCCCAATGGCCACGAAATCCAGGCGCGCGGGATCACGCCGGACGTGATCGTGGCACAGGATCGCGCGCAGGCTGGTGCGAGGGGACTGGCACTGCGCGAGGAAGACCTGGCGCAGCATCTCACCGCGATCCTGCCGGTACAGGATGATGCGCCGCCCGCGACACGTGCCGGCGTGGAAAGCACGCGCATGTTCGGTACGCGTGACGACAAGGTGCTGGCGGCCGCCGTCAGCTTGCTCGGGCCGGGGCAGACTTCCCGTATCGGCAACGTGCTGGGCGCACTGTCCCCAAGCCTGAAACAACTTGGCGCAGCGCTGAAACGGTGGTGACGCGCCGGGTAAGTTTCGGTAAAGCAGCACGACAGCCATCTGCCTTGCGCTTATATTCGTGATCGTCCTTTATGACCATGGGTATCGTATGCCATTTCCAACCACGTTCTCACGCTTGCCTTGCTGGCTGCGCATCTGCCTGCTGTCACTGGCCATGGCCGGCGCCGGCGCGGCGCATGCGGTACCACTGACCGATCTGCGCGCCGAAGACCTGTTGCCGATGGCGGGCGACCTGAAACAGTCACTTGGCCTGAGTCCCAACCAGCAAACCCTGTGGAGCAAGGCCGAAGCCGCATCGCGCACGATCCTGCGCGATCGCACACGGCGCCGCGCGGCACTCCAGGAATGGGCCAGGACCTTGCTGGCCAGCCCGGACGCTGACCTGCGCAAGCTCGATGCAGCCACCGAGGCCGAAAGCGCGACAGCAAACGCCGAGGACCGGCAACTGCGCGCCTTGTGGCTCGACGTGAATGATGGGCTAGATGATCAGCAACGCCGCCAGGTCGCCGGTCGGCTGGGCGAGCAGCTAATGCGTGTGGTGCCCGAAGGCGGCGGGCGTGGGGCCGCTCCGGGCGGACCACGTGACGAGCAGAACCGGCGCGGCGGGCCGGGCAACGGACGTGGCCCGGGATCGGGTATGGGTGGTATGGGCGGCATGGGCTCGCCAGGCGGGGCATCGCTGAACATTGGTGGCTGATCGGTCCCCCAAGCCCTCGACACCCTTGGTAAAACGTTACTGACAAGCTCGTTTTATTCTAAGATGCGGCATTGACAGGCGCGCCGCTCTGCGCGCCGTCCAGTCGCCTCGATAAGAATCCATGACCACACCAGTGACACCAGGGCAGGCCGGCTTTCCCGGCAGCCGCCCGAACGAGGCCGGCGCTGCCGCCGTGACGATGGAGCAGGGCTTGCAGGCCGCCGGCGTCGGCCGGTTCCAATACCGGATCTTCCTGATCTTCGGGCTGGTGTGGCTGGCCGACGCAATGCAGGTGCTGTCGATCGGCTTTTCGGCGCCGTCGATCGCGAAAACCTTCGGGCTGTCGATGCCGCAGGCCTTGCAGACGGGTACCGTGTTTTTTGTCGGTATGCTGATCGGCGCCTTTGTCTTCGGGCGCCTGGCGGACCGCATCGGTCGCCGGCCCGTGCTGCTGATGGCGGTCGTGATCGACGCCTGCTTCGGCGTAGCGTCTGCATACGCCCTCGATTTCACGTGGCTGCTCGTACTGCGCCTGATGACGGGCATCGGCGTGGGCGCAACGCTGCCGGTCGATTACACGATGATGGCGGAATTCCTGCCCAGCGACCGGCGCGGCCGCTGGCTGGTGCTGCTCGAATCGTTCTGGGCGCTCGGCACGATTGCCCTGGCCGTGCTGGCGCTGTGGGCAGTCGGCTGGGGCGACGATGCGTGGCGCGTGATTTTCCTGGTCACCGGGATCCCGGCGCTGATCGGCATCGTGCTGCGCTGGTACATCCCCGAGTCGCCCATGTACCTGCACCGCAGCGGCAAGCCGGACGAGGCGCGCGCGGTGCTGGAACGCGTGGCCAGGACGAACGGCCGCACGCTGACGATGCCGCCGTTGCTGCCCGAGCCGCAGGTCAGGACGACACTGCTGTCGCTGTTCTCGGGCGGGCTGCGCCGGCGCAGCGTCGCGCTGTTCGTCGCCTGGGGCCTGATTTCGATTGCGTATTACGGCGTGTTCGTCTACCTGCCGATCCGGCTGAGCGCGGAAGGCTTTGGCTTCATGCGCGGCCAGGAATTTTTGATCGTGCTGGCGCTGGTCCAGTTGCCCGGCTTCGCGCTGGCCGCGTATGGCGTCGAACGCTGGGGCCGCAAGCCGACGCTCGTCGGTTTTCTCTTGCTTAGCAGTGTCGGTTGCCTCGGCTACAGCCTGGGCAGCTCGACCGTGCTGGTCGTCGGTTCGACGCTGCTGATGAGCTTTGCGCTGCTGGGCACATGGGGCGCGCTGTATGCGTTCACGCCCGAGGTATACCCGACCCGCCTGCGCGCCAGCGGCATGGGCATGGCCGGGGCAGTTGCCCGGTTCGGCGGCCTGTTCGCGCCGGCGATCATTGCGCCCGTGATGGCGACGCATTTCACGCTGGCGCTGATCATGCTCTCTGGCTTCCTGCTCATGGGCGCGATCGCCATCCTGTGCGTGGACACCGAGTCGCGCCAGCGCGCGCTCGACTGAACCGTTGAGTTGTCACGGCGGCTCGGCTAGGATGTCGCATCGATCGTTACGGGATGCAGGCATGGGTGAGCAAGAGGCGGGCAGTCGGCTGGTGGTGTTTGTCGGCGCCGAGTCGACGGGGAAATCGACTTTGGCCAGCATGCTGGCGCGCGAGCAGGGCGCGCAGTTCGTGCCCGAAATCGGCCGTTTTATCTGGGAAGAAAAGCAGGGCCAGCTGGTGGCCGCCGATTACGTCGAGATCGCCGAGCGGCACCGCGCTGCCGAAGACGCCGCTGTTGCCATCGCGGGCGGCGAGTACATCTTCGTCGACACCAATGCACTGACCACGCTGCTGCTCGGCCTGCGCTTCGGCCAGGTCACCGAGCCGGTGCCGCCAGCCTTGCTGCGCTACGCGCTCGAATGCCGCACGCGCTACCTGCACCATTTCGTGTGCGCCGACGACATCCCGTATGAAGAAGAGCCTGGCGTGCGCGAAAACGCCGCGTGGCGCACGCAGATCCAGCAACTGGTGCTGGACGATCTGGACCGGCGCGGCATCGGCTACACGATCCTGACGGGCTCGCTCGAACAGCGTGCTGCGCGCGTGCGGGCCACGCTTGCAGCCATCGCGCCGCAGGGGGACTCAATTACGCGTACTGCTGCGTAACCCCCATGGCCGCCAGATGCCGCTCGATCTCGAACACGTGCGGATCGGGTTTGCCCAGCGCGCGCAGTGACTGGGCCAGGCCCAGCAGGTAGTCGCTGTTCGGGCCGCTCGGGCCGCGCGCCGTCGCGATCTGGCGCGCAATGGCGTGCTCATCGGCCGGGCCCAGGTACGCCGCGTTGTCGTGCGTGGCGATATACACGATGCCTTCGTCGCTGCTGCCGTCGTCAAATTGCATTTGCGTCGCCAGGCGCAGGTAGCCGTTCTTTTCACGATGATCGAGGTGCGCGAATTCTTCGGGCGTGACGAGAAACGCCATGCCGTGGCAGACGGCATCGGGATCCGGTACCAGCGTTACCACGCGCCCCGGCGCCGTCTCGGTGCCGCGGTGGTCGTGCGAGCCCTGCCAGAAGCGGCGGGTCCAGCCGCGGATGGACGCCGCGCGCTGCTGAAGAAACGGGAAATCGGGTTTGAAGATCAGAGAGCCGTAGCCAAACAGCCAGACGCTGGCATGGCCATCGAACTTGTTCATCTGGCGGTTGATCGCGATCGTATCGAGGGACATCGTGGGTCCGATTAAAAAAAGACACGGTCCATTGTAGCGTGCCTTTTTGTGAGAATCAGCCTTCCGCTTGCGCCCGTTTTACATATCCAAAGAGGAATTCCACATAACTCTCGGCGGCCGGCGACAGCGACCTGCCCGGCCGCGTGTAGACGAAAAAGCGCCGCTGCAGCGTCGGGGCGTCGAGCGGGCGCATCGTCAATCCGTACAGCGTGGCCAGCGGCGCCGCGTAGGGCAGGCACACCGTCACGCCCAGGCCCGCACTGACCATCGCCAGCGCCGTCGTCATGAACGTCACTTCGTGCGCCGGCGTGAGCGCAATGCCCGTGCGCGAGGGCGGCACCGCGTCGAGCAGCAATTCGGTGAACTGGCCCTGCAGCGAGATGAACGGGTAGGCCGCCGCATCCTGCCACGTCACCTGCTTGAGTGCGGCCAGCGGATGCTGGTGTGGAAACACCAGCGCGAACGGCATCGAAAACAGTTCTCGTGCCAGCAGCGGCGGCGCGGGAGTGCGTTCCGGGCCGATGCCCACATCGGCCTCGCCCGACAGTACGCGCGTAATGACACCCTCGACTTCGGTATCGGCCAGGCGCACGACGATCTCGGGATGCTGCGTGCGGTAGGCGGCGATGCTGGGCGGCAGCAGGGTGCACGCCATCAGCTGTGGCGCGGCGATGCGAACAACGCCTTTCTTCAGGCGCGTGTGGTCGGCCACGTTAGCCAGCGCACCGTCCAGGTCGTCGATGATCTGGCTAAATAAGGGCAGCAATTCGCGGCCGATGTCGGTCAGGCCGATCCGGCGCGTGCTGCGGTCGACGACCCGGGCGTCCAGCGTCTGTTCGAGCTCCTTGATCAGGCCCGACAGTGCCGATTGCGTCACGTGCAGCGTCTGCGCGGCCAGCGTGAAATTGCCGGTGCGGGCCAGCGCAACGAAGGCGCGCATTTGTCGTAACGTTGGATTCATCAGATAAGGTGATATATCACGCTGAA
>Ga0308164_10004592_pt1 | contig 11596 bp, 13 predicted proteins | sample PhyTR2_FD_201031 | JGI IMG/M metagenome (GOLD analysis project Ga0308164, IMG submission 201031) | Phyllosphere microbial communities from UC Gill Tract Community Farm, Albany, California, United States - DLSLT.R2 | ecosystem: Host-associated > Plants > Phyllosphere > Unclassified | place: USA... | reverse complement strand
TTAGGTGAGTAATTTTGTCCGGCTTGCTAGCTTTTCACCCGGGCCAGGCGCTGCGCATCGTCGTCGCTCACGTGCTTGCGGTCTACCAGAAAACCGCGCACCGTTTGAAACGCCTGCGCATCCATGCCCGACTCGGGGTGTTGCAGCGCGGCTTGCAGCAGGAAAGCTTTGTCCTCGTCCACGTGCTTGCTCAGGCCCAGGAAGGGCGGCAGGTTGCTTTCGACCGAGAAGCGCAGAAAGCGGATTTCAGCGTTGTCGCTGTCCAGGCTCACGGCCTGGTCGAAGGTTTTGGCCGCCTGCTGCACGTAGGTAAGCTTGTTGAGCATCGAGGCATCGCGAGCCTTAATAGCCTCGGAAGCAGCCTTGTACCCTAGTACCAGGGCATCCTGGCCGGCGTAGTCGCGCAGCAGGTTATAAAATTTTTCACCGGCCTGCTTGTCGGCGGCGGCTTGCTCGTAGTGGCGGCGCAGGGCGGCCGGCTGAAGTGGCGACATAAAAGAAATTCGGGGGAAAGGCAGACTCGCTACCGCGCCGGAGGCTGCCGGCAACGCGCTCAGCAGGACAAGAACAAGTAGTCGTTTCATGGGCATAAAGCTACGGGCGGCGCAAAGGTCACGCCGCCGCTAGCCTTCTCTAACGGCAAAACACCGGCCAGAGTGCCTCGACTATAAACTACACGGCCCGCAACCGGTAGCGCAGCCACGAGCCAGCCAGCAGCAGCAGCTTGGTATTGTCGGGCAGGCGCACGCGCTCGGCCAGCACCTGGGTGGCGGGGGCGCGGCGCAGTTTTTGAAATAGCTTGAGGTAGTAGATATAGGCCAGGTACACCCCTAGCCGCGCCGGGCGCGGCAGCTGCCGGATGCCCTCGTAAGCGGCCTCAAAATCGGCCCGGATATCGTTTTCTACTGCCCGCTTGGCTTCGTCGTCGAACTGCTCGTAGCGCAGGCCGGGAAAGTACACGCGGCCGCGCTCCTCGTAGTCGGAGCGAATATCGCGCAGAAAATTCACCTTCTGAAACGCCGCCCCTAGCCGCCGGGCGGGCGCCTTCAGGTGCTCGAACAGGGCCGGTTGGCCCTGGCAAAACACGCGCAGGCACATCAGGCCCACCACTTCGGCCGAGCCGTAGATGTACTGCTCGTACAATTCCTGGCGGTAGTTGCGGTCTTCGAGGTCCATTTCCATGCTCCGCAGGAAAGCATCGATGAACTCGTGGTCAATCTGATACTCGTTCACTGCCCACTGAAAGGCGTGCAGCACCGGGTTCAGGCTAAAGCCGTCCGCAATGGCCACGTAGGTATCGCGCTCAAACCCGGCTAGCAGGGCCGCCTTATCGCGGCTGTGGAAGGTGTCCACGATTTCATCGGCCCAGCGCACAAAGCCATACACCGCATAAATGGCCCGGTGCAGCGCCTTATCGAGGGTGCGAATACCCAGCGAAAACGACGTGCTGTAGCGCCGCGTAATGAGCTGCGCGCAGGCAAGGCTGGTGTCGGTGAAGAGCTGTTCGTGGTCCATTATTTTTTAATTTCCTTCAACACTTCTTTCGCTACCACCTGGCCCGAGATGAGCGAGGGCGGCACGCCCGGCCCCGGCACCGTGAGCTGACCGGTGAAATACAAGTTATCTACTTTTTTGCTTTTCAGCGTGGGCTTCAGAATAGCCGTCTGCTTCAGCGTGTTGGCTAGCCCATAGGCGTTGCCTTTGAAGGAATGGTAGTCACTCACAAAGTCGCGGTGGGCGTAGCTGCGCTTGTACACCACGTACTCGCGAATGGGATGGCCGCAGTGCTTTTCGAGGCGGTCCATTATCAGGTGATAATATTTCTCGCGAGTGGCCTCGGGGTCGTCGAGGTCGGGCGCCACCGGCACGAGCAGGAACAAGTTTTCCTGGCCTTCGGGCGCTACCGTGGGGTCGGTTTTGCTGGGCACCGAGGCGTAGAACAACGGCCGGCTAGGCCACTGCGGCGCCTCATAGATTTCGTGGGCGTGCTGGCTGAAATCCTCGTCAAAAAACAGGTTGTGGTGCAGCAGCTTGGCTAGCTTACGGCTCACGCCCAGGTAAAATAGCAGCGACGACGGCGCCATGGTGCGCGAGTCCCAATAGGCGGGCGAGTAGTGGCGGTGCTCGGGGGCTAGCACCTGCTGCTCAATATGGTGGTAGTCGGCGCCGGCCACCACCGCATCGGCGGGCCAGAAGCCGCTGGCCGTGCGCACGCCAGTGGCGTGGCCGTTTTCGACCACGATTTCGCGCACTTCCTGGCTGTACTCAATCTTCACCCCTAGCTCCTCGGCCAGCGCCACCATGCCGCGCACTATCTGGTGCATGCCGCCCTTGGGGTACCAGGTGCCCAGCGCCAGGTCGGCGTAGTTCATGAGCGAGTAGAGGGCGGGCGTATTCTCGGGCGTAGCACCCAGAAACAATACCGGAAACTCAATGAGCTTGAGCAGCTTGGGATGGCTGAAAAACTTGCGCGCGTGCTTAGCCATGCTTTGCAGCAGGTCGAGCCGCACGGCGCCCTTCACAATTTCCCAATCAATAAACTCGGTAACCGAGCGGCTAGGCAGGTGCACAAATTTGTTGATACCCACCTCGTATTTATACTTGGCCTGGGCCAGAAACTCATCGAGCCGGACCGCGCTACCGGGCTCCAGGCTTTCAAAAAGCTGGCGCAGTTCGGCCATACCCGCCGGAATATCCACGGCGTCGTCGCCTTCGAAAATAACCTGGTACGAGGGGTCGAGGCGCACCAGCTCGTAGTAGTCGCTCACCTTCTTGCCAAACTTGCCAAAATACTGGTTAAACACCCCCGGCATCCAGTACCAGCTAGGGCCCATGTCGAAGGTAAAGCCCTCGGCCTCAAACACCCGCGCCCGGCCACCGGGGCCGCTATTCTTCTCCAGCAGCGTTACTTGCCAACCGGCCTGGGCCAGGCTGCTGGCGGCCGACAAGCCGGCAAAACCGGCGCCAATTACTACTGCGTGGGGCATCCTCTTTGGTTATGAATTATAAATTATGAGGTAGGAGTTTCAGGCTGTAAATCAACACTCTGACAACCATTTTTGAGAACTCTTAGCCATGCAAAAAGCCGCGCTTCCCGAACAAGCGGAAAGCGCGGCTTTCAGTATTCGAGGCGGCAAGTTAGTCCTCAACCTCTTCGGCTAGCACGCCGGTGCTGCGGTCGGCCCCGGCCGGCGCGTACACTTGCAGCGCGGCTTTGAGGTCTTTGCGGGCAATGTGAATGCGGTTTTTCACGGTGCCAATCGGAATTTGCAGCTTCTCGGCAATTTCCAGGTACTTGTAGCCGATGTAGTACATCATGAAGGGCGTGCGGTAGTCGGTACCCAGGCTAGCGATGGCCTCGTTGATGTCGCGCACCACAAAATCGGTGGTAGCGCCGTTGTGCGTAATGTAGTTCTCATCGGTATTGAAGTACTGGAAGTACTCCGTCGAATCGATGTTCGAGCTACGCTTGGTAATCTTGTTGTAATTGTTGATGAAGGTGTTGCGCATGATGGTGTACAACCACGCCTTCAAATTGGTACCAGCTTTAAATTTATCTTTATTGAGCAGTGCCTTCAGCAACGTTTCCTGAACCAGGTCTTTCGCATCATCCGCATCACGGGTGAGGTTCATGGCCACGGGGCGGAGCGAAGAGGAGATTTTCTGCACTTGGGAGGTGAATTCCAGAGAAGTCATATTGTAGAAGGGTTCGTAGCAGAATCTTAAACAAAGATAGACCACAAGCCAAGAACTCCGGCTCACTTCCCGGCGGTTTTCTCGGCTTTTTTGCGCCGCGCACCGGGCACACCGCTGAGGCGCACCTATGTACGTACAACAATACCCTGACGGTCAGACCCGAAAGTTACTTTTCGGTTAATTCTCCCTCAACCGGCTGATTTACAAACGGAATCAAATCGCGAAACTCGTGCAGGCAGGCTAGCGGCAGGCAGCCCTCGGGCAAGGCCGGCGTTTGCACGGCCAACGACCCGAACAAAATAACCGAGGCGTCGGGGTACTGCGCCCGCAGCTCGGTGGCGTAGCTCCGCACTTGGTTGCGCACTGGTACCGTGGTGAGTACCGTAGCAATAACGGCCGGCTTAAACGCCTTGGCGGCGGCCACTACGTCGGTGAGAGGCAGGTTGGAGCCTAGGTACAGCACCTGGCAGCCACGGGCGCGCAGGGCGTAGTTCATAAACAGCAGCGCCAACTCCTGCCACTCGCCTTCGGGCAGGAAGAGCAGCCAACGTGCTGCCTCGGCCTGGGCCAGCGGAATGAGGGGCAGCGCGTCGGCAGAGGCTAGCAGCTCCTGGCGCAGCAGCTGCGTGACCAGGCGCTCCTGGGCCAGGCTCAGCGAGCCTTCTTTCCACGACACACTCAGGCGTTGCAGCAGGGGGTACCCTAGCCGCAGAATGGTTTCTTCGGTGCCTAGCTCCTCAATGGCCTCGTCGAACTGGCGGTGCAGGCGCGGCTCGTCGAGGTCGAGGGCCGCCGTGAGCAGCGCGTTGAGGCGGGGGCCATCGGCGGGCTGCACCTCGTTGCAGAGGGCTAGCGCCGCGGCCTGGCACTCGGCCTCGCTCAGGCGCACTACCTGTGAAATGCGCTGGCCGCGCGCACACAGTGTAGCCACGTTGAGCAGCCGGCGCAAGTCGGCCTCGCCGTAGGTGCGAATATTAGTTGCCGTGCGGCTGGGTTGCAGCAAGTTGTAGCGCTGCTCCCAGATGCGAATGGTATGCGCCTTCACGCCCGAAAGCTGCTCCAAATCGCTGATAGAATAATGAGCCACAGTTTGTTTTGTTGGGAAGGATAGATAGAATTCTCGCCCTGGCTAGGGGGCCACAGGCGGGAAACGCATATTGTATTAGCTTATAATTTACTTAACATCCTCATCACGTTGCCTGGGTTAGTAATTCAGAAACCCCTCAAATAGTTTGCCAGGCTGCCCCGGCTAGGCCCTAGCGCGCTTTTTTGGCGGCCTGCTCGCGGGCTAGGCGCAGGTATTTGGGCGATACCCACAGCAGGCCAAACTCCTGCGAATGGTCGCGGCCCTGGGTTTTGTGGTGCATTTTGTGCGCCATGTTGAGGGCGCGCAGGTACACGCTGTCCGTCTTTTTCCAGAAGGGCAGCCGGCCGTGAATCAGACCGTCGTGCACAAAAAAGTAAACGGTGCCGTAGGCCGCAATGCCCACGCCCACCCAAAACCACCAGCGTGCCCCGTTGTCGCCGGTGATGAACAAGACCGTGGAAATAGCCCCGTAAATCACAAAAAACCAGTCATTTCGCTCGAAAGGCCGCGGGCTGGGGCGCACGTGGTGCGAACGGTGCAGCACCCACAGCGGCCCGTGCTGCACGTATTTGTGCATGAACCACGCCCAGAATTCCATGAAGGCGAAGGTGGCTAGGGTAATGGCGAGGGCAAGGACAGGATACATCTAAAAAACGTTTGTCATGCTCATTTGGCGGCCACGCAGTGAAGCATCTTGCTCGCCCCCTTTAGTCATTGCTAACAACTGAACGGGCGAAATGCTTCACTGCGTGGACGCCAGATAAGCATGACGTTCTTTTTAATCAATCAGCAAGATTACCAATCAATCTTCTCTTTGTTCAGAAACGCGGCGATGCCGCGGCGGCAGTCGTCGGAGGCGCGGGCGGCGGCGTTGCGCTCGGCGGCGTAGCGCAGGCCGTCTTCGAGGGCTAGCTCGGGCAGGCGGGCCAGAATTTCCTTGGTGATTTCGATACTGTGGCCCGAGTTTTCGCGGGCTAGCCGCAGGGCGTAGGCGCGCACGGTATCGGCGAGCTTTTCTTTTTCTTCGATGAAGGTAATAAGCCCATAATCAAGGGCTTGCTGGGCCGTAATAGTGTCGCCGCTGAGCAATAATTGCTTGGTACGGGCTTCGCCGATGCGGCGCAGCAAAAACACGCTCACCACGGCGGGCAGGAAACCGATTTTAACTTCGGTATAGCCAAACTTGGCCTCGGGCACGGCAAAGGTGATGTCGCAGAGCGCGGCTAGCCCGCAGCCACCGGCCAGGGCATGGCCCTGCACCTGCCCAATTACGAGCTTTTTACCGGTATAAATCTGGTGGAACAGCTGCATGAGGTGCGTGCTGTCGGCCAGGTTTTCCTGGTACGTATTGTCTTGTAGCTCTTGCAGGTACTTGAGGTCGGCGCCGGCGCAAAACACGTCGCCGGCAGCCCGCAGGATAATGACCTTCACTTTATCATCGGCCTCGGCCTGCTCAAAAGCCTGCTTTAGCTCGGTCACCACATTGGCGCTGAGGGCATTGCGCTTGGCCGGGCGATTGAGCGTGATGTAGGCCAGGCGGTCCTGCACCTCGTATTGCAGAAAGCGCAGCGTGTCCAGTTCCGGGGAGAGATAATCGTTCATAGTAACCAAAATACGGCGAAAGCAGCTCGGCGGGTTGAGCGGGCCAAGTTAGGGTGCTATTTTAGCCGGGTGGCGCAGCAGGAATTTACCGCGAGGGTTTTCTAACGGTCAGCCGGCAGCTGGTAGGTGAAGGCGCCCTGCTCGTTTACGTCCCAGGTGCGGAAGCCGGCGGCGCGCAGGGTTGCGTCTTGCCGGGCCACGTACCAGCGCTTGCACGACGAGTCGAAGACCACCTGCGCGCCGGTTCCGAAGTGCGCCGCCAAGGCATCGGGGTAAAGGAACGCATTGCGGCGCAGCACGATGATGTCGGCCTTTTGCCGGGGCGCGGGGCTAGCCAGCCGGCGCAGGCTGCCGCTTACGAAGGCCACGCGCAGGCCGCGCCAGCGGGCCAGCACCAGCGGCGCGGGCGGGTAGCGAAAGGTTTGCTCCAGGCTGTCGGGCGGGACCACGCGGCGGGCGGGCACGCTAGCCCCGCGCCAGCCCACGCAGTAGCGCGGGGCACGGACGCGGCGCAGTATCAGGCTGGGCTTGAGGCGATAGGTGCGCTCGGTTTCGGAGAGGGGCAGCGAGTCGGCGGTGATAAACTCGGGTGCCGCGCCCTGCCAGAAACCCACCACCGAGCGCCGCGGGATGCTGTATACTACAAACTCGCGCAGCGGCGCCACGGCCCGCGCTTCGGCCACCCGGCTGCCGGCATATAGGGCTAGCAGGACCACCGCCCAGCCGGCCCAGGCCAGCCGCCGCGAGGCAACAAACACGCAGCACGCGCCTATCAGCAGGAAAACCAGCAGCGTTTGGCTCTGGCTGAGGTGCACGCCGCCCACTACCGCCCCCGGCAGCAGCCGGCCAATGAGGAAAATATACTCGTTGAACAGCCAGATAAGGCCTTCGAAGACGTAGCCGATGGCCCGCGGCAGGTAGTCGAGCACGGCGCTGGCGGCGGCCGGCAGGGCTAGCCCGATGAGCGCCACCAGCCCCTTCGCCAGCAGCAGCACCACGCCCACGTACACGGCCAGGCTCGAAATGGGCACGGCGATGAGGTTCGACAGCAGGAAGTTGAACGGGAACTGGTGGAAATAATACAGCCCCAGCGGAAACGTGGCTACCTGCGCAGCCAGCGACAGCGCCGTGAGCTGCCAGCCGGCATCGGCTAGCCCGGCGGCGGCGCGCCAGGCTTTTTGGGCGGCCGGGGCGTGCCAGCTGCGGCGGCGGTCGAGCACGGCATTGCGCACATCAAGCCAGCCCACGATGGTGGGTTGCAGGTACACGATGCTGAGCACGGCCAGAAAAGAGAGCTGAAAGCCGACATCGCAGAGCAGATAAGGATTCCACAAAAGCAGCCCAAAAGCCGCCGCGCTCAGCGTATTAAACAGGCTGCTCTGCCGCTCCCAGGCCTGCCCGATAATGACCAGCGTGAACATAACCGTGGCCCGCAGCACCGATGCCGACAGCCCCGTGAGCAGCGCGTAGCTCCAGATGAGGGCTAGCCCCAGCCCGGCCGTGAGCAGGCGCCGGCGCAGCACCCCGCCCCCCAGCGGCACCCTGGCCAGCAGCCATTGCAGGGCCGCAAACAGCAGCCCCACCTGCAAGCCGCTCACGGCCATGATGTGTGTGGTGCCAGTGTTAGCGTAGGCCTGCTTGGTATCGTGGTCAATGTCATCCTTGAAGCCCAGCACCAGGGCCGTGCCCAGCGCGTACTCGCGGTGGCTGGGCACGTAGCGGCGCAGCACGCCATCGAGCACGGCGGCCGTGCGCTGGCTCAGGGCCACGGCCCAGTTGAGGGGCGCGTAGCCCAGCACCTTATACTGGCTAGGGTGCACAAATTGCGAATGGTACACCTGGTGCGTTTGCAGGTAGCGGCGGTAGTCGAACTCGCCCAGGTTGGCGGGGCCTTTGCTGAGCTCGGGCCGGCCCTGCACCAGCCACACCTCGCCGTAGCGCGGGGCGGGCACCGAATCGGCGGTTTCGTGGCGCGGCAGGCTGAGGCGGATACCCCCGCTAGCCCGCTGCCAGCGCCCGGCCACCCGCACGGCCTGCACCCGCACGGTGGTGGCAAAGGTGTTGGCCCGCACCACGGGCGCCTCATCCACAGTGGCTTTATAAAACTCGATGCGCGGCGCCAGGTGCCCCAGGTGGTCGGGCCGGCGGCTTTCGGTGGCGGCCTGGCTGCGGGCAAAGCCCAGCGCGGCCACTGCCAGCAGCCCTAGTATGCCCACTGCATCGGTGGCGGCCGGGCTAGCCCGCCGCTGGCTCCACAGCCACCCTAGCAGGTAGGCCAGCACCAGGCCCACCGCCCAGGGCGCGGCACTGCCCGCCCACTCCTGGCCCAGATACAGGTAGCCCGCTACGCCCAAAATAAAGGCCAGCGCCACGCGCAAAAAGGGAGCCGAGGACCAGGAAAGCATTGCGCAAACGAAGAGGGAAGTTGCTAGAGCATACAAGAATAGCTACCTGTGCGCCAGCATTTTCCATCTGCCTGCTAAACAACTCAAAAAAAGCCCGTCGCCGATGCAGCAACGGGCCTCTTTTTATTGATTACCAATTCATTACCCCAGCACCATTTGATAGTGCTGAATGTCGCACTCTTCAAACATCTCCCCCACTTTGCGGAAGCCCGTGCGCTCGTAGAGCGGAATGGCGCGCAGCTGGGCGTGCATATACACCTGGGCCGCGTCGGGCGCTTCGGCGCGGATATCGGCCAGCACGCGGTGCACCAGGGCCTCGCCCACGCCCCGGTTGCGAAACTCGGGCAGCACGGCAAAGCGCTCCAGCTTCACACCGTGGTCGGTGGGGCGCCAGCGGGCGGCGCCGGCGGGCTGGCCATCTACCCTAGCCAGGTAGTGGCGGGTGGTGGCGGCGCGGTCGTGGGCGTCGTACTCGGCGGCGGCGGGCACGTTTTGCTCGCCCACAAATACTTTTTCGCGGATGGTGAAGGCCGAATCGAGGTCGCGCAGGTCGGTTACTTTTTCAACGGTGGTCATGGCGGGCTAGGGCAAGGTGGCGTACGATAGCACAAATATCTGGCCCTGGCACCCACCGTGCACTACCCGGCAGCGGGTCAGACAGGGCTAGTTTAACGCCATGACTACCGGTTCATCGCCCCCGCTGTACCAGCCGCAGTCGATGTTGCACAAATCTGAGCGCGTAGCGGTGGCCAGTCCATCAAAAAGGCGTACCGGCCACAGTCGATGCTTCACAAATACTTTGCCCCAGCCCCGCCGATACTACTACGCATTTCTGGTCCGTCACGCACATCAGCCTGATGCTCATGGCTATTGTGGTGGCGCAGCTGGGGCAGAGCATCCCGGCGCGCGGCTACCGATGCGGCCCGGCATCGGTAGCCGCCCTGAGCTACTCGCTGGCCACCGTGCTTATTGCCCTGGGCATTCCCTTTGTGTCGCGGCCATGGTTTCGGCTGTAGCGCGGCCCCGCGCCTACCTGGTCAGCTATCGCCTTAAGCTGGCCCGCCTGCGCCGCGGCCGGGTGGCCGCCGTCTTTTTTGCGCCGTGCGCCCGGCGCTTCACCACCGATGAGCTACCCATCATTTTGGCCGATATTTAGGCAGAAGTTGGCCCCGCCGCCACTCTGCTGGGCATCGAGATTTTGGCAGTTCGCCCAACTGCTGCCCAGGCTTGTATTTTTTCTTCCGCTTATGAAACTGTTGTTTGATTCCCTGGCTCGCCTGCGCGTCGTGAGCATCCTCGAAGGTGTGTCGCTGCTGGTGCTGCTGGGCATTGCTATGCCACTCAAGTACTTGGCCCATCAGCCGGCGGCCGTGCGCGTGGTTGGCATGCTGCACGGTATATTATTTGTTTCCTATGTGCTGCTGCTGGCCCAAACGGCCATCGAGCGCCGCTGGTCGGTAGCCAAGGCCGGGCTAGGCCTCTTGCTGTCGGTAGTGCCGTTCGGGGCCTTTTATGCCGAGCGGCGGCTGTTTCAGGACCAGGGACAGAAACCGCTACCGAATTAAGTAAGCAAAAAAAACGTCCGGCTGAGCTTCTGAAAGCTTAACCGGACGTTTTCTTTTCGGCCTTACGTTAAAGCGCCTGCTCGTGATTCACGGGCAGCTCAACGTCGTCCGTTTCGGTAGGGCGGCGGCCGTTGCTGCGCTCGTTGCCCTCGCGGCGGCGCTGCTTGAAATCGGCCTCGCGGCGCTGCTCGGCCACGTCGTGCTTGTCGTAGGCCAGCACGATTTCCTTTACCAGGCGGTGGCGCACCACGTCCTCGGCCGTCATCTCGACGTAGCCGATGCCGGGGATATCCTTCAGAATATCAAGCGCCTGCATGAGGCCCGACTTCTGGCGGGTGGGCAGGTCAATCTGGCTGCGGTCGCCGTTCACCATCACTTTCGCGCTGGGGCCCATGCGGGTCAGGAACATCTTAATCTGGCTCGGCGTGGTATTCTGGGCCTCGTCGAGCAGCACAAAGGCGTTGTTGAGCGTCCGGCCGCGCATGTAGGCTAGCGGAGCAATTTCGATAATCTTATTTTCCTGGTAAAATTTCAGCTTTTCGGCCGGAATCATGTCCTCCAGGGCGTCGTAAATCGGGCGTAGGTAGGGGTCTACCTTTTCCTTCATGTCGCCGGGCAAAAAGCCAAGGCTTTCACCGGCTTCCACTACGGGGCGCGAGATGATGATTTTCTTAACCTCTTTATTCTTAAGGGCTCGCACGGCCAGCGCCACCGAAATATAGGTCTTGCCGGTGCCGGCGGGGCCTAGCGTGAAGGTGAGGTCGTGCTTCATCACGGTATCCACCAGCTTCTGCTGGTTGGGCGTTTTGGCCTTGATGACGCCGCCCTTGGCCCCGAACAGAATAACGTCGGGCGAGGCGGCCAGCACGCGGCCTTCGGCTTCTTCCGAAGTAGCTGACAAATACTGGTTTACATCACGGTCGGTGATGGCGCCGTACTGGTGGTAGTGCTCGAGGAGCGAGCTGAGGATGTCGTTGACCCGCGCAATGACTTCGCTAGGGCCCTGAATCTTGATTTCGTTGCCCCGGGACACAATTTTACTGCCCGGAAAAGCAGCCGAAATACGACGGATATTTTGGTTATCGGCCCCCAGGAAGTCAACCAGGGACACGTTTTCGAGGGTGATGACTTTTTCGACCAAGCTAGGTGGGCAGAGGGAAAAGAAGAGAAAAGAAATGAAAGCGTACTGGCCGGCGGCCGGGCATCCGGGCTGGCATCATTTTTAGGAACACCAACGCGCG
>Ga0308164_10004588_pt1 | contig 11602 bp, 10 predicted proteins | sample PhyTR2_FD_201031 | JGI IMG/M metagenome (GOLD analysis project Ga0308164, IMG submission 201031) | Phyllosphere microbial communities from UC Gill Tract Community Farm, Albany, California, United States - DLSLT.R2 | ecosystem: Host-associated > Plants > Phyllosphere > Unclassified | place: USA... | reverse complement strand
CACCTCCAGCCTGAAGACATCACGCCGGAATTGTTGCAGACCTGCCTGGCGACAGGCGATCTGCCGTTGCCGGACCTGTGCATCCGTACGGGTGGCGAGCACCGCGTCAGCAACTTTCTGCTTTGGCAGCTTGCGTATGCCGAGCTGTACTTCTCCGACCTGTTCTGGCCGGACTTCAAACACGATGCCATGCGCGCTGCGCTGGCTGATTTCGCTTCCCGCCAACGTCGCTTCGGTAAAACGAGCGAGCAGGTAGAAGCTGGAGCCCGCGCTTAATGCTGAAACAACGGATCATCACTGCACTCATTCTGTTGCCAATCGCCCTTTGCGGCTTTTTTCTGCTGACCGGTGCTTACTTCGCGCTGTTCATCGGTTTCGTGGTCGTGCTGGGTGCGTGGGAATGGGCTCGGCTTGCAGGCTTTGCCGCTCAGTCGATGCGTATCGGCTATGCGGCTGTGGTGGCTGTGCTGCTTTTTCTCATGTACCTGCTGCCCGGGCTTGAACCCTGGGTTCTGGTTGCAGCCGTCATCTGGTGGGCGGTGGCCACCTTCCTGGTGCTGACCTATCCGGACTCCAGCGAGCATTGGGCCAGTGCCGCCTGCAAGCTGGTGATCGGTCTTCTCATTCTGCTGCCTGCCTGGCAGGGGCTGGTCTTGATAAAACAGTGGCCGCTGGGCAACTGGTTGATCCTTGCGGTGATGGTTCTGGTATGGGCGGCCGATATCGGCGCCTATTTCTCGGGCAAGGCTTTCGGCAAGCGCAAGCTGGCACCCAAGGTGAGTCCGGGTAAAAGCTGGGAAGGCGTTTACGGCGGTCTGGCGGTCAGTCTCGGTATCACGGCGGCGGTAGGTATTTCCCGTGACTGGACGGTCGCTCAGTTCATTGGCGGTCTGCTGGGCGCTGCTGTCGTGGTGTTCATTTCGGTGATCGGTGATCTGACCGAGAGCATGTTCAAGCGTCAGTCAGGTGTGAAGGACAGCAGCAACCTGCTTCCGGGCCATGGCGGCGTGCTGGACCGTATCGACAGTCTGACCGCGGCCATTCCTGTGTTCGCAGTGCTGCTCTGGGCTGCCGACTGGGGTGTCATGTGAGTCGTGTGCAACAGATCACTGTTCTGGGTGCAACCGGTTCCATTGGCTTGAGTACGCTGGATGTGGTTGCTCGTCATCCGTCGCTGTATCAGGTGTTCGCGCTGACGGGTTTCACGCGCCTGGGCGAGCTGCTGGCGTTGTGCATAAGGCACACGCCGCAGTTTGCCGTGGTGCCCGAGCAGGCTGCTGCACGCAAGCTGCAGGATGATCTCGCTGCTGCCGGGCTCGATACCCGTGTGCTGGTCGGTGAGGAGGGGCTTTGCCAGGTTTCGGCTCATCCTCAGGTCGATGCGGTCATGGCAGCCATCGTCGGCGCAGCAGGTCTTCGCCCGACATTGGCGGCCGTCGAGGCGGGCAAGAAGGTATTGCTGGCCAACAAAGAGGCGCTGGTCATGTCCGGTGCGCTGTTCATGCAAGCGGTCCGTCACAGCGGTGCGGTCCTGCTGCCCATCGACAGCGAACACAATGCGATCTTTCAGTGCCTGCCTGCCGATTTTGCCCGCGGTCTGGGTGCGGTCGGTGTCAGGCGCATCATGCTGACTGCCTCGGGCGGCCCGTTCCGTCAGACGCCTCTGGATCAACTGCACCATGTGACACCCGATCAGGCGTGCGCCCATCCGGTATGGTCCATGGGGCGCAAGATTTCCGTCGACTCCGCCACCATGATGAACAAGGGGCTTGAGCTCATCGAGGCCTGCTGGCTGTTCGATGCCCGTCCATCACAGGTGGAAGTCGTGATTCATCCGCAGAGTGTGATCCACTCGCTGGTGGATTACGTCGATGGCTCAGTGCTGGCCCAGCTTGGCAATCCGGACATGCGTACGCCAATCGCCAATGCGCTGGCCTGGCCTGCACGTGTAGAATCGGGCGTGGCGCCGCTGGATCTGTTTCGCATCGGCCAACTGGACTTTCAGGAGCCCGATGAAGAACGTTTCCCGTGCCTGCGACTGGCTCGTCAGGCTGCGGAGGCGGGCGGCAGCGCTCCCGCGATGCTCAATGCGGCGAATGAGGTGGCGGTGGCTGCGTTTCTCGACGGACGTATTCGTTATCTGGAGATCGCCGCAATCATCGAGGATGCGTTGAATCTCGAGCCGGCCATTCAGGTCGAAGACCTTGAAGCGGTATTCGCAGCAGATGGCCGGGCTCGAGTACTCGCCACTCAGTGGCTGGAACGACACGGTCGTTGAGGCTGCAGGAATGAGTGAAGGGACTGATGGGGTGCATCGCGTGCAGGTCCCAGGGTCTGCGATGATAAACACACTTGCCGCTGAGTCGGTACCCGGAGAAAGTCGATGAGTGCGTTATACATGATTGTCGGCACCCTGGTTGCGCTGGGCGTGCTGGTCACTTTTCACGAGTTCGGTCACTTCTGGGTGGCACGGCGCTGTGGTGTGAAGGTTCTGCGGTTTTCCGTAGGCTTCGGCACGCCGCTGGTGCGCTGGCATGACCGCCAGGGCACCGAATACGTCATTGCGGCCATTCCTCTGGGTGGCTATGTAAAGATGCTCGACGAGCGCGAAGGCAATGTACCGCCCGAGCTCGCCGACCAGTCGTTCAATCGCAAGACGGTCTATCAGCGCTTCGCCATAGTCGCAGCAGGCCCTGTTGCCAATTTTCTTTTGGCCATCGCATTCTTTTGGGTCCTGGCCATGCTGGGTACCCAGCAGGTTCGCCCTGTCATTGGTGCAGTGGAAGCCGGCAGTATCGCCCAGCATGCAGGTCTGGCAGCGGGGCAGGAGATCACGTCCATCGATGGCGAGCCTGTTTCGGGTTGGTCCGCGGTCAATCTGCAGCTGGTACGTCGCCTGGGCGAAAGCGGCACGGTCGCCGTGATGCTTCGAGAGCCGGGATCAACGGCCGATACGCCGCGAGAACTGGTTCTGGATAACTGGCTGAAAGGCGCAGAAGAGCCCGATCCGATCAAATCACTCGGCATTCGTCCGTGGCGACCTGCGTTGCCGCCTGTGCTGGAGGAACTTGATCCGAAGGGGCCTGCTCACGCAGCAGGTCTCAGAATGGGAGATCGTCTGATCTCGGTGGATGGTCAACCGCTCAACGAATGGCAACAGGTCGTCGACTGGGTGCGTGAGCGTCCTGGAGCAAAGGTTTCGTTGCGTATCGAGCGTGATGGTGCGCAGCTCGATATTCCTGTCACTCTGGCGGCGCGTGGTGAGGGTCAGGCTGCAGCCGGTTATCTGGGTGCAGGCGTCAAAGGTGTAGACTGGCCAGCCGAAATGGTCCGCGAGGTCAGCTACGGTCCTTTCGCTGCCATGGCGGAGGGCGTGAAGCGCACCTGGACCATGAGCGTGCTGACGCTGGATTCACTCAAGAAAATGTTGTTCGGTGAGCTCTCGGTAAAAAACTTGAGTGGACCGATAACCATTGCTAAAGTGGCGGGCGCTTCGGCCCAGTCGGGTATCGGGGACTTTCTGAACTTCCTCGCTTATCTGAGCATAAGCCTCGGGGTTCTGAATTTGCTGCCCATTCCCGTCCTGGACGGGGGGCATTTGCTGTTTTATCTGATCGAGTGGGCGCGTGGTCGTCCCCTTTCGGAAAAGGTTCAAGGTTGGGGGGCGCAGATCGGTATCAGTCTGGTGGTGGGCGTTATGTTGCTCGCGCTGGTCAACGATCTGGGTCGACTGTAAAGCGTTGCCGAGTTGCGAATCTGCCGCATTTTGCGGCAGTTTGTTTATTGCCAGTTGGAATAAGAAAGGACTTCATGAAACGTCTGCTGCTAACTGCGGTTCTTGCCGCACTGATGATCGCTGAAGTTCACGCCGAGTCCTTCACCATCTCCGATATCCGTGTCAACGGCCTGCAGCGGGTTTCCGCCGGCAGCGTCTTTGGCGCACTGCCGCTCAACGTGGGTGAGCAGGCGGATGACGGTCGTCTGGTCGATGCCACTCGTGCGTTGTTCAAGACCGGCTTCTTTCAAGATATCCAGCTGGGTCGCGATGGCAACGTACTCGTCATCTCCGTTGTCGAGCGTCCCTCTGTTGCCAGCATCGAGATCGAAGGCAACAAGGCGATCTCCACCGAAGACCTTATGAAAGGCCTCAAACAATCGGGTCTGGCTGAAGGCGAAATTTTCCAGCGCGCCACGCTCGAGGGCGTGCGTAACGAGCTGCAGCGTCAGTACGTGGCCCAGGGTCGCTACTCGGCCGAGGTTGCCGCCGAAGTCGTGCCGCAGCCGCGCAACCGTGTCGGTCTCAAGATCAATATCAATGAAGGCACCGTCGCCTCCATTCAGCACATCAACGTCGTGGGCAACACCGTGTTCCCCGACGAGGATCTGATCGATCTGTTCGAACTCAAGACCTCCAACTGGCTGTCCTTCTTCAAGAACGACGACAAGTACGCTCGCGAAAAGCTGTCCGGCGACCTGGAACGTCTGCGTTCGTACTACCTCGACCGCGGCTATATCAACATGGATATCGCCTCGACTCAGGTCTCGATCACGCCTGACAAGAAAAACGTCTACATCACTGTGAACGTCAACGAAGGCGAGAAGTACAGCGTCAAGTCGGTCAAACTCAGCGGTGACCTGAAAGTGCCTGAAGATCAGGTCAAGTCCCTGATGCTGGTTCAGCCGGGTCAGGTGTTCTCGCGCAAGGTCATGACCACGACTTCGGAATTGATCACCCGTCGGCTCGGTAACGAAGGCTATACCTTCGCCAACGTGAACGGCGTCCCGACGCCGAACAACGAAGATCACACGGTCGATATCACCTTCGTGGTCGACCCGGGCAAGCGTGCCTATGTGAACCGTATCAACTTCCGTGGCAACACCAAGTCTGCGGACGAAGTGCTGCGTCGCGAAATGCGTCAGATGGAAGGCGGTTGGGCTTCCACCTACCTGATTGATCAGTCCAAGACCCGCCTGGATCGTCTGGGCTTCTTCAAGGAAGTCAACGTCGAAACGCCGGCCGTACCGGGCACCGACGATCAGGTGGACGTGAACTACGCGGTTGAAGAGCAGGCTTCCGGTTCGATCACTGCCAGCGTCGGCTTTGCACAGAGTGCCGGTCTGATTCTGGGTGGTTCGATCAGCCAGAACAACTTCCTGGGTACAGGTAACAAGGTCAGCATCGGTCTGACCCGCTCCGAATACCAGAGCCGGTACAACTTCAGCTACGTCGATCCGTACTACACGCCGGATGGTGTCAGCCTGGGTTACAACGCTTTCTATCGCACCACCGACTACGACGATCTCGACGTGGACGTGGCGAGCTATGCGGTCGACAGCCTTGGCGCCGGTGTGAGCCTGGGTTATCCGATCAGCGAAACTTCCCGTCTGACCTATGGCCTGACCGTACAGCAGGACGAGATCAAGACCGGTACGTACACCGTTGACGAAATCTTCGATTTCACCAACCGCGAAGGCGACAAGTTCCTGAACTTCAAGGCGTCTGCCGGCTGGTCCGAGTCCACCCTGAACAAGGGCGTACTGCCGACCCGTGGTCATTCCCAGAGCCTGGTCTTCGAAACCACGCTGCCGGGAAGCGACCTGTCGTTCTACAAGCTTGATTACCGTGCACAGTATTTCCACCCGATCACCGACAACTACACACTGCGCCTGCACACCGAACTGGGTTATGGCGACGGTTACGGTTCGACCTCGGGCCTGCCGTTCTATGAAAACTACTACGCCGGTGGCTTCAACTCGGTTCGTGGTTTCAAGGACAGCACGCTGGGTCCTCGCAGTACGCCGAGTTCGGGTCGCAACCCCGGAACAGCGGTCGACCCCGATCAGGATCCGCTTCCATTCGGTGGCAACGTACTGGTCCAGGGTGGTGTAGAGGTCATGTTCCCGCTGCCGTTCATCAAGGATCAGCGTTCTCTGCGCACCTCTGTGTTCTGGGACGTGGGTAACGTCTTCGACAGCAATTGCTCTGGAAAAACCACGGCTGCGACACCGACCTCTCCAAGCAGAAAAGTTGAGTGCAACAACGTCGACTTCTCCGGCATGGCCAGTTCTGTCGGCGTCGGCGTGACCTGGATCACCGCTCTTGGTCCTTTGAGCTTCGCCCTGGCGATGCCGATCAAGAAACCGGACGACGATTCCGAAACACAGGTTTTCCAATTCTCCCTGGGTCAGACCTTCTAAGCGTCTGATCTTTGATAACGCAACGAATTCTGTAGGAGTTGTATTGTGCGTAAGTTGACTCAATTGGTACTGCTGGCCACCGTTCTGGTTGCAAGCCCTGCTTTTGCTGACATGAAGATCGCTGTACTGAACTATCAGATGGCACTGCTGGAATCTGACGCCGCCAAGAAATATGCGGTTGATGCCGAGAAGAAATTCGGTCCGCAGCTGACCAAGCTGAAAAGCCTGGAAAGCAGCGCCAAGGGCATCCAGGATCGTCTGGTAAGCGGCGGCGACAAGATGGCTCAGCCTGAGCGCGAGCGTCTGGAGCTTGAATTCAAGCAGAAAGCACGTGACTTCCAGTTCCAGTCCAAGGAACTGAACGAGGCCAAGGCCGTTGCTGACCGTGAAATGCTCAAGCAGCTCAAGCCGAAGCTGGATCAGGCCGTTGAAGAAGTTATCAAGAAAGGTGGTTTCGACCTGGTATTCGAGCGCGGTGCGGTGATTGACGTCAAACCTCAGTATGACGTTACTCGCCAGGTCATCGAGCGCATGAATCAGCTGAAGTAATATGAGCGCGACCATCAAGCTCGGCCAATTGGCCGAGTTCCTGGGCGCCACGCTACGTGGCGACAAGGACAAGGACATCAATGGGCTGGCCACTTTACAAGAGGCCGGCCCTGATCAGATCAGCTTCCTGGCAAATCCCCAATACCGCAAGTTCCTGGCCGATACCCAAGCCGCTGCCGTGCTGCTCAAGCCCGCAGATGCCGACAGTTTCGCTGGGAATGCGCTGTTGGTGCCCGATCCTTATCTGGCCTATGCCCGCATCTCCCATCTGTTCGATCCCAAACCGAAGGCTGCTGCCGGTATCCACCCGACAGCGGTTATCGCTGACAATGCTGTCGTTGATCCTGCAGCCAGCATCGGCGCTTTCGCCATTGTCGAAAGCGGCGCACGGATCGCTGCGCAGGTCACCGTGGGTGCACATTGCTTCATCGGTGCCCGTTGCGAGATCGGCGAGGGTGGCTGGCTGGCCCCCCGTGTGACGCTTTACCACGACGTTCGCATTGGCAAGCGTGTGGTGATTCAGTCCGGGGCCGTGCTGGGCGGAGAAGGTTTCGGCTTTGCCAATGAGAAAGGTGTCTGGCAGAAGATTGCCCAGATCGGCGGTGTTTCCATTGGCGACGACGTGGAGATCGGCGTGAATACCGCGATCGACCGTGGTGCGCTGGCAGACACCCGGATCGGTAACGGGGTCAAGCTGGACAACCAGATTCAGATCGCTCACAACGTTCAGATCGGTGATCACACGGCCATGGCGGCCTGCGTAGGGATCTCCGGAAGCACGAAGATCGGCAAGCACTGCATGCTGGCCGGCGGCGTGGGGCTGGTGGGCCATATCGAGATCTGTGATGGTGTTTTCATCACGGGCATGACCATGGTGACCCATTCCATCACCGAACCCGGCTCCTACTCTTCGGGCACTGCGATGCAGCCAGCCGCTGAGTGGCGAAAGAGCGCGGCTCGCCTGCGCAAGATCGATGATATGGCCCGGCGTCTGCAAAAACTGGAAAAGATGGTCGAGACCGTGACCAGCGCCGGTAATCCTCCATCTGATGGCTGATACCTTTTTAATATCAAGCGTGCACAGTCGATAAACTGCCCCCTTGATGTAGAGGGGTGCTGCGCCATCGCGAAGCACCCCTAATCTTTACTACAGGCTTCCCCTCGAAATGATGGACATCAAAGAAATTCGCGAATACCTGCCTCATCGTTATCCGTTCCTGTTGGTGGATCGCGTCACGGAACTGGATATCGAGAACAAGACCATTCGCGCTTACAAGAATGTCAGCGTCAACGAGCCTTTTTTCAATGGCCACTTTCCTCAGCATCCGATCATGCCGGGCGTGCTGATCATTGAGGCGATGGCGCAGGCTGCTGGCATTCTGGCGTTCAAGATGTTGAACGCGAAGCCGTCCGACGGCACCCTCTATTATTTCGTGGGTTCGGACAAGCTGCGTTTCCGTCAGCCGGTTCTGCCGGGTGACAAACTGGTTCTGGAAGCCAACTTTCTGAGCTCCAAGCGCCAGATCTGGAAGTTCGAATGCAAGGCCACTGTTGACGGTAAAGCGGTATGCTCCGCTGAAATCATCTGTGCGGAACGCAAGCTATGAGTTTGATTGACCCTCGCGCAATCATCGATCCGACGGCCGTTCTGGCCGACAACGTGGAGGTCGGCCCGTGGTCGATCATCGGACCTGGTGTGGAAATTGGCGAGGGTACAGTGGTCGGTCCTCATGTCGTCCTCAAGGGACCGACCCGGATCGGCAAGCACAATCGCATCTACCAGTTCTCATCGGTAGGCGAAGATACACCCGACCTCAAGTACAAGGGCGAGGAGACTCGTCTCGTGATCGGCGATCACAATGTGATCCGTGAAGGCGTGACCATTCATCGCGGTACTGTCCAGGATCGCGCTGAGACCACGCTGGGCGATCACAATCTGATCATGGCGTACGCACACATTGGTCACGACAGCGTGATCGGCAATCATGTGATTCTGGTTAACAACACGGCGCTGGCCGGTCATGTGCGCGTTGATGACTGGGCGATTCTTTCGGGATTCACCCTGGTGCATCAGTTCTGCCATATCGGCGCGCACAGCTTTTCCGGCATGGGCACCGCCATCGGCAAGGACGTTCCGGCGTTCGTGACCGTGTTCGGCAACCCTGCCGAAGCGCGCAGCATGAACTTCGAAGGCATGCGCCGCCGGGGTTTCTCTGAAGAGGCGATTCATGCGCTGCGCCGGGCCTACAAGACTGTCTACCGCCAGGGTCTGACCATTGATCAGGCCGTTGCCGATCTGGCCGAGCCCGCTGCGCTCTTCCCTGAAGTGGCAGTGTTCCTCGAGTCGATCCAGGCGTCGACCCGCGGCATTACCCGCTGACCATGGCGAACCCATTGCGTATCGCGCTGGTGGCAGGTGAGGCCTCCGGCGATATCCTTGGTTCAGGCCTGATGCGTGCCATCAAGGCGCTACATCCCGATGCCGAGTTCATCGGCGTTGGCGGTCCGCTCATGGAAGCGCAGGGCATGCAGTCGTACTTTCCCATGGAGCGCCTGTCGGTCATGGGGCTGGTCGAAGTGCTCGGCCGATTGCGCGAGCTGCTTGCCAGACGCAAGCTGCTGGTTCAGACATTGATCAATGAAAAGCCCGACGTCTTCATCGGTATAGATGCCCCGGACTTCACCCTCAATATCGAACTTCAACTGCGCCGTGCCGGAATCAAGACGGTGCACTACGTCAGTCCTTCGGTCTGGGCGTGGCGTCAGAAGCGCGTCCTCAAGATTCGCGAAGGTTGCGATCTGATGTTGACCCTTCTGCCGTTCGAAGCCCGATTCTATGAAGAGAAAGGCGTGCCGGTCCGCTTTGTCGGGCACCCGCTTGCTGACACGATTCCTCTTGAGTCTGACCGTGCAGCCGCTCGTGGCGAGCTTGGCCTGGCGGGTGATGTTCCTGTTGTCGCCCTCATGCCGGGCAGCCGCGGTGGCGAAGTAGGGCGTCTGGGGACCTTGTTCTTCGATGCCGCCGAGCGCCTTCTCGCCCAGCGTCCGACCCTGCGTTTCGTGCTCCCCTGCGCCAGCCCGCAGCGGCGGACCCAGATTGAAGAACTGCTGCAGGGGCGCGATCTGCCGATCACGCTGCTGGACGGTCGGTCGCATACGGCCCTCGCTGCGTGCAATGCGGTCTTGATAGCCTCCGGCACGGCGACGCTTGAAGCGCTGCTTTACAAGCGACCGATGGTGGTTGCCTATCGTATGGCGCCGGTTACTTTCTGGATTCTCAAGCGGCTGGTCAAAAGCCCCTATGTGTCGTTGCCCAACCTGCTGGCTCAGCGCCTGCTGGTGCCGGAACTGCTGCAGGATGCGGCCACACCTGAAGCGTTGGCAGAAACGCTGCTGCCGCTGATCGATGAAGGTCAGGCGCAGACTCAGGGCTTCGACGAGATTCACCGCACGTTGCGCCGCGATGCCTCGAATCAGGCTGCCGATGCTGTTCTGAGTCTGCTTGGGCAAACGTCTTCACTGTGAGTAAGCCGATGATACAGACAGGTCTGGATTTCACGCTGGTCGAGGACCTTGTCGCAGGCGTCGATGAAGTGGGGCGCGGGCCGCTGTGCGGCGCTGTGGTCACCGCTGCCGTGATTCTGGACCCGACGAGGCCTATCCTGGGTCTCAATGATTCCAAGAAACTGACCGAAGCCCGTCGGGAAAAGCTGTTCGACGAGATTCAGGAAAAGGCCCTGTGCTGGTTCATCGCTCGGGCTGAAGTCGAGGAAATCGACGAACTGAACATTCTGCACGCCACGATGCTGGCCATGAAGCGGGCTGTCGAAGGTCTGAGCATCATCCCGAAACTGGCCTTGATTGACGGTAATCGTTGCCCGCAGTTGTCCGTGCCTTCGGCGCCCGTGGTGCAGGGCGACGCAAAAGTGCCTGCAATTGCAGCAGCCTCGATTCTCGCCAAGGTCAGTCGTGACCGGGAAATGGCCGCGTTCGAGCTCATTTATCCGGGGTATGGCATGGGCGGCCACAAAGGCTATCCGACGCCGGTACACCTCGAAGCTCTGGCTCGTCTGGGGCCAACCCCCATTCATCGGCGCTCCTTCGCGCCGGTCCGTGCTGCTCATGAGGCGCGAGGGGCCATCATGATGGCGCAGATTTCATCGTCGATCGGGTTGTTGCAGGACTGACGTTTCAGTCAGGTCTCGCTACAATCGCGCCCTCGTTTTCAGTTTTCGCGCTATAGGATCACCATGCCGGCTTCTTTCGTTCATCTACGCCTGCACACCGAATACTCTCTGGTCGACGGTCTGGTCCGGGTCAAGCCGCTGATCAAGGCGCTGACCGGCATGAACATGCCTGCCGTCGCGGTGACCGATCAGAACAACATGTGCTCGCTGGTCAAGTTCTACAAGGCAGCCCAGGGCGCGGGTATCAAGCCGATCTGCGGTGCCGATCTGTGGCTGGCTGGCCGTGACCAGGACGCGGCGCTAAGCCGTATCAGTCTGTTGGTCATGAACGCCCAGGGCTATCGCAACCTGACAGAGCTGATCTCGCGCGGCTTCATCGAAGGGCAGCGCAACGGCCAGATCGTGATCCAGCGTGAATGGGTCGCTCAGGCCAGTGATGGTCTGATCGCGCTGTCGGCAGCGAAGGAAGGCGAGATTGGCATGGCGTTGCTCGGCGGTAATCCGGGCGAGGCGGACGAGCTGCTGCGTGAGTGGATGACAGTCTTTCCGGATCGTTTCTACATCGAAGTGCAGCGCACCAACCGCGCCAACGATGAAGAACATCTGCACGCCGCTGTTGCCCTGGCTGACCGCCATGGCGCGCCACTGGTCGCGACCAACGATGTGCG
>Ga0308164_10004586_pt1 | contig 11614 bp, 11 predicted proteins | sample PhyTR2_FD_201031 | JGI IMG/M metagenome (GOLD analysis project Ga0308164, IMG submission 201031) | Phyllosphere microbial communities from UC Gill Tract Community Farm, Albany, California, United States - DLSLT.R2 | ecosystem: Host-associated > Plants > Phyllosphere > Unclassified | place: USA... | reverse complement strand
GCTGGATGATCCTGCTGGGTCTCTGTGCGGCGATCCCGGGCATGCTGATTGCCGGGCCACTGTTTGGCAACTTCATTGGCAACCACGTCTCGTTCAGCGCGCCGCCGGAAGATCATCAACCGGATGTTGATGAGAGCAAGCTGCCCTCGTTTGGTTTCAGCCTCTCACTGATTCTGTTTCCGCTGGTGCTGGTTGGCCTGAAAACTATCGGCGCACGCTTCACGACCGAAGGCACCACCCTGTATGAGTGGCTGGAATTTATCGGCCATCCATTCACCGCAATCCTGCTGGCGCTGCTGGTGGCGATTTATGGTCTGGCTTACCGTCAGGGTATGGATAAAGAGCGGGTAATGCAGGTGTGCGGCAGCGCGCTGCAACCGGCCGGGATTATCCTGCTGGTGATTGGCGCGGGCGGCGTGTTTAAGCAGGTGCTGGTGGACTCCGGCGTGGGCCCGGTGCTGGGCAATGCGCTGACCGGCGCAGGACTCCCGATTGCGCTGGCCTGCTTTATTCTGTCGGGTGCGGTGCGGGTGATTCAGGGATCGGCGACGGTCGCCTGTCTGACTACGGTGGGCTTAATCATGCCGGTGATTGAACCGCTGCACTACAGCGGCGCTCAGCTGGCGGCGCTGTCGATCTGCATCGGCGGTGGCTCAATCATTATCAGCCATGTGAACGATGCCGGTTTCTGGCTGTTTGGTCGCTTCACCGGGGCCAGCGAAGCGGAAACGCTGAAGACCTGGACGCTGATGGAAACCATTCTCGGCACCGTTGGTGCGGTGGTGGGGATGATCGCTTTTACGCTGTTATCGTAACGGCGCGGCCTCCGGATGTTATGTTTAACCGGTCTGAACCGGACACTGAAGCCTGGGTCTGTACGTTTTCAGCGTTGCTGATATTTAGATTGATGAAACCTGAGGCTCGGCCGTCCCTGATTTTAAGGACGGCCATGCTGGTTGTTCACCACAACGCTGTTTCTGTACGCTTATGATGTTGCAGAGAGACGGCTACAGCACTAAGGGCTCACTCCAGAGAAGATGCCGGCGGCATCAACCGCAGCCTGCCAAAACCCAGCTCACCGACAGTAAATCCGCACTTCCTCCCGGACTTAAATTGCGTGCAATCAGAGCCTTGTCCATCTCTAAAAGCGCCTCACGATCCCAGCCTTCAGCCAGTAGCTGACGAGCATATTCTTGCACGTAGTGCAGCCCGGCCATGCCGCCACGTGATACCAGGTTGGTGTCCTGATTAATAGCCAACAGATGTAACAACAACTCATGCGGCGTTCCTCCCTGCCAGAGCGTCAGCACCTTGCGCACGGTGGCAAATCCGCTTTCTGCCTCGCCGCGTGCACCGGTAAACCCGAATTGCTGATACTGCCGCTGGCCTGCGGTTGCCTGGCCTGTGCGGCTAGCGAGTTCGCGTTCCACCAGACCCCGGCAAAGGCGACTGACTTCGAGGCAGAGCATCCGGGCATCGGGATGCGATACGCGTCCGGCGGCAAAGCAGAGTAAACCCAGAGCGAATATTCCGCCCTTATGGGTATTAACTCCACCCGTTGTGGCGTACATCGCCTGTTCACAGGCAATTCCCATAGGGCGAATCAGCCGAAGCTGCTGCTCTGCTGGTTTATCTGCATGCTCAAATCCCAATTCGGTAAACCGTGAGAACCAGGGCGTGATAGCGATAATACTGCGGGCAAACATGGCATAGTCCATATCACGATGTGAACCGTTATTGAGCATATCTACCAGCCCCGGTTTAGGCGTCAGCGCCAGTTCAAACCATAATGCCTGTTCCGCAAGACCGGCTACGTCAGGAGCGCGTGAATTAGTCGCGAGAAAACCAGTCATTAATTATCTTCTCCACGCATGCTACGACCTGATCAATGGAATGCTGGCGTGAACGGGAACAGGCATGTGCCGGTTGGTCGCATACCAGGCAGCGGCGTATATTTCTTCCCAGCGAGCGTCTGCCGATATGTCCGTTGGCCGGGCAAATCACGTCCAAATCCCACAATCTGCCAAGAGGGTGTGTATGTTCCAGCTCAGCACAATGGGCTTTGATTTCTGTTGCTGAATGAGCCACACACCATAAGGCCTCTGGTCCCGTTGGTAGCCACAGAACATTGCGATCGAGCACTCTCCAGCGGTGCTTCCTCAGCAGCTGATCGCACATTTGCAGCGCCACGCCCATCGTGTTGCGATAGCGCTGGTTATCTTTGACGCCTCCGGGCGTGACCAGCGTCAGAGAAATAAGGGGTTGTCTGTAGAGCCTGAGCCAGTCAGCCTGACGCGCCGCGCGGTGCTCTCGTGCCGTCAGCACTGCCTCCAGGCTGATAGCCGTTCGTGTAGTACCCTCTGTCGACATGATCGCTATCCTTTCACTTGTCGAACCGTATCGATTACGCTGCCGTCACGGTAACGAATGACACCCACAATTCTGTCGGTATACTCAATCGGTGTTGGCACGCCGACCAGAGAAACCGCCCGGGCATACAACGCTTCGATCGTCACAATGTTTAAACCGGCCGCTTCAAGCCGCTCACGGATTTCCGGGCGTGCCGGGTTCACCGCAATACCCTGATCGGTAACCAACACATCGACACTTTCCCCTGGCGTTAAGCGCGTGGTAACCCGCTTCACGACGGTTGGAATGCGGCTTCGCACTAATGGCGCCACAACAATGGTCAGATTAGCCGCCGCGGCGACGTCGCAGTGACCACCAGATGCGCCGCGCATCACTCCGTCTGAGCCGGTGATAACATTCACGTTGAAATCCGTGTCAATCTCCAGTGCACTGAGGATGACCACATCAAGCTGGTCACAACTCGCGCCCTTGCTACCCGGGTTGGCATAAACGTTAGTGGAAATCTCAATATGATTTTGACTTGTTGCCAGCGAAGCCGCAGCCTCACTGTCAAAGCATTGCGTATCCAGCAGGATTTCAATTAACCCCCTTTTATGCAAATCCACCAGGCTACCGGTAATGCCTCCCAGCGCAAAGCGCGCTTTTATACCGTGGCGTTCCATTTTATCGCCCATAAAGCGGGTACAGGCAGTGGCGGCTGCGCCAGATCCGGTCTGCATTGAGAAACCGGGTTTGAAGTAGCCTGAGAATTCAATCACCTCTGCTGCGTAGCGGGCAATCATTAACTCTCGCGGATTACTGGTGACCCGCGCTGCCCCTACGCTGATCTTCGCCGGATCCCCCACGCTTTCAACCTGTACAATGTAATCCACCTGATCCTGCGCCAGGCTGGCGGGTGTATTGGGGAAGGGCACCAGTGTTTCGGTAAGTAGCACGACGTTTTTGGCGAAATGGGCATCTACCATGGCGTAGCCCAGTGAGCCACAGCAGGATTTGCCGTGAATCCCGTTCGCATTGCCAAACGCATCGCTACAGGATACGCCTAAAAATGCCACGTCGATTTGAAGTTCTCCGTCCTGCAACAATTTTACGCGGCCACCGTGAGAATGGATCTGCACCGGTTCATCCATCAGCCCGTGTGAGATAGCATCAGCGAGTTTGCCGCGCATGCCGGAGGTGTAGATTCGGCTGATCACGCCGTTTTCGATATGCTCAATCAGGTTTTCGTTGCAGCTCATCAGCGAGCTGGAAGCCAGCGTCAGATCTTTAAACCCCATCCGGGCCAGCAGTGCAATCACGCTGTTGATCACCCGATCGCCTTCACGAAACGCATGATGAAAGGAAATCGTCATCCCATTCTGCAGACCACTACGCAATACGGCTTCTTCTATGGAGTTACACAGCTTGCGATGCCTTTTTGCCTCAGCGTCAGCGAGCCACGGAATCGTGTGGCAGGCAGTATCAAACGCCGTTAAGCTTCTCAAATGGGGAAAGTTGGTGTGGAGACGTTCTGTCTGATTCATGTGAAATCCTTAACGACGTAAGCCTGAGGCAGCCGCGCGTTCCAGCAATCTTTGCGCATGCTCAATAATCGGTGCATCTACCATTTTGCCGTTGAGCGACACGACGCCCAGGCCGTTGCGCTCGCCCTCTTTTGCCGCTTCTGTCACCCGCCGGGCGTGATCTACCTCAAGCTGGGTTGGCGCATAGGCGTTATGCAGCAGGTCGATCTGGCGAGGGTTAATCAGTGATTTACCGTTGAAACCCATTTTGCGGATCAGTTCCACTTCACGCAGAAATCCAGCCTCATCGTTAACGTCTGACCACACCACATCAAAAGCATCAATTCTGGCGGCACGTGCAGCATGCAGTACGGCACAGCGGGCATAAAACAGCTCGGTGCCATCGCCGCGTTCCGTCTGCATGTCCATCACATAATCAAAAGCGGCCAATGCGATACCGATCAGGCGCGGCGTGCTGCGGGCAATCGCCACGGCGTTAATAACGCCAGTTGCAGACTCAATGGCCGCCATCACGCGTGTCGACCCCACTTCACGCCCGCATTCGCGTTCAATACGGACCAGGTGTCCTTCAAGCTCATCAATATCTTCAGGCGTATCCGTTTTTGGCAGACGGATCACATCTGCTCCTCCACGAACGGCGGCTTCAAGGTCCAGCAAACCAAATGGCGTATTCAGCGGGTTAATGCGGACTACCGTTTCAATCTGCTGGTACATCGGGTGTTGCAGTGCATTGAAAACCAGCAGGCGCGCACTGTCCTTCTCACGCAGAGCGACTGCATCTTCCAGATCAAACATGATGGAGTCAGCATGGTAGATAAAGGCGGTAGAGAGCATAGCCGCATTGGATCCCGGCAAAAACAGCATGCTGCGACGGAGTGGGCTCATTGCATTATTCTCCAGTCGATGGACGGTTCGTGTGTTGCGCGAAGAATCGCACTTTGCAGACGGGCACGGATTACGCAGTCCAGCGCGCCTTTATCCTGAATGATAATTAGCCCTGCGCGCACGTTCAGGGTTCGTAATGTCTCATCGACTACCTGACGAATCTGCTCGCCAAACTGCCTGATAACTTCACTGTTGATGATAATTTCCAGTTCATTAGCCGCCGGAGCGACTTTCACCATCAGGTCGCTGGATTCCTGCGTGCCAGCTAGCGCTTCCCTTACAATATTCATCTCAATTTCCTGATATCTATGCTGTCTCTTTGCTCGTGCCAGAGTGCGCTTTGAGATACGCGAAAGTGACATCCGGAACGATCTCCCGAATGCGTGAAAACTGTTTGTTTTTGAGTAGTCGACGAACTTCGGATGCCGAAATGGCTTCGCCATTTGCTTTGAGCCGCTGGATTTCTATGACCTCGATTCGCGGAGGGAGTAACAGATGCAGCGTCCGGTTGTACTGACGGGTAACATCACAGAACGGTTCTGTGCCGATAAAGCGATGGGTGATGCCTAATGCGGGGGCGATAAAATTTCGAAAAATCAGGACGTCAATCTCACTCCAAGCCTGCTCTACTTTGACGCTATCTTTGAGGAAATAGGCCGGGAAGGTCGCGCGGGAAAGAATGTATTGTGAGCTTTCGTGCACGGACACATTCGACAGATGCGCGACACCAGCCTTCACCATATTCAGACGGTCAGCAAAAGGGAAGAAGGAGGTATCTTGTTGCACCACAAAGAGATGTAACCAGTCGCACTGCTTCACCGCCTGCTCGACTAAGTGGCGATGCCCAAGGGTGAAGGGATTAGCATTCATTACAATCGCGCCGATGCTGTCGCCGTTCCTGCGAAGCGCGCTGAGCGATCGGCAGTAACGTTCAATGCCCTGTGGGCTGTTTTCAAGTAGTACAGCGTTATTACCACTTTGCGCAATCGGCCAAAAACCGCAACGTGAAAAACGCACCTGGTTAGCGGGTCGACAGCAAAGGAAGAGGTGAAAATGGCCACGAGCCAGCGCGATGTTTTCGACTTCAGTCAGCAGTCGGCTGCTGAGATTGATCCCCCGTAATGACTCATTGACCGCCACACACTTAATCACGTTAGCGGCAAGCCCCGCGCATCCCACCAGCTGCGTACCGGACCAGGCTTCTACAAACAGCCTGACATCGTTATCCAACGTCAGACCGTTGTCTGCCAGTAAAGAGCGGATCTGCATTAATCGCTCCGGATGTTTCGACACCACCGTCAGGTGGAAATCGAGAGTATGTTGTGTGTACATAACGCGGTACCTAGTGCGCTGTCGTCAGCGCATGTGCTGGCGCTTCCATGATCATATTGCTGAGATGGCCGATATTTTCGATTTCGACCTCAATGCAATCACCTTCCTGCATAAACAGCGGTGGAGTACGCTTTTTACCTACGCCGCCTGGCGATCCGGTGATGATCACATCACCCGGGCTCAGGTGAGTGAAGGTGCTGATGTATTCGATCAACTCTGCGACTGTATGGATCATGCTGCTGGTATTGTCTTCCTGTACCAGGCGTCCATTGAGCCAGGTGCGGATCGCCAGTTGATGCGGGTCAGGGATCTCGTCTGCTGTCACCATCCAGGGGCCAAATGCACCGGTCTGACGCCAGTTTTTTCCGGCGGTATACCAGCTATGCTGCCAGTCACGAACAGAACCATCCATGTAACAGCTATAACCGGCCACATAGTGCAGAGCGACTTTACGACCAATGTTTTCGCCGCCTTTTCCGATAATGACCGCCAGTTCGCCTTCGTAGTCTAACTCACTGGAGAGATGTGGCTTAAGTACCGGTGATTGATGGCCGGTTTGCGAGTCCGGGAAGCGGACAAACAGTGTTGGTGCGGGATTATGCTGGTCGAACTCTTTGCGCTTTGCAGAATAATTCATGCCCACGCAGAAGATTTTCCCTGGCTGCTCGATAACCGGTAAAAAAGTGATTTCGTCTATTAGCATGTCAACGGGATCACTGAGGTAGCATCTAGCCTCTGTAAGTCCGTTGCCTTGCAGCAGCGCTTTCAGGTCGATATAGCGATCTGAGAGCCGCTGGCCCAAATCTACCACACCGTCGGATTTGACGATGCCGTAGCTGCGTTTACCTTCATGGATATAGCTTGCAAGTTTCATGATGATTTCCTGAACACTCAAACGAGGAAGTTGCCCAAAATCAGCAAGGAAACGGAGACGTTAATTGCGCCACCGATACGGGTTGCAATCTGGGCGAAAGGCATCAGGCTCATACGGTTGCCTGCGGTCAGAATGGCGACGTCGCCAGTCCCTCCTTGCCCGCTCTGGCAACAGGAGACGATGGCAACATCAATGGGATGCATACCGATTTTTTTACCCACGATGAACCCGGTCGCCACCAGGGCAGAGACGGTGCTGATAATCACCAGCAGGTTGCTCACAGTGAAAGCGTTTACCAGCTCTTGCCAGGGTGTGATTGCCACGCCCACAGCGAAGAGAATCGGATAGGTCAGAGAGGTCTGGAAGAACTTGTATACCACCTGCGAACCTTCCAGAAGGCGCGGTGATACCACGTTACCCAGCTTGACCAGCACGGCGATAAACAACATGCCAACCGGTGCTGGCAGGCCGATCATTTTGTGGCCCAGCATACCCAGCATGTAGAGCAGCACTGCCAGTAGCGCACCGGAGGCAATAGTGGTGACATCCATGTTGCCAGAGAAGGCGGGCTGAGAAGGAGAGGACTCCACGTTCGCACAGTCAGGCATCAACTGGCCTTCACCGGTCAGATGCGGAAAGCGCTTACCGAGCTGGTTCAGGCAACCGGAGATAATAATGGCCGTTAAGCTACCCAGCATGACCATCGGCAGCACACGGCCAAGTGCAACGCCCTGGTCCATGTGCAGCAGCGTAGCGTAGCCGATTGAAAGGGGAATGGCGCCTTCTCCTACGCCGCCCGCCATAATCGGTAAAATGATGAAGAAGAAGATCTGGAAAGGCTCAAGACCGAGCGCGATACCCACGCCCATACCGACGAGCATACCGACGATTTCACCGCATACCATCGGGAAGAAAATACGCAGGAAACCCTGAATCAGGACGGTACGGTTCATGCTCATAATGCTGCCGACAATGATGCAGCAGATATAGAGATAAAGAATATTGGTGGATTTGTAGAACCGGGTAGTGGACTCCACGACCACATCGGGCAGAAGGCCGTAATAGACCATTGCGGACGGAATAAAAGTTGCGCAAATTGCCGCAGCACCGAGTTTACCGATAATCGGCAGACGCTTGCCAAACTCTCCGCATGCAAAGCCGAAAAACGCCAGCGTGGCAACCATAACCACGATGTCACTGGGGAGTTTGCCGCCAAGGCAATCAATGGCTATTAATGCACCCGCTAATAAAAAGAGTGGCAGGGGAATAATACCCACTTTCCAGGTGTCCATAATGTGCCACCAGCGCTCCCTGAGTGGCGGTTTCTTGATATTTATCGGATCATTGACACCTGAAATAGAATCGTCAGCTGTGCTCATAAGTAAGCCCCTTAATTAGTGAGAAATTAAGTTTACAGCTTCAAAGAATGAATTTTTGTGAGAGTTAGCGCTATTAAAAAAGAAGTTTTTATGCACTATATGGTTTTAATGGTTTTTTTAATTTAATGTGATTTACCTTTTGATTGACGTTGTGGTTGTAATGGTTTTTTTCCATTGTTGAACAACCAGATAACATTTTTAAGTTTTATCTTTTAGGCATGCTTTTTAAAGGATAGATAAAGTTATCTCTGTGCAAGGGCTCGCAACTTTCATCTAAACCGCTAAGCCCGCCAGAAAAAGGTGATATATTCGCTGCTCCCATCGAACCTATATGTGACAGTGATGAGAATGTCATTTCAGATGAAAATTTCATTCCAGATGAAATTGTTTATTTCACTGGTGATTTTTTTCTCCGGACTCTTTGTTCTGCTGGCAGGTTATTATTATTTTGATATGGCCAGGGAGTTGTATAAGGAAACGAGCCTTCGTGCAAAAATACAGGCGGAAGAAATTGCGCTTATTCCTGATTTGCGTAAAGGGGTGGAGGAAAAAAATAGCACGGCAATACGTCAATTTATGCGCCAGATAGCCGGGCGTAGCGATGCCAGCTTTATTGTGATTGGTGATAATAAAGGAATACATCTTTTTCATTCGGTGTTCGAGGAGCGTGTTGGTTCCACACTGGTCGGTGGTGATAACGATGCGGTATTGCAGGGTAAAAGCACAACGACAATCCGCGAAGGTGGCCTCGGTATTTCACTGCGAAGTAAAGCGCCTGTTTTTAACGCGACCGGGCAGGTTGTGGGTATCGTTTCTGTTGGTTATCTCACCAGCTATCTCAACACCATTACCGTCAGTAAGGTCGTAGACATTTTGATTGCTGCCTTACTGTTGCTTATTGCCCTGTTTGTTTTCTCATGGTTTTTCACCCGCAGTATCAAAAAGCAGATCTTCTCACTGGAACCGCGCGAGATCGGATTTCTGGTACGTCAGCAAAAAGCCATGATGGAGTCAATTTATGAAGGGGTAATCGTTATTGATCGCGACTTAAAGATTGAGGTGATCAATCAGGCGGCCCGTACGCTGCTGGGTTTGCCTCAAACAGCGAAGGAGTTGCGTGGTCAGCTGATAAGCCAGGTTATTCGGCCGCTTTCATTCTTCACCTCCTCAACATTGTTAAGCAAAGATACCCACGATGAAGTGTGTCATTTTAACGATCTTACCGTGATCGCCAGCCGCGTAAGAGTGATGCTTGAAAATACGTTACAGGGCTGGATCATCACCTTTCGCGATCGCAACGAAATCGACATCCTCAGTGCTCAACTCAGTCAGGTCAAACGCTACGTTGATAATCTGCGGGTTATGCGTCACGAACAGCTCAATCTTATGACGATACTTTCCGGCCTGTTGCACATGGGGCGTTATGAGGAAGCGATCGATTTTATCCAGGCGCTGTCGGTGCATGAGCAGGAGTTGCTGGATTTTATCTCTTCGCGCTTCTGTTCACCGATGCTGTGTGGCCTGCTGTCAGGAAAATCGGCCCAGGCACGTGAGAAAGGCATCGAATTACACTTTGATCCAGGCTGCCGACTAGACAAAGCATTCGCGTCAATGCCAGAAGCGGAGCTGGTCTCCATCATTGGAAATTTGCTGGATAACGCCATTGAATCGACCCAGTGCGCCTCGCTCCCGTATCAACCTGTTGAAGTACTGATTAGGTTGAATGCGCGTGAACTGATCATTGAGGTGGCTGACCAGGGCATCGGTATCAAGCCAGAGATCCGCGAAAGAATATTTGAACGTGGCATCACTACCAAAACTAAGGGCTATCACGGCATCGGTCTGTACCTGATTGAGCGCTATGTCATCCAGGCAGGTGGCGTGATTGAAGTGGTTGATAACACCCCCCGGGGCGCTATTTTCTCGCTTTTTATTCCTGTCGCGGCAGCCGGACGGCACCTTTCTCAGGAGCTGGGAGAGAACGACTATGCAACATGAACCTATCGATGTACTTATTGTTGAAGACGAGAAAGAACTGGCACAGCTTTACGCCAATCTTATAGATAAGCATCCCCGTCTTCGGCTGGTGGGGATTGCTTCTTCACTTGCCGAGGCACAGACCTTAATGATCCGTTTAAAGCCACAGCTGGTCCTTCTGGATAATTACCTGCCTGATGGTAAAGGGCTTGACCTGGTCAGCAATCCCTTGCTGACCTATGCTAACTGTTCGGTCATTTTTATCACCGCAGCAAGTGATATGGACACCTGTAGCCTGGCGATCCGCAACGGTGCGTTTGATTACATTCTCAAACCCATCTCCTGGCGGCGACTTAACCAGTCACTGGAGCGCTTTGTGAAATTTGCTGAACAGCAGCGGATCTGGAAGATTGTCGATCAGCAAAACGTCGATTTACTCTACCAGCTGCAGGCAAAAAACTACCGTCATGATAATGGCAGCAAAGGGATTGAAGAGTACACGTTGGCACGGGTGCAGCGCTTTTTTAACGAAAGCGACAAACACAGCTTCTCAGTAGACGAAATCGTAAGCAAAACGGGACTGAGCAAAACCACGACACGACGCTATCTGGAACACTGTGTGGAGGCAGGATTTCTGAGGGTTGAAATGCTATATGGAAAAATTGGACATCCGCGGCGTATGTACCGACGAAGTGAGGATTGATGGATGATTTATTTCTGTGCGCTTCCCCGATGGCAGAGGGAAGCGCGAAACGCCTACAGCTTCAGATAGGCCCGAATGCCGTCCAGGAACATCTGTGTGGCTAGCATAATCAGTATTAACCCCATCAGCCGCTCCAGCGCATTGACCCCTTTATCACCCAGCAGACGCAGGAACAGACCTGACATCAGCAGAATACCCACCGTCACGCCCCAGGCGATCAGCAGCGCGCCGACCAGGTGCGACATCTGATGCGGATATTGATGCGACAGCAGCATCAAGGTCGCCAGCAGCGATGGCCCGGCTACCAGTGGAATCGCCAGCGGCACCAGGAAAGGCTCTTCACCCGCCGGTAAACCAGAACTGCTGCTTTCCGCCGACGGGAAAATCATTTTGATGGCGATAAGAAACAGGATAATCCCGCCGGAAATCGACACCGTTTCAGTGCGCAGATTCAAAAATGCCAGGATGCGTTCGCCGGTAAACAGGAACAGCAGCATGATGATCAGGGCAATCAACATTTCACGGATCAGCACCACTCGCCGCCGTTTCGGCTCCAGATGCTTTAAAACCG
>Ga0308164_10004585_pt1 | contig 11625 bp, 6 predicted proteins | sample PhyTR2_FD_201031 | JGI IMG/M metagenome (GOLD analysis project Ga0308164, IMG submission 201031) | Phyllosphere microbial communities from UC Gill Tract Community Farm, Albany, California, United States - DLSLT.R2 | ecosystem: Host-associated > Plants > Phyllosphere > Unclassified | place: USA... | reverse complement strand
AACCTTACCTGGGAATTCACCAATCAGCTTGACATTGGCCTGGACTTCGGATTATTTGCTAACCGGATTACAGGTACGGTGGACGTGTACGATCAGCGAACCAGCGATATCCTGCAGGTGGTGAACCTCCCTTATACCAATGGTGCCACGCAGTATACAGCCAATGAAGGTAAAACAAAGGGAAGGGGGCTGGAAATATCGTTAAGTTCCCAAAACCTGAAAAGTCAGAATGGTTTCAACTGGTCTACAGATTTCAATATTTCCTTTAATAAGAACACCATTGTTTCCCTTCACGACGGGATAAAAGAGGATATCGGCAACAACTGGTTTGTTGGACAGCCATTCAATGTCATTTACGATGTAAAAAAAATAGGCATATGGCAAACAAGCGAAGCGGCACAGGCAGCTGTTTATGGTCAGCTACCGGGCCAGATCAAGGTAGAAGATTTAAACAAAGACAATAAGATCAACTCCGCGGATCTTCAGATTATTGGGAATTTTCAGCCCGATTTCACAGGTGGTATCACCAACCGGTTTAGCTATAAAGGATTGGATTTATCGCTCGTGACCAATGCACGTATCGGCCAGAAGATCATTGTTCCCTATCTCTCAGCAGACGGCAGTGCCCAGGGTTATCCCTTTTTTGGGAACGGCAGGGTAAACCAATGGAAAGTAAATTACTGGACGCCTAATAACCCTACAAATGATTTCCCCGCACCCGATGCTGCTAATGACAGACAAATATATGCATCTACATTGGCGGTAAGGGACGGTTCATTTATCAAAATGAGAAGCATCAACCTTGGTTATACATTCTCTCAAAATCTGTTAAAAAATTCTGGCGTGAGCTCGCTCCGGGTGTATGTAAACTGTTTTAATCCATTTATTATTTGGTCGCCATTGGTTAAAAGCGGTTTGGGAATTGATCCTGAAGGAAATGCAACCGGAGGTGTAGTGGCTTCTACCGTAGCTGGAACCACCCCTACAACAGGAGGAGGAGGTGCTGGCACCACTACCAGCCGGGCAATTACTGCCAACTTAAATAACCCGCCAACACGGACTTTCCTGTTGGGGGTAAGTGCGAAATTTTAACTCTTAACATCACAGATATGAAAATATATAACTTATCCATAATTATTGCTGCAGCCATTGTTCTGAGTACAGGCGGCTGTAAAAAAAGCTTTTTAGATGAACAGCAGCGTACAAACCTCACGCAACAGTCTTTTAGTACTCCTGTTGGAGTGATTGGAAGTATAACCGGAGTTTATGGATCTTTAAGAGGGCTTTGGGGAACAGAAGGGTTTACCAATCAGCTTGTTGGCGGTACAGATGAAACGCTGGCAGGTGGAAGTGCAAGCGGCATTGCTACTTTCACATATCAGAACCTCGGACTGGATGAGTATAGGTTTATCGTTCAGAACGCCTATCAGGGTATCAATACTTTAAATGGCGTATTGTTGTATGGTAATGCCATACCCGATGTTACACAACGCACACAATACCTGGCCCAGGCCAAATTCCTGCGTGCCATGTTTTACTATTATATGGTGATCAACTTTGGTGAAATGCCTTTACATACTACCTTTATCACCGATCCCACCACATCTGATACCCGTGCGCCACTGGCAGATCTGTATGCTCAGATCATTAAAGATTTTACAGAAGCATCCAAAGAACTACAGGTGACGCCTGGCCAGCCTTTTGGTGGCAAAGCGGCAACACAATCCGCTGCTTTATATTTCCTTGGTAAGGCTTACCTGACAAGGGGATGGTCTAAGGCCGCTCAAACGGGCGACTTCAACACTGCTGCTGCGACATTTCAGGAGCTGATTACCAACAGGGCTACCTATGGTGTAGATCTGTGGCAGGACTTTGCCGACGCTTTTAAACCAGCAAATGATTATGGTAAAGAAACGCTGTTTGTAATTGATGAAAGCAGTGATCCGAAATATGGAAACTATGTGGTAGGTGGTTCAGGGGGTAATTACAACGTGACAAATTTTCTTTTCCGGCCAAACTATCCTTCTGTGCTGGCTAACTTTCCTGCTGGTGGCGGCTCTGCTTTGATGGTGAGGGACGTGCCTAACGGTCGTCCGTTTATCAGGATAAGGCCAAATACAGATTATATGCTGAGGGTGTTTGCAGAGCGCAGCAGCGACACGAGGTTTGATAAAACGTTTCAAACCACATGGATTGCAAACACTGCAAATGTAAGTACACCCAGAGGAGCATTAACAGTAGGTGTAGATACCGCTATCTGGACGCCTCCATTTGATCCGGGGGCCGCCAAAAGGGCTTCGTTTAAAGGCGTGATCTTTTTACCGCCTTCGGTTGCTGCAGGTACCAATGCTAACGTATACACCCCAATTATTTTCCCTTCTATGAGGAAATATGACGACCCTAACCGCGCAGCCATGAATGATCCTTCAACCCGTCCTTTTGTCTTGGCGCGATTTGCTGATGTATATTTATTAGCTGCTGAGGCTTATTTCAAAGCTGGGGATAACCAAAAGGCCGCTGATATGCTCAATGTGATACGGTCAAGGGCTGCTTACCGGACAACTAACTCGGCGGCACAAAATACAGCCGCTGTTGCTGCTATGCAGGTTAGCCCTGGTCAGGTTACACTTGACTTTTTACTGGATGAACGCTCTCGCGAGATGTATGAAGAATGTACCCGCTGGTGGGATTTGACCCGTACACAATCGCTTGGCAGAAGGCTTCAGGCATATAACGCTGAAGCCTGGACTGGATATTCAAGAACAAGTCCGCCAGATGCTTATTCATTGCGTCCTATTCCAACATCTCTGATCAACCTGGTAACCACAGGCACGCCCTTGCCTCAAAACCCAGGATATTAATTATCAACCTCTTTAACTCCATCAGCGTTGCTGGTGGAGTATTTTTGCAATGAAAACGGGACTAACGGATTCTTATATTACGGAAAAAACAAATATTTATTGATGAGATTTAATAGTCGAACGCTCAGGTTTAACGTCTTCATGGCGTTGATACTGATGAGTATGTTTTCTGCTGCACAGGTAAGGTTGCCTCAAATCCTAAGTGATGGCATGGTGTTACAGAGAGAAAAGAAAATCAATATCTGGGGTTGGGCGGGCCCCGCCGAAAAAGTAATGCTTAAATTTAAGGGTAAAACTTATCAGACAGTTGCCGGTAAAGGCAACAAGTGGACAATCGAATTACCTCCAATGAAGGCTGGCGGACCATACCAAATGGACATCAGTGGAAGTAACCAAATCTCTATTCGTGATATCCTCGTTGGAGATGTCTGGTTCTGTTCTGGTCAGTCTAACATGGTAATCCCCGTGGAGCGGGTACGTGAGAAATATGCTGAAGATATCAGTAAGGCACAGTATCCCATGATCCGGAATTTCTTCGTGGCAACTGTTGCAGATGTCTCTGCAGTACACGATGATCTTCCTGCTGGAAAATGGAAGTCGGCCTCACCAGAAAAAGTAATGGAATTTGGTGCAGTATCCTATTTTTTTGCCAAAGAGATTTACGATAAATATCATGTTCCGGTAGGCATTATCAATTCCAGCGTAGGCGGCACACCCATTGAAGCCTGGATGAGTGAAGAAGCGTTTAGCGCCCTGCCTCAATATCAAAACAGGCTGATGCAACTTCATGATACGTCATTTGTGAATAAAAGTTTGGCAGTACCTGTTACTGCTGGGCAAAACGAGGCTGAAAAAACAGATGCAGGTCTTAATGAGCAGCCGAAATGGTTTGAACCGGACTACCTGGCTACGGACTGGAAAAACTTCTGGTTGCCTGGATACTGGGCAGATCAGGGGGTAAGGGGATTGAATGGTGTAGTCTGGTTCCGAAAGGAATTTAACTTGCCATCTTTAAAGGAAGGTTTGCCCAATAAATTATTTCTTGGTCGCATAGTAGATGCAGACCAGGTATATCTAAACGGTCTGCGGGTTGGTAATACAACTTATCAGTACCCGCCAAGGAGATATGCTTTGCCTGAAGGGGCGCTCAAAGTGGGAAAGAATATCCTGGTTGTGAGGGTGGTAAATTATAGCGGAAAGGGTGGTTTTGTGCCCGACAAAAAGTACTGTCTGGCCATAGGGAAGGATAGTATTGATCTTCGTGGCGACTGGAAATACAAGGTTGGTGCAGCGTTTCCGCCGCAGAAAGCTGAAGAACCTGTTTTCTCTATGCAGAATGAGCCCACCGGACTTTACAATACAATGGTGGCCCCTGTTGTTGGCTTACCTGTCAAAGGTGTGTTATGGTACCAGGGAGAGGCAAACACTTTTAAACCGAAAGAGTATGGGTTCCTGCTGCCAGCGCTGATCGAGAACTGGCGTAGGAAATGGAACCAAAAGGATATGCCCTTTTTGTATGCACAGTTGCCAAACTTTATGGAAGTCCAGTATCTGCCTGCAGAAAGCCCGTGGGCACAACTGCGTCAGGAACAATTGAACTCTTTATCTGTCAAAGGAACCGGAATGGCGGTTACTATAGATGCAGGTGAGTGGAATGATATTCACCCCCTGAACAAAAAAGATGTCGGCCATAGGCTTGCTTTATTGGCAGAAAAAATGGTATATGGTGATGAAAAGCTTATCGCATCAGGACCGCTGTATAAATCTGGGAAGGTTGTTGCCGACAGTGTGATCATCTCTTTTAACCATATAGGAAGCGGTCTGATCAGCAGGGGAGGGGGAAAACTCATGCAATTTGCCATTGCTGGGGCCGATAAAAAGTTTGTTTGGGCAGAAGCCGTGATCAAGAACAATCAGGTTATGGTGTGGAATAGTCAAATCCATTTCCCCAGGTATGTGCGTTATGCCTGGGCCGACAATCCTGACGGTGCAAATTTATATAACAAAGAGGGGCTTCCCGCCTCACCCTTTATGTATAGTAATCAGTAGCTGAATGAGAAAGTAACCCGGCACCTATTTAGATGGTGATTAGTAAATAAACAAAAAGGCTGCACAAATTTAATTGTGCAGCCTTCATTATTTTAGATCAAATCTGTTACCAGAATATGCTGTAAAGTGCTACAATTACGCCCACAATGAGTAAAGCACCAACTGTAAAAGCAGGTGTAGTTTTAAACATACCTCTGTCGATTTCCAAACCTTTTGGATTAACGCCGTTTTTGTTTTCAAATTTACTGATGATAAACATGGCAATAATACAGATCACAAATACAAATCCCATCCTGTCAAGGAAAGGGATCTCATATAACATACTTCCGTCTTTTTGTTCAACCAATTTAGAGAAACCAGAAGCACTCAGCCATTCAAGGTTTGCAAAAGAAGGGAGTATTTTGAACCCTACCGACATCAGGAAACCTCCAATTGTAGCAAAAAGTGCTGCGTTTGAAGTTGTTCTCTTCCAGAAGAAACCAAGAATGAACATGGCAAATATACCTGGTGATACAAAGCCTGTGTATTCCTGAATGAACTGGAACCCGCCTTTTTTATCAATTCCCAGTTGTGGGGCAATGATAATAGCCAGGATCATGGCTACAATTACAGTTATCCTTCCAATAATTACCTGCTTGTTTTCATCGGCATCTTTGTTGATTACTTTTTTATACACATCGAGGGTAAAGATGGTAGCAATACTGTTTGCCTTACCAGCCAGGGAGGCTACAATTGCGGCGGTTAAAGCTGCAAAAGATAGGCCCTTCAATCCCGCTGGAAGGAGGTTTAGCAACACCGGATAGGCCGAATCCGCATTCAGTGAACCATCTTTCAGCATCGCCGTATTGAAGTTTCCGTAACCTTCTTTATATAGGACGTAAGCTGCAATACCAGGTAAAACAACAATTACAGGCATCAGCAGTTTTAGCGCGGCAGCGAATAACAACCCGCCTCTTGCCGTTTTTAAATCAGCACCCAATGCCCTTTGCGTGATGTATTGGTTACATCCCCAGTAGTTCAGGTTCACTATCCACATCCCGCCTATAAGCACCGTCAATCCCGGAAGGTCCATGTAGTGAGGGTTTTCCTGATGAAAGATCATCTGGAAGTGGTCGGCCGCCTTGTCTTTGATCAGGCTGAGTCCGTTAAGTACCCCGCTTGTTCCAAAATGCGTAGAAACCAGTTCCAGCGCCAGGTAAGTTGTGGCGAGGCCTCCAAGGATCAAAAAGAACACCTGGATAACATCTGTATAACCAATTACCTTCATTCCCCCAAGCGTGATAATCACAGCAAATACAGAAAGTATATACATACATGCCGTAGTATTGATTCCAGAAATACTGTTGATTGCCAGGGCACCGAGGTAAAGAATTGAAGTAAGGTTCACCACCACGTAAAGCAGCAGCCAGAATATTGCCATAATCATGGCGACTGTACTATTATAGCGCTGTCCCAGAAACTGGGGCATGGTGTAAATCTTATTCTTGATATATACCGGTATAAAAAATACTGCCACAATAATCAGTGTAGCAGCCGCCATCCATTCGTACGTTGCAATGGCCAGTCCCATGGTAAAACCAGAGCCGCTCATGCCAATAAACTGCTCAGCGGAGATGTTCGAGGCGATCAGTGATGCACCAATCGCCCACCAGGTCAGTGAGTCTTTTGCCAGGAAAAAGTCTTTCGAATTTTCTGCCTGGGCCTGTTTTTTGCGATAAACCGTCCAGCCGTATAAAGCTACAATAAGAAAGTATACCAGGAAAACGACGTAATCATACGTGCCTAAAGAATTCATATATCGATCGGATTAAATATACCTGTTAACGATGTTTTCCAGTAATTCCTGTTTACCGCTCAGCGTTTCAGGTTCACCTTTCTCAATAGCATAGGCTGTAAGATCTTCAAGAGTCAATTTGCTGTCTTCAAAATCTTTACCTGCGCCACTGTCAAACGAGGCATAACGTTCAGTCCTTATTTTCTTGTAATCAGATTTTTGGAGGATGTTATCTGCTGCGATCAGTGCCCTTGCAAAAGTATCCATTCCGCCAATATGCGCATAAAACAAGTCGGCCGCATCTGTAGAATTCCTTCTGATTTTAGCATCAAAGTTGATACCACCACCCTTTAATCCGTCAGCTTCAAGAAATACCAGCATTGCTTCAGTCAGTTCATTAATATTATTCGGGAACTGATCAGTGTCCCAGCCGTTCTGGTAATCGCCTCTGTTGGCATCCATAGAACCCAATACACCTGCATCTGCAGCCACTTGCAATTCATGCTGAAAAGTGTGACCTGCAAGCGTAGCATGGTTTACCTCGAGGTTCAGTTTAAAGTCGTCCATCAGGTTGTATTGTCTCATGAAGCTCACACAAGTAGCCGCATCGTAATCATACTGATGTTTAGTTGGTTCGCAAGGTTTTGGTTCAAGGAGGAAAGTTCCTGTAAAGCCCTGACTACGTGCGTAATCTTTTGAAGCATGTAAGAATTTGGCCAGATGTTCCTGTTCGCGTTTCATATTCGTATTCAGCAGGCTCATATAGCCCTCACGGCCTCCCCAGAACACATAGTTTTCTCCACCAAGGCTGATCGTTGCGTCTAATGCGAATTTCACCTGTGCAGCACCATGGGCAAGTACATGGAAATTTGGATTTGTAGCTGCGCCGTTCATGTACCTGCGGTGAGAAAAGAGGTTTGCTGTTCCCCATAATAGTTTTACACCGCTGGCTGCCTGTTTTTGTTTAGCATATTCTACCAGTGCCTGCAAGCGTTTTTCGTTGTCCTTTACATCATTGGTATAGTCTACCACATCCACATCGTGGAAGCAGTAAAACGGAAGGTTCATCTTAGTTAAAAATTCAAATGCCGCATCCATTTTATCTTTTGCCCTTTCTACAGCATCTGATTTTTCATTCCATGGATGGATAATGGTAGCCTCGCCAAAAGGATCGCCTCCTGTGGCTACAAAAGAATGCCAGTAAGCGCCAGCAAAGCGAAGGTGGTCTTTCATGGTTTTTCCCGCGATGATTCTGTTCTCATCATAGAAGCGGAAAGCAAGTGGGTTATCTGATTCTGCGCCTTCGAACTTTATCTGTCCGATTCCTGAAAAGAATTCTTTGTCGCCCGTAATTACATTTGTCATATGAACTGGTTTATATTTTTATATTAATCTTATTTGTTTAGTTTTAATCTTGCTTATTAAGCAAGGTAAGCCATTCCTGATAAAAAGGCTCGTAAGCAGCTGTAGCAGAAGGTTCAACCAATTGTAAGCATTTTACATTACTAAAAGCCTCTTTAGGGGAAGAAAATGTTTTTGCACCGATTCCCGATCCTAAAGCTGCGCCTACGCTTCCGTCATTTTCATACAATTCAACAGGTACGCCCGTGCTGTTCACAAAGGCTTCAAGGAACAGCTCACTTAGAAAAAGATTGGCTTTGCCTGCGCGGATTACACTTGGGTTCATTCCGTTTGAACGCATAATGTCAAAACCATAACGGAAAGAAAAGGCAATCCCTTCCTGAACGGCCCTGAACAGATGGGCCTGTGTATGCAGGTTGAGGTCTATATTTTGAAAATGCGCGCCAACCTGTTTGTTATTTAACATACGTTCAGCACCGTTGCCAAATGGAAGTACCATCAAGCCTTCGGCACCTACTTTTATTTTTTTAGCTTCGGCATTCATTTCCTTATAGGTGATTGACGAGCCAAAAAGGTTCCTGGTCCAGCGGTTCAGGCTTCCGGTTCCATTAATGCAGAGCAGCACGCCGAGCCGTTTTTCTTCTTCTGTATAATTAACATGTGCAAAGGTATTCACCCTGGATTGCGGATCGTAGGTAAGCTGGTCGCTCACACCATAAATTACGCCTGAGGTTCCTGCCGTGGCAGCAACTTCCCCAGGTTGCAATACATTTAGTGAAAGCGCATTATTAGGCTGATCGCCAGCTTTATAAGTCACCGGAGTGCCTTCTTTAAGACCTAACAAACGGGCTATTTCCCCGGTTACGCGACCGTGTTCTGCAAAAACTGGTTTGAGTTCGGGGATCAGTGATTCGCTGAAACCGTAGTAAGCCATCAATTCTGCTGAAAGGCTGTTAGTTTCAAAATCCCAGAATATGCCTTCAGACAAGGCTGAAATACTGGTGGTAATTTGTGATGTCAGCTTCATGGCAATATAATCGCCTGGAAGCATGATCTTATCAATCTTTTCGTAGAGTTCCGGTTCATTCTGTTTCACCCAGGCCAGCTTAGATGCCGTAAAATTACCTGGCGAGTTAAGAAGGTGGGAAAGGCAAAATTCATGTCCCATTGCGTCAAATGCGCCGTCGCCAAGTTCCACAGCCCTGCTGTCGCACCAGATGATACTGTCTCTCAACAAGTTTTGGTCCTTGTCAACCAATACCAGTCCGTGCATCTGATAGGCAATTCCAATGGAGGTAATATCATGAGGATTAAAGGAGCCTGAGGTCTTACAGATCTCAAAGGCCTGTTGTACATGGTTCCACCACATTTCTGGCGACTGTTCTGCCCAGCCTGGCTGAATTGCAGTGATCAAACTTTCTTCTTCAGGGTATTGTGCTGAGGTGACCACCTGCTGCGTTTCTGCATCTACGACAGCAACTTTGATAGAAGAAGTTCCGATATCTATTCCTAGTAATAACATATGTTTGTTTTTGCTATTGCAATTGTTATGTTTATATCCGGTTAGGGAAAACGAATTTAAGTTAATATTTTTATTATGCAATCGATTGCCCGATTATTTTTACATTTTTGTATCTATAATGAAACGCCAGAAAAGAACCACGATCTATGATATTGCCCAGAAGCTGAATATTGCGGCTTCATCTGTATCAAGAGCGCTCAGCAACAGCAGTAAAGTTAATGCAGTCACAAAAGCACTTGTGCTTAAAACTGCTGCGGAAATGAATTACCAGCAAAATGCGATGGCTTCAAATCTGAGGAAGGGCAATAACCCAACTATAGGTGTGGTGGTTCCCCGCATCAACCAGAATTTTTTCTCAAATATTATTGCCGGACTGGAAGAAGTGACCTATAAAAAAGGTTATAACCTTATTATTTGCCAGTCCAACGAGCTGCATGCGCGGGAAGTGGACTGCGTAAATGCGTTAATAAACCAGCATGTAAGCTGTATTATCATTTCTATTGCTGCAGAAACAGGCGATTATGGGCATTTGGAGGCAGTGCTTGACCACCATATCCGTCTTATCCAGTTTGACCGCGTGGTAGATGAGCTCGATACCTTTAAGGTAATCAATGATAATGAAAAAGCATCCTATGAGGCTGTAATGCACCTTGTGGAACAGGGTTACCAACGTATAGCCCTTCTTGAAGGGCCTCAGGATATTGATATTTTTCGTGAGCGAAAAGACGGTTACCTCGCTGCATTAAAAAAGGCAGGGTTTCCAATTTTGCCTGAGCTGATGTGTGAGAACGCATGGACAAAAGAACTCGGGGCAGCAGCTACAACAAAACTATTGGAACTGCCCGAGCCTCCTGATGCAATTTTTGCCAGTACTTCAGATTTTTCTGCTTTAGGAGTGTTGGAAGTGGCTACTGACAAGGGAGTTGCAGTTCCAGAAAGCCTTGGGATTTGTGGCTATTCGAATGAGCCCTTTACAGAAATTACCAGTCCTTCAATTACTACCATAGACCAGTATAGCATCAGCATGGGTAAAACTATAGCTAATCTTTACTTCCAGGAAATGGAGGTTTTTGACGGAAACCCGGAACCAAAAATTGTAAGCATAAAACCTAAACTTATTGTTAGAAAATCCAGCCGCAGAAAAGAATAGCGTAAATGCGTAACCGTATGATCCTGTTGATGTTTAAATAAATGCAACGGATTGCATTTTATAAAAATTTCATTACTTTAGCCACTGATTTAGGTCGGTAGTCTATGAAATCAGATAAGGTAATTACAATTTATGATATCGCCGAACGTTTAAAGCTGGCTCCTTCAACCATTAGCAGAGGTTTGCAGGATAACGCTGCGGTGAACGCGAAGACAAGGAAGAAGATATTTGATACTGCGAATGAAATGGGATACCGTTTCAACACTTTCGCACGTAACCTGCGTAACCAGAAAACCAATACGATAGGAGTGATTGTGCCCAGGTTAAACAGTTATTTCATTTCGGCAATCCTTGCCGGTATAGAAAAAGAGCTGAATAATGCGAATTATAATATGCTCATCAGCCAGTCACTGGAACTGGAAGAAAATGAAATGAAATATGCAAGGACCATGATGCACAATAGGGTGGACGGCCTGATTGTAAACCTTGCTGCCAATACCCGCAACCTGGATCATTTTGATGAATACAGCCGTCATCAAATCCCTTTGGTGTTTGTAGACCGGGTAATTGAAAACGACGACTTCAATAAAGTAGTGATCAATAACCAGAAGGCAGGATACGAATTGACCTCGCATCTTATTGAGCAGGGTTGCAAGAGAATCGCTCACCTGACAGGTAACCTGATGAGGAATGTTTACCAGGATCGTAAAGCGGGGTATATGAAAGCCCTTGCCGAACATGGGATCCCTTATGACGAGCAAATTGTTTTTGAAACCGACCTGACGGAAGAAGCATGTGTGGCTGCGGCGAATGCCTTGCTGGAACAAAAAACTATGCCCGATGCATTGTTTGCGGCTAATGACCTTGCTGCCGTCATCTGCATGAAAGTATTTAAAGATGCGGGCCT